>Ga0070751_1002036_pt1 | contig 11645 bp, 14 predicted proteins | sample VirMetDEL_Aug_28_FD_78514 | JGI IMG/M metagenome (GOLD analysis project Ga0070751, IMG submission 78514) | Aqueous microbial communities from the Delaware River and Bay under freshwater to marine salinity gradient to study organic matter... | ecosystem: Environmental > Aquatic > Marine > Coastal...
CATGGATGCCACAGGCTGTAGTGAACAACGCGTTAGAGCGGCAGTATCTGAAATTCGCAACCGCGTTGGTGACATGGCGGTGGTCACTAATACCCAACAAGCAAACGGTGCAAGTTATGGCGATGGCACACACCACACATCATACACTGTTTTATTTACATATACCGAACAAGGTAGTGGTGCATCACTATTGCCCGAACACAGAATAGGTAATGCTAGTATTTGGGCAGGCGTTGACGATGATCTTTTTGAATGGTGGCAAGATAGGATAACCACGCTGTCATAGGACAGCATCACAAAGAATAATTAGAGCGGGTTTTTCCCGCTCTTTTTTTGTCAGGTACCCTAGCTGTTTCCTACATTTATTCGGGATCGGGATTACCTAGACCCCTAACCCCCCCTAAAAACCTAGCGGTTATCTCGGTACTACTACACAGTGTTTTCCTCAAACAGTTCCCAGCAAAAACCTTTTCACTCCATCTGGGACTCATAGGCCCCTCAAAAATTTTTTTCAAAAAAATCCATTGACCACTCCCTTATCTTCCCATAACGTACCAAGCAGAGTGGAATGGGAGTTCTGTAATGACTGATGAGATTACATACACGGGGAAAGAGTTTTACGAGGTTTTGGTTGAAAGTGAGTTAGGCAGGCGATGGATTGCTTGGAACGAGGAGAACCCAGAGTTTTATCGTTTGTTCGAGAAGTTTACGTTTCAGGCTATTTCTAGGGGTCATTCAAGGTTGAGTGGTTGGTTGATTGCGAATAGGGTTAGGTGGGAGACTACTGTGGTTACTACTGGCGATGATTACAAAATCTCGAATGATTTTATTGCTTTATTCACTAGGTTTTTCATGGTTCAGAACCCTGAGTATATTGGTTTTTTCAGGACAAAGAAGATGAAGCGTTTGCAGCGCGATGTTTTTTCAGAGGATGATAAATGCCTAAATACAGGTTAAATTACGGCGATCAGTTTGAATTTTTTGCACAGACTGCTGGTGATGTTGTTCCTGTATTGCAGGAGCGCAGGATGGTTGGCGGTTCTGACGATGAGCGTTTTTTCTTACGCCGGGTTGCGATTGAGATGTGCGAGTGGAATGGTAAAAATTACTATTATCATAGCCGTTCTGCGTTAGCTGACAGCATGATTAAGAATGGTTTACTTGAAGTTATTGATTAAATTTTAATTTGTTGTTAGGATCGCTTTAAATTTCAGGAGATTTAGCGATGGTAGCAGTAAAGTCTATGCCTCCGATGGGTGGTGGCGCACCGATGGGACCTCCTATGGGTGGTCAGATGGGTCCACCTCCAGCGGCTCCTGCACAGATGCCGAACATGGGCATGGCTCCTCCTCCACAGGCGGGTATTCCGCAGGCTGCGCAGGGTGCTAATCAGTTATCGACACAGGTTAGCGGTTATGGCGGCAGTGCTTCTGGTCGTGCTAATTTCAAAAATTCGTTGCGCAAGCGCAAGAGTAACTTCATGCAGAAGCAGCAACAGCAGATGCCTCCACCTATGGCTGTACCACCGATGGGTGCGCCGATGCAGCCTCCTGCGAGTTTTGGACAGATGGGTGGAATGCCTATGGGCGCACCGAAGCCTCCGATGGGACCAATGGGACCAATAGGTCCTATGGGACCAGTACCCCCTATGGGCGGCAATCCTCAGATTGGTCGTATGATTGGTGACAATGCGAGTGTTGGGAGTGCGCCTGTACAGATGATGAACGGCGGTGTTGTTTCGTTGTTTAACGGTTTGGGTAGGTACTGATGCTGGACATGAGTTCTAAACCTGTTGTTGATTACCGTGTAATTACGAGCATTGGTCCGACTATATCTGGTGATATGTTGTATTTGGGCAAGATGGCTCATGCTGAAAGTTCGTTTTCACGTTTAGAGTTTAACGATGATAAGTTGTTGGCGGTTGCGGCAAACAACGCGAAGGACCCTAACCGCGTGATTTTTATGGCTTACAACGGCGATGCTCCTATTGGTGTTTTTGTTGGCAATGTTGCTTCGTATTATTTTGGCCCTGATTTGGTAGCTGTTGACACGATATGGTATGTTATACCTGAACAGCGTGGCACTCATGTTGGGATTAAATTGTTAGAATTGTTTGAGAATTGGGCGAAATCCAAGGGCGCTGCGGATATTCGTATTGGTCAAAGTTCTACAATTAAGCCTGAAGTTTTTGAAGGTTTGCTTGAAAAGCGCGGTTATAAGTTTATTGGTGCTAATTATCGTATGGGGACAAAATCATGAGAAGTTTATATAATCCATTTAGCCCATTGCGGTATATGAATTTATGGGAAGTTGCAGCCTTTAAAGATGACGATGGCGGAGGCACTGGCGGTAGTGATGACAATGACAACCAGACTACTACGACTACAACAACAGCTACGCCAACTGTTAACAATTACGATAATATTTACGATGCAATTGACGCCGAGGGTGTTGGTGCAACGGTAAGTATTAATGGTCAAGAGATGGCTGCTGTTGCTGGTGACGGCTATCAGGGCAGTAGTTCTAGTGATGACAGCAGTAGTAGTAGCACATACGGAATGAGTCCCGGTCAGGCAAGTGCGATGGGCCAAGGTTATCAAGGTGGTGACACAGTAGGTGCGCCTAGTGGTGCTTCTAGCTATGACAGTGGCATGTCTGATTACGAGCAAGCGGCTTACGGCACTACTCAGGAAGATTTTTACAACAACCAAGCAACTACTGACACTGACTCTGGCAGCACTTACGACGAGATTCCTACGGCGACTCAGATAAACGCGGCGAGTGGTTTTACGGACGATGACGAGGATTACACGCCTACGTCTGCTGAGTTAAACGCGGCGATAGATGCTATTGGGGGCGTTAACTTAACGGACCCTGAGTATGCAGTGCCTGTTGATTTCACGACCACTGCGAGTGGTCAGGATTACAACACTGTTGCGGAAGCTGACACTGACGAGTCTGGTTTTCAGTATGTTGCAGATATTGATCCTGTTACGGGTGAGAATACTACTGGAAGCACTCTTGCGTCTAACGAGCCTGTGTCTGTAGCTCCTCCTGTTGATACAACTCCTGTTGTTGCCCCTGTTTATACGGATTCGGCAGGCGTTGAGCATTCGACTCAAGCGGCTGCGGATGCTGCGGATGCGCAATATGCTGAAGCGGCTCGACTTGAGGCAGAGCGCATAGAGGCAGAATCAGAAGCCGAGCGCATTCAGGCTTTAATTAATCAGGTTGTGACTCAAGATAGCGCTCAAGATAGCGCTCAAAATGTTACCGCTGCTCCTGTGGCAGAGGACGCTGATTTAGGTGCGGCTATTGAGGCTGCTGAAGCGTTTGATGCTTATACTAAGGGTCTTACTATTCCTGACGATGCTCCGATTACTTATGATGGCAATCAGCAGTTGGGCGCTTCAGGGCAGTTAGATGATGGTCGTTATGATTTCGTAGATGATTTACCTGATGACCGTTTTGATTTTGTAGACGAGACTGAGGCTTTACTTGCGGAACTTGGCGTTGATGTTGATTTATTGGGTGATAATACTGATACTGGCATAAACCTTGAGTCTTATGACGATGCTAATGATTTTGTAGAAACTCCTGTGACTGATTTACAGAAGGTTCAAGACCTTGTTGATTCTGGCGTTGACCGTAGTTTGGCTCAAGCTGTAGTTGAATCTGGCGGCACGCCGGGCGAACCCGCAGGAATTGATAAGTACGACTTTGGCTTTGATGGTGGCATTAAAGGCACTGAGACTGCGCCAAGCGTAATTACTGATTTAGCTCTTGGTAGTGATGATGGTTCTACTATTGAGGCTGACATTGCCGCTACGTTTATGCCAAGAGAAACATTTGGTGATGTTGTTCTTGGTGGCGGCACTGATGACGAAAGTTACACGCCTACAAGTGCAGAGTTAGAGGCCCAGCTTGCTGAACAGGGCTTGACGAATATTACTCCGGGTCCGTTGTCTGTTGAAGATCAAATTGCTCAGTATGACACTGGTGATCTTAGTGGAGTTAATTTAGACTTGCGAGACATAGGCCGTGGACTTGAGAATGATCTTTCGGCTGATCTTGCTATGGAGGGTTTAATTAACACTGGCGCTCTTGATGACACGATTCTTGACCTAAGTTTTGACCTTACTGATAATGATTCTTTAAAGAACTCTGACGGCACAAACTTTACCGGGCAATACAGAGGTACAAGTTATGTTGACGGTCAACCTGATACTGACGCAGACAACATAGACCTTATGACAACTGCTGAAGGAACTGATACAGGCGGCGCAACTACATCCACTTCTGGAACAACAGATGCAACTGGAACTGAGGCGTATTTGTCGGCTATGGCTAAGATAGAAGACCGTGATCCAAATGCGAAAGATGAGGTCTTAACTCTACCAGAACAGTACGCGCTTTACGGCGCACGCGGTCAGACGCCCAACGCTGCTGAGTCTGCTTATTTGAATGATTTGTTGTCGGATGCCACGCATAAGGAAGATGTTATTAATCCTGACACGGGAGCGGTTATTGCTAAAGCTGGTGATAAAGTAACGGCGCAGAGCTTTGGTGAGAAGGTTGAAGACGGCATTGTTTCATTCATTGACACGTTCCTTAATCCTTTGAGTATTTTCGGAGAGAAGTTTACAATTGGTGGCGCGAATGCGGCTAAAGTTGAGGCGCAACTAGAGGCGTATAAAAATGGTGGCACGTTTGTTTACGGCGAAGATGGCAAGACTGTTGTTGGCGTAGCGAGTCCAAACTTTGATGCCAGCGGTGATGGTAATTTAGACACAGTTGTTCTTTATGACGAAAGTGGCAACAAGACAGTTACTGGAGATGGCATAGCGGTAACGGATGTTATTGATTCAAACAAATTTACTGACACTGACAGTGAGAAATTTGACATTGATATTGTTAAATCAGTTAAAACTTATGAAAATACTGAAGATGGTGTTGTAGAGGAACTTGTTGGAGTCGTAGAAGAAGACAACAACGGAGATGACGATAATTTCATCATCTGCGAAGAGGGATTTGAGTTTGATCCTGTAGAGGGTATTTGTATGCCTATTGCTGGCGTTGGTGACGGCACTGGCACTGGAGGAACTACTATTGGCACTGACAAGCGGGACAGAACTGATCCTGTTATTGTTCGTCCAGAGCAGCCGACTGTTGGAGCTTTAAAAGTTAGAGGAGCCAAGCAGTTTGCGCAGGGTGGTATGGTAACTTCTAATATAGATAATTTCGTGCAATCGCTTAGAGGTTAAAATGAAAGACCTTGATGACTTTTCAAAGTTTCTAACTGACGAAGAGTTAGCCAAAGTAGCTCCTATGCTTGAGCGTCTTACTACGTTGGACAAGAGGGCTGATCAGCAAGAAAACTACATGAGTTTTGTAAAGCACGTTTGGCCTCAGTTTATTGAGGGCAGCCATCACAAAATTTATGCAGAGAAGTTGCAGGCTGTAGCTGATGGCAAGTTAAAGCGTTTAATTATTAATATGCCACCTCGTCATACGAAATCTGAGTTTGCGAGTTACTTGTTTCCGACTTGGCTTATGGGCAGAAGACCTGACCTAAAAATTATTCAGGCTACGCACACGGCTGAGTTGGCTGTTGGATTTGGTCGAAAGATCAAGAATTTGATTGAGAGTGAGGATTTTAAAGATGTTTTCCCTGATGTTAGCTTGGCTGGCGATGCTAAAGCGAGTGGTCGTTGGAGTACGAACAAGGGTGGTGAATACTACGCGGTTGGTGTGGGCGGCGCTTTGGCGGGTCGTGGCGCGGATTTGGCGATTATTGATGACCCCGTTTCGGAGCAAGATGCGTTAAGCACTACTGCTTTGGACAATATCTATGAGTGGTACACTTCTGGTCCAAGGCAGCGTTTACAGCCCGGCGGTTCAATTATTATTGTTATGACCCGTTGGAGTATTCGTGACCTGACTGCGAAGGTTTTGCAAAAGCAGAGTGAGAAGGGTGCGGATCAATGGGAGATCGTTGAGTTCCCTGCGATTATGCCATCTGGTAATCCTTTGTGGCCTGAGTATTGGAGCTTGGATGAGTTAGAGGGCGTTAAGGCTTCTATTCCTGTTGCCAAGTGGAACTCTCAGTATATGCAGAACCCTACTGCTGAAGAGGGTGCGATTATTAAACGCGAGTGGTGGCAGAAGTGGGAGAAGGACGATCCTCCTCCTTGCAGCTATATCATTCAGAGTTACGATACTGCGTTTAGTAAGTCTGACAGGGCTGATTACAGTGCTATTACGACTTGGGGTATATTTAACCAAGAACAGACAGATGAGGATCATATTGTTCTTTTAGATGCTGTTAGGGGTAGATGGGAGTTCCCTGAATTAAAGGAACAAGCACAAGAATTGTATAAATTGTACGAACCTGATATGGTACTTGTAGAGCAAAAGGCCAGTGGGATGCCATTAACGCAGGAATTGCGCAGGATGGGCATACCTGTAACGCCTTTTACTCCAAGTAGGGGTGCAGATAAATTTACGCGAATGCACGCGTGCGCCCCTGTGTTTGAAAGTGGCATGGTTTGGTATCCTGAGACAAACTTTGCTGATGAAGTTATGGAGGAATGTGCAGCATTTCCGAATGGTGAACATGATGACTTGGCGGATTCGATGACTCAGGCTATACTACGGTTTAGGCAAGGTGGTTTTATCACCACGCCAACTGATTATGACGATGAAGATGAAATGGCGTTATACCGTCGCAAACGCGAATATTATTAGGAGGCTGTTATGGCACAAAAAGAAGCAATCATGAGGGCCTTGATGGAAGCGATGGGCAGCAGTCCATCCGCTCCTATGACATCTCCGCGTCCTCCAAGGCGTCCAAGGGGTTTAGGCGAAGCTGGTAAAACCATTTCAGATGCTGACCGAAAAGGAATGATGGGTCGCATACCACCTGTAGGTAAAGGTGTTGGTGGCGGTGACATGGAACTTTCTCCTGCACAAATTAAAATGCTTGAGCAAATGATAAAGCAACAAAATCGCGTAAGAGATGCTGAAGAACGCAAAGCATTCCCACCCCCGTCTATGATGAATAATGGTGGTGCAGTTCGTAAAAGAAAACCCAAAAAAGGCTGTGTCATGAAAGGACGCGGCGGCAAATATAAAGGAATAAAATAATGAAAAATCCTAGTGACAGTCAGGTTGGTCTTAAAAAACTTCCTAAAGAAGTTCGCAATAAAATGGGTTATTTTGCCGATGGTGGTAGCGTGGAAATAGATGGCGTTATGGATGAGAGCTACGTTGAGCCTCACAAAGCGTCTAAAAAAGGTGGAACCAAAGCGGGTAATTCTCGCGGTGGTGGCGCGGCTCTTCGTGGCACTAAGTTTTCTGGGGTGAAGTGATGCCCAAAGTAACCATAGACATTCATCTACCTTATGATGAGATGCCAGAATACGAGATGCCTGAAGATGAGGTTTTAATCGTTGAAGATGTCGTTGACGAGGAAGAATCAGAAGAAATCGTTATCACCTGTCCTACTTGTGGTTCGGTAATTGATGTTGAAGAAGATTAAGTCGCTGCAAAATTACGTCAGTGACATTATAACAGGAGTCTCAAATGGCTATTGAACAAGGACTAGGTGCTGGTGGTCTACCTGACGAGCCTGTAGTCGAAGACAACACTCGTATTTTAGAAATACCTCAGCTTCCTGCGAATCCGGGTCTTACTGAATTTGATGACGGTAGTGCTATTGTTGGAGAGTATGAGGAAGAAAAAGAACCTGTAGAAGAAATTGAATTTGAAGGTAACTTAGCTGATGTTATGGACGAGGGAGATTTAAACGATATTTCCTCTGACCTTGTTGGCTCTATTGAAGATGATTTATCCGCTCGTGAAGATTGGGAAGATACATATAAAAAAGGTCTTGAGTTTCTTGGAATGAAGACTGAAGAGCGCAGCGAACCCTTTGAGGGTTCTTCTGGCGTTATCCACCCATTACTTGCTGAGAGCGTTACACAGTTCCAAGCTCAAGCATACCGTGAGATGTTACCGTCTACTGGACCTGTTAGATCACAGGTTGTTGGCGCACAGAACGAAATGCTTGTTAAACAGGCTGAACGCGTAAAAGATTATATGAATTATATGATCACTTACGAGATGGAAGAGTACGATCCAGAGATGGATCAGATGTTGTTTTATCTCCCTGTGATTGGTTCTACATTTAAAAAAGTTTATTTTGATCCTTTGAAGGGTCGCGCTGTTAGTAAATTTATTCACGCTGAAGACATCATTGTGCCTTATGGCGCTTCTGATTTTGTATCCTCGCCTCGCATTACGCACCGTTTGACAATGGATTCTAATGAGATTCGCAAGTTGCAACTCGCAGGATTTTATCGTGATATTGATCTTCCAAATTACTCAGATGGCGATGACTCCTCTATGGGAGAGATTGAAGAGTCGATTGATGACGTTCAAGGCGTTCATCCTTCTGGCCCTTCTGAAGAACTTACACTGTATGAAGTACATACATCTTTGGACATTGAAGGCTTTGAGGACTTAGGACCTGATGGAGAGCCTACAGGTTTAAAGTTGCCTTACATTGTAACTGTTATTGCAGATTCCAATGATGTTTTATCTATTCGCAGAAGTTATGATCCAGTGGACCCTATGAAGCGTGCGAAGCAATATTTCGTGCATTATAAGTTTCTTCCGGGTTTAGGATTTTACGGCTTGGGCTTAACGCATATGATTGGTGGATTAGCACAGGCTTCAACATCTATACTGCGCCAGCTTATTGATGCAGGAACGCTCTCCAACCTACCAGCAGGCTTTAAAGCCCGTGGCGCTCGTATCCGCGATGAAGATTCTCCCCTTCAACCGGGTGAGTTCCGCGATATTGATGTGGTTGGAGGGACCCTGCAAGGCTCTTTGATGCCCCTCCCCTTCAAGGAGCCTTCAGGGACTCTTTATAACCTCCTTGGCACACTTGTAGACGCTGGACGTAGATTTGCATCTATGGCTGACATGAAGGTTGGTGAGATGGGTGGAGATACACCTGTCGGCACGACTATGGCGATTATGGAGCGTGGCACTAAGGTTATGTCTGCAATTCATAAGCGTCTGCATTATTCTCAGCGAATTGAATTTAAGCTCTTGTCTAAGATTTTCTCTGAGACAGTGCAGATGTACCCATACACCGCAGATATGCAGATGGGACCTGAAATCTTCTCACAAGATTTTGATGCTCGTGTAGATGTTTTACCTGTTTCCGATCCCAACATCTTCTCTATGTCCCAGCGCATTGCATTGGCACAAACAGAGTTGCAGTTGGTTCAGTCTAATCCACAGATACACGGTGGCCCACAGGGTTTATATCAGGCGTATCGTAAGATGTACGAAGCGTTGGGCGTAACTAACATTGATGGCATTCTGCCTCCTCCCCCGCCCCCTCCACCTCCAGTTAATCCATCTAAGGAAAACCAGAACGCTCTGATGGGCGCTCCTTTGCAGGCTTTCCCAGAACAGGATCACGAGGCTCACATAGAGGCTCACATGGCTGTTATGTCTACTCCTGCGATGCAACTTAACCAACAGGCTATTATGGCTCTACAAGGCCACATACAGGAGCATATTGGTCTACTAGCTGAAGCGCAGGCACAGCAGGAAGTTATGTCTCAGATTCCGCCAGAGCAAATGCAGATGATGCAACAACAAATGCAAATGGCTCAACAGCAAATGCAAATGGGTGGTCCTCAAGGTCAGCAACCTCCGCCTGATCCTATGGCTCAGTTTAAGCCACAGATCGACGCTCTTGCGGCACAAATCATTGCTGATCTAACGGAAGAGCTTGTGCAGGCGGTTACGCCACCTGAACAGTCTGACCCTCTTGTTGATATTAGAAACCAAGAGCTTCAGATAAAGGCCGCTGATTTACAGCGCAAACAAACAGAATTTGAAGCCAAGCAAGAATTTGATCGTGAGAAAGAACAAAACGATGTTCTAACTGCGCAACAGAGGATTGACGTTTCAGAAGCGGCATTAGCCGATAAAACAAGAATTGCAGAGGATCGCATTCAAACACAGCGAGATATTGCGGCTCTAAACTCAAGCATGAAGGAATAAGGATATGGGATCAGTAAGAGATAAGATGGTTGAACAAATTCGTGCAGCGAAGCGTGGAACTGTCATAGCAGAACCTGTTGTAGAAGCAGTTGTTGAAGTTGTTGAAGAAGTGAGGGCGCGAGATGAAAACGGACACTTTATTTCAGATGATCCAGCCACTCCCGAAAACGAAGCGTGGACTAAAAAACCAAAAGCCAAAAAGAAAAATTCTTCAAAGAAAAAAACAACCTCCAAAAAATCTAACTAGGTTTAGCAAAATAGCCAGACCCCAGAGATTCCAAGGTATTTTGTGATTTTCTGGTATTTGTACTTGTAATTCCCGTATAGTTTTATACTATATGTGGTATGGATGCACTACATTTAGCAGAATATCTGTATAAAAGCATACGAGAGCGCGATGCCCGTCTAAAAGACAGGTTAGCGGACGGTTCGATACAAGCATTTGACGAGTATCGGTTTATAGTAGGCGAAATACGCGGCATGGCCTACGTTGAGGAAGAACTCAAAGCCGCGATGAAAGGTATAGAGTACGCGGATGACTAAGAAGTTATTTGTGCCAGAACACGTTGCTAGAGCAACGGCAAAGGCAGTTAAGAATGTTTCAGACATTCCCAAACCAATAGAAAATGCTTTTGGCAAAAGTGCCAAAGACAAAAACGCGGATGATCCCTCTGATATGGAGCAATCATCTTTAGAGAGATTACCACAGCCAACAGGCTACCGTGTTCTCATCATTCCTTATTATCCCAGCGAGAAAACAAAGGGTGGTATTATTGTTCCCGATGCAGTTCGTGAACGTGAATCCTTTGCCACTGTAGCAGCTTATGTTGTGAAATTGGGACCAGACGCCTACAGTGACCCCCAGAAGTTCCCAAGTGGTGCTTGGTGTTCTGAGAAAAGTTGGGTTCTTATAGGAAGATATAGTGGAAATAGGTTCAAAGTGGAAGGACTTGAGGTTCGTATTATAAATGACGATAATATTATCTCAACAATCCTTGACCCGAAGGACATTTCATATGTATAAGTCAATTGAGAGCAAGGAAATTAATTATGTCTGAAGACATTAGAGAAGATGAAGAGTTTGAAAAGGGTACTTCCGTTGAAGTTGAAGATGATCAAGTAGAAGATACTGAATCATCATCAAGTGATGACGAAGAAACCCGAACAAATGTTCGTAGTAAGTCTTCTGGAGATGATGAGCTAGAAAATTATAGTGAATCAGTCCAACGAAGAATTAATCAGTTAACCGCGAAACGTAAGCAAGCCTCTGAAGAAGCTCAAGCGGCACTTCAGTATGCTCAGAAAGTACAGCAAGAGAACGAGTCAATGAAGACTCGCCTCCAGCAAGTCAGCGCAGGATATAACAATGAGGCTGAAGGCCGTTTAAAGGCACAAGAAGCTCAAGCCACTCGCGCATACTCTGAAGCTAGTGAAGCTGGTGATTATGATCGCGCTGCTAAAGCTCAACAAGCTCTCGCCCAAATTGCAGTAGCCAAAGAAAAGGTTCGCAATCAAAAAGGCCAGCTTGAGCGTCAAAAACAACAGCAGGAACAGCA
>Ga0070751_1002037_pt1 | contig 11643 bp, 14 predicted proteins | sample VirMetDEL_Aug_28_FD_78514 | JGI IMG/M metagenome (GOLD analysis project Ga0070751, IMG submission 78514) | Aqueous microbial communities from the Delaware River and Bay under freshwater to marine salinity gradient to study organic matter... | ecosystem: Environmental > Aquatic > Marine > Coastal...
AAAATGATTTAATAATTTATTTAATAATTATTAATTAGACATCATAATGGTCTTAATAAAAGGTCGGCAACTGCGAAGCAGTTTATATTTAATTTAGAGCAAAATGATTTAATAATTTATTTAATAATTATTAATTAGACATCATAATGGTCTTAATAAAAGGTCGGCAAAACTGCGAAGCAGTTTATATTTAATAATTTATTTAATATAGTTAAGTTCTAAATATAGGAGAGTAAAATAGTACATGTTCATACTTTTTTTTTATTTTTTAAAAACTTTTTTAAATTTTTTATTTTTATAAAGATATGTACTATTTTTATTATATTAATATTTATTAGAATGATATACCCTTTTTATATTGATAAGAGATTAAATTCTCAAACTAAGAATTATATTGATATTAAATTACCTTATCCAATCATAGCAGAGCAACATGAAGAGTTATATATTCAAATAAATAACATACAATATGTTAATAATCTATATAATGTATCTCAATATTTGCAAAATAATATTATTAGTTTAATTAAAACATATTATATATATGATCAGGTTAATGTTACATCAAGTGCTGGTAATGAAACTAATATTGATTTACTTAATGAATTCTATGATATGACTTTACAAAGTGTGGATAAACTAAAAGATACTACTACTCAAACATTTGATGATAATACTAAGATTTTTATGATGGAAAATAGTAATTATAAATTGCATTATAAAGCAGACAACGATTGGAATGTTATTTTACAAGGCACAGACCCTTTTTATACTGGTGCAAGTTATAATAATATTTTTTCAAATGATGCAAATGCAAAATTACAATTTAACGAGTATCAGAATTATATTATAATTGAAAATAAAAATAATTATATTGATTTATTAAAAAAAGTAAGCTTTGCTATTGATTATGATGGTAGTGTTAGTTTAACATATAATGTAGCAATTGATTTAATAATTGATGGGAGTAATGATGGTGTGAATTATGTTAATATCGGAACTTTAATTCCAAATATGAGTAGAATAGAATTTGATATTGGTACTGGTGCTATAAATAAAAGTAAAATTGATATTTATTATAATACATTAAATCCATACAAGTATTATAAAATATATTTTTCAACAAATATTGTGGAAGCTCAAACTACACTACAAAATGCTTTTACATTAAATTACCTAGACTTAAATAGTGCCGAATATGAACTAAACGCGACATCTCAATCACCTATTAATTTTAATATTAAAATTCCTGATGGTTATTATCGTGTATCTAATTATATAACTACTTTGAATAATTTGTTAGAAGAACATAATATAACTTTAACATATAATAATATTACAAATAAAATTGAAATATTAAATAATAATAATCATACACCGTATTATAACAGCGTAGATGAAAATGGTGTTGTTTATATGTTCCTTGGTACGAAAAATCTCCAAATTAATTTCGGATCTAATACGAGTTCTTTTTTATTACCAAGAAGTCAAACATATATATTAGATAATGGAATAAATCTGATTAATAGTCAAAAAATAATTTTAACGACTAATTTAGAACTTGAGAACAGCAGTCATAATGAAATTATTGGAGGTAATGATTTAGCAACTGGTATTGGTAATATAATAACTTGGATAAATAATGATATTCCACCGCTTAGTTGCGTTAATTACGATAATATACAAAATATTAAATATAAATTAAATGATAAAATTATAAGTAATATTATTTTTTATATTTATAATGAAAAATCACAACAAATTAATTTAGATAATTTTTTGATTTCGTTTCATATTGTAAAAGAATAAAATATGTTTTAATGATTCACGATGGCGTGATAATCCAGTTTTTACAACTATTGCTCCACATTCGCAAGTAATTTTTTCTTTATTATCATCATAATATTTTTTATTTTTTTTTTTTAATTCTTCTTTATTATCATCATAATATTCTTTATTTTTTTCAGTAATTTTTTCTTTGTTTTTAATACTATATATTTTAACATTTTCTTTGATTTTTGCTTTGTTATTTTCATAATATTTTTTATATATTTCACTTAATTTTTCTTTATTATTTTCACGCCATTTTTTCATTTTTTCAGTTATATCTTCTTTATTATTTTCATAATATATTTTTTGTTTTTCACTTAATTCTTCTTTATTATCTTCATACCATTCTTTTGCAGTTCGTGAAGGTATATTACAATTTAATTTAGATTGATATAAATCAATAACTCTTCTCTCTTCTAACTTTAATTGATACTTTTCATTACAAGGAAAATTATGCAATCTAACCATAACCCAATTATCCCAGCCACCATTTTCTCTGATTGTTTGATATATTTTTAAATTATTATTAGGATTATTACAATTGCTTTTATGCTGACATTTTCTTCTTATAAAATTACAACACGATCCAATATAAACATTTTCATTATTATAATCAAGATTATGTTTAATTAAATATATACAAGCTTTGTTATAATCAGGCATTACTTTTTATTACTTATATAACATAAATTATATTTATGTCATTTTTTTTATATTTGATTTATAATTTTTTTATATTTCATTGATTGTGATAATGAATGACCCATCTGCTCTGCAAGTAATTCTTTTTGATTATTTGATATTTTCATATCATTTATATATGTGGCATAAGATTTTCTAATATAATTTAGATTTATTTTCTCTCCATAAATTTTATTAAAAACTTTACCAATTACTTCACTTAAATATTTCTCATTATATTGTAAGAATTTATCACCACTTTTTAGTTTGTTTTTATAAATATATTTTTTAATTATTTTACCTAATTTATCTTCTATATCATATTCTTGCTTACCAAAAGTTCTATTAGTCTTGTAACTTTGAAATATAAACTTAACTGGATTGTTTCGGTATATAACCAAATAGTTGTCTTTATTATTCATTTTTTGTGATTTATTAATTATATATAAATTAGAATATTCTAATCTACGAGGTGGAATGAATGTATATAATGCATATATTAATTTATCATTAATATCATCTAATTTTTCTACATTATTTAATAATGTCTCATTTGAAAAATCTGTTATTATTTTATTTTTATTTTCTTCACTAATATAATTATCATTTCTTTCTTTCTCGTACTTATTATTTGAATTTATCATATATGATGCATAATACCTATAAAGTTTATTGTATTTAGCACTATCAGCATATGATAGTAATTTTACAATTGGTATTAAATATGTTTTAAAAGTTGTTTCATTTTTGTAATCATCTTTTAATTTTTGAATAAATTTATAATTCAAATATTTCATATCTTGTAATATCAAATTTAATAAATTTACATCTTCATTTTCAAATATATTTTTTATATTATAATTAAATTTTTTACCAGCATATTTTAAATGCAATCTTTCAATTATTATTTGATATTGATTTATTGATTTATCTGATAACTTATAATTTTGTTTACTATGTGTTGGTTTTATATTAATTGATTTAATAATCAAATTCCTTTGATAATAATTATCCATTTAATTATATAAAATATTTTTAAATTTATTAAAAAATTACACATAAAAAATATTATATATTAATAGATATGGATATACCAAGAGGCAGGGGAAGACCTAAGAAAGCTGATACTGAAGGAACACCTGAACAAGTTAAAAAAAGAAATTATATGAGAAATTATACTAATCAAATTAAAGAAGGAATTGAAAAATTAGAATTAGATGAAAAAGATTGTTTAAAGGAATTAGCAAAAATTAGAAAAGAAAAAAAAGAACTGATTAATATGCTTGATGAAGCAAATAAACAAGCAGGTAGTATCTTAAGTGCTAAAACTAAAAAATAATTAATAATATTTATTCCTCCTATTTATATATTTCTGCGATACATTTAAACCATTTCTTTTTTCTATTTTATATTTTTTTTGAAATTGTTGTGTTGAATGATCTTCACAAAATTCTTTTACAATCTTATTAAATTCATATTTTTTACTATATGGAATTGATTTAAATAAAAGTATATAATTATCAAGATAATTCTCAAATAAATTATAAATGTTATTATACCTTTTTTTCATTACATAACTTGTTGGATAGTACTCAACTAAATTTTTCATATTTCTAAAAGATATCATGTCAATTTCATATTCTTTGTATAAATCTTGTTGTAGTGGTAATGGTGGTGGTTTTGGAATTGTATATGATAAGATTTTTTGTTTTAAATCAGTAGGCATTTCATTAAAGTAATTAGTTTCAAAAATCGTGTTAGTCATTTTGTTGATAACTTTTTTATCATAAAAAAGAATCATTTTTTTATTTTTACTTAAGCGTTTTTATACAAATGTTTTCAATTCTTCATATGAATAGTGTTCGTTGAACCATTCATATATTATACAAAATGCTAAACATAAATATACTTTATTATCATCTTCATCTAATATAAATTCTCCATAACTCTCTTTATAAAGTCTAATTGCATTTAATACACCAAAATCATCTACTAATTCTTTTGCTTCGCCAGTAGAACCACATACCCAGTCATCAATAATTTGATGTTTTTTATCATAATATTCATCTTCATCATAAATATTTTCATCTTTCAGTACTTCTTTAATTTGTTCTACAATGTATTCTGGAACTGCATCTTTGTGAATTACAATCATTATCGTTATGATATAAAAAAATAAAAATAATAAAAATCATTTTTTTTTATTCGTATATTATATTTTATAAAAAATAATCACATATAATAAGATGGCTGGATTTCAAACAAAAACATTTTTAAAACATGATGATTATATGACTCCGAAATATGCTTGGGAAAATATTAAACATCTAATACCAAAAGATAAGGTAATATGGGAAGCTTTTTATGGAGATGGTAAATCTGGCGAATACTTAAAAGAATTAGGATTTGATGTTATACACGAACCACTAGATTTCTTTGAAAATAATTTGGGTGATATTATAGTATCTAATCCACCATTTAGTAAAACAAAAGAAATAATGAAAAGATTAAAAGAATTAGATAAACCATTTATAATAATATTACCAGCAAGTAAGATATGTACGAGTTATATAAGAGAAAATTATAAAGATGATAAACTTCAAATTATAATACCAAGAAAAAGAATACATTTTTTAAAATTAATAGATGGAAAACCTGTTGAAGGATGGAAAACTGATTGTAATTTTGATTGTTTTTATTACTGTTATAAAATGGGTTTTGATAAAGATATAATATGGTTAGATTAATTATCTAAATATTCTAACAAAATTATAAAGTATAATGAAACGCTCGTGTTTTCTTAAATTAGTAATATTCATATTTTATATATTTTATTTTATAAATAATAATATAAACGAACTTATAAAAAATAGTACATATCTTTAAAAAAATTAAAATTTTAAAAAAATTTTTTAAAAATTTTTAAAATCATAGATATGTACTATTTTTAATTAGTTAAATATTTTTCATCTCGTTCAATTAATTGTGTCCAACCCATTCTTATACGGTGTGTATCTTGTTCTTTTTTATGAATTGATAATATTAAACTACCATATGGTATTTTCATAATTTCATTGTATAATTCTTCGAGTTCATTTTTTGAAAAATGAGATCCTATTTCTTCAGCAATTGCATCTATTATATAACTTCTTGATGCTGATTTTAATAATACAAAAATATCAGTTTGTTTCCTTATTATTGCAGGTATTGATTTGAAAGATTGGGCAATAAATATTAGATTTAGACCTACTAATTCATCGCTTTCATGACGAGATTTTATTGCTAACCGATTAATAAAATTCTTTCTATTATTACCATAACCATCACTACCTATCATATCATCTAATACTAAAAATACCATTCGTGGGTGATATAATATATTTCCATCAAGATCTCTTGGACAATCTGGGTCGTCTTTTGGATTTATAAAATCTTTAAATTTTAGTAATGTTAATTCTTCTAAAGTTAAATTAGTTAATTTTTTTGATTTAATATATTTATCATAAACTCTTCTGTATACATTATATGCTTCAATATCATCTCTTTCTTGTTTTAAATCTTGATATAATATTTTCATTTGCTCATCTACATCATCTTCCATATCTATTCGGTCATCTTTATGAAGTGATGTTAAAGTGTCTAATATACTATTTTGTTTGCTATTAGAAGTTCCACCTGAAATCCAAATAGTTCTCATTTTAACATCATATCCTTCTTGTGATATAAAACCAGAATTCTCATAATTAGTTAATAATTGCACTATATTATATGTTTTTCCACCTCCTTTAGGTGAACAACTTAATAATATATTAAAAGTAGGTGGCAAATCTTTATTACGAGGTTGCGGAGGTTCATATTTAGAATGTTTTCGTAATTTATCCGTAATATTTTTAATCGTTTTAAATTTCATTTTTAAAATCTATACTAATATATAGAAAGATATTATTAATTATTATGCCTCAAAAAATTGTTCAATTACCATCTCATTATACAGATGAAGATAAAGCTTTATATGACGACCTTATAACAAGAGGTGATAGTCTTGTCGGTAAAAAATTAAATGAAAGTGAAACATTTTTACTTGATATTGCAGCTAGAATTACAATTAACCAATTAAGAGGATATAAAGATAAATGTTTTGACGATGAAGAAATACAGAAAATGAAACAAATTCATACTGAATTTGCTAAAATGGGAATTATAGAAACTCCAAGTGATATGTTTTATGATGATTTTATAATGTTAAGTGATGGTACAAGTTTTAAACATCCTTTAAGTTATCCTGAAGAATATTATAACGAGTTAAATAAAACAAATCCAAATGATGCAGATAAAAATAATTAAATTTATTTTTCTATAAATATTTTCTAATATAAATTATAGATAGATAAATATGGCAATGACAAAAGAACAAAGGATTGAATTATTAAAATTAGCTAGAGAAGCAAAAGCCAAAAAAGCAGAAGCCAAAAAAGCAGAAGATAAAAAAAATCAAGATGTTAAAGATATTGAAACACCTGATGAATTACCTGTTGAAACACCTGTTGAAAAAGTTAAAAAACCAAGAGCACCAAGAAAAACTTTAAATTTAGAATTAAATAATGAATCAGAAATTAAAGATGAACCTGAAATTATAGAATTAACCGAAACAAAAAAAATTAAAAAACCTAAAAGAAAAATTTTAAGAAAAATTATAAAAGAAGAATATGATACTGATGATACAGAAGAAGAAATAGAAGAGGTCATTTATAAAGCACCTAAAAAACCTATTAAACAAAAAAAAAGTGAAACTACACAACCAGTTAAAGAACAAAATGTAATTGATAATGATCCTAAAAAATCTTCAAATTTATTAATGAGTTTCTTTAATTATTAAATTATAATGTTAATAATAATTAGATATGATTGATAAACATAAACTTTTAGATAAATGTGAATGTTTAACTTTACTTACTACAAAAGCATATACTTATTGGAGTTTGATTAAATTTTTACTGAATTTACCATTAGTTTTTACAAGTAGTGCTATGTGCATTATTAATTCAATTTCAACTGATTCGGAAAAAATGAAAATTCCTAATATAGTTGTTAATGCATGTTCAGTTTTGCTGATGTCTTTGTTATCTTCAATAAAACCAAGTGAGAAATTTGAACAATTTAAAAAATTATCACAACAATTCTTAACATTATCACATGATTTAGAAACATTAGATGACGATGATGAAGATTATAAAAATAAATTAAATATTTTAAGTTTAAAATATGACCAATTAATATTAGATTGTAATTATGAAGATATTCCAATTAAATATAAAAATTATGTATCAAAATTATTCACAGAAAATAATCGCCATATTCCAATTCAATTAAATGGAACTATTGGAATGGTTAAAAAACGAAATAGTTGTGAATTATCACTACATAATTTAAATGTTTGATTATATTAGAAATATGAGTAAAACTTCATTTAAAGTTTTGGATACCGAAGAATTAGAACAAATTAAAAAAGAAGAATTTATTAAATATTTTCTTCGTATTGTAAGTGATGAACCAGATGAATATGATGATTTTTTTAGTTTAATTTTACTAAACGATTATTTTAAAATAAATATTGATTTAGATAGATTACTAAAATTATTAAAACCTTTAATAAAAGATAAAGACACTGATATTACTTTATTAAAACAAGAAATATTTAATAAATATGATATGTCTTTTGTTCATTTAAATGAAAAACCAGAAAGACTTACTGGTGACTTATATATTAAAAGTTATTTAACAGAACAAGATAAAGAAGATAATATTATAACATTATCTACTAATTTTTTTAAAGTTAAATTAAATCCTGATAATGAAACCCATATTATTTTTATGAAAAAAATGATTGATATGCGTTCTTCACCAATTTTAAAAAAAACAGAAGGAAATGATGAAGAAGATATTAAAAAATGTATTGAATTATTAAAATTAACTTTTAATATGAAATCAAATTTAACAATTAAAAGTTTATCAAATCAACATTCTTCTCATAATTTTAATAGTTTATTATCAGCAAATAGTTTATTATCAAAAGCATCTTTAACTAGTACTAGTCAAAGTTCATTAAGAGATATTAAATCAACTTATTTTGAAAAAATTGAAAGATTAAAACCTAAATATTTTAATTTATATGATGAATTAATTGAATATTTTCATAATATTTTACTAAGAAATGATGATATCGGTTTACAAATATATAACGATTTTTATAGTGATTTTTTAACTGAAAGTGGATATTTTGAAACTGTATATATATTATGGGATAATATACATCCATTTTTAGATAAATATGTTTTTGATAGTGTTTTAGAAGATATAACTGATAATAATTTAGAAGAAGACCCTGAAAATAAATTACCAGATGTATTATCATTACAAATACAAACTATAATACCAAAAAAACAAAAACAAGATATTATTAATGGTAAATTATTATTTCTAACAAAAGAATTATGCTTAAGATTAAATTATGATAATGATATAGATTTTTTTGAAGAATTACCTCTAATTTTTGCAAAGGATATATATCAAACTGAACAAGATATTTTAGATTATAAATTTTTATTAGAACAAATATATAAACCTGATATTGATTATAATCAATATTATGAACCTCTACCTACAAAAAAAATTAAAATTAAATATATTAAAGAACAAGATGATGATGAAAAAACTATAATAAATAAAATAACTAAATTTTTAAATTTTGCTTTAGAATCATATCCTATTCTTCTAGAAGAAAATCCACAATGGAATGTTAAAAAATTAGATGAAGATGTTATTGAATTAACAGAAGATTTAATTAGAATATATTCTGCAGCTATAAATAACTTCAAAAAATTTGCTAATAAAAATTTAGAATTATTAGTTTATTTAATTAATAATATGATTTCAAATCCTTCAAAATCTGTTGAAAAATTAATTGAAGATATTTATAATGTTTCTACTCAACCATCTATTAGTAAAATTTCAAAATTATTAGAAGATAAATAAAAATCTTATTATTTATTAGTTATTATGAAAAAACGAAAAAAACAACGAAATATGGGATATAAATTTATTAATTGTATTAAAAAAAAAAAATAATTTGTTTTTATTTATTAGAATGACTTATATTCAATTATTAAAATCTAAACTTGAAAATAAAAGATATACTGCTTTTTTCTTTAATAAAGAGCGTAAAAAAATAAAAACTACTCATTTTGGTTTAAAAGGAGGTCGAACATTTATTGACCATAAAGATGATGATATTAAACAAGCTTGGATTGCAAGACATAAAGTTACAGGTGATTTGACTAAACCTTATACTGCAAGTAGTCTCGCTTATCATTTGCTATGGAATAAACCTACATTATCAGCATCATATAACGACTATTTAAAAAAGTTTAATCTTTTGAAATATTAATTATGTAAATGTTATTGTTACATTCTCTTTTTTAATAATAATTTTAGGATAATTATCTTTAACAATTTTTGCTAAATTTTTTTTTTTCATTTTAATATTACATTAGATTTTAATTTAAAAAAAAATGATTATTATTTTATGTGAAAAATACTTAAAGATTTATCTATATATATATTAGAACAATATGGTAGATACTACAATTATTAATGAAATTAATGATATTGTTAAAAAAACTCGTGGAAGACCTAAAAAAATTAAAACACCAGAAGAATTAGAACAAGATAGAATTAAAAGAAATGAATATCACAATAAATATCATAAAGAACGATGCGAGAGAGATCCAGAATATGCTGAAAATTATAGATTAAAACTTAATCAAAGAACTAAAAGATATGCTGAAAGAAATAAAGAAAAATATAAATTAATAAAAGAAGAACTTGTAAGGAAATCTAAACTATATGATGAAATCGTTAAAAATATGTCGGTGTAAAATAAAAAATAATTATTTTTTTTATTGAGTATAAAATTACTTAAAGAATAAAATATAAGATAAATTAATTATAGAATATAATATATATAGGATGTTTAAAAAAGTGGTATTATGCGAAACTGGAGGAGCTAATGTTAGATATATTGAAGATATTGGAAAATATCGGGATATTTTGAATAACTATAAATATCCTGTAGAATTAGTCGGTGGAGAATATCAAGTTAAACCATATTTTGATATTGATTTAGAACTTGATAAAAATGAAGAATTCGATGAAGAATTTCACATTTTAGATTTTAAACAATCACTTCAAATTTTGTTTAATCTAACCTCTGATGAAGATATTTATTATGTTTCAAGAACATATGTAAAAGATGATAATAAAATTAAATACTCATATCATTTTATCATTGATAAAATCAGAATTAGTTGGTATAATTTGAAACAAATGCTGGAACAAACTGAAATAGAAATTGAAGGTTTGGATAAAAGTGTTTATTCATCTAATCGTGGTATTTATCCTATTTACAGTAATAAAAAAATACCCAAAAAAGGACAAAAAGAACAACAATTTCCATCATTCCTTCCTATGTCCGAAGATATTGATATTACTAAATTCTTAATTTCGTATATTGAAGATGACTTTGAAGATTATGATTTAAAATTTCCAAAAATTCAAAAACCTGAAGTAAAAAAATCAAAACCTAAAATTAATAATGATTTAGATTATATTTTTAGTAAGTCATTAAATTTAAATAAAAATATGACAACTGATGACGATTTGATATTAACTAAAAAATTAGTATTAGAATGTTTATCATATAATAGGGCAGAAAATTATAATGATTGGATCAAATTAGGTTGGTGTTTAAGAAATATTGATTATAGACTATTAGATACTTGGATTGAATTTTCAAAAATTGGTTCTAGTTTTGTTGATGGAGAATGTGAAACATTATGGAATAAAATGAAAGAAGGAGGTTTAACTATTGGAACTTTAAAATATTGGTCCCAAATTGATAATAAAATTAAATATGAAGAAATAATTACTGAAACAATTGCTCCTTGGATTGATAAAGCAATTAGAAGCGATGGTACACATTGTGATGTCGCTAATGTTGTTTATCATTATTTTAAAAATAAACTATCTTATGATACTAAATTAAAGTCTTGGTTTAAAGTTGATGAAAAAACTAAT
>Ga0070751_1002040_pt1 | contig 11631 bp, 5 predicted proteins | sample VirMetDEL_Aug_28_FD_78514 | JGI IMG/M metagenome (GOLD analysis project Ga0070751, IMG submission 78514) | Aqueous microbial communities from the Delaware River and Bay under freshwater to marine salinity gradient to study organic matter... | ecosystem: Environmental > Aquatic > Marine > Coastal ...
CCTTCAGTCGGTCGACTCAAAACTACGCCTCTTACAGCCGGTCTGGGCTCGATTGTAATCGGGTCAAACCTATCCCCTAGTATAGCACCGTAACGAGAATCGGGGCCAGCTTCACTCGTAGGAGTAAACGAAATGTTTGACCCTGGCCCAACATTCCCTGCTCGAAGGACGGCTCCTCGGGCTCGGGCATTGATGTTTTTATTCAGGGCCCGCAAGCGTGTTTCTTCGTTTGCGTATCTGCCGGCTTTTTCTTTCCCTGCCTCTTCGCGTCTTGTCGGGGTGAAGAGGATAGAGCGATACTTCTCTAGTAGAGCCACGTACCCCGGACCTCGAGTCAAGGCGTCTTCAACCGGCAGGTTGTTGATCTCGTCGACCATCTCCTGCACAAACTGGAGGCCATAGTTTTCGGCTAGGGTGTTGAGGTCACGGATAAGATTCGGATTGTCGAACCCGACTGGGAGATCCAGATCGGTCTGCACTTCTTCAGAAGTAGCGGCAGCCAGTTGCTCGATCTCTTCAATCGCCGCGACTTCAGCGTCAGCCTCAGCCATCGCCGCTGGGGCACTCTGTAGATTTAGTTCCAACGCAATCAGGGCTTCCTGAACATCGTTGTTGGCTGCGGAGCCTTCTGGAATATTACCTTCCACGTTTATCTGCCGCATGTACGAGTCAATCCTCGGGTTCTTTGCCGTGACGTACTGCACAAGCTCGGGCGGTAGATTAAATGCTCTATCCCGGCGTTGTACAAACGGAGCATCCACCACGGGGTCGACCAAGCCCAAGCGTGTTGTACCAACCCTTGACGGGGTTCTTAGGTATTGATACCCAGATCCTACCTTAAGACCCTTGGACAAGAACTCTAATACGCGTTGGGGATTTAAATCTTTACCTTCAACGGTTCGACTCTTGATCGCGGCATCGCTTTGCGACCCGGCACCTGTCAGGAACATATACAAATCCCGTCCGTCTTTTGTCCCCGCCATTGACCGAATACGGGATGCAAGAAAATCTTTAACAGCGGGGTCGTTTTTTATATCCCCGATAAGGTTCTCCAACCCGTCCTCGACAAGGCTGTGCTCCATTGTGCTGGGCGTAACAACAATCTTCTTGCCCGTTTCCGTCGTGAAGTTCGCCGCGCCGAGATAAACTCCGACCTTTCCGTCAGGGAGTTTAATGACAAATTCTGAATCAATCGTCTGATTCAGCCCCTTATTTAAAGCCGCCACGCTGGGTGCGGTGTACAGAACACGGGGGCCGAGGTACACGCCACGGGATACTCCCGTTTCCTGTGATGCTCCAGCAGCGGCTTGTCGTGTGGCGGTGTACTTTTTTGAAAGAGAGGACGCCCACGTTTTTCCCTCCTCTCGAAGACTCCCGTCTGAGGTAACCAAAGCCCCAAGCGGGATGTTGTACCGTACTGATGCCCGCATGGCCGCGTCCAGAGTTTCCTCGTTAGTAACCCCCGCCAAGCTACCACCCAAGATTTCCAGATCCCTAAGAATATCAACCGGCGCATTGTCGATACGAACAAGCAGGGACTCGTATTTGGCGATGTCCCCCTCCGACAATTTTCCTTCTTGATTGAAATCCAATCTCACTGACCCGTGAAGGTGGTCGTTACGCAATGCAAACTTCAGCAGCTCAGGGTCGTTCTGCATGTCTTCTACAGACAGGTTGAAGGGCGAGAACTCCCCTGTTTCTTTTACTTCCGAAAGCTGATTCTTTAAAAGAACGTCGATCTCGTATTTTTCAGCAATCGCGCGGTCCTCCTCTGATTCAAAAACGGTCCGGGTGTAACCCGGGTTGTTTCCGTATGACCCAGTTAAGCCAGCAGCTAAAACCTCGACGATCTCACGTTTCGTCGGGGCTTCGTCTTTCTTAGTGACTAGGAGGTCAAAGCGGTCAGCGATTTCGGTACGCATCCGCCCACGTACAATCCCAGAAACAGCAGTGTCCCCCGTCAACCAGCGCAAGCCTTTTTGTACACCGGCTGACAAGGTATCGACGGTGTCACCTTTCGTTGGATTTCGGCGTTCCCACTCTTCGTTCAGCCAGGGTAAGATCTCCTCGGCAGCTGAACCAAGCTCTTCCCTCGACACGGGGAGTTCCGCGTCGCGATTCTGTGGCAGTCTGTCAGTCAACCTTTTGATAATCGCATCCGCTTTCCCATGTGCACGATTCGCCCGCGCACCTGAAATTGCCAACGGGTTCATGGCGAAACCAACACCCATCCAGAATGAATCTTCTAGGTTGTGAAACGGGGTGTCTACTATCCCGGTGGCATACCGACCAAGTTGACCAACCTGTTCTTCCATAACTTCGCCGATGATACCGTTCCATCCAAGGGTTCTAGCTACCCCTTTGTTCCCAAAGAAAAAGTCAAACGTGGCTTTTCCAGCCATTTTTTCGTCGGTGCCGGAGTTAATTACTTTGGCGAGGCGATTAAGCATGGCACCACGTAAAATTCCACCTTTGATAACACCGTCGACGTTTCGCCCAGCCAACATCCGGGCGGCTACGAACGCTTCACCTGTCGACTCAGAGAAGAACTCAATACCCGTATCAAGTGCTGAGGTCCGTAGAGCCTTACCAAACGAAGCGCCTTCTTCAGCGAGGAAGAGTTGCAGTTGCCCGTACTCATCTCGACCGAGCCCGAACTCATTGGTCATTTCCTCCGCTATGCCACGGGTTATATTTCCCCAGCCAATAGGGGTACCGTAAGCCCTAGCCGTTCCAGAGGCAACGGCGTATGCTAAGTCTTTCCCCACCCCCGACATGATCGCACCGTCCCCACCAGCCAGCCAAGCATCCACCGCTTTTCTTGTAGAGTTTCGTGGCATAAGCTCAAGTTTACGTAGCGGGCGAAGGGGTGAAAAACCTTTACCGACCTCGTTGACAACCTCAAACGCAGCACGGGCAGAATCGTCTGCCCCACTCAGCCCGAATTGCAGACGCTTAAACGCCGTTTTGGAAGACCCTTGAATAATGTCATCGTACATTGTTTGAGCTATGGTCGAGGCGACGCCCTTTTTCTTGACCGCGCTAACAAATGCAGCCTTACCGCCGCTTTTAATAGCGGCCTTTGTCCCGACTTTCGCTCCTGCTGAGAGCATCCCGCCGGAGATCGCGAAGTCGAGTGCGAAGCCCGGGGCATAAGATGCGAGATCCAATGCACGTGCGAACCCCGTCATGTTGGACTTACGGTAGTCTTGGATCGTTTTGGTCAGAAGCCGATTGTAATACCGGCTTTCTGTATCATACTTCGCTACGTCCTCTGCCCATTTTTTGACCTCAAAAGCGTCAATCCCTGATTTAATTAAACCCCAAACTGGGGCGACTCGGTTAAATATCTCCGTTCCGGACATGTCAGCAAACCAATCCGCTGCCGTGTATTCCCCAAACTCCATGCTGGATACGGGGTATAACCCCCTTGGTTTGGAAGGAGTAGAGCCAGCAAACCCACCAGGAACGGGTGATGTTCTGTTTACTAAACCTCCGCTTGCCCCACCAAAAGGAGAAGCAGAAGAGGCAAACCCACCTTGAGGGGAGGATGGGGCGGAAAACCCACCTGTCTGTCTGTTGGATGAAGACGAAGCAAACCCTCCGTTATTTCTAAATCTTGGGTCCATACAAATTCCTTATTACAGGAGTTACTCTTCCGTACCTTCCCGACGGTTTCGCCTTTCAGTACCTCCTGTCATCCTCGCAGATTGTGCCTCGGCTGTCGACTGTAAAATGGCTCTATGATTACGCGCTATCGCACGTTGCTCCGCTGTCAAAACCGGGAAATTCCCCCGCATAACATCAAACCCCGGACCTGTAAAAGCGTAGCCATCAAACTTTTTAGAATTGGCAGTGGTTTTTTCCTCTCCTGTAATAAGTTTACTCCCGTATTTATATAACCCACGCCACGCTTTCGTGCCAGCCTCTGCGGGCTTGCGGAAGACTTGGTAAGCAGTTGATTGAATAACGTCCAGTGCCGCAAGCCCACCCCTAGCCGGCAAAGCCGCGACTCTCCATCCCGTCTTTATGTCCGCACCTTCAAAATCATAAACACTAGTCATTGAAGGATTCGACAATCTGCCGGGTATTAATTCATTCTGTCCTAAGAATTCTAAAAAGTTTTCTACCTCTTCAGAAGTGTTCCACAGGAAAAAGTCTTCTCCCGCCATAGAGGCGTTCTCTGAAGCCTTGAGAAAGCTATCTATGTTGTTTAGCATATCAGACCTGTACGTACTAATTCCTGGTATATTCTCAACGGTCACGACTTTTTGAGTTATACGTTGATCGCTAGCGGCCTTTAAGAGCATCTTTCTACCACTTGGAGAAGAGGATAGTTGATCATACAACACCCTATCTACCCCGGATTTCACCATTGCCTGAAGCTCTGTTTCATACCCGTCATCGAACACGACCGGAACCAAAAGTTCTTTAGGAGACTCAACCTTCATGGTGACCGGGATCTCCGTCTCGCTTTCCGTTTTTAAAACCTGAAGTGCTTGATGAACCGGGTTTCGTTTCTCTTGCATAGACTCAATGTATAGAGCATCAGCAACCTGTTTAAAACTGGTGGCTTGAAATTTCGTGTTGTTCGGCCCATTAATATCGACAGCTTCCCGAGTACCGTCTTTGTATTCGCGGAAAATACCTCCCTCCTCTAGGTCACGAACGTAGTCGAAACCTCCCTCTGACGTGACTCTATTTTTCGTTACTTTGACGTCCGCGTCGATCAGACGTTGTGTGTCGAGATTGTTTTTCATAATCCGGCTGTCGACCCCGCCAGCCAGCTTAAATGTATCTTCTGCCTGCTTAAGGACGGCAAGGTGACCTTCGTCAGTTACCCCTGACCGGGCTAGGACGAAAAACCTACTAATAGCCGCTTCACGTTTTTCATCGTCTTTTAAACCGCCCATTCTAATAAACTCTGCTTGTAGTTGAGCCCCGCCCCTACCTGCATAAACCGCTTCCAAGTACCGGTTAGACTCCTCTAAAACCCTGGACGGCAGGGGGAGCTCTTCTTCGGCTGAGATAATATTTGAGTTGACTCCTTCAAAAGTTGTCTTGTCAAGTGCACCACCAGTAAGCCCACCAGCAGAACTCACTCCAAACGCGTCTGTAGATCTAGTGGTAGAAAGGGTTCCAGACAACTGCTGATCAATATCCTGGGTCGTAATAGTCTGACCTTCTTTAATAGCCCTCTTAGCAGTCGGGATTTTTATAGTGTCCAATAACTCTGTAGCGGAACCGAGGGCTAAAATTCTGTTTTCTTTTTCATTTTTCTCGAGCGCGGCATCCGATTCTTTAGCCAACAAGTTTGCCATGCTTAAAATTTCGTTGGACGTAATTTTTTTATCCCGCGCCGCTGCTTGTATCTGCATGCCGACCAATCCGATATACTGGCGGTCAAGATCGGTTACACCAGTTTCGTAGCTCTGCCACGGTATCAGTTTGGTCATGAGCGTCTCGTAGAAAGCGGGGTCAGTTGTGGTGCCTTCGGGGGGCATCAACATTCTTACCGCCAAATTGTTAGATGGGTCAGAGAGTACGTTGTCCAACCCCTTGACTTTTTGTGGATTTACTAACAGCGCGTTTACATTTACACCGCGTTTTTGCATCTCTACCAGGCTGTTGGCAGCCTCTGGGCTTCGTACCCCTTTTTCAAGATAGCTAGAATATCTCTGTGAATCCCTGTAATCTGGGAAAGATGAAATGGTATATGCATGCTGCATAGCCGTAGCGTGATCGAACTGCTCACTTTGCTTTCGGTACTCTGCCATGAAATATTTTCTGGTGGTATTATCCATCTGGCGGGTGGCACGGTCCATCGACTCCGCCTGAACAAGCGTATCTGCTGTCAAACCTACGTCATAAACCCAAGACAAGGAGTCCTCGTTCAACGATGCCAAGCGACTATAACCCATTCGCTTCTGTTCTGGGGTTGTGCCAAATACAGGTTTTTCGCTACCAGCGTCTTTATACGAAATGCGTTCGGCGAGTTTACCGGCATAAAAATTAGCCGGCTGAGCCCCTCCGTCTTCACCTTCTCCGCCCATAGAACCAACTGTCCCTACTCCGCCAATGTCGGCCAAGTGCGATGCAGGAATTTTGAACTTATCGTGCATCAGGGCTTGACGTTTGTTTTGCTCCTGCAACACTTTATAGACCGTAGTATAGTTCTGGCCAGTTTCCCCTGCGCGTTTTTTGGCATTATCGTAAATGACCTTATCTTCCCCGGTTAAGAGCTTTATCTTCCCATCGACCTGTGCGATCGAAAACCTTTTTCCACCGGTGGCCATGTTAATCTTAGTCATGTAGTCAAGAGTCAGGTCGCTACCGTTAAGAGATTCTTCAATTACACTCTTAGCCCATCTGCCGAAATCGGTATCTACCCCACTCATTGCATGGCGATACAGCATCTCACGGGAAACCTGGACGTTAGCGGGGGCTAATTCCTGTTTCTCCCGCCACGTTTCGTAGCTATTGGTAAGCTCAAAGTTTGGCTGGTTAAATTCCTGCCGAACATTCTGAATGTCCCTCAAAAGTTTCGGGCTTTTAGAGTATAGTCCTGTAGCATAAGAAGTATCCATTACTCCATCAGGAGAGAAGATCGGCTTCAGTCCGGCTCCCGGAAGACCATACAATCCGGCTGCGATAGCCACAGTTTTTTCCACGCCGTCTCGCCCCCACGACATCGTGGCATCGTCAATAAACGCCTGCACAACCCCAATCTGTGCCTGCTCTTGACGCTGAAGCGCAAGAAGAGCTGTCTCATCGCGCTCGATTCTTTTCTGAACAAGCTCGTTGTTAGAAGCTCGGGCTGCATTCTCTCGAATGCTCTTCAGCTGATTAGAGAAGTTGACTAGGGAATCAAAAGGATTTTGAAGGTTTGGTTGGTACGGCATGATGTCTACCTTTACATGGTGAGTTCAATAAATTTCTGGTAACCACGGTTGTAAGAGCTCAACGCCCCGCCAAGAGTATCAAGGTTCTGCTGTAGTCCTTGGATTTTTTGCTGGGCATTTGCCACGATAAGCCGGTTTTCTTCGCTCAAGCGGAATTGCTCGTTCGCGGACTGAAGGCGAATCGCTTCCAAAGCTATGCCCGCGTCTGCCCGATCCGACTCTCGAAACGCTAAAGCATAGCGGTCTTGTGCCTCGTTTATGCCTTGCTCTAATTCGCGAAGTCCAAGATTCATCTGCTCGCGTTGAAGACGAAGCGTCTCCATCTGCCCCGCAGCCTGAATCCCTTGAGTGATCGCATCCATGGCTGAAGCCCCGAGATCCCGGAACGTCAGGTTACGTGCAGCCTCGCCAGTTAGCCCGGAACGCATACCACGTTCAGCGGCGCGGATCTCCACCTGTTGCAAAACTTCTTCGGGTAGCTCGCCAGACAGAAGGGAACTTATACGATCCTTCGCCTGGGTGATCATGGAGTCTTCTTGAATAGGCTCTAAAGAGATCGGTTCTCTCTCGCTTCGGGTTTGGAGAAACGCAGAAGCGTCGAAGTCAAATGGACTTCCTACGCCCTCAGCTGGCGGTATATCTACTTTTGTCGGTTCAGTTGCCATAAGCTAATTCTCCTTAAATGTAAGACTCACCAGCCGATCGCGTCACCGCGCCGCCTCCAGAATTCGCGTCGATTTGGCGGTTTCCAAGAGCGAAGCTACGGGCCGAATCACGTTCCTTTTGACCATACAACAGGTCAAACTGGCGGCGATCCTCGTCCCTTGTCTCTTCATAGATTTTCATCTGCAACTGGTTATTTTGATAGGCAAAGTATAGTGATCCCAATGTTCCGAGTACCAATGCCCAAGTCTCTAAACCTTTTCCTTCTTCGACATCAAAGATTTTATTCAGGTATCCCTGTTTCGCAGAATCAGATGCATTGTCATCCGCATAGTCTTCAAAAGCCATTTTGTTATTCGCCGTGCCGAGATGAGACGCTACGACGTTTTGATCAGATATGCTTAAATTCTCAAAACCCGACCTAGAAAACAGCATCTTGCCGGTGAGGGGGTTAACGCCTTTAACCAAGCTGGACACTAGTGAGTTACTACCGAGGACACGTGAACGATACAAATCTATATCATTGGTTCTAGTGCCGTTAAAATCGTACGGTAACCGGTCATATACAGATTGTAACTTAGGACTGGGACTCGTGTTTGTAGATATGTATTGTTGGTAGTCGCTGCTGGTTACAACAGGCTGATTCGCACCGCCAAAATCAAACCCTCCTGTCCCTATGTTAGCAAATTCGCTACTGTAATCTTTGGGCGTGAATAGGTCGGTAACTTCTGCATAAGGGCTGACAAGGTCAACCGCGTCTGGTTGACCACTAAACATGTTAAAGGAAACATCACCTGCCGACGGGCTGTAGTCAAAACCAGAAAGGTCAAGACTCGCATTGTTAAAGTCGAAACCAGCGTTCGAATCACCAAACATGTTAAATGAAATGTTGTCTTCTTCGTTCATGGCTGTTTTCCTTAAATATAACTTTCACCAGAGGATCTCACGGCTGCGTCGCCGCCTTGATCAGTTGGTGGAGCATAGCTAGGTTGTTGGTAGTAAATTGGTGCGGGTCGAGGTGCAGGCGCAGGTGCGGCTGGCCTGTCTGGCAACTCAGATTGCGCTTTCATGTATTGGTATAAACCAGAGGCTACTCTTCCAATCGTGGCGTTCCCAGATGCAGCCCCGCCAAGCGCTGCCACACCAATGTCACCTCGGCTACCTCCAGCAGCAGCCTCACCAGCCGCAGCGGATACAGCCGCGAACTCTCTTTTGTAATCCTTGGGTACGTACGGCGCGGCGGTAGCTGCACCAACCCTAACGACGGCTTGCTCTGTAGTGATGTCCCGCCCTAGCGCTGCATCTTTGGCCAGGGACATTGTGGCTAAAGTTCCGCCCCGCATGGCTTTAGCAAAATTACTTGCGTCCCCCATTGAGCCGGGACCATAACCCACCGAAATCGCGGTCATTGCAAAATCAGCTGCTGCTGCGCCCCACTCTCCGCGCTCGGCAGCAGATGCACCGGACGTTGCCCCCGCAACGAGCGCTCCGCCCACCCCACCAACAGCGGTGGCAGCTACTGTAACAACGGCCCGTCCGACCTGCTCTGCTATTGCCAGCTCGTCTGGCTTTATCCCGAGGTCGTCAATTAGCGTCTCGCGATTCCGAGTGGTCATTTTAGACCCGCCAATGTAGCTCGATGAGATGTTTAAGGGGTCACTAGCAGCCATCAACTCTTTTGGGATAAAATCGTAGACGACCTTATCAAGCTCTTTTATGCCGAGGCTACCCAGCAATCCGCCAGTTTCCTTGTCGATCCCGTAGTATACACTCATCCCCTTGCCGGCTTCTTTCGCAGTTTTACGGCGCTTTTGGTTTGTCGTCCACTCCGCGTTTTCCGGTGTGACAAACACCTGACCTGTCGTGGTAACCCGTAAATCTACTTTTCCGCCCATGCGGTTGACGGCTCGGTCAGACACAATGTAAACATTCTCCCCGTGTCTTTTCCCCTGCGATTTCTCTATAATGTCCCCATCCAGATATGCCTTGTACCCCTCAACGTTTTCGTTTGACAGGTTGTGCCAGTACTTAATCTCTTTTTCATACGTCCCGACAGTCAGGGCCTTCCCTCTGTTTTTGCTCTGCCAAGCCGCGACATATGGCTGGTACTTTTCACTTATATCTTTGGGGTCAATGTTCTGACTGAACTCCTGCTTTTCTCTTAGCGCCTTTGCCGCGTTACTATTTGGTTTTAGTCTTTTCAACCGTTGCTGTTCGGCTTGAGTCAGGCCTCCCCCGCTGGAAGCCCGCTTCATTCCTTCCTCTGACCGACGAAGAATCTTACGCAGTTCTTCTTCGTTCTTAACATTGAGGTGGGATTTTACGCCCTCAGAACCGGCACGACGCCCGAGAACTTCGCGGAATGCATTGTCAATCTGTTCTGCCGTCACCGCCATGGCTTATCCCCAGTACATCTGTCCGGTTCCGGAAAGATCCATGTCGTCTCGGACGCCAAGGATGACGGTGGCCCCGTCGGTGGTGTTTCGTGAATGGGCATTTAATGCGCTCATCGCCTGAGCCTGGTAGGTCTGCGCCATGCCAGGATTCTGCTGGTCCTCGTTCATCACAGCCATGACCATGAACTTGATCGCATCCAGTGACTGGACAGGGAGTAGCTCATCGTCACGGGTCAGAGGAATGAAGTCCCGCTTACCAAGAATCGAGATGCAACGAGACTCGGTAGACGGGCAGCACCCGGTGTTCCGGATGTAAATGCGAGAGTACCCGGGCTTGATTTCTTCCGGGTGATACTTTGAGTAGAAGTACGTATTCCATGTCGAGGTATTGATCCCCATCAAAGAGACGTACCCCACAAGTCCGGTGGGCAGAGTGATGTTGGTAATCGTGTCAATATCAGGAACCGACGCAGCCCCTGCCAAGAACGCCTGATTAGCACCGTCGATCTCTCCTTCTACCCCATTCTGCCAGCGGTGGATGGTGACTTCAAACCCGCCCACGACCTCTTCCCCGTTTGGACGACGACCGTAGATCTTAATTTTTTTACCCTCGTCACTTTGAGAAGAGGAAAATGCTACCAAGGAGTGACCAGCCACAATGTCAAACGCGGTGAAGTACGTAGCCGGTGACGTCTCAAGTGTCTCCGAAGAATACTCCGACTCGTGTTCACCAGGAGTTACCGGTGAGTACGTGTAGCTGTAGTGGTAAAGTGGGCGGCTGGTCTTGCAGATGTTAACCAAGCGAGGGGCCTTGAATCCACGGGGAAGGGTAACGTAGTTCTTGTCTGTGGAAACCTTGAGAATACCCATGGTTTCCGGGGCATCGTGAGCCAGCATCAGCCGGCGCAAAGCGGTATTGATCCGGCGGTCTACAAAACCACCGGACGCACACGTCCCCCCTGGTGAAACCACGGGGGCAACTTCGGCTCTGGCATCTGCTAAAGTGTACACAATGTATCTCCTACGTCATCAAGGGTTACCATAGCAAGATCTAGGCTCGGTGACAAGGCACTCCCGGCCTGTGTGCAACTTAATAATTGCGCCGGGTCTGTGATCTCTGGGTTAATTTGGGCAGACCATTTCTCAATTTCAGCGACCCCGGTCCACTCAATACAGAACTGAACAGAGTTTCCTGTTCTCGGGGAGAGCCCGTTTTCCAAGCACCCGTCGATCTCGGCAGGGAAACGAATGTGGCTCCGAATCCGGTTCTGAATCACGTCCGGTCCGCCGCACGGAGTCCAACGAGGATAAAAGTCTGTGCGGTAGTAGACCCTTGGGATAAGCTCCGTTGACTCGATGTTCCTGAAAATCACATCAACGAACTGTAAAGACATCAGGTCGTCGTACTTGTACGCACGGGTATAAACCCGCGTCTTTACTGGGGTGGCGTCAAAGTCTTTGGTAAGATCGTTAGACGGGTATGCAAAGGTCAATCCGTTTCCACGCCGGAAGATGGTGACAACCTGGGGTTTACCGTCAACCCGGCAACGGTTAACAGACTGTACGGGACAGGATACCCACAGGTCGTTGTATGCCGGTGGGTTAGCTTGGGTCATCATGGATGACACCAAGGTGTCTAAAACAACAACCCCGTTCCAACCGTTCTCCCC
>Ga0070751_1002043_pt1 | contig 11629 bp, 28 predicted proteins | sample VirMetDEL_Aug_28_FD_78514 | JGI IMG/M metagenome (GOLD analysis project Ga0070751, IMG submission 78514) | Aqueous microbial communities from the Delaware River and Bay under freshwater to marine salinity gradient to study organic matter... | ecosystem: Environmental > Aquatic > Marine > Coastal...
AGATCATCAAGTGTCCAGATCTGCTTGGTCCTGGTTTGCCTCTCTGTGCCAACCAGTTTTTCAAACCTTTTACCCCAATTTAGAAAACCATGCATGTCCTGATTCCATTTAAAATTATTAGGGTCTACCTTAAATACCATTACTGGGTATACGTTTCCGTCTGATCTTTTAGACTCTATACCACAACTCATCTCCTGAAACATTTCAGTGATCTCTTGTGCACTGTAACCCGTTTTAATAAGAGTCATTACTCCTGACAATCCAGGCTGTTCTGGAAATATAGGTCCACCTGTTGGTTCCTCTTCTGAGATTCTTAAAATGAGTTCGAACTCTTCCTGCGTAGGAGTGTCGATTCCTAACCTAAAGATAATGTAACTATTCATAATTATTTTGTTTTGTTATATAGCTAATATACTAAATACTTCTCAACTGTAAACCGTTAAAACTAAAAAACTAACCTCTGTAGAAGATTTTTTCAAAGGCAGTCGCTGAACACGAAGGTAAGTGAAAATGTTTAATTATACCAAACGGTGTAGAAAGGTTTTAGGAAAGTTACCTTCGTGTTATCGGGATCTAGACTGTGCGAGAATCCTGGCCTCTAGAAAGTAGGAAGCCAGCTCTTTCAAGCCGGCTTCCACCATAACAAAAAAAGATGAGGTTTGCACCTCCATCTAAACAAAAATAATTATGATACATACGGTTGTATGCGTCATGATGCCGATTGGCATCGTGGACCTTGATGGGTTCGAACCATCGACCTACCGGTTATGAGCCGGTTGCTCTAACCAACTGAGCTAAAGGTCCATACGTAACCCCATTGTTACGCATGTTTAGTACCATACAACACCATATCTCAAGACTGCCTCGTCTAAATGGTGTATAGGTTCCTCTGTTTCGGTATCAAAGAAATGATCCCTAATATAAGGATTATACTTGCATACCCGGTCCATTTTTTTGGTAAGACCAATACCTCGCTTTCGACTTATTGTTTCAGCAAAGTCTGTTACAATAAAAGCATGTACGTTTTTACGCTTCTCTTGTATAACCCGCTCTCTACCTTTCTGGTTAATCTTCATACTGGCACCCTTTACATGAACTGCATTGGAATGATTGTATAATCTCCAACCGGCTTTGTCCAGGTCCCATGCCTGAATGCTGTAGCACTTTTTATGAAGATTAAAATATATCTTGTAACCTCTTGTTAGATCCCAATTTCTCATTACTCGCCGATTTTAACTATTTCTAAAACTTCCTCCTTCTTCAATTCTCCTCCTAAGTTAATTATCTCCTTAAATACAGACTTAGCTTTTTCCATATTTAATGAAAGGCTATTACTAACCAATTCTCCATTCTTGCGAGTAAAGTAATAAATTTTTACACCGTCTGTAGTTATTTCAGTTTGCTTACAGAATGTAAACTCATTAACGGATCCTTCTGTTTTTTCAATTGTTGTTGTCATAATCTTCTTGTTTTGTTTTATTTGTTATATAGCTAATATACTAAATATTATACACTTTATACTAGTTATTAACATTTTTTTTAACCTTGCTATACTGTGCAAGATGCACGGGTTGGTAAACGTTTATACATGGTATTATACCATCGTGTCCAACCTATTGTATCCACTTTTGCACGTTTCTTCCTTCCATGCTTCATAAACTTCTTTAAGCTTATGTTATTAGATTCCTCTAATAAACTGTTTACCTTTTCCCCTTCTATCTGCCAAGCTCCTATGACTCCTCCTCTTGACCATTTATCTGTTGTGTCACATACCACTAAGTAGAGAGGCATGTCTTCTTCATGATAACTTCCTTTACTATATGTTGCTCGTATATGATTTAAGAGAGGTGTTCTATAACCAACCATTACATTACCTTTGGTATTCTTAAATATCGCCTTGGTTTTGATATAGCATGTTTTTAGTTCTACCTTTGTGACCTTTCCTGCTCGCATCTCCACTGAATCTTTTGCCAACAGGTCTGACATAACAAGTGTTCCACATACCACTGCTGCATAGATATCATGATATAATTTTCCATATTCTAGTGGAGACATCTCTTTGGGTTTTTTATCAAAGAGATAATACCGGCTGGGGGTAAATTCGTTTTTAAGGGTTTGTTTATTAAAAAGAGCTGAATTATAAGCCACTCTTTTATTAAATTCTTTCTGGCTAATCATGTAGTATTAAACCAGATAAACCTCCTAGAGTTTCGAGTATTCCTCTAAACATTTATCGATCTCTTTTATAGAGCATTCAATATTATTTAACTCACTAAGAATCCAGTCCAGGTTCCATGCCTGTTGAGCTATTAGGTTACCTTTTTGTGTTTTCTCTAGTTCTTCACAACGTGTTTTAAATGCCTCAAAATCAAGATTCTTGTTAGGTATACTATGATATTCATGTAACCTGTCTCTAAAATTAGTGATAGCCTTTATCTTTTTTTCTACAGACTTAGGCATGCCTTCCCTAGTTATTGTTTCAAATGTATGCATAATTAATCTATTTCTGGAGTTATTGTAAATCCGCAATGACAGAAACCAGTACGATTAGAAACCTCCTCACTTAGGTATTCCAGCTTTTCTTCACTGTCCATGTTATCATCTACTTCTATAAATAATTCTTGTGGTAAACCCAATAAGTTTCCATCATCCTGGTCTGGATCATCGGTTACATACTGTATTTCTGTAATTGTGTAAATCATACGGCTACTTGGTTTTTGTTGTGTCAGAGCCTTCATTAAACCCCTCTTTTATTTCTTGCCACTGTTTAGATTCTATAATCTTTCCAGGGATACTCACAGTATGTTTAACCGTTTGTCCAACCCCTTTACCTATCTCTTTAAAGTGATTTGTTTTATTTAAATCACCACGTTGATAGATGTTAAAGTAGTTAAAACTTATAACAGCCACTACTATGATTATTGATATCTTAATTGCCTTTATTACCATCGATTAAATCTCTAGTTATATGAAAGTCTTTAACTTCAGGATACCTGCTAGGCCTTGGTGATATAATTACCATTACAGTAGAATCAGGGTTCCAACCCATTCGGCCTTGTTCATAAGCCTGTTGATGCCAGTGTTCCCATACTCTTGGTACTCCTTTAGGTATCCCTGGTGGTCTCTCTGGTATTGGAGCACTTGAGTCCCAACAACCTGTTAAAAGGAATGTAGATAACATTGAATAATAAATTAACTTTTTCATAACTCTTTATTTTATATTAATAATATACTAAAAATAGGTGTGAATTGGTCCGGATTTTAGTATCTTTTAACCTTGGTGATTATTATTCTCGACTCACCTGGTTCAGATCTTTTTCCAATAAAAACTATTCCTTCATCCCTAACTGTGTCAGCAGTTTTTCTATAGGTGTGTGTAGGGTCTTCAATGCCCGCCATCCATAATCCTATGTGGTATGCCTTCTTCACCGTGCCGCAAACAGCAGTGGTATCCCAAAAAGTATTTACTACGGAGTCATCCTCCCCTGGTACTATGTCCTTACTTATTGTTACTAAGTATAATATCTTCTTTGATTCCATCTATTAATTGTTTTATTTTTGCGCATCTCTCATACTCCTCCTCCTCTTTAAAATGCTCCAGCATCTCGTTCAAGGCTTTTAGTTTTTGATCAGCTTTGTATTTGTTGTTTAATATTTTTTCAGGACATTCATTAATTATCCTGTATACTACTCTATAGAAACTCTCTTTATCATTATCTCTAAGTATAGTTAAGAGTTTTAAAGTATCTGTATTTTCTATTATTTTTTTCCAATCCATTAGCGTGCTCTTCTACATTTATCTAGGTATTTAGGAAGTAGATTATCCCAGTTCTTTTTATAATACCCTTTATCCTCTTTTATATAGGTTGACATTATATCTCCACTGCCTTCATGCTTTAAGTTAAAAACGTAGTGACCAAGTTCGTGATAGATCAAAGCTTTTAGTTGACCCTTTTTCATGGGACGGTTTAAGATCCAGATGGTTCTGCTGCCTAAGTCTGATCTGCCCATTATATCAACAGTTCTCTCTTGGTTTAAGAATCCTACAGGTATCTCATCAACCACCATGATCTTGTCTACTCTTTTAATTAAACTGTTACCATTTAATCCTATCTTATTCATGTCTTGGATCCATTCTTGTGAAATCGTTTCCACCTGTTTGGAATTATAAGTCGGCATTTTTTTATTGCCTAAGAATGACCAGATACAATATCCTAATAAGGCTCCTAATACTATAGTGTTTATTAGGTTAAAGCCGGATTTAGATTCACTGCTCTTTACTATCAACTTGCCTTTTTCGCTTGTTATTTCTATTGTATCTTTCTTTGCCATCTCTATTCCCAATTAAAGAATGTATTTCCTATTTTCTCAAGCAATAGGATACTGGACTCAGCCGCCATTTGATGACACTTGCCTTCTTCATCCAGTTTCCCAGCCACCGCTTGTTCAGCGTAGAACCTTATATCATCTGCCAGTTCACGTTTACGTGCTGCTAAATAGGATTCTATCTCTTCTAGTTTTTCTTTGTGGCTTATCATGGTTTTATAAAACGTTATTTAAATCTGTACCGTTGACCAACCATTTACCTTCTTTGGTAAATACGTAACCATACTCTTCTACGTCTGATTTAAAGTAAGCCTCTATACTACTGTCAATTCTACCTGGATTATAACCCTCTCCCCTGTCTCTACAATAAGCCACTACTACGCCATCTACTGGTGTTTCAAAAGAGTGACCCTTAGGTGCTTTAACCTCTGGGGCTAAGCTACTAATATCTCCCAATTTAATTAACTCCTCGACTTTCTTAGGGTCTCTGTAATGTTCTTGTAAAATACTACCGTTATGAGATGGGTACCCATCCCAGTGACAGTAGATAGATTCTACCATTCCATCCTCGTGCTCAATTCCAATTCTTGATCTTGTTGCCATAATTATCTTGTTTTTATTATATATCTATTATACTATATGTTTAACACAAAAGAAACTTTCTATGCAATTAATATGCCTTCTTCCTGGATTTTCTGGTTCCAGTAAACTTCCATATACTGTTCTTCTTTTAATTTAGTCTCTAACCATTTTACCTGAGACTTTGCCCAGTCTCGTTTTTTACGAGTCTCTGCAGCGCTTGCCCCTTTGATTGTATTAGACACAGATCGTAGAGTGCTGATATAACTTCTTAAGTATCTTACATTATTAATAGTAATTAATCTAAGTTCTATTAATTCTTTTTCACGCTCTTTACGAGCCTGCTCTTGCATTCTACGTTTAGCCTCAGCGTCAAGGCGCTGCTGCTCTCTGTAAGAATCAGCCATGTTGTTAATCCAGTTTAGTAAACCCATAATTATCTTGTTTTTGTTATAATACTAATATAACTATTATTATTCACAAAAGGAAATTATTGTGTAATTATTGTACCTCGTCGACTTCCATCTTTATCCAAATCCATTTAAACCTTGTGAATACGGTTTCTTCCAAGTTGAAAGATCCTCCTTCTATCTTGCCTCCTAGTTCGCTGAGTATAGGTTTAAATATTTCTGGGTTATCACAAATGAATCGCCAGGTCTCATGATGTTTGACCTCCATGATGGGTAATCCAACATTGATGAAATCTATAAAATCATCGTTCTCCTCGTCAAATTGGTAGTCATTGAGAAATGTTGCCAAGAGGTTAGTACCCTCCTGGATTAATCTTGATGTTTCACTGGTTGCTAAAAAATCTTTCTTTGTCGCCATAACAATTTGTTTTAAATATAATTATTGTACCTCCCTCTCCTCAAGTATTTGATGTACTACGGAGTCCATTACCTTATCGTAAATATTCATCTGCTCTTTGCTAAAGCTTGGATACCTAGCGTCAGGTGTTTGTAAAAAGTCTTCCAACTCTTTAGCTGCCTTGTTGTCCATTAATCCAAACACTAGGTTTCCTATGAATTCTTCATACATTGGATTCATTTCTACCTCTCCCCATGGTTCTGTAAAAACATTACCATTACCGTTATTGCAGTAATCATAATATAATCTGGTAATAGATCTTAATAATCTACCATCTGAGGTCTCTGCCTCCCCGAAATCTGGAACCAATTCTTCATACAATTGGTCATACTGTTTCTGGTATACTCCAGACTCATCCCAATAGCTTTTACCTTTAGGTGTATTCTTCTTTTTCATGCTTATGATTTTTTAGTAATGATTCCTAATCTAGTGGGTATTACCACCGTGTAATTACAATGATCGCAGCATCTTCCGTTTTCTACCACAGGTTCTGCATTATGACCCTCTTCCCAATAAACCTTTCCAGTTTCAGGGTCTCTCTTTTTTTCAATTTCATTTTTACAAATATCGCACTTCATAATTATTTTGTTTTGTTATTACTAATATACTAAATATATACACAAAAGAAAACTATTGTGTTAATTAATTTACCTTCATCTTGATTTATTTTTTAGGTGAATATTACAATGGTCCATTTAAAATAGTGCTAACATACTTTGTTGTTGGTACCACTTCCACAAATCGCCAATGCATTTCTCCTCCCTGATCCTCTATTCTCACCCAACCTATATTGGTATCTTCTCCTATATAAATATTATCTGCACAGTTTTGAGCGTCCTCCAGCTCAGAGAAATAGGCTATCATCTTATAAGAAACGTCTTCTTCACTCCCTTCAAAGGGGATAAGGTCATCACTATCGTTTTGATATACTCCATTGCCAATTGAAACAAAATAACCACAAGGTTCTCCGCTTCCTACCTTTTCCTTGGCAAGTTCTTCTAATGCAAAATCATGTCTAAAACTTGTATAATCTTTCATATCTCTACTTTTTAAATTTACTATTTGTTTTATCCTGCTTCTCTAAGAACGTGGCAAAGTTCATCTGCTTATTTGGATTCTCACGGTTCCAACTAGCCAATGCCTTCTTTGCCCTATTATATTGGGATACTGTTTCGTTCTTCATAATTATATTGTTTTGTTATATAGCTAATATACTAAATATATACACAATATAAAACTATTGTGTTAATTAGTTTACCTTTGTGTTTGTGGATACCGGTAATTGACATTTCACTGTTCATAAAAAAACCCGCTAAAAAGCGGGTCTATATAAAGTTTACTACGGAGTAATCTTTTTTACCACCAACTATCATAGTAGACTGTGTAGCCTTCTTTAATAGCTTCACTGGCTTTTTTACAGAACTCCAGGTCATAATTTTCTTCTTCAGTATCTTTAACCGATTCACCAAAGAAGAAACCACTGGTACTAGGAAGTTGCCCTTCTAAAATAGCTGACGCTAAATTATCAATGTCCTCTTGAGTTAACTTAACCTGTTGACAATTAAAATCACCTTCACCTCCTTTTTTCATGTGTAGATACTGCATCCATCCATGTAGGTTTGGGTGCTTTCTCCAGTAGTGGATTTGAATGTGTTCTTCGTTTTCTAATTCTTTAGCAAAATCCACAGCAGTGCTTGGTTCTGCTTTTACCTTAAATGCATATTGATCTAATCCCATAATTATTTTGTTTTTGTTATTAATATAATACTAAAAAACGGGTAGAATATAAACCTACCCGAATATTAAAAGACCTTCTTGTCTAGCAGCATCAAAACCTTTTGTGAAATCATCATATACCCTTTTCATCCATTGATGATTCTGTTGGTCTTCTTCCTGTTGCTGCTCTATAAAAACACTAAACAGTTCCTTGTATTTTACAAAGTCTCTATATAACTCTTCACTTACAGTGGCTCCTATCACACCTTCACAATCTGAGAAGTTGATTAAATGGAAGAATGGTAAAGTATCATCTCCGCTCTCCCAAAGTTGCTCTGCAGTCATTCCATTAACTGCTACACATAAGTATCTTCTAAAAGCGTTATAGGTACTATAACTACCTGCTCTAAAAGCAATACCTTCTCCATTATGAATATACTTTAATCCATATCCACTGTCGTCTACTGTATGGTCCAAGTAATCATGAGCCTGATGCTCAAAAGCATCATTTATCCATGCACTTGATACATCAATACCTTCTTTTTCTAAATCCTCTGCCTCTGCTAACGTAACGAACTTTACATTACTGATAGCTGCTATGTCTAATCCCATATATCTACTATTTTTTAATTAAATGATATTTATTAGCTAATGTATTCCATATCACCTGAATCGCTGTGGTGCCATATAGGGCCATCTCTGGATTGGTGCTACGTTCCATTATTTCTTTGGCATAGTTAAATGCCTCCATGATATTTTCCCTGTCTGCAAACATTGCAGTTTCTTTCATCCCTATAGGGGTCCCTGTTACAGTTTCTTCTTTCATAATATTATTATTAAACTATTTAATTAATAAATTCATAACTTTCAGTGTCTTTGAGTTGGGTAACAAACTTACCCATATCTTCTACCTCGTATTCAATAGTGCAAGTTTCCGCATCTACATCTAATTTAGTGTAACCAATTTTAGCACCACAATGCCTCATATCTTCTAGGATATTATCTAAATCTCCTTGATGCTCACATTCATAAAAACTAATTGTTGACCTTACCATAGTATTATTTTTTAAGTTGTTAATCTATTTTATTAAACTATTTGATTTGCTAACCATCCTTGTGGGTCCCTAATACCCATTGCTAGGATTCCTTCTCTTAAACCTTCTTCATCATACAGGCATCCATCTGCGATATCAAATGCTTCATCATCTGGGATTGGTCCATCCGCGATTAATGTTTTACAAAAATCTTTAACTTCTTGCTTTGTCATTACTTTACTCATAATTATTTGTTTTTTGTTATAATACTAATATACTAATAATTTACATAAAATTAAACTCTTGTGTAGATTATTATACCTCTATGTTGAATAATATTTTCAATACACTATGGAGTAAAAAAACCCGGTATAAAACCGGGTTCTGGTTTATTTTAATTTTTAGATAATTCTAACCAGTAAGTTTGATAACCTCTATCGTATTCATTACCTGCATAAGTAGGATATAAAGTTAAATAAAAGTTATATGTAATTTTACCTTTACTAGACGGAAAACTTACTGATAAATCATATGAACCTTGTTCAACCACCCCTCCGATACTTTCTAATTTATTTCTGGTTTCATCTATCGCATCATTATTATGTTTCATATATGCGTCTGTCATAGTCATAGGTCCTATCGACCCTCCTCGTAAACCTTTCATCTTTCTTGGATGGGTTTTATCTTGATACATATTAACTCTCATCTTGATGAATCCAAATCCAATTTCTTTTAATGCGTTGTTAATTTCTCGCTTTGTCATAATTATCAATTTTTGTTATTAATTTGTTATAGTATAAATATAACTATAAATATACACAAAAGGAAATTATTGTGTAATAAAATAAGGGGAAATGTGCCTTTGTGTTCGTTGAATCCACTGGTCATTAAACCCTAAAAAACCCGGTTCTAAAAACCGGGTTACTTGTTTTTACCTTTATGTCTCCGGATAATTTTTATCAAAATCAGCTAACATAGCCTTTTCTTCATTTCTAACAAAAGTGCCTATTTGTTCATGAGTGAGATAAACTCCAGGCGTACATGTTTTTTCATTATTAGAAATTAAATCACATACTATTCCTAATTCATCTGACTTAAAATAAGTATCGGACTTCTTTTCTTCAGTGTCTATATCTAAGCTAACATTCTGAATAGTATATTCAGTATACTGTTTTTCAGTATTAGGATACCTTCGATACACCTTATTAGTCACAGATCTTTGATACCCATCAGGAATCCATATTTTGGTTCCATTATATTCTGGATATTTACTGAATGGAAAATGTTTTTCGTCTTTCATAATACTTTGTTTTTTTGTTATACTATAAATATAACAACAATCTACATAAAATAAAAACTTTGTGTTGATTATTGTACCCTCTTAAATAAAAAATATTTTCTACAAAAAGTTCTAACGTGTGAACAGGTTGAGATATTAATTGGTAACACGAAGGTCAAGTTATCAAAACCTTATGTCCACACATGGTATAAGTAACTGTTTCAAATTACCTTTGTGTTATCTGGATTCATGCTGTGCGGATCCACTGTTCTCTAGAACGAAAAATACCCAGCTCATGCTGGGTACTTAACGAGTCTAATTACGTCAACAAAATAATCTAGACTGGGATAGTTCTTTTACTACGGAGTAAACTTTTTATTTGATAAGGTTACTAGGACATAGCGGGTAGCTTGTGCAGTGGTCTGGCTAGGCATCCATTGCCTAACCTTTTCCACCAATTGCTCAAACGTTTGCGCTACACTGATATCTCTAATATATTCTTCACTATGAACCTCTTCCCTCTTTTCAGATTCTATAAAATTATCCAGTAGGATTCTGTTTATACTCTTCATACTGTCTCTCTTAAAGTGTTAAGAGATCTGTTGATTACTTTACTTATTCCAACTTTAGACATACTAAACTCTTGTGCCATCATCTCTCCTGAAAGAGCGTATTCACGTTCTATTCCAAAGTAAGCTTTAAGTATTTCTTTATCTTTATCTCTTGAGATTTTATTAAGATATACCTCTACTAGATTTTTAACAAACTCATCGTGATGAATATTATCTACATCCGGTTGACAGTAGTTAAAGACATCTGCATAAGTAGTACTACCTTCATCATCCAATTTCTGGTCAAGACTAAGAACATTGTTTCTTAAATCATCCACTTCTTCACCTGCCTTCTTGGCTTTGAATATTTCAAATTCATGACTCATAGGGATTCTTATCATTCTTCCTACAGTTGCTACTGAATCATTGATATACTTTTTAATCCATAATTGAGCGTAACTGGCAAACTTTGCTTTACCCGGTGTGAATCTTTTTAACGCTTCTATAGTTCCAATATTCCCTTCCTGAACCAGGTCAATCACGGGCACACCTTGACCCATATAACGATTAGCTGTTTTAACAACCATTTTAGCACAACTATTAACCACTCTCTCGATTGCTTGTGAGTCTCCTGATTGAGCTAATGGGATTAGTGTTGATTCCTCTTCTTTAGTTAAAGGATGACTTGATGACTCAACTTCCTTGAAGTACAGAGTCAATTCTCTTGATGATTCGAATTTTGACATAATTACTTTGTTTTTAATTTTTGTTATAGTATAAATATAATACACTTTTCTGAAAAAGTATATAGTTATTTTAATTATTGTACCTCGTTGGAGGAAATAGTTTCATCAAACACCGGGTACTCTAAATTGTATTTCATTCTCAAGTAGAACGGTATAACCTTTTGATTTACCATATCCGCTGAAGCATAGGTCTCCATTAAGTTATTTTCTAAGAAATTGGTAATAAACCCTCCTGGTTTCCAATTTGTTAATTCCCAGTGATTCATCATAATCTCTGTTCCGGTTCTAATAATATGATCTACATCATCTCTTGATAATCCAAAGTAACCATAAATATACTGAGATCCATAATTATTAAAATATTCAATTACCTTTTCTTTTACGGGTTCCATTTGTTCTTTCTTCATAATCTTTGTTTTGTTTTAGCTGTATTATTTAATTTGTCCTTTGTTGTCATACCATACAATTTCTTTTCTTTATCTGAAAGATTCATAGGTATTTCCCATTCTCTAAGTTTTTTCTTACTCATCT
>Ga0070751_1002044_pt1 | contig 11627 bp, 14 predicted proteins | sample VirMetDEL_Aug_28_FD_78514 | JGI IMG/M metagenome (GOLD analysis project Ga0070751, IMG submission 78514) | Aqueous microbial communities from the Delaware River and Bay under freshwater to marine salinity gradient to study organic matter... | ecosystem: Environmental > Aquatic > Marine > Coastal...
GGGGCGTGGCGCCGGGAATGGGCGAAGCATTACAAGGTGTGTCCATGCCGCGGGGCCGTGGGCGGGGTGGAACACAGCAAGGGAACGGGCTTTGGGGGAGAGCCACCAAAGCATCCGAACTGCAGATGTCACATCGTGCCTGTGACTGAGCTGATGCGAGAGGTGGAAGCGGTGGATGAAGGTGAACGCAGCATTCAGGAGCTGGTCCGAGAGGAAGATTTGCCGAAGCTGCCAGGTGAGTCGACCAAGGCATTTTTGATGCGCCACCGTGAAGAGCGCATGGAAAGGGATGAGGACTTGACGGTCAGGTACTTCATGCAGGGCGTGAAGGTGAACAACAAGACGTACTACCGGCGCGTGACTGACGTGCCGTCAGAGGATGGCAAGGCGATGACGATGGGCGGGTTCCTGCAGCGAGCAAACAGGTTGACGCAGGAGGCCATTCTTGGGAAGAGCAGGGCGGCATCGTTCCGCAGGATGATCCAGGGCACGGCAGGGAGTCGTGACCCGATGAGTGCAGAAGAGGCGCTAGTCAGGGTGACTAAGTAGCCAGCTTTGCTAACACCCCTTGGCAGCGCGTATACCGCAGGCTATAGTAATGGAGTCGCCAGCGATGGCGGCCCTCGGCCGTGAGATGAGAGCACGGTCTGCTTCCTACCGCCTCAGCAGTGCAGCGAACACGCAGGGGCAACACCAAGGCCAACCACCGCCCCAGCCCGCGGCCTAAAACGCGCGGGGGCATCCCATTACAACCAATCCAATGATTTCCACTCTCACCTCCCTGGTGGGTGGCATCGAGCTCATTGCTGAGCTCACCGCCGCAGGCGTTGCCCTCATGGCTCTTGATCGCCTCGCAGCCGCCATCCGCTTCACCTATAAGGCTGGCCGCTTCACTGGCCACCTCTGGTTCACCTACGGCGTTCCTGCTGTCTTGGCCACCGCTGACTTCATCAGCTGGGTCAACAGTCAGATCGATTGGCACGAGGTGCGCTCTGGCGTCATCGAAGGCTTGCGCATCTTTATTGCCTTGACCATCACCGTTTGCATCCAGTCGTATCACCTGCTGCTGGCTGTCAGCGAGCGCCTAGGTCATTGGTACAGCGCCTTGATCATCGGCACTGATAAAAAATCTTCGCGGGTTCCTTATACGCAACCCCGTAAACTTGACCTAGGTACAGAGATGCGCGCGTGTCTAACGTTGTTTCGGCCGCAGTCGTCAGTGGCGAGCTTGTAATTGGTCTGGACGACGGCTCGATCATTCGCGCTGGCTATGTACAGGGCCCTCAAGGTCTCCAAGGACCACAGGGCCCCATGGGCGCCACAGGCTCCCGCGGTACTGACGGCAATACCATCCACACCGTCGCTGGCACACCTGGCAATGAGCTGGGCAAGGACGGTGACTACGCGATCGATAACGCCAACTGGCGCATCTACGGCCCACGATCTGGCGGCACCTGGGGCAAAGCCAAGGACATGCTGCCTGGCCCTCTGAACAGTGAGTTCAAGGGCACGATCATCAATATGGGCGGCGGCGGAGGCGGTGGTGGCTCAGGCGGTGGTGGCGCCACTGGACCGGTCTTCACCAACACGGTCCAATTAACTGCCCCAACTCGCACGCTCCTCAGCACAACAACCGGCTATCGCGTCCTGCCCCTCCCCGGTGAAGGCAAAGTAACCCAGCAAGACGCCAACCGGTGGGCGTTCGGCGAGGTGTTCGATTCGATCGACCAGGCCATCCCGGTCCACACTAGCGAATTTCCCCCGCCGACGATGCCGGGGTTTATCGACGTCTACGAAGGCCGTCTGTGGTTTAACACTGCGCCTGGCGAGAACAGGCTCTATATCTACAACGACAAGGAGTGGGAGCCAACAACGCCCCACCCTGTCCACATCAGCGACAGCGCGCCAGCATTGCCAAAGGAAGGCGATCTTTGGTGGGACTCAAGCCCAGACAACCTGACGCTGTTTGTCTATGAAGGCACAGTCTGGGTGCCTGCCGCCCCGCCTGTCAGCATTGATGGCATCAACGCCACCATCGACGCTGCTCTTGTTGTTCAAGGCGATCTGGTGGAGCGTGTCACAGCAGGCGAGGTCGTACAGACCACAGTTCGCGAGGACATCCTCACGCTCCAGCAGGAAATCGACGCTCTCGAAAACACCCGTTATGTCGGCACCTGGAACGCAATTGATGACGCCTCAAAAAACGGTCGCCCTCCTGGCGACGGCAATTTCTACTTCAACACAGGCGATTTAGCGACTAGCTGGGCTCTTGTCGGCTGGATTTACATCGCGGACGTCGACAGCAATGGCGTCACTTTCACCCACAGTGACATCCAGGTCGGCGATCAGATCGAAGTTATCTCCAAAACCGAAAACAGCTACGGCATCTACACAATCGAATCAGTATCAGACGCTGGAGATTACATAGCAATCAAGATCGAAACAATGAACCGCAGTGACGGAATCCCCGCCACTGGAGCGCACCTAATCAAGATTTTCAGTGTCGACACCGGCCTCGACCTAAACGACGCTGACGACCGCTACATGAAGCTGCGGGGCAACCAACAGCTGGGCAAAGACACTACTTTCCGTCTACGTCAAGAAGACAGCACCGACTCTAATAAAACATTTGTCGCCATCAACGACGGCGAGATGAATCTGTACCACGTTGCAGACCCTGCAGCGGATACACACGCCGCCAATCAGAAATATGTTGACGAGCAGCGCGACACTCGGCTTGCTCTGACTGGTGGAACAATGACCGGTGATATTGCCATGAGCGGCAACAAGGTCACTGGACTAGGAACACCAACAGCAGACGCGCAAGCTGCCAATAAAGGCTATGTAGACGAGAAAATTGCAGCCATTGACGGCGGAGTTCAAGAAACCGACCGCATCATTCCCAAGCCCAGCCGCTGGAAATACATGAAAAACGAAACCTTGGCAGAAAACCTCAATAGAGGCGAGTTCCTGTTTAAAAAAGATAATGGCGAGGTATTCAAAATCTATTTATCTCAATACAACGAATTTGGAGAAAAGTGGGGCGCCACGTCAAGCGAATTTGACTGGTACTTTAACCAAAGAATGATCATAAGCATCACCGACTATGACGGCGGCATCAAATATATGGCCAAGGTCGACAAAATTGCATTCAACGTCGGCAACAATAAATACACACGAATCGAGGCTCAGTTGCCAAAAATGCACATGGAGCCATTTGACGGCAGCCGCTATCTAATCAACATCCCCGGATTGCTACCCACCTGGCGGTTTGAGCCCTTCCGTGACTACGGAACTCCTACCTAGAATTTCACTAAGGCACGACCGTCATGGCATTTCAATTCCCAGACCCCAACGTCACCCCCGAGTTCACGGGTGATAACGGCATCACCTACAGCTGGGACGCCACTGACGGAAAGTGGGTAATTAAGCGCTACGCTGCTGACTTTGATGATCGCTACGTCAACGAAAAGGGCGGCGACACGATGGAAGGTCAGCTCGTTATTAACGGGCCTCGCAAAGCTGGCGACGATCCTGACAATCCTGATCTCGTTTCATCAGTTAAAGTTCTCAACATTGATAACGCGCAAAACAGCTCGCTGCAGCTAAGGCACGGCAATAACGCCAAGGTCTACATCGGAGACACTGATGTTGCAATTGCCAGTGACATCAAAGTCGTTCGAGCCGCTGGATCGATCGTAAAAACCGACGATGCCGATCTGATGAACATTGTAGGAGAAGAAGTCTCCTACACAGGCAAAATAGAAAACGAGAAAAACTTAGTAACTAAAAAGTATGTAGACGATGCGGACGAAGTGCTGCGCCAAAGCATCATCACCATCGACGAAGAACTCGAATCAATTGCCCCATCTACTGAGCGCGGACAGTGGACGCATGAACAAGCATCAGACCCATTCAGACCTCCCAGCTCTGGCAAATATTTCCTGATCAAAGGCATCACCGCTGCCTCCGACATTGGATTTGCCCAGTTCACCGAGGATTATACCGAAGCCACTGGAGCAGTCTTCAGTTCTACCGATAACGAAGGCACCAGCCACACCTGGAGCGATGTCGAAGCTGATAAGCTTATTGACCTTTTAGATAAGCCAGACCCTGACGGTTTATTTGGCACAATCACAGAGATTGACACAACCACCCATAGCACTGGTGCTGCAATCGTTCTTTGGGACACCATTCAGTCGGTCGGCAGCCCAACAAACAACGAACCGTACCTAACCAACGTCAAGATCTTTAGCGCCCCAACGGGTGGAACGGCGAGCGAGTTCGTCCTAAAGAGTGGCGACACGATGCCAGGTCCTAATCCGCTAACTTTTAAAACCCAAAAAACATCAAATAATTACAACGCGCCTGCACCTAGTACTGCTTACATTAAATTTCTAAACGATAATAACGGAAGCGAGCAAAGTGGTGACATTTATTGGTCCGGCACTAGTAATACAATTTGCACGAACTCCCCCTTTTTGGCGAGAGGCGCTATTTACTCAAGTGGAGGTTTTATCGCCTATAACGGCACCAAATTCTATAGCCCTCGAATGCAGTTAAGCGACACATTGGGCAAGTTGCAATGGGGTAGCGTCGCTAAATTGACGTGGCAGTCTGACGGAATAAAAGAGATAATTGCTAAGGGTAGCAACGGGAATAAAGGTCAAATACTTAAAAGAGACCGAACCTCTACTGACAGTGTTGAATGGAGTGGAGTGGTAGACATTGGCACTAGCGGCTCCGATCGAGCAGTTGGTGAGCTTTGGTATAACCAAAACGACGGTACTCTTTATTTGCGGGTGAGCTGAGATGACAAATATAGGATTTGACTTTGTTCAACCAATTATCAGCATCCCCTCTGATTTACCCACTTTCAAACAGCGTACGCAGGTTAGATGGACTGGTAATGATTGGGCATATCAAAGTTCAGTGGTTGTAAATTACGGTGCTACTGCTGGGACGTGGACAAGCACTACACCATTTGATAAACGGCGACAAGCAGATTTGTATACCGCTTCACAAAACGATGGTCTTAGGATATACGCACAAGGCTATGGTGCTCAGAACGAAGGGCTTTGGATGATGAACACTACCAGCCGTTGGATGCCTGCTTCAGTTTTTAATGGAGTAGGTTTTGAAACTCACTACAAAATAGACAGTTCTAACACTAATCATCAACTTTACGTGGGTGCTTATGGTGTTGTCTTTAAGCACAGAACTAATAGCGGGCAACTAATCTTCGGTTGGGATACAGGCAACACAGATGGTCCTGGTAGCGATAAATATAGATTTGACCGCATTCCAAGCACCCATCCAGACGTAGCCACTATCCGCAGGTGGGGCCCAGATTATTTGCTTCAAGGTCTTTTGGTTAGTTTCAAAACTAAAGGCTCAGGCGTAGGTACTACCAATAGTTATATTGATCTTTATAACCTTAAATTTGGAAGTCAATACAGCACAAACGCTTCTAATTATAAAGTGCATCCTTTAGCTATACGTCCATATAGTGGGCGTAATAAACATACTGGAGGCACTAATACATTCGCTGGTTTCAAAAAAAGTCTTTTCTAATTAACTTTTAACAATGACATTTAACCGTGAGCGTTTTTTATTATCGCTACTCGGTGCAATCTTTGCGTTCCAAGCTGCAGTATTTGTATTTGGCCTTGTCACCTGCACCCGTCTCGGCTTAGGCGAAAATCCAACCGACAGTTTTAACGAAACAAACAAACGAGCTGCAGTCGGGCGGGGGAACCTCACTTGGGGCGAGTTTGACCCCGACAAGCTGTGGTTGGAAACGCGGTGAAGCCATTCGGCTAAACTAGGTTCAGATCTAGTTAAGTTATGGCTTTCCCGGTCTTGCGACCCCAGGAGCAGACAATGCGCCTGCCTATTCCGAATCTGAGCGAGATTCAGGAGCCCCCGAGCGCGACTGTTGGCATCCCCGTCCCTGGCAACCCCCAGCCGATGCAGACCTTTCCGAGGCAGCGCTGATGGATGACATCCTTCTGAATCCGATCACCTGGATTGTGATCGCAGCCGCGTCCGAGATCATCGCCTTGACTCCCCTGCGGGAGAACAGCGTGATCCAGCTTGTATTCACCGCACTCCGGGCCATCAAGCCCCGCAAATGATGTCCAAAACCACCATTCGCCCTGGTTACGGCGGGATGCCCGCCAAGAACATCAACGCCCCGTCTCCGATGCTGCCTAAGCAGCAGGTGAAGACTTACAAAGGGTTGCCTAAGTAATGGCCTGCGGTAAGCCCCACGCCGGATACGGCGCCAAGAAGGGCGCCAAGAAACCAGTTAAGAAAAAAGGCGGCAAAAAAGGCTGATGAAGACTTACCTGCTGCGCATGTTGGCAGGCATCTTCATCGCCCAGTTTCTAGTGCTGTCAGCCAGCCTCGGCTGGTGCATGTACAACAAGCGCGAATGCCCAACCATCGGCGATCGGATGGAACAGGTGTTCACCGTGGCCCTGGCGACCGTGCTGGGGCTTTTTAATGCTTCAGGTGATCGGCTCTAGCCTGACGTTGGGCCCAAACCTTTTACCAAAATGACCTTCGGTCTTGAGTTTTTCGACCTGACACCATCCTTACGGTTGTCAGGCGACTCGATTGCTTTTGTAAGGAAATTCACCAAGGTAGGCGGCACTGGATCCGGCAGAAACGGCCTTGAAGTTGGCCTGGTTGATGACGCTGAGCTGAAGCTGCTGGAAGGCAGCGCAGTGGACGGCTACATCGCCGTGACTGACCGTGATGCCGCTTATACCGCGATCATTGCCAATGGCATGGTCGAATTGCAGGCCGGGCAATTTGCGCTTGCTACTGACGCCATCAGCCGCATTCAGAACATCAGCGCCACGGTGCTGGAGCTTGGCATTGCTGGCAGCCAACCGCGTCTTCGCTTTGAGCGCAAGGCTGTTGATGGCATCCAGCGGGTGAATGACACCCTGTATCAGATGCCTGCGGCCAGCTTCGATGCGCTGGTGACTGCTGCTGCGACGTATCAGAGCACCGTCAAAGAGCGGATCACTGAGGTGATCGCCGCCTACATGGCAGCTGATGCTGCGATCATCGACGGCGTTGACTTCACCGGCAAGATCACTGCTCCGGTGGAAGGCAATATCGTGCCTTTCTACTTCGCGAATCAGGCTGCCTTCCCTGCTGCAGCTGATGCCCACGGTGCTGTGGCTCATAGCCACGCTGACGGTGCGCTGTTCTTTGCCCACGGTGGCATGTGGCACCAGTTGGCCCTTGAGGCTGACTTGCTGACTTCAGTGGCTTCTGTTGCTGCTGAAGCTGCCACCCGCGCTGCCGCTGACACCGCGCTGTCTGGCCGCTTGGACGTGCTGGAGACAGACCCTACGACTGCCACTGCAGTTGCAGCTGGCGATGCCGCCACTCTTTCTTCAGCCAACAGCTACACCGACACCTCGATCACCAATTTGGTGAATGGTGCTGATGCAGCGCTGGACACCCTGAAGGAGATTGGCGACGCTCTGGCTCAGGGTGATACCGACGTCACCGCTGCGCTGACTGCTCAGATCACCACTGAGGCAACCACCCGCGCTGCCGCTGACACTGCTCTGAGTGGGCGTCTCGACACCTTGGAGGTCGATCCGGTCACCAAGACCTACGTTGACACTGCAGATGCAACCAAGCTTGATGCGTCGGCTGTGTCGGGTTACGGTGCAACCCTTATTGATGATGCGGACGCTGCTGCGGCACGGGCCACTCTCGGCCTTGGCACTGCTGCTACTACTGCAGCTGGCGACTACGCTACTGCGGCCCAAGGCGCCCTCGCCGACACCGCCGTACAGCCCGCCGCCATCAGCAACGTCGATAACACCAGCGACGCTGACAAGCCGGTAAGCACTGCTCAGCAGGCTGCTCTGGACCTGAAGGCCAACAAGGCTGGCGACACCTTCACCGGTGACGTGATCATCGACGAAGGCTCTGGTTCGACCATCAAGCTGGAGACCACTGGTGCCACATCAGCCGGTATCCACATCGAGGGCCCTTCCGGCTCCATGGGCTATCTGGACACCACTAACGGCTTCGGTAACGACAGCCTGCAGGTGTACTCGGCCAACTTCTGGGTTCGTGCCATCAACGGCGGCACCGGCAACGTCATCATCGACGGCAACCTGACCCTGGGTGGCACTGCGCTGACCGCTACGTTCACCGAGCTGAACCAGCTTGATGGCGTAACCCTCGGCACGGCTGCTTCTGCTGCCACTGGTGATTTCGCCACCGCTGCTCAAGGTGCGTTGGCCGATACCGCTGTTCAACCGGCGGCCATATCGAACATCGACAATACGAGCGATGCCGATAAGCCGGTGTCAACAGCGCAGCAGGCCGCACTCGATTTGCGTGCTCTGCTCGACGGCACCAACATCCCTGGCCCGTACGCCAACGACGGTGCAGCCGCTACTGGCGGTGTTGCAGTCGGCGCGATCTACAAGCACAGCCCAAGTGGAGCCATTCACTGGCGCGTCGCCTGATAGATGGTTGATCCGGTAAAACAACACCGGAAACTGGTGGGGCTCGGCCTAAAAGCTGAGTCCTGCCTTTCGCGTAAAAAAGCACAGCGTTTACTGGCCAAGGCCGCCAAGATCCAACGCAAACTCATGGAGTGGCTTGATGGACGCCCACACACGGGAGAATTGGAAGAAGGTGAAGGAGGCCTTGGAGGCGGCAGGGAAGACTGATTGCTACTTCTACAAACGAGCAGTGCAAATTGAGTTAACCGGCCGAGACCCCGGTCCACCACTTAACATGGGGCCATGATCGAAGCCGGCGTATCCGCATCTATTGCGTTGCTAGCAGCGATCGCTGCCGTAACGAACCGCGTCCATGCGCGGATTAGCAGCTTGGACAATCGCGTGGATCGTGTCGAGCTTCGTATGGCAGAAAACTACGTCAGCAAGGCCGAATTTCACGGAACACTGGGCGATTTGAAGAACCACATGATCCGCATCGAGCAGAAGCTAGACACCTTTATTGCGGCTTACCCAAAGGACTGACAGGTATATTGAGGACAGTCAATTCTGTCTCATGCCCGAAGAACAAGGGGGCGTCGAGTCTGTGACCGACACCCAGTCGCCCGTGGCGATTGACCCCGCGCTTCTTAATAGGCCCGAGCGTCCTTCAGAGCAACCTGCCGGCAGTGCCGATCAAGAGCTGCTCAAGCACAAACTTGGACTAGCCAATCAGCACGCCAAGGCTGCTAAGAAGGAAGCCGATGAGGCCCGTGCCGAACGTGAACAGCTCCTACGAGAGCTGGAAGAACTCAAGGCACTGCAAACCAGCGCAGCCCAGAAAAACCTTGAAGACCAAGGTGCGTTTAAGACGCTCTGGGAAGATGCCAAGCGCACCGTGTCCGAAAGGGACGCGGAGATCGTCAACCTCAAAGCTCAGCTTGCATCCGTGATGCAGGAGCGCGAATCCGACAGGCTTCGTGCAGCAGCGATGGGTCAGATCAATAACGCTGGCGTCATCAATTCCAACCAGATGTACGCGTTGCTCCAACCGCAGCTACGTGCAGATGATGAGGGTAATCCGTGTGTGCTTAACGGGGGCGTCGAGCAACCACTGGGTGAATACCTCGCTCACCTGCGTCAAGCCCAGGACTGGCAGCACCACTTCGGCGCATCTGGGTCAAAAGGAATGGGCAGCGCTGGTGTGGCATCAGTCTCACCGGGCCGCGCCAACCCTTACCGGGAAGGCAACCTCACAGAGGCATTGAGACTGGAAACGACCAACCCTGAGCTGGCCAAAGCCTTGAAGGCTGAAGCTGGCCGCAGGTGATTCACAGTAAACCTGCCAACGAACAATGGCTGCTCCTTTTCAGAATTACGACGGCGGAACATTTCTGCCCGACCTAGTAACACGCCCGGAGTTCCTCGCTTACATCGCTGAGGAGATCTTCGAGCGCTGCCCGTTCATCCAATCCGGTGCAATGGTGCGCAACAGCGCCCTTGATTGCCGTGCTGGTGGTGTACGCGTGCGCGTGCCTTTCTTCCAGCCGATTGATCCCACCGAAGAGAAGATTGAGTCCAACAGCACCTGGGGCATCTCGGGTGAGGGCTATCTGACTCCTCAGAAGATCACTGCTGACGAGCAGATCATGACCATCATGCACAGGGGCTTCTCCTATGCAGTTGATGATCTTTCTGCTCTGGGCTCCGGTGCTGACCCGATGGCTGCCATCCGCAGCTACCTGGCCCGCGCAATCCTGAAGCTGCGCACCCGCACTCTGCTGGCTCAGCTTGACGGCATCTTTGACACCGCTCTGGTGGACAACGTGGTGGACAAGTGCTCCGGCACCGGCACACCTGACGCCACCAACTATCTGTCTGCAGCCGCTATGGCTGAGGCACGCGCTGTACTCGGCGAGCGTGGTGAGGACATCACCGCCATCGCAATGCACTCGGCTGTGTACTACTACCTCGTGCAGGTGGGTGCGCTGACCTTCTCGTCTTCCTCTTTGGTTGACGGCGGTCAGATCCAGTGGGGTGGCGGCGGCATCAACCTCCGCAATGACGACGTTGCCTACTTCTTGGGCGCCCGCGTGATTGTGGACGACATGCTCGTTCCCAACAACGACGGCACCGCTGGCGAGTATGCCTGCTATCCCGTGTACTGCTTCGGCGGTGGCGTGATCAACGAAGGTGTGCAGCAGGAGCTGCGTACTGAGGTTGACCGCAACATCCTCAGCAAGCAGGACGTGATGTCCCTTGACTATCACTACGGCCAGCACATCATGGGCACCAGCTGGACTGCAGCCGGTGACAACCCTGACAACACCGAGCTGGAGAACGGTGCTAACTGGAGCATGGTGTATCAGACCAGCAAGCTGATCCCCATCGTTCGCCTCGACGTGAACACTCCTCTGACTCCCAACCCCTTCGCCTGATCTGTCAGGTTGAGGCTGCCCCCGCTACGGCGGGGGTTTTTTAATGCCAAGTAAACTGACGCAAAGCCTTTTAAAAGTGATCGGCATCGTTCGCATCTACTGGTTCAAGGAAGGCATCAGCGGTGTTAAGGATGTGCCGGTGAATGATGCCGCCAAGGTGCGCACACAGCTGCTGGCGTCGGGCGCTGTCATCACGCACACGGAGAACCTCTGATGCTTGACGCAACGCTGGGCGGACCTACGAGTAACAGCTACGTGGAGCTGGCCGAGGCCGATGCACTGGCCGTGATCCTGCCTGGCGGTGCTGACTGGCTGACCAAGGCTGACGAAGAGCGCGAGCTGTCACTGATTGCCGCCACCCGCTGGCTGGAGACGCTGAACTACAAGGGCGACCGCTGTGCTGGAACGCAGCGCCTGAAGTGGCCACGGTCTGGCAGCAAGGCAGTGTGTGACGGGGTGCAGGCCGACTGCACGATGATCCCGCCCGTGATCAAGGAAGCAGAAGTGATTCTGGCGATTGCTTATGTGCAGTCACCGACCAGCTTCCCTGGCGCTGGGGCTGGCAGCAACGCGCCGAGCGGCACCTACGTCAAGAGGCAGCAGCTTGGCGAGCTGAGCATTGAGTACGCCCAGTTCAATAACAATGTCGGCAGCAGCTGCGATGATTGCGACAATCCAGCGATTATTCAGTCGTTTCCGTGGA
>Ga0070751_1002049_pt1 | contig 11612 bp, 5 predicted proteins | sample VirMetDEL_Aug_28_FD_78514 | JGI IMG/M metagenome (GOLD analysis project Ga0070751, IMG submission 78514) | Aqueous microbial communities from the Delaware River and Bay under freshwater to marine salinity gradient to study organic matter... | ecosystem: Environmental > Aquatic > Marine > Coastal ...
ATTGCAGAATTTGATTTAGATTTAGACTTTAAATCAGACAACGTAATGATGTATCAATCAAAAATGGTGTTAGTTGATTGGTAAATATTTATACATATAGGAGTATACTATGATTAAGTTAACGACACTATTAATAGAACAAAAATATAATTATAAGTGGGTACCATTGCAACAAGCATTGCCGGCAAATGCAGTGAATGGTTATCGCTTAAAATATAAAGAACGAGGTGAAGGAGCTTTAGTTGACGAATCTGATTTAAAATATATTTTTAGTGATTCTAGGTTTGCAACAAAATATAAAAATAAAGATTACGTATTTTATATCTCTGAAGTTAGGGGCACGTCTAAGAAAAAAGTGTATATTGCGTATGTTTACAGACGTGATAATCTGCCAGCAAATATCAAACTATTTTTTACTCTTGGTATTGGACCTACTTTTACATTGAATGGTGTTCCGGTGTTTTTAAGTAGTCAAGAAAAAGAAGTAGCAGGTAAAGCAAGTGGAATAGTTACAACTACTACTGATAATAATAGTGATGATGTAACGGTTACAACTAATACTAATAATAATAGTGAAAAAACAACTGAAGAAGAACGTATAGCAGCTGAAAAAGCCGCTAAGGAAGCGGAAGAAAAGGCAGCTAAAGAAGCTGAAGAAGCTGAAAAAGAAAAAGAAAAAGAGAAGGAAGCTGAAGGCGGTGAAGAGGATGAAACTGAAACACCTGGTACAGTACGAATAACAGCTGGTTATTCAATATCACCACGTATACAAAAAATTGCAAAAGATATTCATACTGCTGCAAAATATATGGGATTCGGCGGAACAAATACAGAATTATTTGATTCAGCATTTGATAAAATAGAAATACTTCAAGATGCATTTCTAGTAAATTTAGAACTTGCAAGACTAGAAGGAAATGCAGCATATGATTTAGAATATGTAATTAAAGATGAGTTTAGTATATTTAGTGGTGAAAGTGAAAGATTACAAAAATTAAGCAGGTTAGTTGGAATTGATGATAATGGAGATATAAATCGGCCTGATAAGTCTTTAATGAAAAAAGCTGCTGATCAACACGTGTCTGATCAAAATATTGATCTATCAACATTTGGTCGGTATAAACCTGGAGATAGGTAAAACATAAAAACAAAACAAGTTATGGCAAAAAATCATTGGAACTCGAAATCAAAAACGAGACAGGAAGCATATAAATACGGTTATAAATCTGGATTAGAACACAAAGTTGCAGATGCTCTTAAAGAGATTAATTATCCAGTTAATTACGAAACTGAAACACTTCATTATACAGTGCCTTCGACAAAACACAAATATACTCCTGATTTCGTATTCACACGTAAAGACGGCAGCACCATGTACGTTGAAACAAAAGGACGTTGGACTACTGCAGATCGTAAAAAAATGAAATATGTTTTACAATGCAATCCTGACATTGATATTCGTATAGTATTTCAAAATCCAAATCAAAAAATATCAAAAGGTAGTAAAACATCATATGAAGTATATGCTCTGAAGATGGGTATAAAACATGTTGCAAAGAAAATGATACCTGCAGAATGGTTAGCAGAATGTTGCCAATTGGATGAAATCCCAACCGAAAAGAAAACTTTTTTTAAATTTTGATTGGAAGTGTGAAAAAAATTCATTATTTTCTAATGTAAGTAATGGCATTTAATTAATTGAATGAATGAAATGTTTAATGTAATGAATTCGTTAGACCAGGAATGAAATGAATGGGATGACATAAATTAATAATTATTATATTAATAAACCAGATCTTTTGAATCGTTCCGTGTTTTCATTATATTATATTAATGAAGAATCTAAAATTATTACAATTACTTGAAACAGTACTAGGTAAAGGTAAGCCAACATCGCGAGGCAATATTTCATTCTTCTCTCCTTTTATCTCACATCATAAACCAAAATTAGAAGTAAGATCAACACCAGATGAAAATGGTGATTATACATGGCATTGTTGGGTTTCTGATAAACGTGGTAAATCAATTTATACTTTATTTAAAGCACTAAATCAACCAAAAGAAAAGTTCGAGCAACTTGCAAGAATAATTCAAACAACAAGATATCGAGCTGAAAAACAAGAAGAACGAGATACTGTATTACAATTACCAGAAGAATATCATCCGTTATGGGTGTATAAAAAGTCATATGAATACAATGCAGCAATGCATTATCTTAAAGAACGAGGCGTTACAGTATTTGATATTATTAAATATAGGATTGGATATGCGGAAAAGGGGTCGTATAACGGAAGAATCATTATCCCAAGCTACGATGCTAGTGGTAATCTTAATTATTTTGTTTCTCGTATTTTCCGTGATAGAGAAACTATGAAACATAAAAATCCTGCAGTATCGAAAGATATTATTGGATTTGAAATGATGATTAACTGGAGAGAACCGATTGTACTTTGTGAAGGTTCCTTTGATGCAATTGCAATTAAAAGAAACGCAATACCGTTATTTGGGAAACAAATTCAACCAGAATTACAAAAGAAAATTATCGAAGAACATGTACAAGACATTTATATTTGTTTGGATGCTGATGCATTGAAAAATGCATTGGATATTGCCGAACGATTTATGAATGAAGGATTGAATGTTTATTTCGTAGAATTACAAGATAAAGATGCTTCTGAGTTAGGCTTTGAAGCAATTACAAAACGTATTTCAGAAACTATGCAGATGTCATTCGAAGATTTGATGATGATGCGAATGGGAATGTTATGGAAATAAAGAAGATTGATATTGGGATAGACATTATTGATAAAATATTTCATGTGTCGGATGTTCATATCAGAACATTGAAGCGACATCATGAATATCGACAAGTATTCGAGAACATGTTTCTAACAATTGCACAAGAAGCTACTGATAGATCAATATGTGTAGTTACAGGCGATATTGTTCATTCAAAACTCGATATGTCGCCAGAGTTGATCAACATGTTAACTGAATTCTTTAATGGATTCACATTACCTACAATTGTTATATTAGGTAATCACGACATGAATTTGAATAATACACATCGTGTTGATGCATTATCTCCCATACTCAATGTTATTCAAAATAAAAATATTCACTTCATAAAAGAAAATGGCGTATTTGAAGCAGGAAGTGTTTTGTTCAATCACATGGCCGTTGATGTTCCGCCCGCAAAGTACGTAAAAGGAACTGACATTGATACCGAACATTTTAAAATTGCATTACATCATGGGGCTGTTCATTCTGCTCGTACTGATGTTGGTTATGAAATTTCAAATGAACATGTTACGGTAGATTTATTTGATGGTCATGATTTATGTTTATTGGGAGATATCCATAAACCAAATCAAATACTTCAAGAATATCATGTTGAAAATGGTGTAAAAAAGCCATTAACGGTATATCCTGGATCGTTGATACAACAAAATCATGGGGAAGCATTAGGACATGGAATACTTGTTTGGGATCTTCCTGACAGAAGTTCTCAATTTATAGATATACCAAATGATTATGGTTACATAACATTTGAGTTGGATGGAACATCGATTGTTAAAGCACCATCATATGTACCACACCGGCCTAGAATTAGGGTAAAGTTTAAAGACACGTCAGCTGCTGACATGAAAAAATTTCTTGCAGCGTTACGTAAAAAATATACTGTTGAAGACATTTCTATTCAACGCATAACAGATACATCTACAAACACATCTGCAGCAAATATTACAATAGGCAATGTTCGTGATGTTGAATATCAAAATACACTTATTACAGAGCATATTGAACTTAATTATCCGCAAGCAACTGATTCAGAAATTGATGCTATTCGTTATATTAATAGATCAACAAATTCAAAATTACCAGTATTAGAATCAGTTCGTAACATAACATGGCATCCAGTTTCATTTGAATTTTCAAACATGTTTTCATATGGTGAAAATAATCATGTTGATTTCACAAAACTTCAAGATGTTGTAGGATTATTTGCACCAAATACATCTGGTAAATCATCATTGTTAGATGCAATGACGTATATTATTTTTGATAAATGCAGTAAAACTGGAAAGGCTAAAGAAGTACTTAATAATAAATCTACACAATTCTTTGGTCGTTTTGTTTTTGAAATGAACAACGTAACGTATACGATTGAAAGAACAGGTATACAACAAAAATCAGGACATGTAAAAGTTAATGTTGAGTTTTATTCTGATAACGAAAATCTCAATGGCGAAGAACGTAGTGATACAAATAAGAATATTAGAAAATATCTAGGAACTTATGATGATTTTATTTTAACGGCATTTTCATTGCAAAACGATCAAAGTAACTTCATCAATAAATCACAAAGAGAACGCAAAGATTTATTATCACAATTTTTAGACATTACAGTTTTTGAGCAACTTTACCAACTTGCTGCAGAAGATATAAAAGAAACAGCTGGCAAATTAAAAGAGTACAAGAAAACAGACTTTGCACAAATTATTTCTGATGCAGAAGATATTATTTCACAAAATATTGATGCAATATCCAAATGCGAACAACAAGAACAAGATGCACAAACACAAAAAGATGAACTTCAAGATGATTTATTGCGACAAGTTGAAAGTAAACAGCCAACAACATATACGGGTCCGTCAATAAAACAACTTAAACAAGAAGAAACTGTATATACAGATAAAATAAAAAATCTACAGCAAGAAATTGAAATAAAAGAACAAGAAGTTGAAGAAAAAAATAATACTCAACTTAAACTTCGTGTTGATATAAAGCAATTTGATCATAATGATATTGAACACCACGTTGGAAAATATAATTCATATGATTCAAAAATAGAAACACAAACGAGAATAACAAATAAACAAAGGACATACGTTGATGGATTGCAAGAAAAAATACAACATCTCAACACACATGAATATGACCCAGAATGCAAATATTGTACATCAAACGTATTTGTTAAAGACGCATTACAAGCCAAGGATTGTATTGATCAAGAACGTGAGTCATTGAAACGACATGAAGAATATTTAACACGTTTTAAAACAGAGCAACAGGAATTATTCAAATACACTATACAAAAAAATCAGTTAGAATCATTGATTTCAGAACGATCTGGAATACGAGATGACATCGAACGTGATGAACTTCGTTTAGAAATTTTAGAAAATGAATTGCAGACAAAAGAATCTGAATTAGAAACTTGTTTAGAACGCCAAGAACAATATACGATCAATCAATCTGCAATTGAAACCAATCAAAAAATTGAAGAACGGATTGAATTAATTAAAGATGCATTAGAACATAATAAACATGCAATAGCAAAGATTACAACACGAATCAAAAATTTACATGGTGAAATTGAAGTTGCAAAAACAAAAAAGAAACATGCACTTGAAAGTTTAGATTCTTATAAAAAGTTAGAAACAGAATATAAGGCATATGAATACTATTTAGAAACAATAAAAAGAAATGGTGTACCATATGATATCATTGCAAAAGCTCTTCCAAAAATTGAAGCTGAAATTAACAATGTACTCAATCAAATAGTTGATTTCAATATGGTTCTGAATACAGATGGCAAGAATATAAACGGATACATTATTTATGATGAGGATAATTTTTGGCCATTAGAATTAACATCTGGTATGGAACGTTTTATTTCTAGTTTAGCAATTCGTGTTGCATTAATAAATGTATCAGCATTACCACGTCCTAATTTTATTGCAATTGATGAAGGCTGGGGAAGTTTAGACTCAGAACATATTGCTGCAGTAATCAATTTATTTGAATATTTTAGAAACAAGTTTGACTTTTCAATTATTATTTCACACGTTGATTCTATGCGTGATATGGTTGATAAATTACTTGAAGTTAACAAACAAAACGGATTCAGCCAGATTCAGAACACGTAATATTTATAATAAAGTATTTCGTGTATGAAAAGAAAAGAAACTACATATAAAGGGTTAGACACATTCGATGTGTTTTTTACTGACACATCACTCACATCGCCCGATGTATTTCAAATTACAGAATTTCCAACAAGATTAACTGCTGGTAAAAATTTAATTAAACTTAAAGGACATCCTACCAATTTACGTGTTGGTTCTTATCTAAACATTGAAATTTTAGATTTTAACGGAGATCCTGTATATTATGAAGTTGTAAATTATCTAGATGAAGATAAATCTAGAATCATTGCAATATATGTATATGGCGAAACATCTCCTGGTACTGCTACTATTACATTATTAGGAGAATTAAATGAAATCAATGGACAGCCAGTACCACAAGAATGGGAAGGTCGATCCAACGTTAGATGGTCTAGAACAGTTGAAGTTCATCCTACAATATCTAATGATTCTGAAATCATATTTGAAACATTACCTTTTGCATCATTAACAGAACAAGTAGGTGTACAATTAGATAGAACATACCCTAATAATCAGCAGTTTCCTACGTATACTACAGGCACGGTAAGATATTTTTCATATAATAATACACCAGCTTTTGAAATATCAGGTGGATTATTTACACAAGAAATGGAAGGTGGTACTATAACAGTTTCATCTCCTGTAAATCCTACCCCCACACCACAATATACGCCTGGTACTACGACATATGAAACAACAGTAAGAAAAGTATTATCTGATACATTGATGTTGTTAGACGACAACTTTACGGTTGCATCATCACAATCTATATTTACACATACATATACACAGTTTGATTATTCTTCATTTTCTATAACATATGAAGCAGACCCAGTATATACACCAACTCAAAATTCTGAATCATTTGCAAATATATCATTGTACGGCTTGCAACCAGCAACTGGAGATGTTAGCAGAATTAAAATATTTTTGAATGGTAATGGTAGTATAGGTACGTGGGAACAAATTAATGACATTGAGTTAGAAGAAACAGAATTGTTTATTGACGAAGCAAATGTATTTCCAAATTTTCGAATAGGGGCAGTTACATCACAATCTGTTATTGATACATATTGGGAGTCAAACTACTATTCTGGTTTTGTAGAACTGTCTGCACCTACATTGACGTGGACTTCTTCAAGTATGGCAAATGCAGTGCAAGTAATTACGGGTAGTTCTGGGGACATTACTGCATATAACCAAGTATATACATTTCAAACAAAACCGGCGTATGCAGCAACATTTGTTTCAGAATCTTCATATAAAATTACGATTGACGCAATAGGTACTAGGGGCAATGTTAGTGATAACAATAACCCAAAACTAAGCGTATTTTTATCCGGCTCTGCATTTCCGTTTGATGATACTGATATTCTTAATCAAGAATTACCAACTAAATTAGGTGTTCGAGTAGGGGAATTAGAAGTAACAAGTAATTCACAAAGATTTGATGACACGGTATTTGAATTTGAAGCTCCTGCAACAGGAACTGCATCATTGATATTTGTTATAGAATCTGGGGAATGGACATTTTCAGATATCAGAACAACTACTGATAATGATCCCGGATATACTCCTGCATATTCAAAAATACGTACGGAGATTCCTACAAAGCATAAATCTTCAAATCAATATCGTTTCCGCATAGATTATTTCAATGTAGATGGCGTTAAGAGTCGACAATCAACATATATTAATAATGTAGATTGGCAGGGCGGAAACCGTTATATTGATGGTGAATATTCAATGATAACAGGTTCGTTGTATGTAGCTGACACATTAGAAACGGGTATTGCAATATCAGGACTTAAAGATACTGGGTTTGTACGAAGCTTGGGGTATTCTGGCTTTGAATACAACGAACCTGGATTTTTACTTTGGAGCGGTAGTGCATTATCAGGCAGTTCTGGAACTAAAGGTGGAGTTCCATACAGTGGCGTTGGCTTAGAATTATATGCAAATCCAGACAATTATTTTAGATTTTCAACTACAGATTCTGAATTAGATATACGAACCCAAAAGTTTTTTGTAGGTAATGCAACTACATTTATATCAGGCGCAGATGGAAATTTAGATATACGAACCCAAAACTTTTTTGTAGGTAATGCAACTACATTTTTATCAGGTTCAGATGGCAATTTGCAAATAAAGTCAGGCGATGATTTAAATATATATAACGGTGAAATAACTGGGTCAAATGTATTAATTTCAAACACCATAAAAACCGGCCAATCAACTACTGAAGACTACATAGTACTAAGTACAGCTCAACGGGTAGTTGATGCATCAAATATTGGTAGGATTGTATATCAAGATGAGTCGTTGTCTCAAGACACACAACACACTACTGCAGTTAGCGCTCCATATACATCATCAAATGTATTGTTAGCATCATTTACGTGTAACATACTTCCGGGTGAAACTAACATGGTATTCATGTTTCAAGTTTCTGGCTCGATATCAGGTAGTTCATCACAGATATCAGGTTCGATTAACGTACGGCCGTTCTTAAAAATTGATTTGTCATATATATCAGCTTCAGCTGGCCCGGTAGAAACACTTGCAACTAGTCCACATTTTAGGATCGTTACACCAATAAAAACATTAGAAACATATGAATTTTCTGGAAGTATGCATGATGGATACTTCGGAACGCAGCTCAGCTCAGGGGCGACATTCAATTCAGGCGATTTTGTACAAATGTATAAGCCCATTAACGCAGATATGCAAGGAAAATTTGTAAAAGTTGAAATGTATGAACGTTTAAAAATCACTAACAGTTCCGGCACAACGAGTGGTTCATTAAATTGGCGTAATTTGCATGTTATGACAACGCGTCAAGCAAACGAGTATCAAAGCATCGGCCTTTCTGCAGCAGTAGAGGCTCCAGCTGGCGCTGGCATTGACTAAAAACTCATACTAATACAATGATTGATATTTATATAAAATAGGCATTCGAATGAAATCAATATTACAAGAATTCAAACAACATCTCATAGAGCAAACAAGTAATGTTACTGTTTTATTTCCAGGCGGATTTAAACCTATTACTGGAGCACATTTGGCACTTGCTAATCGTTATGCAGAAGATCCACAAGTACAACAAGTAGTGATGCTAATCGGTCCAAAAGATAGAGATGGGTTTACAAGAACACAATCAATTCAAGCATTCAATTTGATGAATTCAAACCCAAAGATCCGCATACAGCCAACAGAATTTAATTCTCCTATCATGGCTGCATATGAATACTTGTTTGCATTGCCAGAAGATACTGCGGGTCAATATGCAATGGCTGCATCTGCAAAAGGAGATGATTATGTGAGAACTAAATCATTTGTACCTAATGTAGACAAATACAAAACAGTAGGCGATAAGTCGGGCCGAATGATGCCAGCTGGTGTTGATGCTATTGAATTAACTGCAAATGCAGACCCAATCACGTATCCATCAGGCGAGCCGATTTCTGCAACAGCAACAAGACAAGCAATTGCTGATGGCGATTACAACACATTTAAATTTTCATATCCAGGCATAACAAATGAAATTCTTAAAAATGTTTGGGAAATATTCACAGGTAAAATGATTGAAACCGTTTTTTCTAAAGAATGGTGGTCTACACAATTAGCAGAAGATGTTGAAAAATTATTTACTGAACTGAAAACTGGAAAGCGTTTACGTGTATTTGATTTTGATGATACATTAGCAAAAATGAATGCTACAATTTACGTTAAACACCGAGATGGATCTAACACAGAATTAAACCCAGCACAGTTTGCGGTTTATGAGCCAATGCCTGGCGATGATTTTGATTTTTCAGAATTTGATAGAATTATTAAATCTGCAAATCCAATACAAAAAAATGTAGATGCATTAAAAAGAGCAATGCAAGATGCTGGGGCTAAAACAACTATTTTAACGGCTCGTAGAGTAGCTTATCCAGTTAAAAGATATCTTGAGCGCGAACATGGACTTAAAAACATATACGTTGTTGCACTGGGTTCATCTGACCCAATGGATAAGGCTCGGTGGATTGAAAAACAAATTCAAAAAGGATATGACGATATTGAGTTTATTGACGATTCTCCAAAAAATGTAAAGGCAGTCGATTCATTACAACAACAATATCCAGATGTTGCATTAACGGCACATTTAGTAGAAGGCTATATGGATCCTAAAACTGCTGAGAAACACAAAAAGAAAATTGAAAAGCTTCGCAAGTTTTTAGATAAAAATACCGGTAAAGAGTTTGTATATGATTTTGATACATACGACAAAACTACATATGGTGTTCGTTTAACTGAAAATTCTAACATAAGATATACATTACCTAATTTTGATGTAGAATGGGACGAAGCAGTTCGTTATCCTGAGTTTAAGCAATTAGGTAAATCAGGTTGGATTAAATTAGCTAATAAAGGTGATATTAAAAAATATAGTAATATTAAATCAGTATTAGGTAATGTAGATTTAAATTTTGATAGTTTAGAAAAACCTAAAAAGAAACGTTTTTTATCAGCATTTAGTAATGGTAACATTGAAATGCCAATTGCAGTTAAATTTAATGAAGATGATTATGATTTAGTAGCCGGCAATACTAGGATTTCTGGATTAGTTAAAAATGGTATTGACCCCAATATTTGGATTGTTAATGCGTCCCATTTGTTAGAAAATAAATTTACGCGTTTAACTGAAGGCACATTACTTACAGAAGGCGGTGCAGCAGGCCACATGGCTCATCCATATGATGATCACGGATTAACTTTTAACGAAATGAAAGAGTTAATTGCCCGCGCATTAGAAGGCGAATTAGATGTAGAAGAAGCAGTAACAGAAAAGACAGACGGCCAGAACCTTCAAGTAACGTGGAAGAACGGACAAGTAGGGTTTGCTCGTAATAAAGGTACAATTAAAAAGCCATTAACGACACAAGAACTAATTAATAAATTTGAAGGCCGCGGACCTATATCAGATGCATTCCAAGAATCAGGACAAGATTTACAAGCAGCTTTTGGAAAAATAGATAGTTCTAAATTAGACGAAATATTTAAAAATGGTCGAGTATTTGCAAACATGGAAATTATATATCCTGCAACCAAGAACATTATTAATTATGATAAAGCACATATACAGTTTCACAATTTAGTTGAATATGATGAAAATGCAAATAAAGTTCAGACTGATATGACCGGCGGAGCATTGATTCAGAAAATAATTGAAGATGCCAATGCGCACATGCAAAATACATTTTCGTTTATTCCGCCGCAAAAAATTAAATTAGGTCGTATTGCAGATTTTGAAGATCAACAAGCAGCATTATTTGCAGAAGTAGATCAACTTAAAACACAATTCGGCCTTAAAGATACTGATTTAATTTCTGAATATCATCGTGCTTGGTGGAGAGACGTAATTACCACAAAAGCTCAAGAATTGGGATATGATATATCAGATGATTTAAGAGACACATTAGTAGATAGATGGGCATTCGATGATAAATCAACATCAATAACAGCTATTAAAAAACAAATTGAAAATCCTGAGTATTCACAATGGGTAACAGATTTTGATAAAAAAGATTTTAAATCATATCAAAAACAAAACATGGAACCATTTGAATCAATCTTCTTGAGATTAGGAGCTCTTGTATTATCAAATGTATC
>Ga0070751_1002062_pt1 | contig 11573 bp, 10 predicted proteins | sample VirMetDEL_Aug_28_FD_78514 | JGI IMG/M metagenome (GOLD analysis project Ga0070751, IMG submission 78514) | Aqueous microbial communities from the Delaware River and Bay under freshwater to marine salinity gradient to study organic matter... | ecosystem: Environmental > Aquatic > Marine > Coastal...
CGCCGACAGCGGCATTGGCCGCGCAGTGGCCATCGCCTTCGCCCGTGAAGGCGCCGATGTGGCCCTCGCCTACCTGGACGAACACGAAGACGCCAGGGAAACCGCGCGCTGGGTCGAGGAAGCGGGCCGCCAATGCCTGTTGCTGCCCGGTGACATCGCGCAAAAAGCCACCTGCCAGGCGCTGGTCGACAAGACCGTGGAGCAGTTCGGGCGCATTGACGTGCTGGTCAATAACGCTGCGTTCCAGATGACTCACGAAACGCTCGAAGAGATCGAGGATGAGGAATGGGTCAAGACCTTCGATATCAACATCACCGCGATGTTTCGCCTCTGCAAGGCCGCGCTGCCGCATATGAAGGCCGGTAGTTCGATCATCAACACCAGCTCGGTCAATTCCGACATGCCCAAGCCGACCCTGCTGGCCTATGCCGCCACCAAGGGCGCAATCGCCAACTTCACCGGCGGCTTGGCGCAACTACTCGGCAGCAAGGGCATCCGCGTCAACAGCGTCGCGCCCGGCCCGATCTGGACGCCGTTGATCGTGGCGACCATGACCGATGACGACGTGCAGAGTTTCGGCAGCGAAACCCCACTGGGCCGCCCCGGCCAACCGGTGGAAGTGGCGCCGATTTATGTGCTGCTGGCATCGGACGAGGCCAGCTATATCTCGGGGTCGCGTTATGCGGTCACCGGCGGCAAACCGATTCTGTAGGTCCGCAGCTGTTCGTCTACAGATCAAACCGATCCACCGCCCGCCGCCGCTCGTTGTCGTCATGCACGTCATAGCTGGCGGTGGTCTGGATATTGGTGTGATGCGCCAGCTTCTGTGCAATCGACAGGTCATGCTCCTCGATCACCCGCGTGATAAACGAGCGGCGAAAATCGTGGGGCATGATCTTCACCCCCACCTGCTCACCGCGCTGGCGGGCGATGTAGTAAATCGCATGCTTGGTGATACGTTCCCGGGTGATATGGCTGCCCCGGCGTATGCGGTTGAACAGGAAGCTATCGTCCTGCTCGCCTTCCTTGAGCTGTTCGCGCCTGAACGCCAACCACGCCTGCAGCTTGGCGAAAGCCCAGTCCGGCGCATACTTGACCAATTCCTTATTGCCCTTGCCGATTACCCGCAAGCTGCGTTCATCGAAGTTGATCTGCGCCAGGTCGAGGTTGACCGACTCGGACTTGCGCATGCCCGAGCCATACAGGATGCCGATGACCGCTGCATCACGCAGGCCCTGGGGGCGAGGGTCGGCGGCGCAGACTTCCATCATCTCCCGGATCAACGTGCGCCGCAGATTGCGGCCCTGGCCCAGGCGCGTGCCGGGCGTGGCCTTGACCGTGCGCATTTTCAGGAGATGTTCCTGGCTGATCAGGCTCATGCGCCAGGCTTCGTTCATCACCCCGCGCACGGCATTCACATACAAGGATGAGGTGTTCGGTGCGTAGCCGTCTTCACGCAATGCTGCGACCAGGGCGATGACATGTTCGGGTTGCAGCAGGTGCCAGTCGATGTCTTCGAGGTTGATGTCTTCGAAGCCCAGGCGGTCGGCGGCGTCCTGCAGCACGTAGCGCATGGTCAGTTGGCTGGAGGGGGCCAGGCGGGTGAGGTAGAGGGTCAACGGGTTGCGGATAGACTCGGTCAAGGTAGATCAGCCTTTGGATTAAATACCTCGAACAACTCATTGTTTAATCGAGGTATTTAGTGAATTGGCGAAGACCGAGTCTAACCCAGGAAAAGCCCTGGCACAAAATCACGGTGCCGTGTCTTCATCCTCGGTGGGCGCCTGGGGCTGGGTCTGGGCCTGGCTCCATTCGGCATCCTGCTTCTGCATCAAGGCGAACCAGTGCTGACGCATAAAGGCCAGGTAAGCTTCCGGCGCCTTGGCAAAGTCCTTCTCATCGCCATAGCAACCCGGCAACGGCAACTCCGTGCCCTGCTCCTTGTACTGGCTGACCAGCGCCTGCTGCCCGGCCACGCTGCAATCCTTGGGCAGCGGCATGCCACGCAGGGCCCCGGCCTCCTCATCCCACCAGGCTGCGCCGACCCGGTCGACCCCGCGCAGGCGGTACTTCTGCGACTTGCCGACATGCATGATCAGCTTGAATTCGTTGGGGCTGACATCGCTGGTGCAGGAGCGCGAATAGCCCACGGTGGCCTGGGTGATGCCATCGCCGGTGAGGTCGGTGACCTTGGTCGCGGCCATGTCGAAGCGCAGCGCCGCATCGAACTGGCAATGCTGCACGTCGTCGTAGAGCATCCACATGCGCTTGGGACGGTCACCGTCGATCAGGTATTGGGCCGCATAGACAAACGCCGACTGGGTACCGTCATCCTCGCGTTCGCTGACCTGCTCGGAGAGCACCAGCAGGTTCTTGCCCTGGCGGTCGTCCCAGGTGTAGGCGGCGACCTGCCTGCCGCGCACCTCAACACCCTCAGGCACTTGGGTGAGCGCGGTGAGCGCCACGCCATCATCTGCCCGTACGGCGCTGACGCAGGCCGCCGTCATCAACAATCCGATCAAAACGGGCCGCCATTGGCCGCTTATACGCTGCACGCTATTCATCCGAGTACCCTGGCAAGAGATGGCTTACTTTACCGGCACTTGAAGCGCATTGCAGAGAAGATTCTTCAATTAAGACCAAGGGCTGGCGGATTAAAGCGCCTCACCTGCAGACAACGCCTATTCAGCCTGCGGACCTTCCCCTGCCATACCTTAGTTACCTAGCTGAACCCTAGCTGTCTACCTGTCAAATAAACGAGTTTTTCATCTGCCTTTCATATCTGTTGCACATTTTTGCGCTTAATCTTGAACGTGAAACTTCAGAGCGAATTCCACAACACCAGCTAAGCTGTTGATTACGCTTCATCTTTAGTGCCGCTTTTTAAGTGCGGGCCAGGTGTTCGTCCAATGATTACTACTGCTTTCACGCGCCAAGTTGCTCCAGTCCCGAGGTCATGAATCTTTGAAACCCTACCCTATTCATTGCGTGTCGATCGTTATCCCGGTCTACAACGAACAAGAAAGCCTGCCTGAACTGCTGCGTCGTACCACTGCCGCCTGCAAGCAACTGGCCTACGAATACGAAATCATCCTGGTGGATGACGGTAGCCGCGACAACTCCGCCCAATTGCTCGAAGACGCCGCCGCGCAAGACGGCAGCAACGTGGTGGCGGTGATCCTCAATCGCAACTACGGGCAGCACGCGGCGATCATGGCCGGTTTCGAGCAGTGCCGGGGCGACGTGGTGATTACCCTCGACGCCGACCTGCAGAACCCCCCCGAAGAAATCCCGCGCCTGGTGGAACAGGCCGCCCTGGGCTACGACGTGGTCGCCACGGTACGCAACAATCGCCAGGACTCGGCTTTTCGCCGCTGGCCTTCGCGCCTGATCAACCTCGCCGTGCAACGCTCCACCGGCGTGGCCATGAGCGACTACGGCTGCATGCTGCGCGCTTACCGGCGCACCATCGTCGACGCCATGCTCGCCTGCCGCGAGCGCAGCACCTTCATCCCGATCCTGGCCAACGGCTTTGCCCGTCACACCACCGAGATCCTGGTGCACCACGCCGAGCGTGAACACGGCGAATCCAAATACAGCGCCATGCGCCTGATCAGTCTGATGTTCGACCTGCTGACCTGCATGACCACCACGCCGCTGCGCTTGCTGTCCATCGTCGGCTTCAGCCTGGCGGCGCTGGGCGTGTTCTTCGCCTTTGCGTTGATCGTGATGCGCCTGGCCTTCGGCGCCGACTGGGCCGGTGACGGTCTGTTCGTGCTGTTCGCGGTGCTGTTCGTGTTCACCGGCGGCCAGTTCATCGGCATGGGCCTGCTGGGCGAATACCTGGGGCGCATGTACAGCGACGTGCGTGCGCGCCCCCGCTTCTTTATTGAAAAAGTGCTGCGCAACCAACCGGCGGCACCGGCACCCGTGGTCGTCGTCGACGGCCTGGTGTCCTCCCATTCCACCACTACTTTTCCTTCCGATCAGGTTTCGTCATGAATTCAAAAGCCGTTGTCTTCGCTTACCACGATATTGGCTGTGCGGGCATTGAAGCCCTGCTGACTGCCGGCTACGACATTGCCGCCGTGTTCACCCATGCCGACGACCCCAAGGAAAACAATTTCTACGGCTCCGTCGCCCAACTCTGCGCGCGCAACGGCATCCCGGTACACGCGCCGGAAGACGCCAACCACCCGCTGTGGATCGAGCGCATCGCCAAGTTGAACCCGGACTACATTTTTTCTTTCTACTACCGCAATCTGTTGAGCGAGCCGCTGTTGGCCACCGCCAGCAAAGGCGCGTTCAACCTGCACGGCTCGTTGCTGCCTAAATACCGTGGCCGTGCCCCCGCCAACTGGGTGCTGGTCAACGGCGAAACCGAAACCGGCGTGACCCTGCACCGCATGGTCAAGCGCGCCGATGCCGGCGCGATCCTGGCCCAGCAAAAAGTCGGGATCGAGCGCACCGACACCGGCCTGACCCTGCACGCCAAGCTGCGTGATGCGGCCACCAGCCTGCTGCGCGACGCCCTGCCGCAACTGGCTGCGGGCAAGCTGAGCGAGACGGCCCAGGACGAAAGCCAGGCCACCTACTTTGGTCGCCGTACGGCTGCCGACGGCAAGCTGGAGTGGAAAAAACCCGCTGAAGAACTGTTCAACCTGGTGCGCGCGGTGACTCAACCGTACCCAGGCGCGTTCTGCGCCGTCGGCGAGCACAAGCTCATCGTCTGGCAAGCCGAAGTGGTCAAGGGCAATGAAGGCCTGGCGCCGGGCCGTGTGATCAGCGTCAACCCGCTGCGCATCGCCTGCGGCGAAGACTCCCTGGTGGTCAAGTTTGGCCAGCGCAATGACAACGGCCTGTACCTGGCGGGTCCGTCGCTGGCCAACGAACTGGGCCTGGTCGACGGCTCCGTGCTGCGCGGTGCCGAGTCCGGACGCAAGCCGCGCCGGACCCGCGTGCTGATCTTGGGTGTGAACGGCTTTATCGGTAACCACCTGTCCGAGCGCCTGCTGCGTGACGACCGTTATGAAGTCTACGGCCTGGACATCGGCTCCGACGCCATCGAGCGCCTGCGCAGCCACCCGAACTTCCATTACGTCGAAGGCGACATCAGCATCCACACCGAGTGGATCGAGTACCACATCAAGAAGTGCGACGTGGTCCTGCCACTGGTGGCCATCGCCACACCGATCGAATACACCCGCAACCCGCTGCGCGTGTTCGAGCTGGACTTCGAAGAAAACCTCAAGCTGGTGCGCTACTGCGTCAAGTACAACAAGCGCGTGATTTTCCCGTCGACCTCCGAAGTCTATGGCATGTGCCAGGACCAGTACTTCGACGAAGACACCTCCAACCTGGTGGTCGGCCCGGTCAACAAGCAGCGCTGGATCTACTCGGTCTCCAAGCAACTGCTGGACCGCGTGATCTGGGCCTACGGCGCCAAGGGCCTGAACTTCACCCTGTTCCGTCCGTTCAACTGGATGGGCCCGCGCCTGGACCGCCTGGATTCGGCGCGTATCGGCAGCTCCCGGGCGATCACCCAGCTGATCCTGAACCTGGTGGAAGGTACGCCGATCCGCCTGTTCGACGGCGGCGAGCAGAAGCGTTGCTTCACTGACATCGCCGACGGTATCGAAGCCCTGGCGCGCATCATCGATAACGACAACGATGCCTGCAACGGCCAGATCATCAACATCGGCAACCCGGAAAACGAAGCCAGCATCCGCCAGTTGGGCGAAGAGCTGCTGCGTCAGTTCGAGGCGCACCCGCTGCGCGGCAACTTCCCACCGTTCGCCGGTTTCCGCGACGTCGAAAGCAAGGCGTTCTACGGCACCGGTTACCAGGACGTGGCGCACCGCAAGCCAAGCATCGAAAACGCCAAGCGCCTGCTGAACTGGGAGCCGACCGTGGAGATGAGCGAAACCATCGGCAATACGCTGGACTTCTTCCTGCGTGAAGCCATGCTCGAAATCGCGGACAAAAAGTAATGAAGGCAGGCTTGCGCATCGACGTCGATACCTACCGCGGCACCCGTGAAGGCGTGCCACGGTTGCTCGAATCCCTGGATGAGGCCGGGGTCAAGGCGACGTTCTTCTTCAGTGTCGGGCCGGACAACATGGGGCGCCACTTGTGGCGCCTGATCCGCCCGCAGTTCCTGTGGAAGATGCTGCGTTCCAACGCGGCCGGCCTGTACGGCTGGGACATCCTGCTGGCCGGCACCGCCTGGCCAGGCAAGCCGATCGGCCGTGACCTGGGGCACTTGATGCGCCAGGCCAAGGCGGCGGGGCATGAAGTCGGCCTGCACGCCTGGGATCACCACGGCTGGCAGGCCAACACCGGGCGTTGGAGCGATGCACAGCTGGTGGAGCAGATTCGACGCGGCGTGGAGACCTTGAGCGACATCCTCGGCGAGCGCATCGACTGTTCGGCGGCTGCTGGTTGGCGTGCCGATGAGCGGGTGGTGCAGGCCAAGCAAGGTTTCAACTTCCGCTACAACAGCGATTGCCGGGGTACCAGCCTGTTTCGGCCGACATTGGCCGATGGCAACGCGGGTACGCCACAAATTCCGGTGGACCTGCCGACCTTCGACGAAGTCGTCGGGCCGGTGGTGGCCGCCAAAGACTTCAACGGCTTCATTCTTGACCGGTTTGCCGAGTCGAAGCTCAACGTCTACACGATCCACGCAGAAGTAGAAGGGATTCTGATGGCCAATGATTTTCGCCAGTTGCTCGCCCAGGCAGGGCAGCGCGGCATCGACTTCAACCCCCTGGGCGACTTGTTGCCTGCGGACCTGACCACCCTGCCCCGGCAACACCTGGTGCGCGGCGCCTTGAGCGGCCGTGAGGGGTGGCTCGGAGTGCAGCAGGCATGATCCGGCGTTGGGCCTTGCCCCTGCTCCTGTTGGCGTTCGGTGTGTTTTACCTGTTGCCGCTGGCCACCCACGGCCTGTGGATTCCGGATGAAACCCGCTATGCACAGATCAGCCAGGAAATGCTGCTGACCGGCAAGTGGGCCTCGCCGCACTTCATGGGGATCCGCTACTTCGAAAAACCGGCTGCCGGTTACTGGATGATCGCGCTGGGCCAGGCGATCTTCGGGCAGAACCTGTTTGGCGTGCGCTTCGCCTCGGCGCTGAGCACCGGCTTGAGCATCCTGCTGGTGTAGCTGGTGTCGCGCCGCTTGTGGAATGACCCGCAAAAAAGCCTGGTCAGCAGTGTGCTGTACATGAGTTTTGTCAGCGTGGCGGCACTGGGCGGCTATGCCAACCTCGATCCGCAGTTCACGTTCTGGGTCAACCTGACCGGCGTCGCCCTGTGGTTCTGCTTCGACAGCACCACCCGCAACGGCCGCCTGGGGGCCTGGGCGCTGCTCGGTTTTGCCTGTGGCATGGGCTTTATGACCAAGGGCTTCCTCGCGTGGCTGTTGCCGGTGTTGATCGCCCTGCCCTACGCGATCTGGCAGAAACGCTTTCGCGAATTGCTCGGCTACGGCCTGGTCGCCGTGGTCGTGGCCATTGCGGTGAGCCTGCCGTGGGCCCTGGCCGTGCACCTGCAGGAGCCGGACTACTGGAACTTCTTCTTTTGGCACGAGCACATCCAGCGCTTTGCCGGCGACGATGCCCAGCATGCCGAACCGTTCTGGTATTACCTGCCGCTGCTGATTGCCTTCTGCCTGCCGTGGGTGGCGCTGTTGCCGTCCACCCTGAAACAGGCGTGGCAGGAAAAACGCGCGGCGAAAACCGCCTTCCTGTTGTTGTGGCTGCTGATGCCCCTGGCGTTTTTCAGCCTGGCCAAGGGCAAGTTGCCCTCCTACATCATGCCGTGCCTGCTGCCGCTGGCGTTGCTGATGGGCCACACCCTGGCCGACAAACTGGCCCAGGCCCGTGGGCGCGTGTTGCGCATCAACGGCTGGCTGAACCTGGTGATTGGCGTTGTGGCGTTACTGGCCCTGACCTGGTTCCAACTGAAAAAACCGGTGTACGAGCACGGCAGTGAAACCCTCAGCCTGGTGCTGGTGTTTGTCTTCCTGTTCGGCTGGATCGTTGCCAACCTGTTGCAGGCCTCGCGCCCGCTGCGCTTGTGGGCAGCGCCGGTGGTCGGCAGCTGGTTGCTGGTGGCGCTGGTCCCGGCCGCATTGCCCCATTCGGTGGTTTATAACAAGACCCCGGACCAGTTCATCATCGATCACCTCCAGGAGTTGAGCCAGACCAGCGCGTTGCTGAGCAACGACCTCGGCGCGGCCTCCGCCCTGGCGTGGCGCGTCAAGCGCCCGGACGTGACCCTCTATAACACCGTCGGCGAAGTGAAATATGGCTTGGCCTTCGACGATGCGGCCCATCACAAGGTCGACACCACGCAGGTCCAGCAATGGATGAGCGACGCGCGCAAACACGGCGCGGTCGGTGTGGTCATGCGCGTCAAGGGCGACGACGAACTCGCCGAAGTGGACTTGCTGCCCAAGGACGGCAAGCGCTACGAGCAAGGCAATATCGTGATCCTGGTGTTCCCGCAGGTTGCGCCATGATCACACTGCTCCTGTTATTGGCGGCCTGCCTGCTCACATGCATGGGCCAGGTCTCGCAGAAATTCGCCGTGGAAGGCTGGCGCGACCAGCCCGACAGTTGGGCGCTGAAACTGCGCTCGCCATGGTTGTGGTCGGCCCTGCTGTGCCTGGGTTTTGGTTTGCTGGTGTGGTTGCTGGTGTTGCAGCGCCTGGAAGTCGGCATCGCCTACCCGATGCTCAGCCTCAATTTTGTCCTGGTCACCCTGGTGGCGCGCTGTGTGTTCAAGGAGCCCATCGACACACGGCATTGGCTGGGTGTGGTGCTGGTGATTGCCGGTGTGGTGCTGCTGGGGCGCCAGGTATGAGCCGCGTGCGTGGGTTTGCCCTGGCCCTGGGCAGCGTTGGCCTGGTCAGCGCCGCCCAGTTGGGCATGCGCTGGAGCATGACGCGCCTGCCCTTGCCTACCGAATGGCTGACGGCGTTCCACAGCAATGCCATCGACTTCGCGGCGCTCGGCGTGGTGAGCCTGGCGATCCTGGCCTACGCGCTGTCGATGCTCTGCTGGCTCGGCGCCCTCAAGCACCTGCCCCTGGGCCGCGCCTATTCGCTGCTGAGCATCAGCTATGCGCTGGTGTACCTGCTGGCCGCCAGCCTGCCGGTGTTCAACGAACATTTTTCCCTCTCGAAAACCCTGGGGGTGGCGCTTGTCATCCTTGGTGTGCTGGTTATTAACTCTCGCCGTGCTAGCGCTGCAAGCGCCAGGAATGCCCCATGAAAATCAGTGTATTTGGTAGTGGTTACGTCGGTCTGGTACAGGCCACCGTATTAGCCGAAGTCGGTCACGATGTCATCTGCATGGACGTCGATCAGAACAAGGTCAAGCTCCTGCAGCAAGGCCATGTGAGCATCTTCGAGCCGGGGCTGGCGGCCATGGTCAAGGAAAACCTGGAGAGCGGGCGACTGCACTTCACCTTTGACGAAAAGCTTGCCGTCGAACACGGCGAAGTGCTGTTTATCGCGGTGGGTACGCCGTCGGATGAAGACGGCTCGGCCGACCTCAAGTACGTGCTGTCGGTGGGTGACGCAGTAGCCCGCCACCGTATCGAACCGGTGATCCTGGTGGAGAAATCCACCGTCCCGGTTGGCACCGGCGACACCCTGCGCGCCCATATCGAAAAAGCCCTGCACCTGGCCGGCCGGCACCTGGAGTTCGATATCGTCTCCAACCCGGAATTCCTCAAGGAGGGCTCGGCCGTTTCCGACTGCCGCCGCCCGGACCGCATCATCATCGGCTGCGAGCGCGAAGAAGTGCGCGACGTGATGCGCGACCTGTACGCGCCGTTCAACCGCAACCACGACCGCATCATCTTCATGGACCTGCGCAGCGCCGAACTGACCAAATACGCCGCCAACTGCATGCTGGCGACCAAGATCAGCTTTATCAACCAGATCGCCGAGCTGGCCGAACACCTGGGTGCCGACATCGAAGCCGTGCGCCTGGGCATCGGCGCCGACTCGCGCATCGGCTATCACTTTATCTACCCCGGCTGCGGCTACGGCGGCTCGTGCTTCCCCAAGGACATGCGTGCCTTGATCCACAGCGCCAAGCAGGCCAACTGCTCCAGCGACCTGCTGGAAGCCGTGGAAGCCATCAATCAGCGCCAGAAGAGCAAGCTGTTCGAGCGTATCAATGCGTTCTTCCAGGGCAACCTGCGCGGCAAGACCTTTGCCCTGTGGGGCCTGGCGTTCAAGCCCAACACCGACGACATGCGCGATGCACCCAGCCGCGTGCTGATGGAAGCGTTGTGGGCCGCCGGCGCCACTGTACGGGCGTTCGACCCGGAAGCCATGCAGGAAACCCAGCGTATCTACGCTGACGAGGAGCGACTGATGCTGATGGGCACGCCGGAATCCACCTTGCTCGGCGCCGATGCGCTGATCGTCTGCACCGAATGGCAGCAGTTCAAGGCGCCCGACTTCGAGCTGATCCACCAGCGCCTGAAAACCCCGGTGATCTTCGACGGCCGCAACCTGTATGACGGTGAGCGCCTGGCGCGCAAGGGCTTCCAGTATTACCCGATCGGTCGTGGCGATTCCTGCCAGTTGCCGATCCCCCAGCAACAGTGGGTGCCGCAGGTCGTGGAAGCCTGATTCGTGAACAAAGCTCAACCGCCCCTGCTCAGCCCGACGATCCGCCGCCAATCCCTCGTCTTGGGATTGCTGGCGCTGCTGTTGTTCATCGCCGGCAGCTGGCACCAGGCGATTATCGGTTTCGACTCACGCTTCGTGGTGTTTGCCCAGGAGATGCTGCGCCATGGGCCGGGTTTTTTCCCCACCACCTACGGGCAGCCGTATGCCGATTACCTGGCCACCTCGACGCTGATGACCTGGCTGTTGTCCCTGCCCCTGGGCGAGGTCACCAGCCTCACGGCCTGGCTGCCCACGTCGATTGCCTCGGCAGTGATCGTCATCCTGGTGTATCGCCTGACGGCGCCCTACTCCCAGCGTTGGGGGCTGCTGAGCATCGCGCTGTTGTTGCTGAGCAGTACCTTCATCAGTGAAACCCGTGCGGTGTCCCTTGACCAGATGCTCGCCGCCATCGCCCTGGCGGTGTTCTACCTCGGTTATGCCCATGACCATTTCGGTGCGGGCAGACGCCTGTACTGGCTGTACCTGCTGCTGATCCTCGGCTTTGCGATTCGCGGGCCGATCGGGCTGGTCATTCCCACGGGCGTGCTGTGCAGCTACTACCTGATCAACCGGCAATGGCGCCAACTGTTCAGCTTTGGCCTGCTGGCCCTGGCGCTGCTGGCGGCCTGTGTCGGCCTGCTGTTGCTGATGGCCAAGCTCAGTGGCGGCGAAAGCTTCATGCAGGATGTGATCCGCATGCAGTTCCTGGGGCGAATGGACGGCAGTGAAGGCTCCAGCGGCGCGTTGTATTACTTCACCAGCTCGCTGGGCAACTACGCCCTCGCCTATCCCGTGGCGCTGCTGGTGCTGCTGGCGGTTGCGGTCGGTGGGCGCCGCGTGCCGACACCGGCGTTGCAACTGGTGCTGTACTGCGCCGC
>Ga0070751_1002063_pt1 | contig 11566 bp, 16 predicted proteins | sample VirMetDEL_Aug_28_FD_78514 | JGI IMG/M metagenome (GOLD analysis project Ga0070751, IMG submission 78514) | Aqueous microbial communities from the Delaware River and Bay under freshwater to marine salinity gradient to study organic matter... | ecosystem: Environmental > Aquatic > Marine > Coastal...
AATTGCTTATTCAACAGTTGCTACTGGAATTGGTGGTGTTGCTTCTCATTATGGAATTAAGAATTGGAAAAAAAATGGTTGGTGGAAGACGTTGGCAGTTTTAGGAATTATGCAAACAACTGGTGGGCTTTATTCATTTGCAACGACTGTAACTGCTCCGAATAATCCACCTAAAATTGCTAATTAATGAAATCAAATTCAAGAAATATTAAATCTAAAAATCACGATGGATTAATTGACCAAATAATTCAAGAGATTTATAGAATAGATCAAATTGCAACTGATAATCCAGTTGTAAAGAAAAAAGCTGAAGAATTAAGAGGGAAAAATAAGTCAGAAACTATCAAAAATTGTTTTGACTATGTCTGGAAGACGGTAAGTTATTGTGATGATCCAAAAGGGATGGAACATATTACGTCGCCTTGGCTCTTAATTACTGGGCAAAAAAAATGTGAAGATTGCGAAAGTATGGTTTTATTACTTTCAAGTTTATTAAGAATTAATGGAATTAAGACAAGATATAAAGTTGTTTCTTGGAAAGATAAGTCTGATTTAAGATTTACTCATATTGTCCTTGAGGCAAAAGATGGAAATAATTGGCTTGTGCTTGATCCAACAATGAAAAGTGCTGGATTTAATCATTCAGTTACTCCAAATAGAGAAAAAAGATATAGGACTCCAATGGAATCGTTAGAATTAAAAACATTATCTGATAAACCTTGTGCTTGTAATAGCCCAAAAAGATGTGGCTGTAATAATAGGAGTAGAGCAATTCCTGAAATTAATATTAATATAGGGAATCAACACTCAAATTCTAATTCAAATAGTGGAAATGTTGATATTAGACAAGATTTATTACAAAAATTGGGCTTAATGCCAAAAGATAATTCTATTGTAGTGGATAAAGTTGTTGAGGCAAAAGAAAAAGAGATTTTAGTTCCAAATCAATCTGGAAAAGGTCATAAACAATTGTATTCAACAGTTGTTGCTGGGGATAAAGTTTACAAGTACCCTGAAAGGTATTAAAAAATGAATAATATCCAACATTTTTCTGCATTGAAAGAATTGCACGTGTGTTATGATATTACGACTGCGAGTTCTTCGGCAAAAATAAATGGATCGGCTCTTTTTTATAATGGAAGCACAGACAATTTAAAAAGCCCAACTGGGTTTGGGATGTTTAAAGATAAAGTCGGCAATTTGATTATAGTTGCTGATGAAAAAACTAAATCATCCAAAACTTTACTAAATGGGAAATTATTAGGATATTCCAATTGGAATGAGGTAAAAGCTAATTGCCCTATAATAAATCTTGGCAATACTACAAAGAATGTATTTGGTAATGATGATATTACAAGGACAGACAGAGCAAAATTAATTTCTCAAGGTGTTGTTAATGGTGGATATTTTGGCAATTGGAAATATGGAAAGCCAGACGGGAACAATTTTTATGATGTTCTTACAAGAATTGAGAGTAAAGGAGAAAAGCACGACAATCCAATAATTTTATACTGGAGTTATTCGGAGGCAAATTCATTTACTGATGTGCTTGGTTATGCTTTGGCGATTGCGAGTTCATTTGCTGGTCCTTTGGGAATTAGTGAGCAGGTGTTTAAAGATGCCTCTAATTTGTTAAAAATATGGGCAAATAAAAGTGCTACTACTAATCCAACAAATTTATTTAATTCTTTGGCAATGACTTCTGAATTATTATTGCCTGAATGGACGAAAGGGGCAAATGCTAAAATTGAACAAGCTAAAATTAAATTTGGGAAATATTTAGATCAAGCCAAAACTGGATATGAAGCTCTGCAAAGTAACTTGACAAATAATACTTTTATAAGTCAATTTACAAATATTACTGGAGTTGATAGGATTGAAGTTCAAAAGTTCTTAGTAAATATAAAAAGTGGGCAATTCCAAAATGTTGTTGATTTGAGGAAAATAAATGGATCTTTGGCAAATGCTAATAAAACCTTTGCTGGTGTAAATGCCTCTTTCACAAATGAATTAGTTAAGATTAAGATGTCTTACGGAGATAGATTACTTGAGGATATTCATACAACTGGTTTGAGTGCTTTTGATGTCCCAGTAATCAACAATATTTTCCAGAGTGGAACTGCCTCGACAATTTTACAAGGTGTTGTTGGTGCTGATAAAATTATCCCAGAAGTTATAAAAAAAGAACGAAAATCTTTATCTGTAAATAATCTTGCTGGGTTAATAGGTGCAAATTTTGGGTATGTTGGTCCAGAAGATAATTTTGACACAATGACTTTAAATGCTTTGATCACTCAAGCACAAAGTTATGCAATAAACAAAATTCCTTTTGTTCTTCCTGATACAATTCCAATTAGCAAACGAGAAAAATTTGCTGATGAAGTTAAGAAATCTACTGGAGTTGATGTAATCGGCTATGAAGATAAATGGGATTATGATACAAATTTAAGAAAGATGATGCCTCTGGGGATTGCAGTTGCAGTTGGTGGAGGATTGTGGTACGCAAAAAAGAAAAATATTTTATAAACATAGGTAAGACAATGGCAAAAAGAAAATCTACTGCAAATGCAGAAGAAATAGTTGCAAAATCTATATATACATTAAAAGCTGATCCAACTTATGATGGGTTTTGGTCAATTTTTAAAGGTAAAAAAAGAATAATTCGCAAAAGATCAAAAGATACTTGCGAAATATTACTTGAAAGATTGCAATTAAAAGAACAAGCAAGGGCTTAAATATGGAATCTTATGCTGATTTGCCTGATTACACTCAAAGGGTTGTAAGAGAAGAAGTAGTAAAAGAATTGAAAAACTTGTCAATGCGAGAAGTCGCAGGAGAGTTAATTCAAGGGAAAACTAAATCTTTGGAAGATGCAATGTTTATGGCAGTAGGTAAATCAACTATAAGAGTTTGTGGAACTGGTGCAAAATATGAATTAAGTTATTATGCACCTTACTTGTTGGGTGCTGGACTTTTATTAGCTGGTTATTTTGCTTATCAAAAAGAATGGAAATAAAAGAAAATGGGTAATACTCCAAACGAAAATTGGAATTTATTAATTACTGGTCAATCTGATCAATTTATTAATGGTATGTGGGATGCTTTGGGCTTATCCACTTACTATAATGCTAATAATTATCCTTTTTCAACTGGGGGCTATTTTCTTGATAGAAATAATAGTTCTAAATGGGTCAATACTCAATTCCTAAACAAATATGATGGTAAAACTACTAAAATACTTGATAAATGGACTATGACTTTAAAAGTAATTCCAGCAATCAATTTAGTAAGAGGTAGCTCAAGAGATACTTTTATTTATGATATATTTTATTTTGCTTTTTCAAATGTTCTAACTGGTGGTGTTTTTTTCGCAGAAAGAAAAATCAAATTAAAAAATGTTGATCCAAAATGGAGAAGAGCATCGAATGATCCTAATAAATATCTCCCAATGACTTGGGGAAGATTTATTACTCAATCAACTAATTTGAATAATATTTCTTTTTCAAATGGTAATATATCAAATTGGGTAAAAAGTTATTCAAACAATGCAATTTATAATTTAATTCCAAAATTGAGTTACGGTTCATTTAATCCAATTAGTGAATTTAAAAATTCAGTTTTTTATGGAGATGGTGTTGCTTCTTTAATATTAAAATCAAATATTCCAACTGGTGTAAAAAATATCAATAATATTTCGGCATATTCTGGAAGATGGTCTGATTTACTTGGTGGATTAATTTATAATTTTACTCCTCAATCCACTTCTGGCGATTTTATAAAAACTTTGCAATCTTATAATGCAATAAGTAATTACAGTTTTATGAGATATTTTGCTGAATATAATTATTGGGAAGATAGATACAAAATAACAACTGAAAATGGGATTGAATTAAAAAACAGATTTTTTACTCCTCTATATTGGAATAATGACAAAAAAGATAAACCATTAATTTATTTTTTCACTTATAGTTTAGATAACAAAACTTATGCTATCGATCAAATTAATTCTGAAATAGTAATCTATCCGATTAAAATTGAAAAGATTACAAACAATGTCAATACTGGTGGTGGAAGTTCTAATAATAATAATTCAAATACTGGTGGATCAAGCTCAACTGGTGGAAATAGCACTTCAGGAGGTAGTGCAGGAGGCAACTCCTCAAATCCCTCTGGTACTGGTGGGGCTACTAATTCTGGGAGCAATAGCACTCAAGGAAATGACTTGATAAGTAGATTTGATGCAATGAAGTCTGGGCTTTGGCAAAAATTAAAGCAAAGTTATGTTGATGGTAAAGATTATTACACTGATCCAGATGGAAATGTTTATGAAATTATATTGCTGAATGGTACTGATTATTTAAGAAAAATTGATAAAAGTTCTTTGACAACAAAAAAAATAGATGTAACTGGCAAAAGTTTTGATTGTGGAGAGTTGGCTTTTTGCAATGCAAAATATAAAAATTGCCCTCAAGCAATTTATTTACCAGAAGATTATGTTGATTACAACGCAATGGCAAAAGATTTTGGTGGATCTTATATTGTAGATGGAGATTATATTCAATTTGCAAATGGTAAAATTTTCAAAAATGTGGGGCTTACAAGACCAATACTTTGCCCAGAGGGTGCAAAAGCACCTCCTCCAATTGAGAATACCCAAACTGAAAATTTGCCTTGTTGTATTCAAAAAAATGATGTTGGGGAATATGTTTATTTCTATAAAGGAAAAACATACCCTGCGAGAAAAACAACTGATAACAAGTATATTGCTGATTTAGGCGAGGGCTGGAGATTTATACAAGATTGTATTCCAGTTGAGCCACAAAAAGAGCCAGAACCTTGCGATTTATACATAAAAGAATTAAGCCAGTTGCAAGAAAAAAATAAATCCTTGCAAACTGAAATAAATAAATTAAGAGAAGATGGCACTTCAAAATCTTCAATGGTTGATGAATTAAACAGATTGAGAGAGGAGAATTTTCAATATGAAAAAGACTTAATTACAAATTATAGCCCTGCAAGAGAAAAAGAATTGGAAGTGGCTTTAAAAAATGCTAAAGATAGAATTTCTGATTTAGAAAGAGAATTAGAATTAACACAAAACAACAATGGAGAGGAACTAAATAGTCATTTAGATTATTGTTGCGAATGTGAATATGAGAGAAATTGTTGTGAATATTAATTTTAAGGAATAAGACTATGTACGGATCAACACAAAGTCTTCAAGCTTTCAGACCACAGACAGTTGGTATTTCAAATAATCCGTTAGATGAAATTACTGATAAAGCAAAAGAGTGGATCAATAAAGGCGAAGAACAAGTGGATATTACAAAGGAAAAAGTTGAGGAAGTCCTTTCTCCTGATGTAACAGACAAAGAAAAAGAGGGAATTTTGACGAAAGTTAAAAGAAAATTTAACGACGCAGATCCATTGCTAATTGGTGGTATTGGAGCAGGTGCAAGTTGGATGTTCTTTAAGACTGGTCCTTTAACAACTGCAATTGTTGGTGGTTTATGTTACTTGGGCAAAATGCAATTAGACAAAAGTGGTGGCTTATCTGATACATTCAACACAAATGATATGGATTATGATTCAGTTACCCCTAACGGAGTACATTTATACAAAAACAAAACAAATGGAAGACTTTACTATGTGTCAAGCTATGACAATAGTGGAGTGCCTATTTGGACTCAATACTCATAAGGAAATTAAGGAGAAATTATGTTAAAAGCACTTACAAGTGGATTTTCTGAAATATTCAAAGGTCCGACTTTAAAAACAATAGCTCAATCTGTTGGAGCAATATTAGTAAGTAAAAATCTTGCTGGAGTTACTCAATACGGATTAAGCAAAGCTGGTCAAAACGTAGATTTGTCAGGTCCAATTCCTGCTTTATCATCGGCAATATTAGTTTCGGCTTTTTGCTATGGTAAAGGGTGGAAAGTTCCTGCAACAACTACTTTGGCGTTTGCTGGTGGGGAGCAAATATTACACTACTGGAACAAACAAATGGCAAGTACTTTAAGTCAGCCACTTGTACTTCCTGCAATTGCTGGGTCATCTGGGATGAGTGATGGTATGTATTCTGCGACTCCGTCAGTTTCTGATGGAACAGAAATAGTAAATGTACCAAATAATGCAGGTATTCTTGAGCCAACAAGAGTTTACAAAATGAATGATACAATTACTGGCTCTGATGGAATGAGTGATTATGCTGATTCAAGCCAAATTGGTCAATTCAGAAATCACAATCAATATGGGAATTTAAGCCCTGCGACATTATCGAACAATATGAGTGTATTCAAAACACAACATTGGAATTAATTTATTTTTTTTATTTATAATTGTAAGGAATTACAAAAATGGCAGAATTTAGTGGAATTAAAGGGATTGGATCAAGAGAGCAATTAATGGCTCTTGGCGCACCGAGAGAGAATCAAGACTTTATGATTACTCCGAAGACTGTGAGAGATACTTTACTTGTTAATGGTGCTACTGCACTTGAAAGCAATAATTTATTATTCTCAACTGCACCGAAAAATCCAGCTTACAAAACAAATGAGTTTCCAAACAACTCACAAGCATTTTCAATTTTAGGAATAAATATCAAGCCAGATATTTTATTTGCTACTACTGATGCAACTGATGAGCCGAGTGCAATTAACACTTACTTATCATTTTTAGAAACTTCTTTCTTCTCTTTGAAAATTGAGGGAACTGATATTATCAATGAGCCATTATCGGTATTATGCCCTTGGTTTGTTGTAAATTCTCCATCTGCTACTGATGAGGCAGCTGCGTGGAACAGAACTGAAAGAAGAAATGGCGATCAAGGTTACTGGTTGCCAGAGCCAATCATCATTGGTGCAGGTACTACTTTTGAAATCAAATTGACGGTAAATGGTACTTATACAACTGAAGCAGTTGGAACTACTAATTACTTAACATTGCCTAATTCTGGCTTAACAAATAGCAAAGGTTATGCAATATTCTTCGATCTAATCACTAAACAAATTAGAGAAAGAAGATAAAAATAGGGTATTCGAGAGGGTCAGACTGCAACTCTGATTCCTCTCTCCTACCCCTTTTTGTTTGTGGCAAACAAACTAATAGTAACACTATTATATTTAAAAAATATTATGAGCAAATTGAAATTAAATTTTGCAGATTATTCCGAAGCATTAGATTGGGTTGAGTTAAAAGCAAAAAACTTTAAATCTTTAAATGAATTTTATACATCCGAAGAATATAAATCGGCATATCCATTAATTCGTAAAATGTATGAGGTTGAACAATCTAATTTTGTAAAAAAAGCAAAGACGGAACTAAAAAAAGCAAAATTAAAAATTTCAGATAAGGTAATGTATGACTTTGTAAGCCCATTTTTTAATGTTACTCAATATACTGGAACAATAGTAGAAAGAAATGGCATCCCCTATGTAAAATTAGATGCAGGACAAAAAACAATGTCTGGTAAAAAATCGGTAAGATGGCATAAGGGCTTTGTAAAAATAAAATAATTAACAAATTGTAAAAAATCTGAAATAGGATAAAAAAAATGAACATTCCATCTATAACTTTTCAAGATATTATTAAAAACCTTAATAATTCTCAAATTTATCACTACAATAAAACTGCAACAATAAGTGCTGGTACTGGTACAACTTCGGTTACTTTTAAAACTGATAACTTGCCTATGTGGTGTTTTTTTCCACAAATTACCCTTACAAATGCAAATGGAAAGCCATTAGATACTTCTGATGTTGATAGAAACTTAATCACATTAAATATCAAAGTATTAAGAGCTGATAATAATTATTCCGATTACAACTTCACTCTTGAGTCTTTCAATGAATTGTATTTGCAAGAGCAATTTCAAGGATTTTTAATTGAGGGGAATACCGTCTATGAATTTTCATTTACTGGTCAAAATGTCCCTGCAAACTCAACTATTGATATGCCTTATTCGGTATCAATCAATCTTGTTGGTTATCAATTAGGATTTGAGCCAACTGCCAATTGGAATGCTTTAAGACAGAAACTTGATTTCAGATATGCACAAGTAAGAGATTACTCAATCACTTCAAAGTCAGGTAATACATTAGGATCACAAAATACTATCCGTTCAACTACCTATGGGCAGTTAATTGACACAATGAGAGTTGATGTAATTGATGCAAATGGTAAATTTATCAAAGAAGATGACTACCAAGATGAATTTAACATTAATTTCAAATACAATCAAAATCAAATCTTATTCAATAATATGCCAATTAGAGTATTTAACAAAATCACTCAAGCAAAAAAATTCAGAAGATTTAATTTTGTTCAAGATACTGATTACACAATTGATGTAGTTGGAACTTCAAGCTCAAATATTTCAGCTCAAAGATTATCTTTTGATGCAATGACAGAAAGTTTTGTTGTTGGAGATACAATTACTGGTGGGACTTCAACTGCAACTGCTGTAATAGTTGATATTATCGGCTCTGGTGCAACTGGTTATTTCATATTAAAATCTGTTTCAGGAACTTTCCAAAATGATGAAATAATAACTGGTGGGATACAAGGATCGGCTTCTGTAAATGGAATAATCTCAAGTGAATTAAATGTTTATCCATTAAAATTCAATGTAAAATTTGATGGTTACAAAATGAAAGAGAATACAAATGCTTAATAATGATGTAGAATTAAATTTGGTAGGTATGCGAGAGAAGTTTCCAATAACTTTTCTTGCTACTTATATGAGTTCAAAAGATGGTGTTACAATGGCTGATTCTGATATTGGATTAATTTCCTATATGCAAAGTTTAGCTGATGCGACTGATACCCCACAAACAAGGAATTTAATACCATTTTCGGATATAACTCCACTTTTATCAAAAAATTGTTTATTTGTTCATCAAGTAACATTTTTTGCGTTTGATCCAACAATTGCAGGTCTTTCTGATACTGCTGATGATATTATTGCAAGTCAATTAATTGATGGAACAACTGTAACAAGGTCTTATCCTCAATCAAATTATTTGAATGGTGCAATGCCAGTTGTATTCCAGCCAAATTTTTTCCGTCCTGCGATTACAATAGATGGAAATTTGATTAATCAAGGATTTATCAATGGACCGAAAGGAGCAGAAACTAACAAAGGGTATAAATCACTTGGTATTCCAATGAATACTTGTATAAAAGTGGGCAAAGTGCTTGACAGAGTAAGCAGTATTGAAATATCAACTGCCTTTGCTCAATATGTGGCTTCACAAACTAAATTTCAGAATTATCCAGTTCAGGCAATTGTTGAATTTTGGATTGAAGATTAATTTAATAACGAGAGGAAAAAATTACTATGTATAAATTTGAAAAAAATGCTAATTATAAAATTGGAAAACCTCACAAAGATAGTATGAATGATGCTATTGTGTGGCAAGGCACTCCTTTTTCTGCACCTACCGAAATATTATTAACTCAATGTGATGGTACATTTGAGGATTGGGTAATCAATGCAAATCATAAATTTAAACAAGGAACACTATTAATCTGTGCTAAAATGGAAGATGGTGTGCCAGTCTATAAAACAGAAATGACAGTCCCAAAAAAAACGGAAACTTACAATGATGATGGTGGTTTGAGTGATGGAGATAGTTTAGATTTTTTCAGGGAATACCAAAATCAAGGACATAGATATAATTATCGACAACAAGAAAATGAAAATAACAGAATTGCCGAAGTCTATGAGAGGCAATTAGAATTTTTAAGATCCGAGAATGAAAGATTAAAAGCTGAAAATCAAAAATTGAAAGAAACACAAGAAAGTGGTTTATCTGATAGTATATTGAACAAAGCCAATCTGGAAACTCAAAAAGAATTATCTGCATACAAAATCAACGATATGCAAAGTAAATTAGATGCTTTAAGCCAAAGAGTAAAAGAGTTAGAAAAAGAAAACAAGGGATTATCTGATCAAGTTATTCCTGCACAACAACAACAACTTCTACAAACAATTGCTGGGATTATTCCACACGTACCTGCAATTTGGCAAACTATGACTGGGAAAGGTCAAGCTCAAGCACCTCAAATGATGCAAGGGCAAGTACCTCAACAACAAGCCCAGACAATTAATGATAGTGATATTGACGGAGTACCTGCGTAATGGTTAAAATAGCAAAAGATACTCCAGTAGAATTATTAAATCTTGGTAAAAGATTGCAATTTTCAGGGACAAAAGATGAAGTTTCTGCAAAAGTTAAGCAATTAAAAAATATTGCAGTTGGGTATGTACCAACAAGAGCAGGTAAGCCAACATATATGGATTTTAATATTGATTCTAAATTCCAGCCACTTGCAAATTTAATTTCATTACTTGATTTTTCACAAGTAAATCAAATTAAAAGATCAATAGGGCTAACTTTTATTGAAAATTATTTACAAAAACAAGGATTTTTAAAATGAATACGAAAACATTATTAGGGATTGGTGCAATCGGTGGAGCAGTCTATCTGGCAACAAGCAAAAAAGCTCAAGCTAAAGTAAAAAAAACTACTGGATTGAGTAATAAAGGGAAAAGCTCAAGAGGTTTAAGCTCAAGAACGAAGCTATCACAAAAGAAATTTATAGATTCCACAGAAAATCCAGCTTTGACAAGAGCAATATTGAAACAAGGAGATGTGGATTGGGCTGAATTAATTGATAGACCAGAAGATTTTTATGATGCAGGGGGTGGATCTGTAACTGGAATTATTTACTATGAGGACACGGTAAAATTTGGGAAAAAATGGCACAATGCGATTTTAGATGAATTGGATAATTTTGAAGAAGAAACTGGTGGACCTTTGAAAAAACCTCGCAGATCTGACACAACACAATATTACAACTGGCTTACTTGGTTTGCTTGGGAAAATATGATGTCTAAATTAATGGGCGAATTAGGAGTATAAAATTATGCCGACTAAAAAAAATATTGGCAAAATAATCAAAAGAAGTGCTACTGGATTGAGTGATAAAAAAAATCCTTATAAAACTAAATTGACATATAGTTATGACAGAAATTTAGTGGGAGAATACAAGCCAACTAAATTAGATAGGGAGAAAAAAAACAACAACAGACTCGTTTCAATTGATGGCAAATACTACACTGTAATAACAAAAGACAATAAAATTTTACATTTTGTTGGAAAAAGAAACTTTAACAAATGGGCGAAAAATAATAACTATGTTACAGATTTTTAACAATTTGGTTTATAGGATAAAATGATCAACTACATTAAAAAATATTGGCAATGGATTGTATTACTGGCTTGTGCAATTACAATTCAATATCTTGCTCCAGACACTAAAATACTGACAATCATTAGTTTGATTGTTGTTTTATTTGTTGTATGGTATAGATTGACTATTGAATCAATAAAATTCTTTGCTGAAAATAAAGCAATGAGAAGAATTTTTGCAGGACCTGATGATGAATTTTCAGTTATGGAAAGATTAGGACAAACTCAATTTTTAGGGGATATTGCGAAGTCAATTGCAATGATCATTGGAGCAATTATTTTAGGAGTTTATGTAATTTTAGTATGAT
>Ga0070751_1002070_pt1 | contig 11548 bp, 17 predicted proteins | sample VirMetDEL_Aug_28_FD_78514 | JGI IMG/M metagenome (GOLD analysis project Ga0070751, IMG submission 78514) | Aqueous microbial communities from the Delaware River and Bay under freshwater to marine salinity gradient to study organic matter... | ecosystem: Environmental > Aquatic > Marine > Coastal...
CATCGAGCTTTGCGCGTAAATCCATCATGTGTAATGCGGAACGGAGATTAAAACTCACAACGAAGTGCTGACGATAATCGAAGGGCAGGATTCCTCTCGCATGCTCTTCGGCGTAACCGAGGCTTATAAGCTCTTCGTACCTCTGAGCTGCGTCGAGACAGATTCCCAGGTCTTTATTTCGCTGCGAAGCGGTGTACGTGTACTTTTTGCCATTCCGATCGGCGTAGTCCCCTATGGGGCGGAGGTAAAACACCGACTCCAGGTCTCGCTCCCCCCTCGCTGCTTCGATGATCCTTGTACCCGTATAGCGCATGGACTGGACATCGAAGCTAATACCTACGCGGTGAGTCCGGGCTTGCTGTAGGACGCTGTGAGGGAAATAGCCCACATTCAGCACTATTTGCGGGTGCTCTAGGGGGCCGTAGTGCCCACGTCCCCCGGCCAACAACCTCTTCACACACAATTCACCCGCCCTAGATTCGCTCGGCCACGAATCCCGTTCGTCTACGACAAACCCCTCGCTATAGTCCTGGTGCATCGCGGCGTAGATACACTGCTGGGGGTTAGGAGTGGCCAAGATCGTCTCGATGCGGAACAAAGGGTCTTTCAACGGGATTCGGGCTGAAAGGTCAAGTCTAACATCGCTGATGTCCAGTTGCTTCGCAACTGATGACGAAGTTCGCAGGGAAGAGTCCTAGATGTTTCGGGCACTAATAGGTTCCCCTCATCGTCTACGAAAACGGAATGAAACAACGCATCGGAGCGGTCGATGTGGCCGATGTAGGACTGGATGTCCGGATCGATGGTAATGTGTTCGCCGTTGAAGGGGTCGTGTACGCTGCGAAGTGAAGCGCCGGAAGCGTGATACAAACGGCCGGTGCTTACATCGGTGATGGCGAGGGTAGGCAGGGGAACCTTGAATTCTTTGAGGAATGTGAGAATATCCGCTGAATCGGAGAGGTCGAGGTTGATGAGAGGGATGAAGCTGGTGGTCTGGTCTTCCATAACACGCGAAGGTTAATTTCGTTGAAAGCTAAGTGGGTGTGTCGAAAAAATTAATGTCCGCCGGGTGGTCCGGCTCTTATAGAAATACCCATTCTACCTTACTAATGAGTGTAAAATTGATACGTTCCCACCCTTTAGTTCTTGACAATCTAAGTCCAACCGGATTAAACAATACACTACGTATATCTGAGATGTCTGTTTCATACACCTGCTTACGTCCGTTGGTGTAATATATTTTCCCCCCACAGGCTGTAAAACCGTAGGGAACAAGGTCTAAAAAGGTATTTTTTATTTTGTATTCTTCAATAGTCCAGCTATAATATACGTTATCACTCCCAACGCGGACCAGGTTAGCTGTGGATACCAGGATGTGACCGGACATCCTTTTAACCGAGCCGTGATAAGTCGTCATAAAAATACCCACTCCACTTTCTCCAGGAGCTTGAACTGTATCGGGTACCAGCATAGGTTTTCTAGCATCTGGTAGCCTACCGGGTTAAACAACACATTGGCTGGATTTACAATGTCAGTCTCGTAGACCTGCTTGCGCCCGTTGACATAGTAAATCTTCTCCCTGTGGGATGCAAACCGGTACGGGGTTGGCTGTGGACCGACTTCTATAAAGTGGTTAGGTATACGCCAGTACTCATAATCTTTAATGAAATTAAAACGAGAATAAAGGTTTTTCTTTGAAACAAGGATGTGACCGGACATCCTTTTAACCGAGCCGCGATAAATAGTCATAGAAATACCCACTCCACTTTCTCCATGAGCCTGAACTGTATTGGATGCCAACACAGATCATCTAACATTTGATAACCAACCGGATTGAACAACACATTGACCGTATTCACAATGTCCGTCTCGTAGATCTGCTTGCGCCCATTGACATAGTAAATCTTCCCCTTGTGTGACACAAAACGATACGGAATCGGCTGTAAACCTTCCCACATCAACGGTCGTGCCAGCCGCCAGGATTTGTTATCCCAGTTACTGATGGGGTGGGGCCAGAGGTTGGCTGTGGATATCCGGATATGCCCGGGCCTCCCGCCCACTGATCCGGGTGTTGTCATGCTCCAAAGATGTATTCGATGGGGTGCAGGTAACGGTAGCATATCCTCTCGCCCGTAGCCGGGTGGTATTGGAAATCCTTATCGGACTGATCGAACAACACGCTGTAGAAGTAAGACGCATCGAGGCCATCGCACTCGGGTACGAGGGGCTGAAGGGAGATTAGGGTTTCTAGGGTGTCCAGGACACAGATGAGGTGGTCGCCTGGACCCCAATAGAACCCGGGCACACCGTAGTATTCTATCGACCAGTTCGGAATGAAGTCGGGACCCCCAACCTCCTTCGCTGTATTATCAGAAACAACGTACAAGATCATGGCAAGAAAATGTCTTCGAGCAAGAGTTCGTCGTAGTCTAACTTTTTTGCCACAATAAACTGGTTAACTCCCCGGCTATACCACCTATTTAATTTCCCCACAATGGTCGAATTAGGTCCCGTAAAGTTATAGATCTTGTATACACTACCCTCTAGATCTTTCCACAACGGCCCGTGTTTTGTGTAGTAGACTTTATGGCTACGCATTACACCGATTCGGTCCAGCCCCTTGCCTGTGCCTATCCATGGTTTTCGTGTTTCCCATCCGCGAGGGAGAAAAAGACACCCGGACTCACGTATACATTTGCAAGGTATTAGTTTCATGACCCCCAACTCCTGTACATATTAATTTCCACCATAGTCGCACGGGAATAACGAACCGGGTACACATTATCCAAGTGTACGATGTGTAGTTTGCCGTTAATTTCTGCGAACGCAAATATATCCTCCAGGTCCCCCTTTACGTACTTTTTTTCTTCATCGTACCAAACCCCTTCCGAGTCCTTGCGCAGAACAATTGCACGAGCCAATCCACCCCCCGGTTGTGTCTGCCCGTGACAATGGGAAGGCAAGGTATTTTCGGGAAAACCCTTCAGCCAATAATATCGACCGGCTCTGACCCTGACTATACAGTGACCGCTCAGGTGTTTCTCTCCCGATGTTCCTGGAACCCAGAACCCGTCGTATGCCGGTCCGTGTTCACTGCCGATGATAAAGTAGAGTTTTTTCATACAAACCCAAATCCGTCTTTTTTCATGGCTGGTCCGTTAAGGAGTTCGGCCAGACTGACGGTTTCGGATCGATTATAGCCCGGATTCACCCTCCTCGCCTCATCTGGTGTGAGTTTACCAAACCGTAACACGTCAAAGCACCGTCCCGGACGCATCAGGGCGTCATCGATGTCGCGTATCGATGGGAGATTGGTCGTAAAAACGATCTTCTTCCCTTTCGTACTAAGTAAGCCGTCACCCACATTCAAGAACTTATGCATGACTGTGTTGCCGGATTTCGTCCGAGACGCCAGGAACGTATCCGCATCCTCCAGAATCATAAACTGCTCTTGGCCGGACATGAATTCGGCGAAGATTTCATCGTCCTGGAGAATATCCGGGTCGTAAGAGATCAATGCGTCGGACTGGGCGTGATGAAGCAGGCCACGCAGGAAGCTGGTTTTCCCGGTCCCCGGAGGCCCGAGCAGTATCAGCACATTGGAATCGCTGGACAGATAGGTGTCATAGTAATCTGATAATTTCCGGCCCCCTAGGGCCGGGTAGAATTCCGTTCGCGGCAACTGGTCATTGCGGATTGGAAGCCGAACACTCTCCCCCTTCGAGTTATAGAACCACTTGACCCGGACCGGAACCGCAGCAAAGCTGCGGGTGATCAGGGAGACGGAATCGTTCACTTCGCTCGACTTTCCCCGTACCTCGACGTCGGCGATCCGGTCGATATGGGCAACACGGACCATCACTGATTCCTCCGGGCTTATAAGCGTCAGGGTGCGGCCAGACCTGTAGCTCTTCCAAAAGGGGAATAAGTTCCCGACTTCATCGGGGTCGGAGATTTCGATAGCGAATTTCTTCTCTGCCAGAGACGACTCTTTCTGGATAATGGCTAACTGGAATTCGCGCTCCAGGTAGTCGGATAAGCAGTAGAAGGATTCGGTGAGGTCGAGGGCCATAGAGTGGGGAGGTATACGGACATCTTAGTGGGGATGGTCCGGATGTGCAAGGGATGTTAGTCCCGGGGATTTCCTGGCCCCCTCCACCCATTACGCCCGGCTGATGAGGCCGGGCGATGTGGGAGTGGCTATGGTCAGACCCCTTCGATCCGGGTCACGTCGCCGAAGGGGAAGTGCCCGGAGTCCAGGCCCCCTGGGCTGATGACCCACAGGCAGGGGTCGGTGGGGGGGAGTTCGGAGAGGGGTGCGTATCCATCAGTCAAGATGATGGGGAGGATCTGAGAGGAGTCTGTGGAAAGATTTTCCTCCTTGTAGTTCTCGATGTGCTCGAAGATGCAATCGAACGATGTTCCACCCCCTCCGATCAGCTTGAAATCATTCATGATCTCAGAGACCGGGCAGACATAGTGGAGTACGGTGTCAAAGCAGTGAACTTCCCCGCTCACGTCATTGACTGCATTGATGGCCCCGTGGATTTCTGACATAAACTCAGTCAGAATCTGTTCATCAATACTGCCGCTGACGTCGATGTACACAAGAACATGAACCTTGGACCCACTAAAGTCGTCCAGGTAGAGGTTATTGTATACAAATCGACGGTCAAAGCCCTCGAAATCGTTACGAGACTCGGTGATGTATTTGAACAGAATCGTGCGCCAGTCGATTGTTGGCTCAAGGAGTTCCTTGAACAGACGATCCATTCCAGCTCCCATCGGACCCGCATTCTTCATACGGGCGATCGTTGCCGCCTTGTTCATCACATCTTTATAGTCAGGAGCTTCGACCTCATTCCCGTCCTGGTCGGTGAATGTATCTTTATTCTGACCACCATCACCTTGTTCCGGATCTACAAGGCAGACATTGACGGTTTTAATCCCGTACTTCTTCTCCATATGGTTTTTATCCTTAGACTGCCTTTGCTTAAGGATGCTGTAGACTTCACGAACGCTCAGGTGCTTGAGTTCGTTGTCCCGGACCGCACCATCGGGTAGTTCGAGGTTGTTGTCATCAACAATACCATTTACAACAATGTCCGCCGCGATGTTAGCTGTGAACGGGTCGGCCCGGAACAAGTCCTTCATGCGCGGCACATGCTGCAGGCAGACATGCAGACACTCATGGACGACTATGCCGTTAAGCTGTTTCTCATTCATCTTGGCCATGAAGTCCGGATTGAACATCAAGCCACGGCCATCCGTGGCGGCGGTAGGGATAGACTTATCCTCGCGCCACGGGGCGTTGATCAGAAGAGTCCCGAAAAAGGGAGACTTCTTAAGCAGTTTTACCCGGGCTTTCGTGAGTCTGTCTTTGAGAGGGACGGCGGACATGGTGAAGTGTTAAGAAAAAAGAAGGGGCGGCGTGTGTGCCGCCCTGTGGACTTAATCAGCGCAGAAGCTCTTGGTATTTCTGCACGAATTTCTTAGCCCCGGTATCTTTGGATACCTTGCTGACGAATTCTCCTTGCAGATTCTTCGCCTTCATGACAGTCAGAGCGTCCTGCATGAACACACCAACATAGTCTTCGGTCGCTGCACCGATCAGCCACTTCATAGCGTTGAAGAAGTGAGTGGCGTCCTGGCTACGACCCACCAGCGCACCGGTAAGAGCGTAGGTGAGGCTAGGCTCTTTGGGAACCTTCACACTCATGTCGCCACCCAGAATCTTATCGACGTCCGGGAGCTTGGTGTAGAGCTTGATGAACGACTTCAGCTCCGCCGCAGCGCCTTCACCCACCGCAGCATCCACGGGCATGCCAATCTTCAGAAGATCAGAGGCAAACTCCCAGGAACGGGGAGAAGGCCAGGCAATAGCGTTCTTGTTGAACGAGTGGAGGAGTTGGGGGCGGAAGTTCAGGAACGAGATGATCTGTTCAGCAACCCCGCTGACCAGGGCGTATTGCTTCCAGGAGTCCAGGTCAGCTTCGACGGTGAAGTGGAGGAAGCGGTTGGTCAGAGGGGCGGGCATTTGGCTGACCGCTGCTCTGTCCTCAGCTCGGTTACCCGCAGCGACAATGAACCACTCGTCGGGGACAACATAGTCGCCCACTCGACGGTCCAGAACCAGTTGCATGGCCACGTTCTGAATGGCAGGAGGGGCCAGGTTGATCTCGTCGAGGAACAGGATTCCCTTGCGCGACTGGGGGAGAAAGCTCGGGGGAGCGAAACAGGCGATTCCGTTGTCGACGTAGGGAAGACCCCGGAGATCGGTCGGAGCAAGCTGACTCAGACGGACATCGATGATGTCCATATCGTTGTCATTGGCCACTTTGGCCACGATGCTGCTCTTGCCGATGCCGGGGGCTCCCCACATCATCAGGGAGGTTTTGATTCCACCACGGATGATGGAGTTAAGGTACTTGCTGGCCTCAGATACTGTGGTGGTGAGCACTGGTTGAGTGTTGTGCGACTGGAGCTAGCATAGCACCAGGTTCAGTCGATGGGAACCAGGTCACCAGCCTCTGACACATTCCGTCGCATAACAATTTCCAATACCCCGTCAGACATTGTAGCCTTGGACACAGTTGATCCACGAATAGCCCAGGAGACACTGAAGGGCGACACTCTGAACGAGGTCACAATGTCCTTGGAGTCGTAGGATTCCTGTGCTTGGCTGGAGACAGTTAGACGATTGTCCGTACAACGAATTTGGATATCTGATTTCTTGTACCCCGGCAGAGCCAACCGGTACACTGCGGTGTCTCCCTCGATTCTGACGTTATACAGGGGGACGCTGCTTCCCTGTGCCAGAGGCACAGAGTTGTACTTGATTTCTTTCAAGAGGTCGGAAAGAGAGTATAAAGTGGTTTGCATGGGCGTTATAGTTGATTGAGGAGACCGGTTCTCCTGTACTAACTATACACGGAACCTCGCGGTAACGTGGTTCGGAATTTTCTACCTCCGATGTAGAGATTACCGGTTAAGAATTAGACCCCAGCCCGTATCTTCTCCCTCAACCATCCACCTCGGTTCGAAGTTTTCGAAAGAGTACAGGGAACGGTGACCATTTTGCGACCCCGGGAACCCTCCGTAAATGAGATCGACGTCTCCCCAAGGGTCATTGACAATGTACTGCTTGGTGTCCAGGTCAACCCCGACGATCACGCACCAGTGACCACCACCCTGGGGATTGGATACGTATCCTTTGTGCAAATAGCCGACAGGTACGGGGATATCTTTCTCCAATTGACGGAGAATATCCGACCGATTCAGGTTTTGTCTGAATACGGCGTGAATTTTAAGGTCGGCGAGGGCACGGACCTGGGCGGTAGGGTTGGTTGTGTCGCCATATTTGAATACGTATTTCGTCATGTACCGATCATCGGCATCTCTGCCCCCTCCCAGACAACCTGGCCGGAGAAACTCTGCTGCCATAGCACAACTGGAACTGAAACACATCCGGACGGCGTGGTTTGTTACCGAGTCGAGCTGAGTATAGTACGGGACGTTGAGAAGGATTTTCTTTTCATCGTGCTGTACGGGTTTACCGGGTACGGTGATATTCCAGTGCGGTTTATACACGTACCAAGTTCCCGCCCCGTAGTCCAGAGTTACCCGGAGGTGTGCTCCTTCGTCGACGCTATCGACGATGGTGTATGACCGGCCCCGTAGCACTGATACCTTCGCTTTCTCGCTTAGCTCATACCCTTGCAACGGTTCTTTTTTGAGAAGGGTGTCTTGTTTCGCGGTGATTAAGCGCTTTGCGTGTCTGAATTTTTCCAGCCCCGCTGACCATAGTGCTCCTTCGGCAATACGGCGTCGCTTCAGGCCTTCCTCTACATTCGATCCGGGGTTCCGGTACAGCAGCAGAGCGTCGGGTATGCGTTCCCAATCTTTATCGTTCAGGTAACGGGTGATTGTGGTGAAATTTGGGCTTCCGAAGAAATTTGGCCCCAGATTATACGCAAAAGACAGAAGAGCGCCCTGTTGCTCTTCGGACATCGTCGCGTAATGAGGAATCCGAAGCAGGGCGGGGATAAAAACTCTGTGGATCGAGTCGATCAGGAGGGTTTCGGCCTGACCAAGAGTAATCGTATCTCCTGGTTTGAACGGTTTGCCGTTCAAGTTCACCGTGCTGCCGTATCCAATGGTCCAGGGCTCGGCGCCACTGGCCGGGTCGGGATAAGCCGTTAACTTGCAGCCCTCGAACCTCTTAATTAGCTCGAGTCCGGATTTAGGAATTTTGTTCGTCGTCATTGTCTTCATCCATAGCAGGAGGATAGGATTGAGCTTGGAACACTACCCCGTAAACTTCGTCGTCACCGTCGATTTCATTGACTTCAGGGTGTTCCGGGCTGTTCCGGATCAGTTTTGCAAGCTCTTCGGGAATCCGGGACTTGTTTTGAGAGCCGGACTCTAATCCGGACATCTTATTAATAAAAGAACGCTTAGCCATAAGCTCGATGGAATCGGACTCCAGTTCAAGTTCTTGAGACTTCATTGAAGCTGAATGCTTTTGGAGTTTCATCGAGATTGCAACAAGAGCAGCCAGGAGACCGAGAGCCCAGCTAGAGAAGATGAAAAAATAAAGAATGGTGGTTAGCATGGCGATAAAAGTGGTTGGGTCCGGTCTCCGAAAATATTATAGCACGGTGACTATGTTTTCCGAGAGGAATTTCCAGAACATTTCCATTTTGCTCGAGAGAGGCAGAGAGGCGTGTTCTTGTCCTTACCGCTGCAGTCGTACCCGTACTGCTTGCGTTGGCCTTCCGACCTCGTGCAGTACCGGTCTCCTTTGTCGGTGCCAGGAGCGATGCTGTAACCTTTCGCCCCGTACCGGACCTTACGCTCTCGGCCAGTCTCGGGGTCGGTAACCGTCTTAGAGAATTTCTTCCCAGATTCGGCGGACTCGTGGAGTCCGGGTGCTACTGTCCAGCCTTCAGGAACTTTGTAGCCCGGATTATTGCTGTCCATCATACATCGATGCGTCCTGGTTGCCACTCAGGTGTTGGGCTTTGGTGATGGCCGGGCCGATCACGCCCCCAGCCTTGCTGACATTCCAGCCAGTCGGAACTTTCACTTCGGCGTATTTGGTATCGCATTCACCGTTATCAGAGGAATCCTTTTCTCCCTTCACACAATTCGGCACCTCTTTGCCATTCTTCATTTTAGTACCTCTCATTGTATATCCGCGCCAACAAGGATCCGGTCCTTCCATCTCCTCTGCGAACATCATGTCGCGATCTTTACCGCTATGTTGAAGGTATTGAGAAACCGACAGAATGTAGTCCGCAGCGGTCGTAATTTTTGCTTGAATCCACTCAGGTAGATCAGAATCCTCGGTAATTAAAGAGTCAATGAGGAGGGCGTTACGAGCTACGGATCGCAAATCACCCTGTGACATTCTTCCCTCGCTATCACCCTCTTCACCTCCGCAATACGAATCTTCTTCGTCCGTATTCTCCTTGATAGCTTTGTCTCTCGCCATCTTCCAGTCGTCTGAATCGATGTCGCCATCGTCGTCGTGATCGCGAGCTTCAGATCCGTCATACTTGGATTTCCCAGCACTTCGGAGGGCCATAGCGATGGCTTGTTTTTGAGGGTACCCCTCATCCATCAGTTTACTGATATTATCACTGATTACCTCGTCCGAGGTACCTTCCTTGAGCGGCATGACTGAATGTTAGTAAATCCTCTATACTATGCTTTCAACATTATCCAGCCTTTGTGATGAAACCTTTTACCGTTTCCTCTAGCTACCACTGATAAGTGACCTCTATGTAGGTTCTGCTCTGGAAATAATCTTGCTAGCTCAGCAACTGATTTCTGTAAAACTGTTCCATGAACAGGATGCCACCAGTCCCTTAGAATACGACTGTGGTGATTTTCTCCTCTTGTGGCTTCTGATATTTTTCTCCTTGTTTCTTCTGAGATACCTTTCCTAAGACGAGCTTTAGACATTTTTTCTCTGGCCTCTTTAGTACGTTTTTTACCTGTATTTGCTTTCGATATTTTTTCCTTAGTATGGCTAGAGGGATTAACTACTCCGTCTCCGCCATCGGTCATGTTTCTCAGTATTCCGGTTCCCAGGTCTTTCCTGCCATAAAAGGCAATCAGATCCCTCTCAATCCTGCAAGCCTCTTCCCACTCAAGGTTTTCGTGCAGGATGATAATACGATCCCGAGAAGGAGGATGACCACAACTTCTTCTCCCCTTGTAGGGTCTTCTCGGGTTACCAATACCGATATAATACGGAGTCCCGTCTTCCCTGAGCCATTGATAAACTACTTTGTTCATGGACTATGGTTATAGTCCTTAAATTATAGCTTATCGCATCATCGAGCGGATAGATTGTGCGAATTCTTGGTACTCCGCACTATTGAACTTGGGTACCGATTTCCTGACCCGTTTAGGCAACTTATTTACCACTGCGTCATGTCTATCCATCCCCTCGGTTACGGCCCGGGCAGCGGCGTCTAGACCACGTCGGGGTTGGGTGTAACCACCTTCCCTAAGGATACGGTTAGCCTCCCTATTAGTCATGCCTGGACGGTCCTTGATGTTCCCATAGACCTCACCTCTAAGGGCTTCTTCACCTCTACGGGTAATGTCAGCCTCTCTGCCAGTACTGGGTGCTTCTCCTGTGGCTGCGGGGGAATTAGCCATCCTACTTTGTACTTCTCTTCCCCTCCTAGCTTCGCCCTGAATCTGTTCCAGAGCTTCTTGCCCTCGTCTCCGGATCTCATCGCCTTCAGCCTTAGTTCTTCTGCCCTTCTTCGGGGAAGGGGGATTCTGAATCTCTCTGAGAGCTTCTTCACCTCGACGGTTAATCTCGTCTTCACGCTTAGCCACAGGGGAATTAGCCATTCTCCTCCCTGTAGCCGCACCCTTTTGGAGCTGTTCAAGGGTTTCCTGGCCTCTTCTACGAATCTCATCTCCTTGGGCTTTAGTTCTTCTGCCCGATGCTGGCGGCGGTGCCTGAGGTTCTTTCCCAGGAGACAACAATCCTCTCGGTCCAGGCTGACCGGCCAATGCCTTCTGCGAAGCAGGGGATTGAGCGGCAGGTTTGGGGATTCCTGTAGCCTCCGGACCATCTTGTTCCCACGGATCCTCGGTCTTCTCGGCTGGAGTGAAACTCTTAAGTAGTCGGTCTAGATCGTTATTGATCCAGTTTCTCATCTCTTCGTTTTTAACCAGGGGAGAATTAGCCATCCTCTTGGTCATGGCCTCCAGTTTCCTGTTAGTCTCTTGAGTTTTGGCAAGTTCTTCCGAGCCACTCTTCTGGATCTCTTGGGTTTCTGCTCTAGTTCTTTTCTTTTTGCTGACAGGTGGTTCTTTCCCAGGAGAAAGTAATCCCTTGGGGCCAGGTTGACCGGCCAATGCCTTCTGCGAAGCAGGGGCTTGAGCGGTAGGTTCGGGGATTCCTGTAGCCTCCGGACCGTCTTGTTCCCACGGATCTTCGGTCTTTTCGGCCGGAGTAAAACTCTTAAGTAGTCGGTCTAGATCGTTATTGATCCAGTTTCTCATCTCTTCGTTTTTA
>Ga0070751_1002077_pt1 | contig 11535 bp, 6 predicted proteins | sample VirMetDEL_Aug_28_FD_78514 | JGI IMG/M metagenome (GOLD analysis project Ga0070751, IMG submission 78514) | Aqueous microbial communities from the Delaware River and Bay under freshwater to marine salinity gradient to study organic matter... | ecosystem: Environmental > Aquatic > Marine > Coastal ...
CTCGGTCGGGCGCGACCTCGAGTGGCTCAGCGGTTACGCGCCAAAGCTTGCAGGCGACACCGTCCGTGACCAGCGACGACATGCAAAAGGGCCAGATACTTGAACCGAGCACCCTGGCCGCGGCCGACAGAGAGCGAAGAGATGCAGATCAGCTGAAGCTGCTCATCATGAGAGTCCAAGCCGCGCTGTATTCAAAGGGCTACGACCCTGGTGCGATTGATGGGACCCTATCGCCCCAGACACAGTCTGCGCTTCGCATGTTCCAGCTGACCTACGGCATCAAGGTCACGGGAACCATGACGACGGCAACGCTCGATGCCCTGGGCGTACGTATCTAACCAGTCGAAACAGGATCAAGTTCCGAGATAGATGAAGGCACCTTAGTCCTTGAGGATGGATTAGCCCTCACTGATCGACGAAACAGCTCAGACAGTTTGAGCCTCAGGCCCGGCACCTCTTTTACGGCCTCGTGAAACTCTCTGGACCGCAGTAGCTCATGGAACGGGCTACCAGCAACCTGCTCTTCCACCAACCTCAAAGGAATTTCATCCAAGCGACTCATCGCAATTGAGAACAGCTGCGCCTCCATAAGGTCATCCAACCGGGCTGCCTCCGACCGGTAGCCTTCATATGCGGCGGCAAGCGCCGCCTTGTATGCGTAGTCCTCCGCCAGTCGAAAACGCTGACCTGTCTGCTTCGTGGCCACCCAAGCAAGCCACACCGGAGCCGCAAGCGACAGGCTAGCAAGTGCGACTTGAGCCACAAGGAAGGGCCAGCCGCCATTTGGAACTCTAGTTGCCGCATCGAGGATGGTGGGAAATCTGACGAATCCGATCCCAATCGCAGTCAAAAGTGCAGCAATGAGCACCCCTCCCCAGACATATACAGATATCCCAAGCGATCGAGCACGCGACTCAAATGAACGAGCCAAGCCTTCGGACGTCGCCGCAGCATACGCCGCACCCACCCTTTTCATCACCTGGTCTGCTTCGGACAGGAGCATCTCCATCTGCAGCCTCTTCTCACCGATCTCCTTCAGCGCGACTACTGCTTCCTTCTCGCACTCTACGGCACTGGCTTGTGCTTGTCGGGTATCTTTAAGCGCTCGCTCAAGATCCTCGCGCGTATTATCAAGATCGGTAGCGACATCAAAAGCACGCGAGATGCGCTCTAGCTTCCTATCGACGTCGTCAACACCCCAGTTCGTCTCATCCAACCTGCGTCGCGCGCTATCGACGTCATGCTTTAGACGACCAGGCAAACTCCATATCTGACTGACAACCTTCGGATCGATAAAGCTCTGCAGATGTGCTTCGAGCGTGATAAGCAGACCTTGGAAAGAAGAAATTACGAGGGGGTCGTTCTGCAGGTGCGGAAGCAACCGCGACCTAGCGTCATCCACCTTGGCCTTAAGATCTGGCAGATAAACCGATGCTCTTTCTGGATCCACCGTCGTCCAGTCGTAGTCCATGTAACGCTTTCTGAGAATGTCGAAATTGTCTCTTATGTCATCCGCGTCAATGACTGGACCATAGGTACCAAAGCTAACGAACTTGGTCTCTGCCCATTTTTGAGTAAACTCGTCGACAAGCTGCGTCATCGCCTCGAACAGCCGAGCAGCTGCGTCAGCGGGATCAAATCCTTCCATGCGTAATCCCCCCCAAATTGGATTTGAATCGTAGGCTTAGCCGGATTCCCATGCAACCCAAAAGAGCTCAAGCGTGGCGGGGAGTGCGCAGAGCGACAGGCGGCAACCGATTTCTTGGCCAACTAGGGCCCGCCTGCCCAGGGCGACCCAGCTCGACCAAACCTCAGACACGCGGCCGAAGGCCATACCCCAGAGCGCAACCAGCACCGATAGCCGGCCAACGCCTACCGGCAACAACACCATGCCGAGGCCAGCAACGCCAACCAACGCAGGCATGGTCACCAACGTGGCTTTCAAACTGCGCTCCGTCGGCCAGCATGCAAGCATCAGACGACATAGTTTGCTACAAGATCAGAACAGAATGAGCGCCGGGCCAGCAGCGATCACCTGCCCACCACTCGCCAACGTTGGGCGGATCGGCAGAGAGCGAGTCCTGACCCGTGTGCACGAGGACGCAGCCCAGCATTGCGATCGCAACGTTTGGCCGGCGCAAGAGCCCAACTGCCGCTGCCGGTGATTACGCGACTGTGGCAACATTCAACAATGAGCACCAACGACCTCCCCGACACCGGCGACCGGCCGGTCTGCGCCGATTGCATCGGCGAGTCTCACCTTTCAATTGACATCGAGCGGACGGGGACACCGGGGGAATGCCACTACTGTGGCGCCGAGGGCCAGACGGTGACCATCGAGATGATCGCCAGCCGGGTCGAGCGTGCGATGAAGGAACACTTCGAGCGCACAGCGAGGGATCCAGAAGGTTACGAATACTACATCCAGCGGGAGACTGGTGATTGGGATCGTTCCGGCGAGCCGGTCGCAGATGTGATCGCGCAACTTCTTGACGCTGACGAGGCTATCGTAGAGGACGTCCGCGAGACGTTGGATGACTGGACCTCGGACTTTGATGGGATCGCCGCGGGCGAAGAGCAGCCCTTCGATTCTGAAGCGCACTACCAAGAAACCACCTCGGTCGACCACTCGACGATAAGCGCTGAGTACATTAGGTTTGAATCAACGATCGTGGACCAAGCGCGCTTTTTTTCGCCAGAGTCTCGGCGATTCCTTTCCTCGCTGTTCGAAAGCCTTGCCGACTTGAGAGCCCACAACGGGCGACCCGTGTTGGTGGATGCCGGCCCTGGAGAGACCATTAGCGGCTTCTTCAGGGCACGAGTGTTCCAGGACGACGAACGACTCAAGAGGGCACTGCTCGCACCGGCAGCTGAGCTATCTCCACCTCCTCGGCGCATGGGTCGGGCAGGCCGCCTAAATGCAGCGGGAGTGTCCATCTTCTATGGTGCCGATACTGAAGACGTTGCGATAGCCGAAGTGAGGCCGCCGGTTGGCAGCAAGGTAGCGATGGCGCAGTTTGAGCTGCTGCGCCCAGTCCGCTTGCTGGACATTGATGCCCTTAAGTCTCTCCTAGTGGAAGGCAGTTACTTCGATCCTACTCATGCGACCCGACTGCAGCACGCTGCATTTCTGAGAAGCTTCAGTTGGCGATTCACCCAACCAGTTATGCCCGACCACGAGGCCTACGAGTACATCCCCACCCAAGCGGTAGCGGACTTCTTGGCGAATGAAGTGGAACCTAGACTCGATGGCATCCTCTACTCATCGCCGCAGTCCGCTTCTGAGGCGAGAAACGTAGCACTGTTCCATCGATCGAGCCGCGTAGAACGACCCGCCAATCGGGAAGCCGCTCGGAGGGACGTGTGGCTCGGCTACCACGATGACGAAGGCGATGTCGTTGACTACACGATCATGGAGCAGATGCCGGCAAGTACGCCCTCCCCGTCACCTCAACCGGCCGCTCTGGACGACGGATTCGGATTCGATCCCCATCTCGATCCAGACCCCCGCCCGTTCACGCTTCGTATCAAACCGGACAGCCTCCGGGTGCTCCACGTCAACACAGTAAGCGTGATCTACGAGTCCTTCCCGGTGCGGACCTCCCGCTTGCATACGAGGCAAGAGGACTTTTAGTTTGAATCAAAACCAGAACGCGCCATAGCCTGAGCCACAAAGCACGTGGGTTCAGCGCTTTGTCCGGCTCAGCTGCTGACTCAGCATCGGATGGAGCTTTTCGACCTCGCCAAAAGACCACTTAGTGCGCCGTTGAGAACCACGACCACGCTGTTACTCAATGCCCAAGCGTGAGGCTCTAGCTTTCGCTACCAAATGGCGTGCCGCGGAAGGGGAATGTTCCACCCGGTACCACCTCTCCGCGGCCGGTTTGTCTCGTCTGGCAGAAATTGGCTTTGAGAGGGCCAGCCGGTGCATTGGGACGCGTCTCGGCCATTTGGTATCGTGCGCCTTCGCGCCACTTCCATCCCCAGCCTTATGCCACGTAAGTCCTCGAACCGTTCACTCGCATCGCTGCTGAAAGCCCCCACTAGGGCGAGCTCTCCGGGACCAGACGCGGGTAAAGCACTTGTCAGCGCAGCGACCAAGGAAGCCTACAAGCGCATGAAATTGCTCCTGGAAGCTTGTTTCGAGGATTTCAGCCCAGCGCAGCAACGCAAGATCCGCGAATCGATCGGAGCGAGCGCCACTTCGAAGCCGCCTAAACGAGCCAAGGCCGCCAGAGCTCAAAAGGAAGACCTGACGCCCCGGTTCTGGCTGCCCTTCAGCGGTGAGACGTGGTCTGGCCGAGGACGCCCGCCAAAAGCATTCCTTGCCTGGGAGGGAACCGTCGCCCATACCGAGTGGAAGAAGCGACACCCCGACGTGAGATTCCCCGCTTACGCGGGCTGACTTCATTGCGCAGGGACCTTAGCTGCACTGTTTGGCGACGCCTAGCGGTAGCTGAACTGCGTCGACCTCTTTGATCGACAGCCGCGCTGTCGACACATCTTGACCAGTCCGCAAGGTGCCGCCCTGCCCCTCCTGCCATCAAGAGTCTTCAGAGACCTGGAGGTGGTTCGGCTGAGCGTCGAGCCACATTGGACCTGGGCAGTTGCGCGAGCTGCGCTCACACCCAAGCCCACACCTAAACACCATTACTTACTAACAAAAACGCCAAAAATATAACCAAACATTTAACTGCGGTACAGCTTAATTTACTTACAAATATGATCGATTTTGTTAGGCAAACCAATTTCGTTCATTATAGAAGCAGCCCACAATTGGACCTCTGTATCTGAAATAAATTAATTAAATACAACCAGTTATCGAAAACCAAACGATGCACCAAGTCCTGTCGCCGCGCCTCCACTTCCGCTGCCACTCCCGTAGCCCTAAAGGTGTATCTCCACCCCAATCAAATGCACCTCTCAGGCATTGACTCGCTCGATCGGTCACTTATCAAGCTTCCAATCAACAGGGAAGCAGCCGCATGAACAATGAAATAACCCCACCAAGAGCCGGGAGTGCAAGATCAGAGCATGGTCTCGTCAAGATTGAATCCGTAAAAGTTGGACGAGTGAAGTTCACTGGCGTAGAGCTGATAGATGCGAAGTCACGAACAAACTTTGAGGAGCTTCTTCGCTTCGCACTGGACAAGACGGCACGCATAAGCGCCCGCAAAGGCGGCACGATCTATCCGCCGACCCTTCCGCTCGGGACGCCAGCCGGTTTGCTGTCGGACGAAATAGCTGACTATCTTGCACACATGAAGCGAAGGAATGTTCGGCCGTCTTACATGCAAGCAGCGGCTCAGACACTCTCAAACCTTCAGAAAGTTTGCGGGGATATTCGAGTTACAAATATCGAGCGGCGACACATCTACATGCTTTGCGAGCTCCTCAGGTGGCAACCACGCCCCCGACGTCCTGCACCAGAGCTAAAGCTACTGTCGGCTGCTGAATTGATTGAGCTTGGCAAGAGAACTCATGTCGATCCTCCCGCTCCAGCGAGCCTTGAGCAGCAGCGAGCACGCCTAAGTGCTTTCTTCAATGCTCTTCTCAATGCAAAAGCCATCACGGCATCGCCGATGGATGCGTTCGGAAAGATACGAAGAGACCTGGTCGGGGTGCAGCCTAAGCGCAATCGTTCGCTGGGCGACGCAGAGCTACAACGCATATTCGAACCATGCACCTTTGTGCCCTGGGCGAAAAAGTGGCCGCATCGGTGGTGGGCGCCGATCCTTGGCCTGTACACCGGCGCGCGCATCGGCGAGATTGCTCAGCTCAAGGTAGCGGATATCGCCTTAGAGGAAGGCACCTGGTTCATCTACATCCGCATCACCGCAGACGATGATCTTGCCGGCACGAAAGGCGTAAAAAGCAGACAGAGTCTGAAAGGACCCTCATCTGTACGAAGAATCCCAATTGCACAGCCTGTTCTGGACGCAGGACTCTTGGCATTCCTGGATGACATCAAGGAGTGCAAGCATCCACGCCTGTTCCCTCACCTCTCTGCCGGCGTTAACCAAGAAACCGGTGAGACCAATGCTCGCTACAGTCATGCGTTGGTGCACCAGTTCGGCGCTTACATGAAAATCCTTGGCTTCTCGAAGGGCACCAGCTTTCACTCATTCCGCCACACACTGATCAACAGCCTTATCAGCAAAGGATACACAACGTCGCAGATTGCAGTGATTACCGGCCACTCAACTACAGGGCAAGTAAGGGAGGAGCAAGCTCCTATGATTAAGGGGGTGTATGAGGGCATGCTGCCAGAACAATCTCGCCCTCTGGCCGTGAGAATGCTAGAAGACTTCACCCCTCCCGTCGTTCTACCCAAATATGTGCAAGGCCAGTTCAAGGGCCGACTGCGGGACAGGAGGGGCTTCTATCCGTGAGTGAGCCGCAATACCCGTGGGTCGGCAGCAAGGGATGCCACGTCAGGCTTCGCGTTCCATCGATGAAAGGGACGCGAGCCTCCTACTGAAACACCGCCAGCGAGCCTTCCCTCGCAGGAGGATGGCTGGTTCACCTGCGCAACTATGGTTTCAGGCTCTGAGTGGGTGTGGTGGTGGGCGTGGGCGTCGGGTCCGGGAGGTCTACGAGGGCCGTTTGCTGGTGGGAGAGGACTCCGCGGCTCTAGAGAAGCGGCGCAGCCAGCCACCGCGTTCACCAGTTCCAACGCACGCCCACCTTGCCGTCCCAAGCATCAAACGCACGGTCGAAGCTGCGCTGATAGCCGATGTTCGCGTAGAGGCTGGTCGAAGCGCCCAACTGCCAGGTCGCCCCGGCGTTGAGCTGCCACCACGTGCCTTTCAGATTGGCTTCGAATGGCACGTAGCCCTCTGCCGAGGAGAACTCGGTCACCGGTTGGCCACGGAACTCATGCCAGCCATTGAGCCGCAGCCATCCGGTGAACAACCGCCGGATGCCGTCATGCGTGGGCTCCAGGGTCCAGGTGTTGGCCCATCGCAGGCCCAGACGGGCAGCGAGCGAGTCCATGTTGCTGAACCGGATCAGCGCGGCGGGGTCGCGGTTGTGGTCCCGGTCGATCCGCTGATAAATCACCTGCAGCTGCGGCTCGAGGATTTTATCCTCATCCTCCTCATCGATCTGGAACGGATAGCCTCCTTCCAGCGATGCCCCCCAGCCGAAACTGTCGCGCTCCAGCAGAATGCCGTTTCTCGACCTGGATTTTCCTTTGCCCCACGTCCCCTGCCAGACCGCATCCAGATACTGGCCTTCGTCCCAGTAGCGCGTCCAATAGAGGCCAAGTGAAGTGCCCTTGACCTGGTTGCGGCCGGCCAGCGTGCCATCGAAATGCGTCACATCGCTGCGCATCCTACCCTGCCCCAGATACAGGCCAGCGTGGTCGCGCTTTCCGTCGTCATGCTCCACCGCATAGACATCCGCGCCGGCCTGGATGGCCAGAATGTCGTAGTCGTAGCGCGGGCTGCCACCGTAGATGCCGCGTCGGCTGCCTTCCACGTCACCGTTCTCGCCGATCACGCGCACCCAGGCGCCGTTGAAATACGCATCCCCGCGCAGGTCGGCGCGTTGACGTAGCTGCTCCTGCTCCCCTACCCGCTCGTGGAGGTTGCCGAGCGTGGCCCAGCCGTAGCGCAGGCCCATCGCCGGCAACGCGGTGTAGAGCGACACCTCGCTGCGGTATTCCGGTATGGGTGCCGGCTGCGGCACATACGGGTCCGGCTCTGGCGGCGCCGGTGACGGCGGCGGCAGCGGAGGTGGCTCGGGCGGTGTCGGATCCGGATCCGGCGGGGTCGGTCCCGGCGGCGGATCCGGGGGCGGAGGAGGCGGCGGGGGTGGAGGCGGCGGCGGTGCGGGACACGGGGGCGAAGGCGCAACCGGACCGTTGCAGTCAATCGACGAACGCAGGAACCAGTCCTGCCCGTCGCCGGCGGCATAGCCGCCGCGGTGCAGCCGATACGCATACGGACCGGCCAGCACCGGCGCGCCGGTGAAGAAGGTATCCGGTGCGGTGGTTCCACCATCGAGCGCGGTCACCACGCGGATGCCGTCACCAAAGGTCAGCGCACCAGGGCCATCGGTATTGTGGATGTCCAGGCGGGTGCTGCCACTGGCGCTGCCGCCCTGTATGACCAGTTGGTCACTGGGCGAGCCATCGCTGTCCAGATAGGTGTTGAGTGCGATCACGCTGCCTGCGCCGCCGGCATACGAGGTGGTGTAAAGGAACTTGTAGTCGTTCGCACCGGCAGGCGGCAGGAACTCGATGCGCCCGTCATTGCGCACCCACTGCGACACCGTCGAGTTCTGCGGGATGCTCCAGGTGCTGGTGGCATCAATGCCTGCGTTGCTCAGGTTCCAGGCAGCCCCGTTCCAGTGGCTGGCGGCCTGCAGCGTAATGTTGGCCTGTGCCGCGGAGTCCGCGCCGGCATCGCCCTGCAGTGTGCTGTTGGAAGCGACCAGGTTCAGCAGGGTTGCCTCACCGGTGGCGCCGATGTTGGCCGCCCACAGCAGATAGTCGTCCCCGCGGACCGTGGCGTCCTGCACGGTGGCGCTCAACGGCCCATAAGCATAGAAGGCCGTCTGTTCGGTGGTGAGCGAGCCCCCACGCATGCTGAACACGTTGTCCCAGCCGTTGGACTGGTTGGCGGAGAAGACGCCATAAGCGGCGCCGGTGGCAATCACACTGGTGTTGGTGAGATGGACCTCGTTGTTGTCGGTGACCTGGGTGGGGCTGCCAAAATTGCGCATATAGATGGCGTCAGCGCCCCCGCTGTTGCGGACGGTCGAGTCGACAACGAAGACCTGCGCGTTCCCATACGTGCCGATTCCCACCGACCCCGCCCCGGACGTTTCGATGGTGTCGCCTGTCAGGTTGACCACACTGACCAATGCACTGTTGGCGCCGGCATAGATGCCATAGCTCCCGGCCACGGGGTTGCTCCAGAGGGTGCCCGTGCTGTTGAGGGTTCCCGTGGCCACCACCGCGCCGCCCCTGACGGAGGTGCCCGAGGCAGTGCCGAAGATGGCATCCACCCCGGCCATGCTGGTGCCAGCCGTAAGCGCATAGCGCTGGGCGTTTGTTGGCGAGGTAATGCCGATGCGGCTTGCGCCAGCCAGGTTGACGGTCGAGTTTTCGGCGACCCACACGCCAATGCCCACGCGAGGCCCGGTGACCACGAAGTTGCGCAGGCTCGCGCTGCCGCCCCGCTGTGCAACCAGACCGGTGCCGGCCGTGCCGGTGGTGGCGGTGAAGTTCGCCGTAATGCCATCCAGCACCTGGGTATTGCTGCCGCTATCCACTGTGACGCCGATGGAGTTGGCGCCATTGAAGGTCAGCGAGAGCGGGCTGTTGATCTCCAGCTGCCCGCCGCCGTACAGATAGACGCCCATGGCGCCAGACTGCTGGAACGTGAACTGGTTTGTGCCGCTGAGCACCGCCTTGGCCGCAGGGCCCTGGACGCCCAGCCCGAACGAGTTGCCCGTCCTGCCGATGTACAGGCGGTTGAATCCGCTCAACTCCACCTGCCCGGTACCGTCGACGCCGATGCCGTTGCCCTGCGTGCCCGAGGAGAGCGCAGGATCGTTGTAGCGCATGTTGGCCATCTGGATCAGGCCCGCCGTGCCACCGGCCAGTTTGCCGATGCCCGCGCTGGTGACATTCCCAGCAAAGACAGACACCGTGCCGCCGTCGGCATACAGCGCCTGCCCTCTGCCGCTGACCCGCAGGTTGATGCCGCGGGGCGCAGAAATGACGCCGCTGGTCGCGTGCAGGGAAAGCGCATTGGACAGGACCGAAATCGCGCCCGGCGTGGCAAGCGGCGAGTTCATATCCAGCAGCACGTCGCCGCCATTGGCCCGCACGCCATCATTGTTGCCAGTATCGATCGTGGTGTTCCCCACGATAGTGGTGGTGCCGGACGTCGCGGTAACCGTGCTGTTGACCGTGCCGGGGCCGACCACCGCCTGAGCAATGGCGACAGCCGGTGCTACGAGGACGCCAGCCAACACTGCCCCGATGGACTGATACAGATGTAGCCTGCACGTGTTCATGGTGACGTTTTGTCCCGTGAGCGAGGCGCCCCGCTCTCGGGCGCCTGGGCACCTTCGGCCAGCCTTCCCGTGCGTGGGCGCGGATGGGCCACCGCAAGGCCCCTTTGATGCGCCATCGATGATCTTCCCGACCACTGCGTCAACGTTGAAGCTGGCCGGCCCGCGCGGGCCGAGTACCGGCGAAACCGCAATGTACTCAGGCCCGTTCGGTATTTTCAGCGGACACTAATGCGACTGTGCGGGACGCCCACCAATCTTGAGCCGCTTGACGGTGAACACCCCGCCGATCATCAGGTCACCATTCTCCATGATGGTGGTGATGCCGCCCAAGGCATTCCAGCGACGACTGTCATCGGGGAACGTCCAATGCGACTTGATCTCGCCCGTCGACCAGTCCAGGCCGACATACTGATAGACGCCCTTGTCCCTGTCCTTGTGCGCTGCGTAAAGTAGCCCCGTGGCGGCTGAGACTACCGGGACCATGATGTCGGTGTTGTCGACCTCATGGTTGACCCAGGCCTTCTCGAACGCGTCCTTGTCCGGGTTCCAGATGAATTTCTGTATGCCCATCGGCGCCGGTCGGGTGATGCCGCCGGTGAACGCATTGCCCGGGCCGGCCGGAAGCGGCTTTGGATACGTGCTGTTGAGGAATGCAACGCCATAGCCGAGGACATTGGGGGACGGTTCGATGGTCATCTGGCTGATGTCGATCCGAATCTGGTCGGCGATGCGCTCGGACTGCGTTCCAGGCTTCTGCTTGAAGCCTGCCGGAATCGCGTCCCGCCAGAACGCCACCGCGTTGCTACCGGTTTCAGCAGCATCGGCAATCACGATGAGTTTGTCCGGGTCGCTGCCGAAGCCCATCAACGTCGGGGTGGTGCCCGAACCCCGGGAAATCGCGCCCATCGCCAATGCCTTCTCGCCGGGCATGGAATCGTAGGGCGACGACCACGCCCCGTCCTTCTCATCGGTGGACAGCGCCGTTCCGTTCCAGATCACCTTGTTCATGTGCTTCTCGGTGACCACATAGATGCCGTTGTTTTCATCGATCACGATGCTGTTGTCTACCGCCTCGCCATTGAACGTCACCGACGCCTTCACATTCAGATCCCGGTCCAGCACGATCAAGGCACCCGGGGCGGCCGCAGCCAGGAAGCCGTCGTAGGTCATGTTCAACCCGATGATGCGGGTCACCGACTTGGCGACGTCTGCGGGCAGGCCCTTGGCGACATCGGCGGTCTTGACGATCCGCGGCGGGTCACCGACCACGTTGCCATCGGTTGTCTTCAGCACGTGGGTTCCACCGTAGACGCAGTAATGGTTGCCGTCTCGATCAAACAGGTTGTACACCCCGTTGATGCCGCTTTCCATGTTGAGTCCAGCGGCGCCGAGGCCCTTCAGCGCGCCGAGGATCTTCGTTTCGTCCTTAGCACGGTAAGCAGCGTCGAGCTGCGTCAGTGCGGCATCAAGCGCGGCCGGTGTCGCCATCGCGGCGGACGCTTC
>Ga0070751_1002081_pt1 | contig 11525 bp, 7 predicted proteins | sample VirMetDEL_Aug_28_FD_78514 | JGI IMG/M metagenome (GOLD analysis project Ga0070751, IMG submission 78514) | Aqueous microbial communities from the Delaware River and Bay under freshwater to marine salinity gradient to study organic matter... | ecosystem: Environmental > Aquatic > Marine > Coastal ...
ACAATGCTGTGGGCTTTTCTGGGGCCATTCATAGCCCTCCCATTTGCTGGGTATGTAGCCGATGAGAAAACATGGAAAGGTAGATTCCGAATAGCACTCTCTAGTTCGGCTGGTTATACTGTTGGGGCCTTAATGTCAATGCAATTCATACTAAATGTATAGTGTGCTGATACCAACGATGTGGAGGTCTGACCTTACTGATCGACTTATTCAGCGTTACAATGACTGCAACTTAGTAGATGAGATAATCATAATTGACAATGATACATCGGCCAGGAACGTCGATCTAACTAAATACGATAAGGTCGTCCATATAGAGGAGCCTGAAAACACTTTTGTAAACCCAGCATGGAATAAGGGTGTTTCTATTTGCAAGAACGAAGACATAATAATTAGTAACGACGATATTCTTTTTGACGTAAATAAGTATTTAGACGTCGTATCAAACAGCAATATTTCTTACGATTTGATCGGACTATGGAGAGGGTCGTTTAAGAGGCTTCGTCCAAGATTTGGATTCACCGACAAGTCGATAAAAAAAGGTCATTCAGTTGGCTATGGTTGGGGGTGTTTGTTCTTTTGCAAAAAATCAACCTGGAAGCCTATTCCAGAAGAATATAAAATATACGCTGGAGACACCTGGATGATGCAGGAGTATAAGGATGTATATGAGATACACATAGACATTGATGGTACCTGGGGAACTACTAGTATGTCGAAGGACCTATACCCTATTGCCGTTGAAGACTCAAGAAAATTTAGGTCATGATTTACGATGGATTTATTTTTAGGGATGAACTCGACTTAATTGAGATGCGATTAAAATTCCTTTGGGACGAGGTAGATGTTTTTGTTTTGGTGGAATCAAACAAAACTTTTAAAGGAGATCCTAAACCATACCATTTTGAAGAGAATAGGGAGAGGTTTAAAGAATGGGAAAGCAAGATACGGTACGTCAAAATCGATCCAGATATAAGTCATTTAGACTTATCTAAAAACGATAGTTCATACACGCCAACAAGTCCTGCATGGCAGGTGGAGTATATGCAAAGAAACGCAATAGCTCAAGGATTTCACGACGCAAAAGAAAATGACATGTTAATGGTTAGTGACGTAGACGAGTTTCCAGACATGTCGCTTATCAAAGAAATTAAAGACGGAGTGTTTAATATGCCTGTTTACTACTACTACGTAAACATGAAGGCTAACAAGGGTTTTGGAGAAACTATTGTAACTACCAGGTTTTGCATCGGAAAGGTTTTCAGGGATAAGTACAAATCACTTCCACAGAATATGCGGTTTACCAGAAGAGACAGAGACGTCAAACGTGTAAACGGAGGCTGGCACTTTTCTTTTTTAGGAGGCAAGGAAGTAATACGAAAAAAGATCAAAAGTTTTTCTCACACAGAGTACAACTCTGAAAAATACTTTTCTGACGAAAATATTGATCAGTCGATAGATACAGGAAAAGACATATTCAACAGAGGTATAAAATACCTAACTGTAAACCCTAAGGAAGATCTCCCTGAAGATCTTTATACGGTAGTTTCTTCATACCCTAAATTCATAAAAAATGGCTAATTACATTTGTGGTTGCGGAGATCACGAATCAGAATGTTCTACCGCTTCGATTAAGGTTACGGAAAATGGAGTAGTGCATGACATAAAGTGCCCATGCGGTCAGTACATGCATCTTTCTAACCCTAAAAAAGGAGTCCCATCTCTAGGTAATATGGGAAGGTATGGAAGAAGCAAATGAACATATTGTTATCGACCCTAACGGTACAGTCGGAGAGATCATCGAGATCCAGGGGCTTGAAATTGCTCTTCCGAAACAGCCGCCCCGATCGGAGATTCTCTTCCATGACTCACCAAAAGAGATGCAGCTGTGGAAGCGCCAACCTTTGCCAGAGGAACTGCAAAGGATTAGAAGTATGGATGAGTGGTTCGAGAAGCCTTCCGAATTTCGAAAAAAGTTTTCTCCTTTTATCGAAAAAGAGTTTGAGCGCAGGCGTAACGGTGTTTGGTTTTACAACAATGGTGTCCCTACGTACATTACAGGGAGACATTACATGCTTCTCCAGTGGTCAAAAATTGATGTGGGATATCCTTACTATCTTGCCTTCCAACGTGAGATCTTTATACACATGGCTGCTTGCGAAGCTGATTCCCGTTGTATCGGTCAGCTTTATACTAAGTGTCGGCGTTCTGGCTATACTAATATCTGTTCCTCTGTTCTTGTGGACGAAGCTAGTCAGGTTAAAGACAAGCTGCTGGGCATACAGTCAAAGACTGGTAAAGATGCTCAGGAAAACATCTTCATGAAGAAGGTGGTGTCTATTTTTAAATCGTACCCATTTTTCTTTAAGCCAATTCAAGACGGTACCACCAACCCCCGTATGGAGCTGGCATTCCGAGAACCGTCAAAAAGAATCACCAAGTCTAACAAGACTTCTAGATCTGGAGATGCACTAAACACTATCATCAACTGGAAAAACACAACAAACAACGCATACGATGGTGAAAAGCTTCACATGTTGTACCTCGATGAGGCGGGTAAGTGGGAGAAGCCTGCTGATATACGTGAAGCTTGGCGCATTGAAAGAACTTGTCTTATCGTGGGTCGCAAGGTGGTGGGCAAGGCTTTGGTGGGTTCTACGGTAAACCCTATGGATAATGGAGGAAGCGAGTACAGAGTTCTGTGGGACGACTCTGATCCCTTCGAGCGCAATGCTAACGGCAGAACAAAAACTGGCCTGTATCGCATATTCGTTCCAGCATATGAAGCTTTGGAGGGGTTCTTTGACAAGTACGGTAATCCTGTAATTGACGATCCAGAAGAACCTATCGAGGGAGTCGATGGCGAGATGATTAGCATGGGCGCTAAAACATATCTTAAAAACGAAAGAGACAGCCTTAAAAACGATCCGTCAGAATTAAACGAGGTAGTTAGGCAGTTCCCTTGGACGGAAGAAGAGGCATTCCGAGACAGTATCGAAGGTAGTGTCTTTAATATCGGTAAGATTTACCAGCAGATCGACTGGAATAACAACATGTTTCCCAATCCTGTAGTTAAGGGAAACTTTATGTGGAAAGAAAAAGACAAAGAGGTTATATTTTCTCCAGATCCAAACGGAAGGTTTAGAATTACTTGGCAGCCTGATGCCGCTGACAGAAACAAATCATATGTAGAAAGGGGGAAGAGATACCCAGCTAATAAAGATATCGGCGTGGGTGGAGTTGACTCCTATGACCTTGATCAGACGGTAGATGGCAGAGGATCTAAAGGTGCTTTACATATGTATAATAAGTTTAATATGAAAGCGCCTTCCAATATGTTTGTTGTGGAATATGCCTCTCGACCAGACCTAGCAAGCATCTTTTATGAAGATGTTCTCATGTGTGCTTTTTACTATGGTTACCCATTGCTTGTAGAAAACAACAAGTATGGTATTGTAAGATACTTTGAATCAAGAGGTTACGATGGGTACATTATGGATAGGCCCAAACACTTGCAGTCAGGGAGCTCAAGCGTTAACGTCAAAACAAAAGGAATTCCATCTAATTCGCAGGATGTTATTCAATCCCACGCTCACGCGATAGAAGCTTATATTCATAACCATGTAGGGGTAAAGCCAGAAACAGAAGAGTTTGGAAACATGTATTTTAACCGAACTCTTGAGGATTGGATTGGCTATAAAATTAATAACAGAACCAAGTTTGACTTAACAATCAGCTCTGGTCTTGCTCTACTAGCGGCACAAAAAGGAAAGCCAGAAAAGCCTAAAGCTAGTTTTGATGACAAGAAGTTCTTTAGAAAATACAAGGTCCGAGAGTGGCACTCTTGAATTTCTTATATTTGCCGTTAGATGTACGGCAAGCAATCAAAAAATAGTATAAGCTTCCCTGACCCCTTAGCTCCCAGATCGCTTAAAGAAGGGAGGGAATACGGCTTGCGCTACGCAAAAGCAATGGCAAGCCAGTGGGGTTCTATTGAGCAGGACAACTCCTTGATGAGACGTAGGAGTAATGTGTTTGATAGAAATAGAAGTTATGCTAACGGAACTCAGGACACTGGAATTTACAGGCAGCTCCTGACAAGTTTAGATCCCAGCAATGGTGACGGCAGTTTCTTGAATCTGGATTTTACTCCAGTTCCTATTCTGCCCAAGTTTGTTCGGATCGTAACGAATAAAATTTTATCGTCTGACCCTTACCCTAATCTAGAGGCTGTTGATCCGCTTTCTTCGTCAGAAAAAGACAGAGAGAGAAGGAAGACGGAGATTATGGTTAAGAAGAAGAAGGAACTCGCCAAGATCCAGGAAAAGCTTGGGGTGAATATTTCTGATAAAGAAGAGGTGCCAGATACGTTGGAGGAGGCTGAAATCTTTATGGAGAACAACATTAAGTCGTCTTCAGAGATTGCCGCTCAGATTGCTACCAACATGACGTTGAAGTGGAACGACTTCAATGAGGCTGTCTATAGACGCTGCGTTAATGATTTGACCACGTTGGGCATTGCTGTAGTAAAAAGAGACAATGACCCGAACTACGGCATCAGAACAAATTATGTAGACCCAGCCAAGTTTGTACACAGCTACACAGAGGATCCAAACTTCGGGGATCTTATCTACGCTGGTCACATCAAAAGAATTTCAATTGCAGAGCTGAAACGCCTAGCTGGTGATCAATTCGAAGAAGAAGACTACGAAAAGATCGCGCAGAAGGCAGCCGCTAAGTACAATTATGACACGGCCAAGATCAGAGAAAGCTCATACGATTCTTACTTGCAGCGATACAAGTTTGGGTATGATGAGTACATGGTTGAGGTTTTGGACTTTGAGTTCAAGGCGGTTGATTGCATGTACTTCGAAGAGAAGGAAAGCAAGTATGGAAACACTGGTTTCTACTACAAAGGAGAATCCTATAAGGAGCCTACAAACTCGGTATACAAGCGTTCAGTAAACAAGCTTGAGATCGAGTGTGTTTACGGTGGGTGTTACGTCATGGGAACCGACTGTTTGTTCAACTACGGAATGAAGAACAACATTCCTAAGAACATGCACGATATTTCGAGAGCTAATCTCTCTTACTCTGTCGTAGCTACCAACTTAGAGAATATGATTCCTAAGTCTATGGTGGATGGCTGCATTGGGTTTGCCGACCAGTTGCAGATCACTCACCTTAAGATTCAGCAGTCTATCGCCAAAGCTAAGCCTGACGGTATAATTATCGATATCGAAGGATTGGAAAATGTTCAGCTTGGGAAGGGTGGTGATCTTCAGCCTTTGGAGCTGCACGACATCTACGAGCAGACAGGTGTCTTCTACTATAGAAGCAAAAACCCTGACGGAGGGTTCCAAAACCCACCAATCAGAGAGATACCGAACAGCATCCGTAATATCAACGAGTTTATTGCGCTGTACAATCACTACCTGCGTATGATCCGTGATGCTACTGGGATTAACGAAGCTATGGACGGTACTACACCGAAAGGTGATGCTCTCGTTGGAGTTCGTCAGCAAGCTATTGCCGCTGGTAATAACGCTATATACGACATCACGAACTCTTCTATGGTGCTGTTCAAGAAGGTTTGTTCTGATATCGTAAAGTGTTTACAGATTATTCCTGAGGGTTCTATTCTGTACAAGGCTTACACTAATGCTATCGGTAGTGAAAACATGAAGGTGTTGAGTAGCTTCCAGAGGTTATCCATGTATAACTTTGGGGTTCAAGTTGTAAAGGAAATGGAAGAGGTTGAGAAGCAATACCTGGAGGCAAATATTCAGCAATCGCTTGCTCAAAAGGAACTTGACATTGAAGACGCTATTGCTATCAGACAACTTAAAGACGTAAACCAGGCGGAACGTCTTCTCGTAGTAAGAAGAAAGAAGCGTATCGCTAGAAACCAGCAGATCGCTCAGCAAAACTCTCAGCAGCAAGCACAAATCCAGCAGCAGTCAGCAATGGCTGCTTCTCAAGCAAAACAGCAAGAGTTTCAGACGCAAGCTCAGTTAGAACTTCAAAAGATTCAGGCTCAGCACCAACTCGAAATGGAGCGGATGGCTGCCGAGCACGAGATGAGAAAAGAGATTGAACTGATTAAAGCTCAAGCTACACTTGGATTTAGAACGGAAGACCAAGAGTTTAGGGAAAAACTAGAGGTCTTGAAGGAAGACAGAAAGGATAAAAGAGTAGAGCGTGAGTCTCAGCTGAGACAAACCGATGAAGAAGGGAGTGACATCAAGGCAGAAGCCGATAAGATAACAGATCAAATCGTTGAGTAATGGCAGTAGTAAACTTAGACACAGCAGCAAGGTTAGATATAATCTGTCGAAAAGGAGACAGCTTTAGTCTTACGGTTGAGTTTGACGCCACTATGCCCGACCCAACTGAGGAGGGTGTAACATACTCTATGGTTGTCAGAGAAACAGATACTGCTACTGGGGCTCACGAGGATGGTTTTCTTTTCGAAAGAGATGCGTCTGATAGCAAGAAGATCACTATTACGAACACAGCAACAAACATGAATGTTTCTTCTGGACTGTATGTATACGATCTTCAAGTAGTAACAAGTTCTGCTACTAAGACTTACTTGTACGGTACATTCAGAATAAACGAGGATGTCAGCTGATAAGAAAGTTGTTGTATCACAAAACAATACTACTGTAAAGGTATCTACTAATTCTGCCTCACAGGTAAAAGTAGAATCCCCAGCAGTAACGATTGCTAAGTTATCTGTTAAGGGTATTCAAGGCGATCAGGGACCGAAGGGTCCTGGCGGAGGAGCTACGGGACCACAAGGTCCTCAGGGCGATCAGGGACCTATTGGTGCTACAGGACCGCAGGGTGACGTATGGGCTGCGACTTCTTCTACCTCAGAGGATATTGCTACTGGTGCTGTTTCCGTAAATATTGGCTCTGGGTATGCTTACACGGTAGCGCAGCCTGTACTGATAGCTTATGACGACTCCAACTACATGGAGGGTATCGTCACCTCTTACAACGCAAACACTGGGGTTCTAAACGCGAACATTACAAGCATTGTTGGTTCTGGCACTTACGCTGACTGGGACGTAAATATCGCAGGTGCTCCTGGACCTGCTGGTGCTGACGGAGCAGCAGGTGCTGACGGAACAGCAGGTGCTGACGGAGCGCAAGGGGCAACTGGTCCTACTGGTCCTGCTGGGGATCCTGGAGAAAGAGGCCCTACGGGTCCTCAAGGTTCTCATGGTGATCAAGGTGTTACTGGTCCAGCTGGTCCAACAGGATCTCAAGGTTTAAGAGGTATTACTGGTCCTACGGGCCCTACTGAAAGGCTTACAGATCCTATTAATATATACCTTCCAGACGCTACTGGAGAAAATATTTTTGGTAAGTTTAAACATACTGATACCATAGCGGCTACCAATGCGGAAGGATATAAATCTGCTCTTGATATTATACGAGAGTCTTTGGTTCAACTTGGTAGCCTTGGGTCGGCAACGCTTTCTGGCAACCCAGATTATATAGGTTATAGCGCTACTGGCACAAGTACCAATGTAGTTCTTACTTGCGCTTGTACGAACGTAAACGTCAGCCAAGGCTCTACTCTTTCATTTGTTTTTTCTTCTGCTACAGCTGCTGGGAATTTCTCTGTTTTTGACTCTGTTACAGGGGTGTCTGGGAATTCTGCTACTTCTCCAGTAACAGTAGTATTCCCAGCATTTCCAGATGATGAAGAAGTACGGTTTAAATGCGTAGTAACTGAAAGCCAAACAAACGAACAAAAGACTTCAAATACGGTAACATATGATCCTACGTATAGTGCTCCATCTATATCGTTAAGCGCTATAAGAGTCGATAATGCTGCTGGAACAGGGGAGAGTCATAATAATAGACAGCTTTATAATGGGCTGGTTCAGTTTGACGGAACCATTACAAGGAATACAGGTCTTGTTCCGCTTGACTCCTACGAAATATTTGATTCTGGAAACAACACTGTAGTTAGCTACAACGATATATCTTCTCTTTCGTCTTATGATTTAGGAAACTATACATCAAATAGACATGATGAAGGCTTTTCACAAATTGGTGATTCTGAAACCTACACCATCAAAGTCTGGGACGCTCGTTCACCTAGAGTCAACTCTTCATCTACTCCAGCTATCGATAGTGATTCCAGTACAATAACATGGAATAGAATCAATGTTAGGCTGGTTACCAGCTCTACTGAACTTGACGAAAACAGCAGTGATTCCGACTGGCAAGATATGTATGATGGAAGCTCTGCTGGGCACGTAGGTTCTTTCAACATATCCGAGACAATTACCTCTTCGGGAGATATACAGTCTAACAACACTAGCCAGTTGCAAGCTGAATTACAAATTAGCACTTCTGGATCAAATGGAGATTTCTTTTACGTATTCTTCCCTTCATATTACATTTCTGACGGAGATATTACAGGGCCTGGTAATTCATTTTTTCAAATACTCGGATACTCATCGAGCACTAATATGTCTGGCATACCGTCCTTGGTAACGCAGGATTATGACGATGCTGTTCTTGCAGTGAACAATGCAGCTTTTTTAAGATACAAAACCTCGTTTCCTTTAGAGGTTCAGTTTGGAGGAACTGCACCATCTAACAGGGTTAATTACGAGGTGTTAAGAGTTAGGCAGGGTATAGATGCCAACACTCAGGCTGGTAAATACATTAGAATAGACAACAACTTCTAACAGCGATGCCACAGTTTAACGATCCAATACAGAATGCAACTGTTGTCAATAAGATTCTTGATCTTGAATTAAAGCAGGTCAGGGGTATCGGTATTTTCAGCACGTTTAGCGATATATATGATCTAGATGCTCAGAACAGGTCAGCGCCTTATTTAGCTTTCGTAAAAGACGAGTCAAAAGTTTACCTTTTTAGTGGCTCTGAAAACGCATCTCTTTCGGTTGATGATGCTGATTGGACTGCTACTGGAGCTTCTAGTAACTGGGTTGAAGTAACTACTGGATCGTCGGCAACTGGACCAACAGGCCCAACGGGTGCTGATGGTAATACAATTCTTAGCGGTACTGGAGAGCCTGGCAATCAAGTGGGCAATGATGGGGATTTTTATATTGACACGGAAAACGAAGAATTGCATGGGCCTAAATCTAATGGATCGTGGCCTTCACCTCCCCTTTCTTTAGTTGGAGCTCCTGGTAGCAACGGGGAAACAGGTCCTCGCGGAATTACGGGACCCACGGGACCTCCAGGAGAACAAGGCGAGCAAGGCGAACGTGGTATAACTGGTCCTACAGGGGACCCAGGGCAGCAGGGTGAACCAGGTGAAAGGGGTATTACAGGCCCTACAGGAGACCCAGGCGAGCAGGGGCAGCAGGGTGAAAGGGGCATTACAGGGCCTACAGGGGACCCAGGCGAGCAGGGAGAACAAGGCGAACCAGGTGAAAGGGGTATTACGGGTCCAACTGGGGCTCCAGGCGCCCAAGGATTACAAGGGGAAGAAGGTGCTAAAGGAGCTACAGGAGCAACGGGGCCTACTGGAGCTGACGGACCCGCAGGTAATAGCGCTTATGAAGTTTGGCTGGCTCAGCCAGGAAACAGTGGAAATGAGCAGGATTATTTAGATTCTTTAAAAGGAGCGGCGGGACCAACAGGGGCTACTGGAGCTACAGGGCCCACAGGACCTACAGAAACACTTCAAGACGACATTACCGTATATGTTCCTGATGCTACTGGAGAGTACATATTTGGGAAACTTAAGCATAACGATGTCATTGCTGCTACTGACGCAAATGGCAATAAGTCAGCTCTTGATATCATTAAAGAAGTTCTTCTTGAGTTAGGGTCTATAAGTATTTCAAGTTTTATTAGAAGTACAAATATCGGTTATAGCTCTTCTGCTGAAAGCGCAAGCGTAACTTTTACGTGTACCTGTCCAAACGTAAATTCAAGCCAGGGTTCCACTATCAGTTATAGCTTTCAAAAAAGCATTGGAGACGAGAACGGAACGTATACTGAGTTCGCCTCTAAAGACAATGTGTCTGGTGACTCTGCTACTGGGGTAGAGACTATTTCATTTACAGCTTTTCCAGACTCTGATGAGTTTGTTTATGTTAAGTGTGTAGTTACAGAGGACACTACAGGTCAAGTCGTAACTTCAGAGCCATTAGCTTTTGAACCCACATATTCAGCTCCAAGAATCATATTTACGAGTAACACTAGCTCTGGAATACTGCTAGATAGAATAGATTTAGGGGGGCAAAGTGAATCTGATACAAATCGACAAGTTCATAACGGTAGAAGCCATGTTGAATTTAGGATTCAAAAAAATACTGCCCTAGTTGATCTTGATGAGCTGCACATTATAGGCCCAGATGGAAACAATATATCTGGGTATCCTGTAGATATTTCTGCTCAAAACTCTGGGGTAGAGGGGATATCATCGAATTACAATGTGGCTGTTGATGACGGGGATGTCGCTCTTGACGATAGCAATACTTATACCGTAAAGATTTACGACGAAGAAAACCCCTCTTCTACCCCATCTACTGCAGCCGATAGTCAAAGCGCTACTTACACTGTAAACAGGCTCCCAGTAAAAATGGTAGCCAGCTCTACAGCGCTTACTCATACAGCAACCGATACACAATTCCAAGCTGTCTTTGATACTCAAAATGCCGCTACTTCTAGAGGTAATTCATTTGACACCAGATATGTGGCTGAAACAACAGATAATTCAGCTGGTAGTGATTCTACTGACGACCTTGTAGTCGATCTTGAGTGTGACACTACATTCGATTCGGGAAAATTCATATACATTTTTATTCCAGCTCACTACTTTGGCTACTCTGGAGGAACTGGTGGGGAATCGATCGTTGGCCTAGGCAACACTAATATTGATCTCACTGACAGTAGTAGTAACAACTACGTACTTAAAAATAGCGACGGAACTGGCTTCCAGGGCAACGCAGATATGCTTGTTCTTTCGTATGATGCCAATATTTATGTTTCAGAGTTTGGAAGCTCAAATACTACCGAGATGATTGTTTTAAGGCTGGCTAGTGTTATGGGGCAATCAAACAACGGGCTTGTGTTCACTATAGATAATACTGAAGTTTAATGCCACAGTTTCTAGGAATACTACAACAACAGAACCCAGGGGCTCCTAATATCGACCTTGCAGACAAGCAGGTAAGAGGTATTGGTATATTCGAAGATAAAGACGAGAGGGACAATATAACTAGCGCAACAAACCCAACAACCTCTACCGTAAGGGCCTATCCGTATTTAGCCCTTATGCAGGATGATCAAAAACTATACCTGTATACTGCAACCTCTTTAGATAATTCTGATTGGACCGATGCTTCGAACTGGGTTGAAGTAACTACTGGATCATCGGCAACTGGAGCAACTGGACCAACAGGTGCTACGGGGGTTAGTATCGAAAGCTTCTCTATTAGTGGGAACACACTAACTATCACACTTGATGACGGAAGCTCCCACAATGTAACTGTTCCTGATGGACCTACTGGACC
>Ga0070751_1002086_pt1 | contig 11506 bp, 11 predicted proteins | sample VirMetDEL_Aug_28_FD_78514 | JGI IMG/M metagenome (GOLD analysis project Ga0070751, IMG submission 78514) | Aqueous microbial communities from the Delaware River and Bay under freshwater to marine salinity gradient to study organic matter... | ecosystem: Environmental > Aquatic > Marine > Coastal...
AAATCTAGGAACTGCTGATTGGAGTGTATTACGTGGAACTAATTCTAATAAACGTTTAGAACATTTTTCTAATACCCCTCCTATTGGCCCTGCTGTTGATAGATTATATGATAGTATTTTAATGGGTACCCATGAAAATGTTTTGTTTATTAAATATGAAGATTTAACTCAAAATCCTAAAAAAGAGTTAAAGAGAATTTATAGTTATCTTGAATTGCCCTATTTTGAACACGATTTTGATAATGTAGAACAAATTACCCAAGAAGACGATACAGTTCATGGAGTATTTGGTGATCATATTATTAGAAAAAAAGTAGAGTATAAAGAACCTGATTTTAGAAAAGTTTTAGGTGAAAAAGGATGTGAAATGATCACAGAAGCATACCCTTGGTTTTATGAATTATTTGAATACGAAAAATGAAAGTAGGTTCTCAAGTAGAAGTTGTTGAAGAGCAACTAAAAGAAAAATATATTGTATGGCATATTGAAGGTGGTTTAGGTAAAAACATTGCTGCTACTTCTTTATTATCATCTATAGCTAAAAAATATACAGATAGAAAATTTATTATGGTAGCTTCTTATCCTGAAGTATTCCTTAATTTTCCTGAAATCGAAAGAGTATATAGTGCTGGTAATGCCCCTTATTTTTATCAAGATTATATTGAAGATAAAGATACATTAGTTTTTAGACAAGAAGGATATTACCAAAATGGTCACATTAAAAAAGAACAACACATTATTCAAAGTTGGTGTGAACTTCTAGATATAGAATATACAGGACAAACCCCAGTTATCCTTCCTAATATGGTTCAATCTAATTTAATAGATAAGTGGTATAGAAATCGTCCTGTAATGGTAATTCAAACTAATGGTGGACCTTTACAAGACCAAAAACAATATAGCTGGACTCGAGACATGCACCCTGCTATAGCTCAGGAGCTAGTTAATTTCTTTTCCCAAGAATATCATATCATCCAGATTTGTAGAAATGAATCTCAAGCACTCCCTGGTGCTGAAGCTATTTTCCACCCATTAAGCAATTTTGACTTAATGTCAATATTAGCAGTTTCAGAAAAACGTGTATTAATCGATTCATCTTTACAACACGCAGCTGCAGGTATGAATTTATCATCAACCGTTTTATGGATTGGAACTTCTTATAAAACATTTGGTTACGATTTGCATAGTAATATTGTAGCTAGAGCTCCTAAACATAAACCAAAACTTATAGATTCATATTTGTTTGACTATGCTTTTGATGGTTTCCCTGAGCAATGTCCTTATGATACTCCTTATGATATGTTTGATATTGAGGGATTAATTAAATCTATTGCTAAATGAGAATTCATGTAGTAGGAGTTGCTCGTAACCCATCTACACCAAATATTGCTGTAGATCCCTATGCTAGAGCTAGTTACTGGCTTACTACTTTATTACATCGTAAAGGAATAGAAGTACATTATTATGGTCATGAAGCATCTACAGTAGAATGCACTCAAAAATTTGATATAGTAAATAATAAATATCACCAAAAATATTTTGTAACTGAATTTGAAAATAACCATTTTAATAGTTCTCATGAAGCTCAAGATATTTTTAGCCAAAAAGCATATGAAGCTTTATTACCTAATGTAAAAGAAAATGACATAATAGCTTGTATGTGGAGTGACCAAATTCCACAAATTAAAAAATTACAAAAACAAGGAGCTAAAGTAGTAGATGCTCATATAGGTCATTTATTTCATTATGGAGCCGACTATAATGTATTTGTCTCTGTGGCAAATCAACATTTTATTTACGGGAAATATGGCTTAGATCAATCTAGATGGCATGATACTGTAATCCCACCTATTTGCGATAGTATCAACGAATTTGAATATACCGAAGAAAAAGAAAATTATGTTCTTTTCATGGCAAGGTTGTTTGAACAAAAAGGAATTAATATATTTTTAGAGTTAGCTAAACATTTTCCTGATAAAGAGTTTGTTGTAGCTGGGCAAGGAAATTTACATGAAATAACTTCTGATATTCCCTCAAACGTTAAATATATAGGATATGCTCATTTAGAAAAAAGAAAAAAATTATTAGCCAAAGCACAAGCTGTTATATCTCCTACACTTTATATAGAACCTTTTGGTTTAACAACAATTGAAGCTAGTTTAAGTGGAACCCCTGTAATAGCTACTACTTGGGGAGGGTATACAGGAAATATAATAGAAGGAGTAACAGGATTTAAATGTTCATCTACTCAAGAATTTATAAATGCTATTAATAAGTTAGATCAAATTAACCCAAAAAATTGTAGAAAGTTTGGAGAACAATTTACAGCAGAATCTTTAATAGATAATTATATAAAATATTTTAATAAAATAAACCAATGAAAACTAATTTAATCATTACTGATGATTTTTACGTATACCCCGATAAAGTAAGAGAATTTGCTTTATCCCAGGAGTTCACAGTATACGGTAACTACCCAGGTCAACGCACACAACCCTTTTCTTATGATGACCTAAAAAGAGCAATTCAACACATTGTTCAACAAGCTGGGGGGAATATTACTCAATTTGAAGAATTTGATTATACAGCAGCCTATCAATATACTACTTCTAAAGACAGTAGTTGGATCCACTCAGACCAAACTACTATGTGGGCCGGTGTTTGTTATTTAACCCCAAATGCCCCTTTATCTTCAGGAACTGGGTTATTTAGACATAAAGAAACAGGTTTATTTGAAGCCGCTCGTAAAGCTGATGGTTCATACGACCAAAAAACCATGGATAAAATTTACAAAGATTCAAGAGATATGTCTAAATGGGATATGGTTGATATGGCATCTAACAAATATAACCGTTTAATATTATATAGAGGTAATTTATTCCATTCTTCTTTAGATTACTTTGGTAATGACAAATATGATGGTAGATTATTTCAAACATTTTTCTTTAACACTGAATATTAATTATCATGCAAAAATTATTAAATTTTCCAATGATGTCATCTGAGGATCCAACAGCTTTTTATGCTGATGAGGGTTTATTCAATGAAATGGAGATTGAATGGATTTTAAATAACCATGAAGATATTCCTTTTGAACTAGGAACTATTGCTAAAGATAGACATGTTGAAAACCAAATGCGTATATCTCAAGTTAAATGGTTAAATTACAACCTTTATCCACAATTTGATTGGGTGTATAATCGTTTAGAACAATCTATTCTTAAAGCTAATGAACAATTATGGAATTTTGATCTAGTTTCAATGCCTGAACACATCCAATATACAGAGTATTATGGAGGTGGTGGTCATTATGATTGGCATATGGATATTGGTAACCAAGAACTTAGCATACGTAAAGTATCTATTACAGTCCAATTATCTCGCCCTGATGAGTATGAAGGAGGAGAGCTTCAATTTTTAAGAGGACCTGAGGCCGAAACCGCTCCAAAGGGTTTAGGAACTGTAGTAGCATTCCCTTCATTTTTACTCCATAGAGTAGCACCAGTCCGCTCAGGGACTAGAAAATCTTTAGTGCTTTGGGTAGGAGGAAGAAGCTATAGATAATAATTATTTTATACTAATTTTTTAATATTTATATACACAATGGAAAAAACATTTATTACAGAAGAAGAAAAACAAACCTTATCTTCATTACAACAAGAATCTGATAACTTAGTTATTAGTTTAGGACAAATCGAATACCAGATTCAAAGTCTACAAATTCAAAAAGAAACTTTAAAAGATTCTATTATTCAACATCAAAATAAACAAGGCCAATTTGGTCAAGAGTTACAAAATAAGTATGGTAATGGTAATATAGATCCTTCTACTGGTGAATTTATAAAAAGTTGATTTTAGCAAAACTTTAACATATTTATTATAAAATAATAACCCAATTACAATGGCAGAGACATTAGTATCACCTGGCGTATTAGCAAGAGAAAACGACCAGTCATTTATCACTCAACAGCCTGTTCAAGTAGGAGCAGCTATCGTTGGTCCAACCGTTAAAGGCCCAGTTGAAATCCCTACTGTAGTAACTTCATATTCAGATTATCAAAACCGTTTTGGCACTACTTTCGAAAGTGGAAGTAATGATTATTCATTCTTTACTTCAGTTGCTGCCCAAAATTATTTTAACAATGGTGGTAATACACTATTAGTAACTAGAGTAGTAAGCGCTTCTGCTACATGGGATTACGCATTAGCAACAGTATCTTCTTCTGTTGGTTCTGGTTCTTTTGTTTTAGAATCTCTTTACAAAGGTGATATCTTTAATAATACTAGTTCTATTTTATCTAATAATTCATTATCAAGTGGAACTGCTAATAACATCCGTTGGGAAATTGCTTCATCTAACACATCTTCAGGCACTTTCTCATTAGTAATTAGACAAGGTAATGATAGCCAAAATGCTAAATCAGCATTAGAAACTTGGACTAATTTATCACTTGATCCAAAATCAGAAAACTATATTGCTAGAGTAATTGGTGACCAAACATTAAGATATAATTCAACTGAAAATTATATTGAAATCACAGGTTCATACAGAAATGCTTCTCGTTACGTAAGAGTTGCTTCTGTGTCAAACACTCCAAACTATTTTGATAATAACGGAACAGCTAAAGCATCTTACGAAGGGTTTATCCCAGCTATAGGTTCAGGTTCATATGGTGGTTCATTCAGTGGTGGCGCTGGTTCAATTATCCCAGCTGGTCGTACAATGAACATGTATGATAATATTAACAGCACAGATTCACAAGGTTTAAAAGGAAGTGATTATAACTATATGTTAACATTACTTTCAAACCAAGATGAATATAGATATAATGTAATGTTATTACCTGGTTTAACTAACGCTGCTCACACAGCTCAACTTACTACTGCTATTCAAAACGCTCAATCAAGAGGTGATAATTTAGTAGTAGTCGACCCCGTTAACTATGCAGGTTCATTAGCGAATGCTGTTACACAAGCCGATAGTAGAAATACTTCATACGCTGCTATGTATTGGCCTTGGGTTCAAACACTTGACCCTGGAACAGGTGGTCAAATTTGGGTTCCTGCCTCTACAATGATGGGTGGTGTATTTGCTTTCAACGATAATGCTGGTGAGCCTTGGTTTGCACCTGCTGGTATCAATAGAGGTGGTATGGGTTCAGTAATCCGTGCTGAAAGAAAATTATCTCAATCTAACAGAGATACTTTATATGAAGGAAATGTTAACCCAATCGCTACATTCCCTGGAACTGGTGTTGTAGTATACGGTCAAAAAACACTCCAGAAAACAGCTAGTGCTTTAGACAGAGTAAACGTAAGAAGATTATTAATTACTCTTAAGTCTTATATTTCTCAAGTTGCTCAAAACTTAGTATTTGAACAAAACACAGCAGCTACAAGAAATAACTTCTTAGCACAAGTTAATCCATACTTAGAAAGCGTTCAACAACGTCAAGGTTTATACGCGTTCAAGGTAGTAATGGATGACAGCAACAATACACCTGATGTAATTGATAGAAACCAATTAGTAGGTGCTATTTACCTCCAACCAACTAAAACTGCTGAATTCATTTACTTAGATTTCAACGTTTTACCAACCGGAGCAACATTCCCAGCATAAAAATTGGAATGAACAATATTTATAATAGAATTAAATAAATAGAAAATGGCAGTATTATCTCCTACCGAAATCTTTTTCACGGCCTTTGAACCGAAACAACAGAATAGATTTATCATGTATATTGATGGTGTTCCTTCATTCATGGTAAAAGGTGTTGGTGCCGTAAACGTTAATCAAAACCCAATCAAATTAAACCACATTAACGTTCAACGTTATGTGAAAGGTAGAACAGAATGGCAAACTATTCAGTTTACTTTATTTGATCCAATTACTCCTTCTGGTGCACAAGCCGTTATGGAGTGGGTACGTTTACACCACGAATCAGTAACAGGTAGAGATGGTTACTCTGATTTCTATAAGAAAGATTTAACATTTAACGTAATCGGTCCTGTAGGTGATGTTGTTTCAGAATGGGTCATCAAAGGAGCTTTAATTACTAATGCTACATTTGGTTCATACAATTTCGATAACGACGGTGCTGTAGAAATTCAAATGACAGTACAACCAGACTATTGTATCTTAAACTTCTAAAAAAGTTTTACATATTTTTTAAAATTGAGCTTGATTCTGTCAAGCTCTTTTTTTATATTGATATTTATAACTAGAACAGTTTTAACAAAAATTATATGAGTTTTACACTACCTACCGAAATCGTAGAATTACCTTCAAAAGGTTTATTATATCCTGAAGGACATCCATTAGCAAACGGTGAGATCGAAATCAAATACATGACCGCAAAGGAAGAAGATATTCTTACTAATGCTAACTACATTCAAAACGGAAATGTATTAGACAAATTGCTCGAATCTGTAATTGTTACCAAGGTAAATATGAATGATATTTTAATTGGAGATAAAAATGCAATTATGGTTGCTACTCGTATTTTAGGTTATGGGGGTGAATACAGGTTTACTTATGGAGGTAAAGAACAAACTGTAGATTTGTCGCAAATTGAATCAAAACCTATTGATGAATCCGCATATACTCGTGGAGTAAACGAATTCTCTTATACACTACCATCAACTAACACACTTATTACTTTTAAGTTATTAACTCACGGAGATGAAGTTTCCATCACAAAAGAATTAGAAGGTAGAAAAAAAGTTAATAAAGATGCTTCCTCAGACCTAACAATTCGCCTTAAACATCTTGTTACCTCAGTTAATGGATCTCGTGAAGTTAAAGATATTCGAGAATTTGTAGATAATTATTTACTAGCTCGAGATGCTAGGTCACTTAGAGAATATGTTCGCCAGATTCAACCAGACGTAGATCTGACTTTTTTTCCCGAAGGAAGTGATACCCGAGTCGATATCCCAATTGGGATTAGCTTTTTTTGGCCTGAACTCTGAGATAGCCCCTCAATACAAACTTAATTTATTTAATGAAATCCATGAAATAGTATTTTATGGACAAGGGGGTTATACTTGGAGTGATACTTATAATTTACCTATGTGGTTAAGAAAGTATACCTATAAAAAAATTAAGGAACATTACGACAAACAAAATGAAGCAGCCCAAAAATCTTCCAATTCTTCTAACCCCAATCAAACTACTTTAGTATCACCTGATGGTACTATAAACAAATCAGCATTTACCCAAGCATCCCAGCCATATAAATCAAAGCTTTAAGCTTTTCAATATTTATATCATATAGTATATTATGGCAGAAGCTGACAACATAAGATCCCAACTTGAAGGAATTAAAGAAGAGTTTTCTTTTATAGAAGAATCTTTTAAATCTATTAATCAACAATTCCAAGATGATTTAACAGTAAACCTTCAGTTAGTTGATGAAGCTTCTCAAGGATTAATCAAAGCTTTTGGTAGAGACCTATCTACAGCTCTTAATAGAACTGGGGCTGGTCTCCAAAAACAAACTGAATTAATTAATAAAATTAACTCAGGTCAAAATGTTGCTAAAGAGATTGAAAAAGAAAAACTTAGGATTGAAACTGATAGAGACAATCTCTTAAGAAAAGTTGAAATACTTAGAAGAAATGGAGTTATTTTAGATGAAGAATCACTATCAAAACTTCAAGAAAACTTTGATTTTCAATTAGGTAGTTTAGATACTACATCTCGTATTAATGACGAAAAACAAAAGTCTATTCCTATTGAACAACGTTTAGGAAGTATACTTAAAGATAATTTAGATAAAATAGACAAAACAGGTTCTTTATCTAAAATATTTGGTGGTGAACTAGGTAAAGCTCTTAGCACTACCGATCTTTTAAAAATTGGTTTTACCTTTATAGTCAAAGGAGCACTTGATGCCTCAGCCCAAGCAGCTTCTTTTAGAAAAGAGTTAGGTATAAGTGTTGAATCTTCTTATGAATTAAGAAGCAACATGGCCGCTATATCTTTCTCTACAGAAAATTCATTTATTAATGTAGAAAGATTAGCTAAAGGATTTGTAGATTTATCTAAAACTACTGGTTTAGTAGCTGATTTTGGGGGTAGAACCTTAGAAACCTTCACTGTATTAAATCAACAGTTAGGATTAAGTGTTGAACAATCTGCTAATTTATCTTTATATGCTCGTTTACAATCAGAAGATACAGAACAAGTATTAACTAATACTGTAGATACTGTAGGAGCATTAATTCAACAAAATGGTATAGCTCTTAATACTAGTGCTATATTAAGAGATATTGCTAGTGCTAGTGCTGCTACTGCTGTTTCTTTAGAAAAGAATCCACAATTATTAGCAGAAGCGGCCGTCCAAGCTCGTTTATTTGGTTCAAACCTAGCTCAAGTAGAACAAATTGCAGGTAGATTATTAGATTTTGAACAATCTATATCAGCAGAACTTGAAGCTGAATTACTGTCAGGTAGACAAATCAACTTAGAAAAAGCAAGATTAGCAGCTCTAAATAATGATTTAGCCACTCTATCAGAAGAGTTAGCTAATAATGAAGCTGCTATTGAATCCTTTGCTAAAGGTAATAGAATACAACAAGATGCTATTGCTAATGCTTTAGGACTATCTAGAGAAGAATTAGCTAAAATTACTCTCCAACAAGAATTTAATAACCTCTCAGCAGAAGAATTTAAAAATACTTATGGAGAAATTACATACCAACAACTTCAATCTCGTAGTGTTCAAGAAAGATTAGCAGATTCACTAGCTAAAATCGCTGAAATTGGTGCTAATTTAGGTGCTATATTTGGACCTTTCTTTGATGGTTTAGCTGCTATTACTTCTAATGCCCCTGTATTATATGGCATTATGGGTGGATTAGCAACTAGATCTATAGTAGCTGCTATTGGTAGTATTACAGCTGCTTCATTTTTATCTGGACCTTTTGGAGCTGCATTAGCTGGAGCAGCGGTAGGTGGATTATTTGCTGCTATTAATCAAGGAACACAAAAGGTAGCAACCTTAGCAGAGGGTGGCATTGTTACTCAACAAATGCGCCCAATAGTAGGTGAAGCTGGTCCTGAAGCTGTAGTACCACTTGATAAATTCTTTGGAGCATTAGATCAACAAACAAGAGTTCTAGAAACTATTGCTTCTAAAAACACTAATTTCTCAATAGGACCTCAAAAGTTAGGTACAGGAATGAGTTTATACACATACAACTTATAATTTTTAATATTTATAACCAAAAACACTATGGGACTTTTAAATAAATACAACGCTCAAGACACTAACTTTGCTCCATATGATGGTAGAACCCCAGGCCAAGCTACTAATCCTGGAGCTACAAAACAATCAAAACTCCATGCTTTTGGTGATACCCCAGGATATTCATTAAATGGTGCTTACTTTAATGACGTAAACAACGCAAGTAACATCTACGATAATGGATCACCAGTTGCTTTACCTTTACCATCTCCAAGTGTATTAGACTTAAACGGAGTTACCCCAGCAGGATACCAAGCTCCAGAAGTTGGAATTCCTACAGATAGATTGCAAGATATAACAGGTTAATAAATGCCATTACTTCCTAATCTCCCATATACAGACTTAACCAAACTTAAGTTTGGAGACCCTCGATTCGGTGATAGGCCTGGTGGGGGGTGGAGTGGTCAACCCTTTATTTCAACTTCTGGATTAGATGTATCTAGAATACCTACAGAAGATTTAGGACGCACTGGTGGTCCTGACATGTTTTTAAGAGGTGGGTATCTAGTACCAGGTAGAGTAAAAGAAGACGAACAAAGACTATTAAAGTTATTCACTAAAACCAATAGAGGAGTATTATTCTCAGCCCAACAAAATTTATTATCTACTTTAGGTGCTAGAATTTATGGGGGTTATCCTACTAAAGTAAAAACAGCTAATTTTGCTCGTTTAAATGATGGTACTTATAATCCCTTATGGTTATCTACTTTAGAAGCGGCTGCAGGCACTGCTTTTGGTGCTCATCCTAATAAACAAGGCACTGATCCTACAGGTCAAAATGATTTATTATCTCGCCCTCAATATATTAATTTAATTAATGGGGGTATATATAATACGGGAGGATTCGAAGGTATTGCTAATGTAAATAATAATAGATTAGTTAATCTTTGGGGAACTAAAATTTCAGGAGTAGGTGGTGGATTTTCCGGATTTTTAGGACAAAATCGATTAACTAGTTTTGTAAATAGAAATTTAGATAATCCCGAAAATCTTTATTCTTATGCAGGTGGCCCCCAAGCTGATAAAGATGGTTTAGGAAGAACTTATATTAAAGTGGGAGGTGATTCTCCTTCAAGACAAAATGGTGGTCAAATCCTTAGAGGATATGGTGGAGAAGGAGCAATAGTATATGCTACTTTTTCTCAAAACATGTTAGCTAATAAACAACCTATAGCTAATAAATCTTTTTCAACTGTTACTGATTTTAGAAAAGATATTGTTAGATCTAAAGATATTCCTAATACTGTAAAACGTAATCTTATTAGAAATGGTTCTTTAACTGCTGCCCCTAATTACACTAGACGAAATATTGAACAACGTGTATACCTAGGTGATCCGGGTAAACGCGGGGCTGATAGAAGTAACTATACTACAGGACGCCCAGACAACAATAAAGGATTAGACCAAATAAATGCCCTCTATCTATATAAAAGTGGAGGTGTAACTAGAGACGATCGTAAAAACGATTTAGTTAAATTCAGAATAGCAATTATAGATAACGATGATCCTTCTCAAAAGACATTTGCACATTTTAGAGCATTTGTTAAAAGTTTTACAGATAACGCAAATGCATCTTGGAACGATTTTAACTATTTAGGTAGAGGTGAAAAATTCTTTAACTATACTGGATTTACTAGAACTGTAAGTATGGGCTTTACTGTAGTAGCTCAATCTATCCAAGAACTTTCTATAATGTATCAAAAGTTAAATTATCTAATGTCTTCCTTAACCCCAGATTACTCTTCAGGAGGTTATATGAGAGGTAATTTAGCACAACTTACTTTAGGAGGTTACTTATATGAAGTCCCAGGTGTAATCACTAGTTTAACTTATACAATCCCAGACGACACTACTTGGGAAATTGGTATTCCTGCCACAGGCGAACAACAAACTAGACCTCAAAATGGTTCTGCTTTTTCTGACAGTGCCGTTAAAGAATTACCTCATAGAATTGAAGTACAACTATCATTTAGACCTATTGAGAAATTCTTACCACAAATTGTTGGCTCAAGTTATTCTTCACCCCAAAACCCAGATGGTATATTTGGAGCTGAAAATATTGAACAACGTTTTATTTCTCTTGAAGATGCAGGAGATAATATTAACACATTATACGCTAATGGAATACCACTCCAATTTAGAACTGCTGAGGATGCTGAGAAAAAAGAAATATTAAATAATTTTGAAAATGGAACTGGATTAGGTGCTAATGATTTTATAGATTTAAATGACCCTGAATATTTTGAAGGAACTGA
>Ga0070751_1002089_pt1 | contig 11500 bp, 14 predicted proteins | sample VirMetDEL_Aug_28_FD_78514 | JGI IMG/M metagenome (GOLD analysis project Ga0070751, IMG submission 78514) | Aqueous microbial communities from the Delaware River and Bay under freshwater to marine salinity gradient to study organic matter... | ecosystem: Environmental > Aquatic > Marine > Coastal...
ACAACAACAACAACAACAACACCACAACAACAACACAACAACGACATAAAAAATATATCTGTATTCACTATTACAAAAATGAATGAGTTACAAGATTTCGACCATAAGCAAAAAGAAAAATCGCGTAAGTGGTATCAAAAGAATAAAGAAAAAGTAAATGCCAAAGCAAAACAATATTATCAAACCAACAAAAAAAGAATAAAAAAAAGGTCGTTAGAAATAGTGCAATGTCCACTATGCAACACAACGTTAAAGCGTGGTTCATTATCTCACCATAAGAACAATGACAAATGCAAATTGCAAGCGGTATTTTTTTCTATGATAGCCAGCTAATTTAACGCGTTTAATGTGCGTATATAAAGATACTCGCACAACATACTAATAAAAAAGCACGTATTAAAAAAGATGTCCTACCAATACAAAATCGACGATTTCTTCAAAGCACTAACCGCCCCGAAGCAAGTACCACACATTAAGGACATTAAAAAAGGTTTGGAAATCATCAAAGAACACGCAGAAGATTTTGATGAAAATTTTTTTGTCGGTTCTTGTGTGTGGAAAAAAACAATTTGGCGTGAGCGTCAAGAATACGCGGCACTTCTCAGAGCGGAGAGAGAAGAAAAAGAAATAATGAGAGAAATGAGACGTGAAGACCGTGAAGCTCGTGAAATGGGTAGATGGTTTTGAAAAAATATTTTCAAGTTATAAATGCCTTACGCAATACTAATAACGATATCTTGCAGTGATTTAATTAATTCTTGCGTTATCGGTTGGTTGGTTTACAAAATAATCAATAAGAACAACATACAACACGCCGAAGCGTTCCCATATATGGCAAGTGCTCCAGAAGCAGACATTGAAATGATTGAAACGTTTAATGAAAATGTAGAGATGAAAGCATTTTAATATTTAGAATATATCAAAATGACATTACCTAAACATTTATTAACAATTATTTATTCTTTCGATTCTACCTATTATGAAATATTTGGTTTAGTATTAGATGAACTAAAAATTTTTTTTGAACATAAAGAAGAAATTGAAGATTTATTTGAAAATCAACATTTAGAAAAATACATTTTTGATTTATACGCCATTAGACATATAAATTATTTGCTGGGATATTCGAGTGATTAAAAATGTATATGTTCAACATAACCTTCAATAGGTTCTAAAATATCGTTTATGATTTCTTCCATTTGTTCATTGTCTTCTTCTTGATTTATTGTATCTGTACAATTCAAGCATGTGTTCGTTTTTCGTAATCTTTCGCCAAAAATGACAAATCCGTTTATAGTGGTTGCCATCATTGCAACAATCCCAAGAAATACCATTTTTACTTTTTCTTACTTCTCAACATAATATTTTTACGTGCTTTTTGCGGGAAAGGGTTTGGGGCGTGTGCTGTTGCTTCGCTCGGGGTTTTAGCGTATCGATTACTTGCCATTGTTTTTTTATTGCTACTGATTCCGCCACGATTAACACCGGATGTTTGAGCAAGTCCGGCGGAGTGTTCAGAGGGTCTAAAATCTCGCGTTGGGTTCCAAGTTAAACCGGGTGTTTTACCTTGATAAGAATCACCGGTTCTTCGTCCTCGCTTGTCCGGGTTCTCTTCCATAAATTCAGCGGCTTTAACATCTGAATCATCAATTTTTTCTTTTTTATACTTTTGTTTGTGTGTTCGAACCTTGACAACATCAACAAGCGGTTGTTCGGGTTTGTTTAGTTTGTATCCTTGAAATTCGGAAAGTCGTACACCTTCGCTAACTGTTAGCGGGTGTAACTTTGTCTTCATTGTTAGCGGGTTTTGTCTTGCCTTCATCTTGTTTTATTTCTATTACGTCAACATTTTCTTTTTGAAGTTTTTTATCATCAATATCATTTACATCAACTCTTTCAGGTGCGAACCCTCTCATTTCAAAATCTTCTTTTAGTTCGTTTTGTTCGGGAATATCCAGTGTATCGGGTTCATTGCTTAGTTCATTTTCAACACGCGGTTTTCGTCCTCTCATTCCAGATTGACCATTTAAACCACCAGCACCGCGACGATAACCAACGATTTCAAATCTTTTAATAGTATTCATTTTATTAAATATTCATCTAATATTTTTTTATCAATTTTTGACGCTTTACCACCCATTAAAGCGGATGCAAGGCGAGCATATGCCCACGATGTCGCCGTTTGATTAGGTCGAGACCCTGACGAATAAAAAGCACCTTTTCCCTTTGCTAATATTTGCCGTATTCCTTCGGGTTTAATTATTTCTTGAACCCTTTTATCTGTAATTTTGAACCCATACTTTTTTTCAAACTTAATAACATGGGGGGAACGTTTGCTTGTAAATGTTTTAAGTTTCGGGCGGTCAGTGCCTTCAATGATTGATTTAATCTGTTTTTTTCGGTCTTGTTTGCTTAATGTTTTAGGGACATAACGCGACGGAACATTTCGCGCTTCATTACCGTATTTTATTCTTTCCTTTTCACTCATGATATTAAACAGTATGATGATATTTTTGTGTCTTCCTTTAATTCAATTAAGGGGTGTTTGAGTTCTGTGAATTGCTCGTTCATATCTTGCGAGTGAATGGGATTTTCTTTTTGGTTCGCTTTCTCTTGGCGTATTTGGTGGCGTTTGTGGCGTTGTCGATATGGTCGGCGTGATTTCTTCGACATTTGAAAGTTGATTTTCTAAATCATTATTGACATTTATATTTCTATCACATTCACAACATCCACGACATATTTTTATTTTTGTACATTTGCTTTTTTGTATTGCTATAACTAACGAGACAATACAACCAGTTACAGCAGATACGAAAATACTTAATTCGCTCCAATTTGTCATTCTTAATATTGAATAATTAAAAAAATTTGTCCGAGCTTTGATATTCAAAAATTAGGTCAATTTGTTTAATACGCCCACCTTGTGCACCTGTTCCGCGTTCTGCTTCAAATAAAGGCGTGCCCGCGTTAATGTCAGTTGTTCGAACTTGGAAAGACTGCGGGACACGTTCACATTTCAGTCTAATATCATATTCGTAATGTTGGAATCGTTCGTGTGAAAAAGGGATTGGAATACGTGCATCATGTTTATCATTGAGTACGTGGAAAGTGTGAACAAATGGAAGGTCTAAATATAGAACGCCCGCGGGATTGTCGGCATATGTCGCCCCGTCTGCGTTATATGTTCCACTTGTTACGGCACCGCTGAAACCGTCAATTTTTGTAATTATTATTTCGCGAAGATTTAAATGTTGTGGCGCCAAGTCTTGCGGAAGGTTTACGGATGTTTTGCTTTTGTTTAATGTTAGATGTAGAACCGCCATGTTTTATTTCTGTTTTATGTTGTACATTAGAAATAAAAAAATCGTCATTTATCCAATCCATTTTACCACCGAAAAATTTGAATGGCTTGATATATTCAGCGTCATAATATTTTATGTAATCGGGATAATCTTTTTTGTTCTGTTTGTAGTTTTCCAACACAATAAATCGGAAATCTTGCATACTTACCAAATTATGATAAAGTTCACGACCTGCCGATGTTCCCTTTTTGCTCGTGTCCATGCTGAAAAATCCGTTTTCCCTCATTATCATATTTGCTTCATCGATTGATGAAAGAGCGTTAAAAAATAGAAAGTCGAGATTTAGGCGTATTTGACGAGCAACGGCGGTAAGTGATTGTGTTAATAATATAATAGACAGCGAACCGTGAGTACCTGAAAAATGCCGTCCGTTCTTTGCGAGTTCTTCCAACGTTTTATTTTTTAGCATGTTGTCAACTGCGAAATCATCAATAACGACCACAACATTCGATTTTACAGGCGTGAAAAACTTTTTGTTTTTGTTCTGTCTGTTATGGTCTCGAACTTCTATTTGTTTCGGTATAATGTATTTTTCCAACACATCCATATTCGGAAATCTGAACGATGGCGGGATACCTTCAAACGATGGTACATCTGTCCCAAGTGTTCGAGATATTAAAAAAATGGCATCGGGTTTTTTGCTTTTATCCTTTGTCAATTTTTGTAAAAGATGATTAACCATAAACGATTTACCGCTTCGTCGTTGTCCAACAACAACAGCAAAGAAAGAAGGCATTATTGTATCATGGTCAAATGCTTCAAACTTTGAAACATCATATGTTAAGGTTTTCATTTTTTTGTTTTAGATTTTACAAATATATTTTCGGGGACATTATACATTCGCGACGGTACAACGTAAGGGCGTTTTGAGCTGTACTGTTTCACCATGTCATCGGGCGTCAATTTGTAATTTATTGTTTCTTTGGTTTTAGTTCGTGGTATACGTCCGCTCATTCCCTTTCTCATAGCGTTCGCATATCCTCCGATTGCTTGCTTTGGTCTTATCTCTGCGGGTTTTTGAATTTCTTCTTTTCCTTTTTCTATCTTTTTCATTTGTGATTGTTGAGCAAGTCCCGCGGATGCTGTGCCAAGAACAGACCGCAAATCATTATTGTATTGTTGGAACAAAGAACCAGCACTAACAATAACACCAACTTTTAAATCGGTTGTCTTATAATATTGAGATATTGCACGCTTCATTTTTCGGTGATGAATCATGACTTCATCGATATTTTGAGATTTTAGAGCGTCACTATATTCTTTTTTATGCTGTGCGGTTCTGAACTCTTCGATAAAATCATTATAAACTAAATGCATGGCGTCGATTTCTTTTTTCAATGTTTGAATGTTCGATTGTTGGCGGTCTCTTTCTTCTCGTGTAATTCTGCTTTCCTCGCTGTTGATGTCCAACGCTTGATTAATTTGTTGTTGTGTGATTTGTGGAATATTTAGTTGTTGACTTTGTTCCTGATAAATCTTTGTTTCAGGTTGGAACATGGGGGTTTGTTCGCCATTTATGAGCATTGCCGGGGGTGCTTCTTCTTGGGTTGATTCTGCGGGTGGTGCATATGCTGTAACGGGTGGTATATATTTGTCTTCTTCCTTTTCTTCTTCTTCTTCTCTTACATTTTCGGGTTCTTCTGCTTTAATCTCGGGTTCTGCTGGTGCTTGTGGTTCTGTCTTTCCTTCTTCGTCAACTTCCATAACCTGAATTTCATCATCATCTTCTTCTTTCTTTTCTTCTTCCTTTTCTTCTTCCTTTTGTTCTTCCTTTTCTTCTTCCTTTTGTTCTGTCTTTTGTTCTTCTGTCTTTCGCTCTTCTGTGCTTTCTGTCATGAGTTGTCTTTCGATGGCATTTATAAACGGTTCATTCTTTCCTATCTCACTATATTTTTCGGAAAAATCATTTAAAAAATCTTTTGTTACAAACTCTGAGAAGGTTTTACCCTCTTGGATGTCTTTTAGTGCTTCGGGTTCTTTACTTCGTAATGATGACAAATTTTTTTTGGACGTTTTTGTTGAAAAAATTGGCTGTGTGTCATACTCATTTAACATCGCAATCATTTGCGGGGATGGTTCATCTTCTTTAATATGCTTTTTTAAAGTGGTCAAAACTCCTTTATAGGCGTCTTGATATTCTTTTAAATTAATCTTAAATTCGGTTTCATCATTTTTTTCAAGTGCACTTTTTAAATTCTGACTTGCTTCTTTTAATCCCTCAAGTTTATTTTGTATCGTTTTGACTTTAACAACCATTTTTTAAAATTTTTATCGTTTAGTTATTAAAAATATATTGTTTTAATTGTTTTTTCAATTGATTTTTAACTTGTGTAATCGTTCGCGGTGAAATCCGTAGGATAATGTTCCCATGTGTCCACTTGCTTAATTTTCACGTCGACATTTACGTTTTTCTTTCTCAAAAATTCGGCATCTTGTGCGGTATTTGTTCCGCCTGTTGTGTTTGTGTATCCGTAAGACTCACCGAACGGTGTGTTGCTTATTGGAAATCGTAGAACCAACTCAAAAGGAGACGCCGCGACATTTTTCAGTAAAAAAACGGGTTGTTCTGCTGTGTCGAACTCGTCCGTGTTTGTCGATGCGTTGGCGTGGAATGTGCAAGATGTAGACAATGGGGTGTAATCTGGGGCATTGTCATTTACTCCATGTATATTATTGTGAATATCAACACGACAAGACGCCCCCGAAATCCAAGTGTTCCCAATAAAAGCATAATCAGAAAATCGCGTGCTGCTTGCATGTCTGTTGTTTCCGTTGAAGTTCAACGAGACAATGAACACACCCGATTTTTTAGCCCCTTCTGCAACGGTTGAATAATCAAGAGACCATGCCGTGTTTGTGTTCGTGTTATGTGTAAACTGTGTATATTTAGACGGGTGTGAAGCATCAGACGAAGAAAGAGAACGTGCCCATTTCAACACGGTAATTTCTGCATGTGTTGGAAAAGAACCGCCTGTGCCTGTGTATTCTTGTCCGTTGTTTTTGTACTCCTTGTACAATGTAGGCGTTACCCAATTTGCACCGAATAATTCGGTAGATACCATTTTTCGGCGGTAATCTGTGCGCATGTCATCGATAATATCCAAATAATTTGTCACGGCGATACTGTTTTTTGTTCGCTGTATATCTCGCGCGCTGTCAATTTTAACGCTTGCATTCTCAATACTCAGCTGATTTGTTGCATCATTTATAATTTGAACATTTGCTGTTGTGTAATTGAATTGTACAGCGGGTGCGCCGCTTTTTAATGTCAAAATCCCAGCATTAGAAACAAATGAAAAATTGCTACTTATATCACCGACAATTATGGATTCCGAAAATGTTTTAACGCCTCCGATAGTCTGGGCACCGCTCTTCATCACCACACCATCAGAGTCTGACAGAGAGCGAGACACAACAAAGCGTCCAGCATTCACACCAAGAATTGAACCGTCCGCAATATTGACACTGTCCAGAAGTTTAAATGTTCCATCACTTGCAATTTGTAAATCATCGTGTGTATTTGTGCCTTCATGTGTTTTATCTCCTGTTATCGTCTGTGCACCAGTTAGGAACACACAACCACGACTTGCGCAGTATTCCTGGTCCGTCCCTGCGACATATGAATTACCAAACGTTGTATGTGTTGTTATTTGGTTGGTGTTGTCCAGGTTCAGATTTCCTCCAAAAATATTCCAACCAGAGAGGGCATTACATCCAGCACTGAATGATTTTGTGCCCGTTATTAATTGCGTACCAGTTTTTAACACCACGCCGTCAGCGTCTGTAATCCCTCGCGTTATCATGTGTTTGTTTGTATCGAGTGCGCAAAACTGAGACGCCGTCAAATTGGTGTTGTCTGTGAAATCGATTGTGGAAGCACTATTAAAAACAAGGTCGCCCGATATTTTGCCCGTTAGCGTTAAATCTTTTGTTATGGTTGTGGGTCTGTTAATGGTCAGTGTTAAAGCGGTTGGTGTAGGGTCAAACTCTCTAAACACAATATTGTTGTATTCAATAGTATTTATAATAGCTGTTTGTGTGGTGGACGATTGAAGCAGTGCACCAACATATGCACGTGTCGCAACACGTGTGATGGTTGCGGGTGCAGTGTATCCAATGTTGGCATCTGATAAATCGATAATATTCATACCGTCATCGGCAATCTGGCACGCTGTTGTAGCTCCGTTTGTGCCTGCCTGAAATACATGGTCGAAATTAGATGAATACAGTAAACGGTTGTTCGTGTAATCGCTTTTAATGTGGTATTGTGAAAGTGAACCAAAGCGTACACCATTCGCGCCGTTGAGTTGGAGCACAGAGCAATCGAGTGTCTGTACGCCTGTAAAATCGTCTATTACAACGTGAGAGCCATCTGATAAATTACTTGTTGAAATCTGCGCACCCCCAATTTTATATTGTGCCCCACTCGTTGCCAAGTTCAACGAACCCTTAGCGCTGTTGGCGTTTATCTCTAAATCGCCGTTTGCGTCGTCTTGAAGTCTCAACCCATGCACATCATCATTGAAAGAAATCAAACACGGAAATGGAGTGTCTACACCCGAAGACGTGTTATAATTTTTTAAAATGATTGCCGAAGTTGTGCCAGATATTGCGACATTTTGATGCAGTCCATCGCCGACGGGGTCGGCAGTACCCGCGAATAGTGTAGAATCTGACGCCAGAATGCCCGCGAATGTCTGGGGGGTTCCGCTTGTTTTATTGGGTACGCTTGCTGGGTCTATGCTCGACGCTTGGATTATTCCCGCCCCGCTTGTGCTTACGAGTTTGTTGGCGGTTAATCCTGTTGTGCGTTGCGTGTTGAGTGTGGTACGAAGTTGTAAATCATCAAGTTCATTATCCACGGTTGTATATCCGCTATTACTGCTGTTGATTTGCGATGCTTCGAGTTGCCCAACGGATGAGCCAGCGAGATTTTGTACGGTGCAATTGTTAAAATCTATTGTTGTATTTGAATCATGTAAAATATCTGTTTGAAATCTTAGTGTCCCACTTGGTTCAATTGTTGAAATTATAACCCCGTTTTCGTCTTTTTGCGTATTTGTTAAAATGCCGTCAGCACTTTTAATTCCACCCGTTGGAACATCGAAAACCGCTCCGTGCGTGTTAAATTTAAAATCAATTCCGTCATGGTTTCCACTGCCAATGTGTATTTCGTCCGCGTCAATATTAAAACGATGTTTTGCTATACTGGGGAGATTAGACATTTTTTATTTGTTGTTTACATAATAAAATAAAAATGGATAAATCGAAACAAGAAACCATTGAAGAAATCGAAAAACTTTTAAGAAAATTAAAAACAATAAAAAGAAAAATTTATTGTTCTAAATATTACCAAGAAAACAAAGAACGGATTTTAAACCATATTAAAAGCATAAAAAGGGATAAAGCAAATATTTTATCCGAAAAATGCAATTTTCAAATAGAACAAAAACAAATTGTAATTGATTTTGAATAATTTAAGACTGAACAGAAACAACCATTCGACCCGAGGAAGGGTCAGTTGATACGAGACGCTGAACAGCAAGCATAACATGCGCACGATGCGTGATAGCAGTCCCCGCCTTAATGGTAAGGTGGATTTCAGGGTTGCCAAGTTCACGCAGAGAAAGAGAACCAGTATTTGCAACCGCTTTTTCGTGAATCATAGACAGAGGAATACGAACGACATGTTCCGTATTTGCGAGGTTGTAGGTGCTCGCACTGTGTAGAGCCATTTCTCCGCCGTAGTAGTTACCACCCTTTGCGGACTTGTAGGCGAAAAGGTCCAGAACACTGGGGGACAATTCGCAAATAGTCTGACCAGAACACACGAGTTTCACGGTGTCAATCATGTCAATCGGAATACCGCGAGTTCCGGGGTCGATGTCAACATTTGCAGAAACACCCTCAAGACGCTGAGCGTCAACCGGTTTTTCAACATACACATAAATGTCAGTTGTGCATCCGTTGTCAGTAATGGGGATTTTTACGGTAGATGTAGAACCAGCGAGCGGGGTGAAATCTTTGGGGTTTTCGTCAACATAGTCATACGAATATTGCGTGAGTGGTTGCGAATAATTCGCCTCAACGGTCATGTCAGTCATTTCACGCGTAAGGGTACGATATTCACAATGCATGACAGGATTAGTAAGGGTGGCGGATACGCGGTCAACGGTTGAACCGGTTACCGCTGTGCCTACCTCGGCAGAGTGAGAACCGGCGACAAGGTCACCGAATTTAACAGTCACACGGAGAGGTTCAACAAATGAAGAATCTACGGAAGTCGCTACATTTTCAAAGAAAGAAAAAAGCAGTGGCAACCTGAATTTATTAGTGGTTGCTGTTGATGCACTTGAAAAATCGGCATCACCACCACAAAGGGCATTTTTAGCAATCAACACACGGGCATCATTTGAAAGATTTTTAAGAAGTGCGTAGTAATTCTTACCACTCAAACGAGCAAGACGGCGCGAGGAACTGTGAAACTCAATTTCATCGATAAAACGGGGGAAAAGGTTTTTAAAGTTCAGAACAGTCCCGTATCCAGGTGTAGCATCATTAGCAAGTGCAGGAATAGACACATCACATTCAAAAACACACCCGCGAAGGTATCCGTATCTTTGAAGTTCGAATTGAATAGAAGAAGACGCACTGATTGCATTAGTTCCGACGGGGTTGTGTGTCAACCACTGGACGGCATTGTTGGGCATCTGTTCTTCAATTGCATAATCGAAAGGATTAGACACAGAGTCTTCCGCCTGTGCGAGCGTGTTTTTAAGGGCGGACGATTCGGCGGCGAGGTGTTGGATATCCATGTTTATATATTATTACTTGTTGTTGTTGTGTTATTATATGGAAATATAAAAAAATTTTCAACTAAAAAACGAATACTTTATTTTGAATGTCTTCTTCTTTTTGGTATAGATAAAATCCCAAAACCTCAGGGGATACAAAATTTCGTTTTATTTCTCCTGCGTGTGGTTGTTTCTTATTTTTGTATTCATCAAATTTTTTATAAAATTGCATTGTACGTAAATTTTTTTTGTTTTTCATTACTTGCTTTTTGTATATTTTCTCACCTTCTTCGGGTGGTATATCAAATGTTAATTGTTCGGGCAAAAATTCAATGTCTGATAAATATTTTGCTAACATGTGATTGTCATACATTTCTTTAAAAAATTCAAAATTATTTTCTAATTGTGCCACGTCGAAAATAGGACTAAGCAAACCCAAAGGAATAAAAGTTTTTAAAAATGTTGAAAACATCAGACCCGTCAATTTATTTTTTCCCACTTTGTACAACTCATTAATATAATCAATATCACGGTCAAAATCTCCGTAAGGATATATTTTATAATCATTACCGGACAATATGAGAGATTTACCAACGTGAAACATATTTAAAATATCGAGAGGTGGCATGAATGTAATGGGGTCTTGTTCTGTGCAAATCCTTAAAATGTTTTCTTGTTTGAACATGTCGAACATTTGATTAGTGAAATAAAAAACACGTGGAGAACCGAACATTATATTCATATCTACATCTTGACCAGTTGATAAAAAAATTGTGTGTAATATCAAAGCAGAAGCACACCCCAAAGAATGCGAAGTTATGCGAAATGATTTATCGGCGTTTTGAAACAAAATATTTAATAAATCAACATATACCGCTTCATAAACTTCACGTGTGAAATCTAAAAAACCTTTTGTTGTTTGTGTGTCATATTCTTCTTTTATTTCGGTAAAATATTCACTTGAAAAAGTTTTTGAAATATTCAAATCTTGGTAAAAGTTTATTGCATCTTTTGAACCCCTAATTGATAGCGTAATAAATTCTTCATCCTCAATAATTCGGGCAATTGGTGAACCTGTTATTTTTGAGTAATAAATACGATGTCCTATTTTGGGTATATCTGTATATGTTTGTTGTACGAGTTCACACGAATATTTAATTTCTTGTTTATCGCTTTTTAAATTTGTTTCAATGTGTTCATACTCAACTTGAACTTCTTTTTCGTCTTGTGTTTCTTGATAATATAACGATGTCAAATCTTCAACATTCATTTCATCGTCTGGTTTTTTGTCGGGTTTTTGTTCTGCTTCTTGTATTCTGTCGTGTACTTGCTGTATATTTA
>Ga0070751_1002092_pt1 | contig 11487 bp, 25 predicted proteins | sample VirMetDEL_Aug_28_FD_78514 | JGI IMG/M metagenome (GOLD analysis project Ga0070751, IMG submission 78514) | Aqueous microbial communities from the Delaware River and Bay under freshwater to marine salinity gradient to study organic matter... | ecosystem: Environmental > Aquatic > Marine > Coastal...
ACCGTCTTTGCCGTTCCGTTTTATTTCCTCGCAGATAGCCATCTGCTGGTGGTCTTAAAGAGCGTGGCCGGCGTCGATACGACTCAGGTGCTCGGCACCAACTACTCGGTCTCCGGTGCAGGTGTCGAGTCAGGCGGCACGGTCACGATGAACGTGGCCCCGCTTTCCGGCACGACCCTCACGATCTCGCGCAATGTGCCGATCACGCAGGAAACGGATCTACAACCGAATGACCGGCTACCGGCTGAGTCGCTCGAGGACGCGCTCGACAAGCTGACGATGATCGATCAGCAGATCAACGAGAATGCGATCCGAGCGATCAAGGTGCCGGTGTCGGATTCGACTGCGCTTAATACGACACTCGACACGGCCGCAGTACGAGCAAATAAGTATCTTGCCTTTAACAATCTTGGTGAGCCGATCGCGACCACTGCACCCGCAGGCATCGCAACGGTCAACGAGACTCAGATCGCGACCGCGGGCCAGACCGTGTTCTCGCTTGCGAATTCGTATGTCCCAGGCATCAGCAATCTCGATGTATTCGTCGATGGCGTCAATCAATACCCAGGCTCCGCTTATACCGAGACCAACAGCAACACGGTGACGTTTTCGGCAGGACTCAATGCAGGAGCTAAGGTTAGGTTTACGACCGCTCGAACGCTCTCAACGAGCCAGTCGGATGCGGCGATTACGACCTATGTACCTGCCGGCACTGGCGCGGTATTTACTAACGTCCAAGCCAAGCTGCGCGAAAGCGTCAGCGTCAAGGACTTTGGCGCAATCGGCGATGGCGTGACGGATGATACGGCTGCAATTCAAGCAGCAATTAACGCCGCTGCTGGCCGCACGGTCTACATTCCGGCAGGAACGTACAAGATCACTAACACGCTGTCTTATAACGTCTCAAAGACTTTTGGCGCGTTTAGCCCCGGCATTAAGCTGATGGGCGACGGCATGATTAAGACGTTTCTTAATCACCAAGCGCCTAACAAGCCTCTGATTGACATTGACAGCGGATCGCACGGCGGCAGTTACGAAGCCGCTATGGGGTCTTTAGTCACCGAACTTGCCATCGTCAATACGACGGCAACGGCGGGTACGGTTGGTATTCGAGTGTTGAATGGCTATCAAATTGACATTCATCACGTTTACATCAAAGGCATGACCAGCCACGGCGTAGAGCTTAAAAACGGGCTTTACGCGGATGATGGTTGGAATATGTTTAGCATGACTCAATCGTGGATTGATGCGTGCAAGGGCTGGGGTATTAAAGCGGACGGTTCTGCGGGTCGTAACGAAGGTAGTTACACCTATCTGCGCGAAGTGTTTTTCCAAACCAACGGCACGACAGATGCGGCGTATCAGCCAAATTCCGGCGGCATGATTTGGAAAGGCCAAATTTTAACGATGGAGTCTTGCGGATTTGCGAACGGGAACGAGAATGTCGGCCTGTTCATCAAGGGTGAATCCGGGAGTGGACAAACCGTCGATCTTCGCAACGTGACGTTTGAAAACTGCAAGAAGCGCAGCCTTTTTTGTCGCGGTATCCTCGTTTTCAACGCGGTCAACTGCCAGATTTACAACAACAACGATTATGTGGCCGAAACTGGGTTTGAGTTTGAGGCAGGCAGCTTTGTCATCCGACAGGTAAACATTGAAAACATTACGGTACGCGCAACGAGCGGAAACAATCCTTTTACGGCGTTCAAAATTAGTGGTGCAAACGCTGACTTTAAATCTTGCCGAGTTCGCAATGTAAATTGGGAAAACTTTGACTACGCCGGGCAAACTCGATTTGACGGGTGGGAATTTGATAACATTCCTAATACCGGAGAATTGTTTGTTCAAACATCTGCATCGGTCTTGTTCCGACCAAAAGCATATATTGGCGAGGGCCGCACGGTTCCTTTGCGTCTGCGTGGCCCGCGAGCGCAAAGCGGCGGCGGCGTTTCGTCAACGTCTGGGGAATGGGTTGCTTATCAACTTCCTTCGGGGGGATTAGTTGTGCCGCTTGGTGATGTGTCGGCAGGATCGCGTTATTGGTGTTATCTCTATGACAACAACGGCGCACCGGCTATTGAAGTGTCAAATTCGGCATCACCCGTTACTAACGCTGCAAGCGGTTACGCAGTCAAATCTGGCGATGCTACCAAATACTACATTGGTAGCATTTTGGGCGGCGCAATCGATGACACAGTTGCTACCACGGGGCTTGGATGGCTAGACCCCTTGCCTATCCCTGGCTCGGTTGGCGGTACGCAAAGCTACATTTGGTCAGATTCAACGGGCGATTTGTACATTAAGAGCGGTGCTTTGCCTTCAAACGACACAGACGGCACCATTGTGGGCACACAGTCGTAATTAAGGTTTTAGGAGTATATCAATGGCTGACAAGAAAATTTCCCAGCTTTCGGCGGCAAGCACGCCGCTTGCTGGTACTGAGGTTCTGCCGATTGTGCAGAGCGGCAGCACTGTTAAGGTGTCAGCCGCTGACGTAACTGCCGGACGCGCAGTGTCTGTGTCGAGCGTTGCGGTGACAGGTTCAACACCTCCGGCAAACGGCGTATATCTTCCGGCTACGAATAGTGTTGGAATCTCTACGGCCAGCTCAAACGCTGTTTACATTAACTCGTCTGGAAATGTGGCGATTGCGGGAGGTAACGTACCTACGCAAGTGTTTAATCTTTATCGTTCTGGTTCTACGCAGACGGTTATGTCGGCGGGCAACAGCAACACCGGCCTTAACGGAACATACTTTGGTGTTGATACGGCCGGCAATGCGATTATTAGCCAGACTAAAGCGACTTTAACCATGACGCTCAGCAACGCCGGTTTGCCTCGTGTGGTTCTGACCGCTGCCGGCAACGTTTCGGTCGGTGCCGGGGTGGTTACTACGACCGCAACGGACGGGTTCCTCTATGTGCCGACCTGCGCAGGTACACCAACTGGAACGCCAAGCACAGTAACCGGATTTGCACCTATCGTCGTAGACACCACGAACAACAAGCTGTACTTTTACAGCGGCGGTCAGTGGCGAGACGCTGGGCCGTAACATTTAACCCGTACTGGTGCGGTTCACCACGGGATCTGATAGCTGCCTATTGCGCAGCGCGGTTATCGACTAGCAGATCGCCAGTTCGTCTCCCGCTCGAGCGCAGCTCTGAGAGCGAGGATCTCAAGCTCTAAGGCTTGAGCCTCCTCCCAGCAGCCACGCTGACGGATCGCAGCGAGGATGTACTCGACAGGCTGCCGGCGATCAATACCGCGGCGCTTTTCGAGTTCCCTTGCCCACGATCCTGGCGGGCTTTCCTTGTCTACTATCACGTTCTACCTCATCGGTACCCGGCTCATACACAAATTGTCCACAGGGACGGTCGGCGGCACTCTGCCAGAAGTCGCAATAAAGTGCATCTTTCTGCCAGCGCGAGTAGTGGCAACTACCGCAAGTCCATGAAGTATCGAGAATATTTCTTTCCATCTTTATGCACCAGTTCGCTCTTGATTGGTACGCCATCATCGCGCAGATTCTTGATGCGTGCGGCCAGTCGCAGGCAGTTAAACCGCACCAGCGCGTCCATCGCAGTTAAGGATTTACCTGTCTCGAGGTACATACGGATTCTGTCGGTTTGTGTTTTCTTCACGGTTACTCTCCAGTTTGTGAATCAATCGATCTAAATACCATCGTGCCTTCTTAGCGTCCTCTAGCGGCGCGTACTTGTCCCACATACGCAAGGTGTACTTGAGCACTTGCCACTGAAGTGCGCCTCGAACGGGGTCAGGGGCGCGTGCGACCGCATCCTCGATGACGTCGATCGCCTCGTACTTGCCTTGCGTGTAGTGCGCGGGATGATTAACGGGGTCGCTCATCCTTGCCTCCGGTTCGCTTGGATCGTGCGCCAGGTATCCATGACGATCCGCTCGGTGTCTCGCTTGTTTGCGATCTTGGCGTGTGCAGCGATCGCAGCCACGAGCCGCTCGTGCGCAGCCAGAGTGTCGGCGTGCTGTACCGCCTCGGCCTGACGCTCGGCGACGGTGCCAGCGCTGTGGGTGAATACGGCCTCTCGCGTTCGCTTGAAGGCAAACTCGGCACGCTCCACCTCGGCCTTGTGTAGAGCACAGGATTCGTCTGTGTCCACCAGATACCGCAGCGCTTTCTCTGCTCGCTCATCGCTGATCATCAGAATGGAACGTCATCGTTAAATGCGGAATCGACCGGCTGATTGACCGCGGGGATCGGACGCCGCTCCTGCTGGTTGTACGGGCCGCTCTCGGTCTTAGGCTGCACGCTCATGCTGATAAACGGCACGCCGCCTTTCGACTTCTTGTGCCACGCCGAGATCCGGTACTCAGTACCCTCGACGTTGATCGTTCCCTTGTAGTCGGGCCTGTTCGGATTGCCGGCCTTGTCGTTGTCGAACATTACGCCGCGATTCGTATCGTCCCATTGCTTATCACTCACAGTTCAATCTCCTGTAATTCACTAACGGTCTGATCAAGCTCTTTAAGAAACTGAGCCACCTCTGACTCAATCTCAGCAATCAAGGCAGGGTCACGCTCGACTCGGATGATGAGCAGTTGCAGGCGTTCGCCGAGCCGTGGATCGTAGGCTACGAAGTCGCACCATCCGCGCCCCGTGCAGAGCATTTGCCATTGCATTTGCAGCAGGTACTTGTGCGGCACTTGGCGCGTGCGTAGGTACTCGATCATCGTCGCTGAGTTCGGGCATTTGATTTCCACGAGACCGTCAGCGCTGACTAGTCCGTCTGGGCTAGCACCGGCCTCAAGTGTCGGGTGCTTGTGGAAGCCGGTCTCCTCGACGATCTCGCTGGTCTTAGCAGAGTACGCAGCGCGGGCCTCCGGCTCCTTCTCCGTACCCCACTCCATCGCAGCGTTCGAGAAACTTGCAGCCACCTCGCCGGTCAAGCGCTCGCAGACGAGCTGGGCTAAGTAGTTAGCCCGACTCGCGCCATAGCCCGACTTGGTGCGGGCCATCACATCTGCGATACGACTAGCGGTCACGCGGCCGCAGCGAGCTGCGAACCATGCCTCTGTACGCTGATCCATTACCAGTCTCTCCGCTCAAGCTTGAAGTTACGGATCGGCCAGCGGCGCAGGATATTCTCAGCAGGCCATACGAGTACGACTGAGCCGGCCTCAGACTTCCAGCAGCCTTCTTGCGTGAGTCCCTCTCCGGTGTAATAAAAGGCGCGCTGGGCGTCACCGAGACTCAGGTTATGGTTACGCTCAAACTTAGCAAGATCGAGGCTGCACGCATCGGTGAGCAGGACGGTCTTGCCGTCGCTGTCTCCTTTGATGCCGCCGGTCGCGAAAACATCGGCGTGGGCAGGGATGGCGGCGAGTGCCGCGAGAACGATTAACTTACGCATGGGTCAACTCCTTTTTGCGTTGTGAGAATTTGTCTGTTACCTCGCGCCGTAGCACCTGGGGCAGACTCTTGAATAAAGCGTTGAGATCGTCGGTGCTCGAGCACGCAGCGAGTTTGGCGTCGAGTTCGGCGTGCAGTCCTTCACGCTCTCCCTCCGGCAGATCCTCGCCAGCGTAGATGTAGAGACCGAGACCGTATAACGCGATGCATTTAGTCATGCAGCGCATGATGGCGGTGTTGATAGCGAAGGCGTCTGGATTGGCGATCGCCTTGTTGCGGTTGTCCATGACGGGCAGCAAGCAGGTCTTGATGTCTCCGCGGATCTCGACCGATACCTTGACCATCGCAGTACCGTCTTTCAAGTAGATCACCGGCAGACCGTCATACTCGTGGACGGTGTAGCGGGCAGCGCTATCGATCTTGAGCACTTCTGCCCAAGCCCATGCCCAGCTCAGATAACTCAGTTGTCCCTTGCGCTCAACGTGATCGTTGACGTTGATCTTTAGTAATTCACTCACTGTCGTATCTCCACAATGCGAGCGCGATGTCACAGTCAGCGATGCGCTCTTGTTCTTCCAGTTGCTCGAGTTCCTGATCCTGCTGGTGCCACCAGGTCATGTCATCGTCGAACATCGGTCACCTCGTCGTCGCATGAGTGGCCGTCGCATGGATCAACGAGAGCGGCCAGTAGATAAACAAACACGATGAACAGGACGATCGCGATCGCCTCCCAGTCGATGATGCGCTTCATGCTGCTCTCCTCTGCTTTACGAATGCAGCGATTGTGTCGTTGGTGCCTTGGAACTTGCCGAGCGAGTACGCAAGGCGCAGTAGGTTGGCGATGCTGCTCTTGTCTACCACTCGATCACCGCACTGACATTGACCGATCAGCGTGAGCAGTTCCAGCTCGTCACCGAGCAGGTCGATCGCTGCCTTCCACGGCGCAAAGCGCACAGGGTCACGCTTGATATCAGCAAGCAGGGAAGGGATCTCGTCGGCATTGTTGCGGAGGAACTCGGCCTCGCACTCGACGCAAACGTCATCGCAGCAGAATTCTTGTTTGTCTTTACCGCAGTCTTGGCAAATCGCTTGAGCGTAGTTCATGTGTTGTTCCTATCTGTGTTTTGTTACCGTGAGCGAATGCTAACACGAATCTGATTCGATGTGTCAACACTTGCAAACAATTTTTTTATAGTCCACACTCGCGACTGGAGGATGTAAGCCATGACATACGATGATCTGATTAAGACCTACCATAGCCAAGCCGGTATCGCTCGAGCGTTCGGGTTGAGCCGAGCCAGCGTCAATCGATGGGCTAAGACCGGCAAGGTGCCAGCACTGCGAGCATTGCAGTTTAAGCACGAGCACACGCCCGCAGAGGCCCGCATGAGCCGCAAGGCTATGCAAGCCGAGGCAGCGAAGCGATGGGCTGAGAGGGGCTGAGAATGCCTAGAAACGACAAACCCCCTGAACGGGGGCTTGACGGATCGCACGGGTCGATCTATTTTGCACTCGGGGTTGGAGTGTGAGGCAATGGTAGGCGACCGCTTTACCACTGTCAAACACTCTAACGCCTCGGCCACTCTGGACGGGGAAACAACGCGCAGAGCAGGCTTAAATCTAGACCGGGGCAGCGGGCCTCTAGACACGCAGCGCATAGCTGGGAAGCGTGAACCGCACCTGAGTAATCAGGGAAAAGTCGCCAGCACTGGGATGGCTCCGTCAGGTTTGAGCCGTGAATCCTACGCGAGTAGAGCTAGGCGTTCCTGTCTCTACCGCCTGGGATTCACCATCAGGTTTGCTATTTACTCTTATGTTCTCCTTAGTGTTTTCTTTTTTTTTATAACTATAACTCTGGGGTAACTATGACTGAACCAATCGCACAAGATTCATCAGCGTATGCTCGAGCACAGTCCGAGCAGTATTGGAAAGATCTCGACAAGACTCCGCTCAACAAGCTCAGATTTGCTGATGCGTTACTCGCTCGCTACACGGTCTGGTGGTCTCCGCAGCAGGATGAGAACGTGGACTGGTTACGCAGTGAGGTCGGAGAGATCATCCGATCGATGACACCGGAGGAGAAGCGACAAGCCGCGGGTGATCCGCACATTGCGGGAATGGTTCGCAAGCTCTGGAAAGATGCCGCCTACGTCAGACTGAAGGAGGCGTTATGATTTATACAAGCCTTAAAAAGATTAGAAGCGACGAAGGCTATGAAAGCGAGAAATATAACAGAGTGAGAATGAATCTCGGTTTAACGGACTGCACTGACGATCCTATTCCATTAGCAGTTATTTTTGAAGCGAACGGATTTTCTGACGCAGTAAGTTTATTGACTTGCTGTGATGGGTTTGATCGGCATTGTGTGATTTACAACGTCTGGTGTGCTGAGAAGTTTCAAGACCTAATGGTTGATTCAAGAACTCTCAATGCCTACAAAGCCGCAGTTGATTTTTCGCACGGAAAGATTACTGAAGATCAACTGTATTGGTACAAGTATCAAGCCGATGAAGTTCTTAACGAATGGTCTAAGACTGAATTAATTAGAAGCGCCATGAAACAAAATCCTGATTTGTGGGCAAGAGAATCGATAAAGTCTTTAGGTCATACCGATAAAATTATCGACGCTAAACTGCCTAAATTAGCAATCCGAAGGGCGGCTGGGTTGGCCGGAGACGTTTCTGATCCAAGGCCAAGAGAAGTAAGTTCTGTTATCAATTGCTGTTTTTTGCTTGCGAAACAACACGCTCGGCAGGAAATCAGAAAAGCACAGATTGAAAAGTTCAGAGAAGTATTTTGTTCGGAGGCGGTGTGAGATACCGATACGATCCTCTTGAGGCACGGGAGCCGAGCGTCGAGAGTGATCCGTATCGCAAACTGTGGGCAAGCGTGTTGTTGATTGCAGTGCGCGATATGAATCAGAAACGTCGCTGGCGTGACGCTAAGTTCTGGTTGTACTCTCGGCACCAGAATGCAATCGGTTCAGCGGGATGGATCTGCTCGATGCTTGATCTCGATCTCGAAGCATTGCAGCGATTGTGTGCGACTCGGGCAGGACGCAAAAAGATTCTGAGGTCAGATCGGTATGCATGAGATTCGATTAACACTGCCGTGGCCGCCGAGCGTCAACCATTACTGGCGCAACTTTCGGGGTCGCATGGTGATCGGCGCGAAGGGTCGAGCGTATCGACACGCAGTGATCGCGAGCGTGATCGAGCAGGGTATCCCGCGAAACAGAATTTCGTGCAGGCTTGCGGTGAGCATTGATGCATACCCGCCTGACAATCGTCGCAGAGATATCGACAACATCAACAAGGCGCTATTGGACGCGATCGTTGCCGCCGAGGTTATCGAGGATGATGGCCTCATCGATGCATTGAGCATCATCAGATTCGACGCGGAGAAGGATGGCCGTGTCGAAGTGAGGATTCAAGAATATGCCAAAGTGGTGTGAGGTCTGCCGCACGCAGTATGTTCACAAGTGCAAGCGAGAGAAGCAGCACGATGTGATTCGCGAATGGTTCGCAAAGCGCGATGCGGCTAGAGCAATCAAAGAGTTACTGTGTGAATCGATCGACGAGTCACGCCAGTCTGACAAACGATGGCGACCGCGAGCGAAACGGTCACAAAAACGGGCTACACAAACCCTGACGCTGGGGGCATGATGGAGCCTCACCCGCGGAGGCTTTATGAGCGACGTTCACACTTACGAGTTACCCATCGAGCTGATAGAAAACGCGAACACCATCATCGATCTTGCAGAAGTGGTGGTTGACTATGAGCGCACGCTTGAGAAGATCATCGACTGGCAACCTAACTCGGAAGTTGCGGAATTTGCTCGACAAGCGCTGGAGTGGAACGAACGGAGACTCGACTCGTGACAACTGACGGCATTCAATTGGCACCGTGTCCGGCCTGCCTCGCGCATGGCTGGCTACTCGACGAGGCAACCTTTACTTGGTTTCGATGCGTGGTGTGTAACCCAGAGCCGCCGCCGAAGGCGAGCGCGATCGTGCTCGAGTACAAGCGCGGCGCGAAGGTGAAAGCGAAGGCGAAGCCAACCGTAGACGATTTACCGCCGGCAGCCTAGAATTACAGCTATGGCTAAACCAGGTCTTTACGCAAACATTTGGGCGAAGCGCAAGCGGATCGCTGCGGGTAGCGGCGAGAAGATGCGCAAGCCGGGCGAGCAAGGTGCGCCGACTGCGAAGGCATTTCGGGAGAGCGCTAAAACCGCGATGAAGAAGCGATGAAGGCGAAGCGACTCGGTGATCCCGAGCGGCCTGACGAGGATGAAGAAGATCCTTTTCTCTTTCGCCGCGGTGGTGGACGAGGCGCGTTATTCCCAGGGAGCGGGCGGTTTCGAGGCGTGCGCGGCGGGAGAGATAGTCGCGCTGATCGATTCCCCGGCGTCATTGATCGGGATGTGTGGTACAGAGATCCGCGGAAGCAGCAGGAAAAATGAAAACACCGGCATGGCAACGTAAGGAAGGGCAGAATCCAAGGGGCGGCCTGAACGAGAAGGGGAGAGCGAGTTATGCTCGGGAGACTGGTGGAAAGCTTAAGGCTCCGGTTCGCAGTGGCGATAACCCTCGCCGAGCTTCGTTTCTTGCGCGCATGGGTAACGCTAAAGGGCCGATGCAGGATGAAAAGGGACGCCCCACCCGACTTGCCCTCGCCCTCAAAGCGTGGGGTGCAAGCTCGAAAGAAGATGCAAGGGCCAAAGCGCGGGCCATCTCTGCGCGTAACAAAGGGAAAGCGTAATGCCATTGATTAAATCAGCGAGCGCGAAAGCGTTTCGCGAAAACATCCGCACCGAGATCAAGGCTGGCAGACCGACCAAGCAGGCGGTCGCGATCGCGTATGCGACCAAGCGATCTGCTGCTGCGAAGAAGGGCGCGGCCAAACGGAAAGCCTGATGCCTGCTGGACGTCCGTCCATTTACTCGCAAGAGCTGGCCGATAAGATTCTGTCTGAGTACAGTCTTGGCCGAAGCATTCGCGACATTTGCTCGGATGCAGGAATGCCTGACCGCGTGACGTTATGGCGATGGCGCAATGAGAATCAGGAATTTGCATCCGCTCTCGCGCGCGCACGCGAAGCAAACGCAGAGACGATTGAGGACGAGATCAGCGATATCGAGCGCAAGGTGCTGACCGAGCAGGTTAATCCGCAGGCGGCAAACGTGGTGCTCTCCTCGATGCGCTGGCGTGCTCGAGTGCTTCACCCGCGGCGTTATGGAGACAAAGCGGAAGTGGAGCACAAGGGCGAAGTGGGTCTGACCGTAAACGTAGTACGGATGACGGATGCCGACAATAAACCTGCCGGCGAATAACTGGCGGCCTCGCGACTATCAAATCCCTGCATGGCGGGCGCTCGAGAGTGGCTGCACAAGGCTCGCTCTGGCGTGGCCTCGGCGTCACGGTAAGGATGAGATCGCGCTGCACTGGGCGGCCTGCTCGATGATGACGCGACCTGGCGCGGTGTGGCATATGCTCCCGCTCGCCAATCAATCGCGCAAAGCGTTATGGGATGCAGTCAATCCTCGCACCGGCAAGCGCCGAATTGATGACGCATTCCCGCCTGAACTGCGCGAGACCACTCGAGAGCAGGATATGTTTATCCGGTTCAAGAATGGCTCAACGTGGCAGGTGGTCGGCTCGGACAACTACAACGCGCTCGTCGGCTCGCCGCCGGTCGGCGTGGTGTTCTCTGAGTACGCGATGGCTGATCCGAATGCGTGGGCGTTTCTCAGACCGATCCTCGCTGAGAACGGTGGCTGGGCGATCTTTATCTCGACGCCCCGCGGTCGCAATCATTTCAGCAGGCTCATCGACTACGCGAAGGATGATCCGAACTGGTTTGGACAGGTGCTCACGGTCGAGGACACGGGTGCGATCCCGATCGAGACGATCCAGCGCGAGCGCAAAGAGCTACGCATGGAGCGCGGCGACAAGGAAGCCGAAGCGATCATCCGACAGGAATACTACTGCGACTTTGATGCAGACATTCCTGGCGCGTACTTTGGTGAGCTGATGAAGTCAGCGGAGGTGCAGGGCCGTGTCGGATCGTTCCCTCATGTGATCGGCCAGCCGGTCGGC
>Ga0070751_1002093_pt1 | contig 11484 bp, 25 predicted proteins | sample VirMetDEL_Aug_28_FD_78514 | JGI IMG/M metagenome (GOLD analysis project Ga0070751, IMG submission 78514) | Aqueous microbial communities from the Delaware River and Bay under freshwater to marine salinity gradient to study organic matter... | ecosystem: Environmental > Aquatic > Marine > Coastal...
AACACCTGTGGCTGGAGTAAAAACTACTGAGTTTACGCCAGCATAGCTTGAAACTCCAGATAATATGTAACTTTTCAACTGCAGTGCAGTGAATTTTCTTATTATTCCGGATCCAAATTGAGTATATAGTTCTGTTGCGTCTGTTACAGATGCCAGTAATGGCTGCAGGTCTGGTCTTGGCACACTATTTGTTTTTGCTTATTAAATATTACAAATATCGCCATTTTTTTTTACATTTCAAAATATATTACATCCTTATTAAAAGAGAGTTTATTCTATCTTCAAACAAATCAAGAGATCCATCATTTTCAATTGTTTCATTAAAATTGAAATTATCAACCTCTGTTTCTGAAATATGAGATACGGCTCTCAATGCCTCAAACACATCTTTTCTAGACCCTCTCATGTGTGTGTTTAATCCAACTAAAATTGGAATCCAATCCTGTACAAGGCGCTTATCCTTTGATCCAATGTAGTCGTCAAGTCTCTCTATGCCGTATTCTTTGCAAAATTCAATCCAGGTGAACTTTCTATTTATTCGAATAACTCTTCCTCCATTTTCAATAACACAATTGACTTCATTAAAAAATCTACAATCTGGTGTAAAAATAATAGTGTCTGGATTCGAATCCCAAATGTATTTTATTTTTGTCAAATATGCATTTACCCAAAAATTGGGGCAAACACCAACTCTAACCTCAGTTCCTAGTTTTTGAAGGAATTCCCGTCTGGTCATAATGCTACCGGATGAATTGACCCATTTACTATCCATCAATCCAGTTTTACCTTCCTGTGTTTGAAAAAGTTCAATTGGATCACCACTTACATCAGATGCGATTTCTTTCAACTTATCAGAAAATCCAACACGTACTGCACGATCTCCAAACAGTTCTTTAGCCGCATCTAAGAGCGTGTCCTTACCTGACTTAATTTTTCCTGAAATTCCAATTAATTTATTCATCGTTTTTTATTTTTTATAGTAATCCTTTAAACTTCGGAGCTTTAACTTGGATTAATGTATTTTTATTCCTCAATGAGTCTTCAAATGTATCTTGCCAGATTTAATATCTGATTTGATCTTCAATAAGAAGTAAAAAACAGTTTGAGTAAAGTGGAGGGAGGTGTTTATGCCGAATCAATGAACGCATCATTACATTCAAGAGTCATAAAGATACACATGACCCACGAACTATCGCACTTTTCTTATACTAATCGTAATGTCTTAATATTCTTTCTTCGATTTCTCTTTTAGTGATCTTATGGTCCCTGTTAGTATCATACCCTCTATTCTGACTATATGCCTTACCTTTTGAGTAAACTATATAGTCTATTGGCTTGTCAGCTCGTGCAGGAGCGAATACTATGCAATAGATATCAATTACACTGTCAATCTTGCATACGTCCATCTTATGCGCCCATATCTTATATCTAAAATATTGATCAGCGTGGTCAACCTGTTCTGCCAATGGACGGGTATGGATATCTTCCGGGACATTTAGTTTCTTTCGAGTTCTTCTTGTCCATTGAATAAGTCCCCTGGCATCTGAAACCTTATTTATTGCTCCGGCACCTATCTTAAATTTACACTCAGCATAAAATGTCTTCATTAATGCATCATATAAGAAGACCTCTGACATTGGCATAGAATAGTCATTCTTTAAATTAACAGCCATCAAAAATGTTTTCTTTCTAAAGTTGTCCCAGTCAGAAAGATCATGTTTGTTAAATCGAAGAAGGCAGTTAAGCTCGTCAACTTTAAACATATGCTCACACTTCTTGATGTCCTTAACATAAGAATTGGTTGTGCAAATTAAATTAGGCTTTTGCATATTTGTACTGCAGGCACATATGGTGACAAGCAATAGCGATAGTAATAGTCTAATCATAGCGGCTATTTATTTTTCATAGATCTCTCAGCTCTTTCTGCTGCAATCCCCTTCTCTATGATTGACATAAGGGCACCGGTAAAGGTAAGAACCTCTCTTTTAGCCTTTAATTCAATGTAATCAATGTCTTCTTGAAAAAATCTAATTGGTTTTAAAACTTTATTTCCTGCCATTATTTTGTTTTTGTGTTAAAATTTTTCTTTCTTTTTTATCTCTATACAGTATTATTGCTGTTCCAACAAATGATCCACCGGTGCTGCATAAATTATGATCTATTGATAAAATATGCTTGTATCTATAATCATTTATAAAAGAATCCATGTGCTCCATTATAGTTTGATAAGATGAAGATGACTTTGTAAAAAAGGCGCTCTTAGTTGGATCACCAAATTTTAAAAAATCGCTCTTGTCTTGTTCATCACGTATGAGACTAAAAAGCCCATTTGGACCTAATTCATCTGAATTGGGTATGGTGCCTGACTCATTATACTCAATATGATATTTTTCGCCATCATATGATATTTCAATAAAATTACAGTCGATTGGAATATCCAATAAGGAATCAGATCCGGAAACATCAATTAGTCTGTTAAGCCAATCAAATATTCCGGATCTTTCCGTAGCAGTAGTTCTCCTTATGTCTATATAAGACGAGGCCATTATCAGTTTTTTAAAGAAACAACCTTTCGAACCCAATTACCATCGGTTACAAAATACACAGAGTTACTTGGAATTTCTTTTATTTTTTGACCAATTGAATTGTACATGGATATCTCTCCTGGCAATTGTGTTTGTATATTGTCTATTGCCAATACCCTGCTATATTCAAATGACCCATCTAGATCAATTATTTTCAATCTTGCGTATATAATTGGCTCCACGAATAAGTTGGACACACTCGCCCGGTAGAGACTTGGAAGATTGTTTGCATATACGGTATTCACTAGATTAAAGTTAAATCCATCTACGCTTAATTGGATATCGAACTGTTTTACATTATACTCTGATTCAGTCTCCCATTCGAAATTTATAAATTTATCAGACATGGAGGCCGTGAACATGGACAATTCAACTGGAAGCGCAGAGCAGCTGGTTTCCCATACAAGTGGAAAATTTTCCTGAACATCAATATGGTCCAATAGAGTGCCATCATTATCGAATATCTCGAACCAAGTTTCAAATAAGCAGCCGGATGTTTGGAATGTGACGCTTGACTGGCCATTAGGAATTGTAAATGATTCTCCAGGAACGATGTCCTGACAATTTGATGCCCAACAAACCTCTAGCTGGCCGGTACAGTCCCAATTTGGTGCAAGCTCAACATAAACTGAACATGAGTATGCAAAATTGAATAAAAACAATAGTGTTAAAACGGACAATTATTTTTTCATAAAAGTGTTTTTTAAAAAATTTTCGAAAAAAAATAAAAAATGTCTTACTAAATGTAGGATAAAATCATCCAAGCAAGTGTTGATAGTGTGAAGAATAACATCTTGGTAAGAAACATAACGGTCTCAGGGTTTCTGAATTTTTGGAATAGCCTATCTAATGCCGCAGTTGTGCCAACATAATCCCAAGGCCGGTTAAGACCGTATACATTAAGAACAATATCAAATACAATCCAAAAAATAGAGAAGCATGATATTACAGCTGGTATCCATAAAAATCCATCTGGGCTTCTATCGAAATCAACAAGAACAAAAACAAACATTATTTGAAGCAATGCTTGATATTCGTGCCATCTTTTATTTGCTTTATCGGCAACTTCCTTAAAATGAAAGCTATATTGATCTTTTGAATCAGCCATTTTTTGACTTATTCTATTTGATTGCTCTTTAAATTGATTTGCATTTCTTAGTGCAAAAATTAATGCAAATACGGCTGTTATTATGATATACGACATTTTATTATTTTTTATGATGCAATATAAGCTATTTATGTATTACAATCAAGCGTGGAGGAATCTTTTTTAATTTTTACTGCAATTTGATCGGATATTTTAAAAATTCCGGTGTCCTGGTTGTGTGTTGCTGATAAATTTACCCCTACAAGTTTACACTTGTGAATGACACCTTCTTCACGATGATCAACTATTACAGCTACAGATGGATATAGTCTCATATAAGCCTCATTTTTTTTAAAAAATTCAATATTCGCAACTAGAGCGCCATTTTGCTTTGAAACATCTGCCATGCCAATCCAATTGTCACGATCTCCATTAAAAAGGACTCTCTGATCATTTGAAGGAATTTCAACTCCATCAATATCAATTCTTGTTCCATCTGCAAGAACGCCTCTTTCAATAATTATTCCGCTTACAACCATGATACTAGAAAATTTAAAAATTTATATAATAGTACAGATATTGCCATTATAGCAACTGATTGCCAATTCATAAATTCATAATCAAGTCCAATAGAGCATATTATTGAAGAAATAAGGATAAAAGATAGGTTGACAACAATATTAATTTTTTTATCACCTTCAACGATATCTTCAAGGTTTGATATCTCCTCCATCATAAAATCATGAAGATCTATTCTTCTTAAAAAATCTTTGTCTGCAAGATGCTTTGACTTATCTAAAAGAGAAACTTTCCAGGAATCTCGAATATCATCGGCAGATCGCTTCATTGTCAGTATCTTTGATTCAATCATTTTTCTCATATGCGATATCTTATTCTTCCGGAATTATCTCTTTCAATATGCCTTTCTAGAGCAGACAGTATTTCAATGTCTGTGGCAGAATATCTTAATCGATAAAATTCGGCATAACTGTCGAAATCATATACAAGCCTATTGCCATCTAGATAGAATTTTCTACCGGTATCAGTTGCCGTATTTATTTGACCAATATTCCCTTGTCCGGATATTATTTGTTTTTCTGTCCAGGAGGTCTGCTTTGGAATAGCTGATGATAAAGCTGATAGAATGTAATTAAATATTTTCTTAATCATTTTGTTTTTCTTTTAAATCTTCCTAAATAACAAAGTACTTCACATTGAACTGTACCATTATCTGCAAATAAATCATTTTCTGAAATTATTTCTCCAATATTTACAGTTTGTTTAACCATCTTGTGGTCAAGAATATTGCGTTGCTTTAATATTCCAACCTGTGACGTAACGGACCACCTATCTCTACCTTCCTTATCTTTATACTGGCATTTAACAACATACCAATGGTGCCCGAATACATCTGCAATAAACTGATTCCAATTTGCAATTAAATTTTTCATTTGTTTCTATTTTTTCGTGCCAATTTTGATTCCCCCATCTTACTTAAGAAGAAGCCATTTTCATTGATTATATAACTCAATGCCTGTAGCCTGCATAAATATAGTCTAGAAGACTTTGGACTGTATGATTCGCCCCACATCGCTATTCCAAAATCAATAACGCTCATTGTAGCCCCATTATTGTGTATTTCTTGCAGAGCTTTTGCACAAAAATCGCTGATCATCTTTTTGGAATTCCGTATTCCTCTCCTGCCTGGACAACAAGGCCTGCAATCTTTCTTAAAAACTCCATAGCTTCTTTGTGAGGGGCGCTTCCCTGATACCATGAAACTCTTGCTAAATCAAGATTGTATTGAATAGCGGCTATAGTATCACCAATGTGAAGATCTGGGATCATGTCCGGGCGACTAGAATCAGCCTTCATCTTTTCCTGATAATCTCTTTCACTATCTATTGCATTATACACAGATCTTCGCTTATCATCATACATACTAATATTTTCGTTTTCAGATGAAATGAGTTGATACTTTTTAATAAGCTCATCCTTCTTTTTATTGATCTTGTATCGAATAATTGCATCAAAGTTTTGGGATAATTGATCTGTTGTAGAAAAATTAACCTGAAAATCTGGATTATATCCCTGTGATATTAATTTTAATGGGACAATAGATAGTGTCCAACCAGGTTCAATGGAAAATGATACATCATACATGGCAATTACTTTAAAATTTTCATCATTGAATTGTTCAATATTCATATTAAAGCTTTTTTTCTTCTGATAAAATGAAAATCTCTGATGTATCCCATGACTCACCATCTTCATACGCCATGATAAAGTGTATATCGCCATCAACGCCCATGTATTTCTTCTGACCTCTGTTTCCAAGGGAGCTTATTTCATAATACCGCCCTCCATCTTCAACTAGATTCAACCTGCTTGACATGCAGTTCATGTCCTGGTCGATAATAAGGCTTTCCCCATCAATTGCCCAGTGCTTATCTCTAACGTCAACGAACTCATCTTCCGGATCACTGTATCCAATAATCGAGCCAACTGCTTCACGTAGAGACAATCTTGCGTTGAAATAATTATCTATTTTTTCTTTCATCGTTTTTTGTTTTTGAATTCATCTGCCTTAGCTCTTAATGAAGCGCTCATCAGAAAATGGGTTACAAAAATAAGGACAAGTGACAATAGAGCAGATTTCCACCACCAATCACAATTCCAAAATGTAGAAATTATAGATGCAATAAAAATTACAGCAAGTAGAATATAGATTAGACCATATACTACGTAAAAATATGGATAATGCTTATCCATCCATAAATCGAAAATTTTTACAATTAGGGTTGACATATTTTAAGTTTTTATCAAAATTACAACATTATTGAATAAAAAGCAAATTTTATTTATTTTTTTTGCGGATCCAATCATAAATTTCATCTCCATACACCATTTTAAATGTAGCCTCTACTAGAAAAGTGGTATCGAAGTGCTCAAAATTTATTTTGAGTGGATCTGTACATGTTACAGTCCAATCTGAGTTATTTTTTTTCATAATTTTACTATTAAAATGGGATCTGGGACTTCTTTTCCCAGGAATCATTATTATTATCTTTCAAAGAAGAAGGGTTCGTCTCAGTATAACCCTTAAAATTCCACAATAAGTAGGCTTCACGATCAACTGGAGGAATAACGTCTCTTCGAGTTGGAGATAACCAAGTAATTGTCTTTTTATCATGATCAACATCGATCATTGGCCTATCAAGAAACCATTTTTTAATTGCAATAGTCATTAATTCTCCATTTCATCTAAATATCCAAGTCTATATAGCTCTGCAGCGTACTCCTCATTGGTTGAAAACTTCCAGTATACAAAGGATTCAATGAATTCGAACACAATCATGTAATATTCAGCAGTTGAGCCGTCTTTCTTCACAAAGTAGAAGTCTAAGTGTAAAACTTGAGATAGATTAACCGGTAAATTAAAATGACGCTCCTGTGGCTCTGAACCTTCGAGCCTAGAATTATAGTAATACAGATTGTTTGACCAATGAAGAATGTGTTTTTTTGTCATTATTAAGGCTTCGTGTTTTGGTATAAATCTATAACAACAGATACAACGATCATAGCCAATAAACGGGTCTACACCGTGTACATGAGCGTTATGCACCATTAAAATTCAAGTGCATTCTCAAAACATTCGTTCTCTTTACAAAGTCTTTTTGCTTCGGTAAATGTGTAGCATCTACCAACGTGGCTTTGTGCTTCATCATTTTTAAACACTTCGTACTTACCAATAAGTTGAGGGTGTTCTGATTCTTGGATAAAGCAACCTTTATAAAGCCACTCCCCACATTCTATTTGTCTTGGTTTTTCTACTGACATTTTATTTAAGTAATTTCGTGTGACTTTGAATTGATCTTTCAAGAAACGCAAACCTAGAGCTAATCTTTGCCTGTATTTCTTTCCACGTTGCATCTGAAAATTTACTTTATTCGTGCATCAATTCTAATTGAAGATGTAAGTCCTTTAAATTAGATTTTTGCTTTTCTCGAATAGTAATAAAATCTTTTATTGCTGATTTATTCATGATAAACATTTTTTGCACTTGCCGCATCCTGTTCCAAATTCAACACTGCCCTTACATATTTTTGGACTTGACATCTCTGGATTACTGTGTTCCTTTTTAATTGGTATTTCAATATCTCCAATTATCTTAAAATACGAAAAATCATTTTTGCGATATTTCTGATTAGGATCTGACCCACTTAATATTTTTATGATTCCACTGTCTCTGTCATATTCAATGATATATCCGGATATTGGATTATTCTTTGAAAAGGAGATTAATGCTGTGTGATATTTTATATCCATGATACAAAGGTAATACATTATGTAATACAAAGCAAATGAAAATGCAGATTTATTTTTCCTTTTTTTAATTCTTCTTTCCAAATGCTGGTTCTATTTTCTTTCAGGAGGGATTGCTTTCTAATCTGTCGATTAGTATAACGCATTACGTTACAGTTTAGGAATAGAAAAATAAAAGGAATTTCAGCAAAATCGAAAACAACCTCCTTTAGCCAAAAACATTGGAGAAGGCAGTATACAGAATATGGCGCTTGCGCCGGTGTCCTGGGATAACTGCCTTTCGAGTCGCAGATGGGCAAGTAATACGGGAGAGATGGTAATGTGCCCGGTAGCTCGCCAAACGCCAGGAGATCGCTCGTGTAAGCATTTGCCGGTATTATGCCATGTATGTTCGGAACAGACGCTCCAGTAACTCATACGGATCTGTCGTGTCAAGTTTAGTTCGGAGCAGGTGAGCATAATCCCTCCCTAAGTTCGTGCCCAGACTATTGTTCTTTTAGTTCGTGGCATTATGTAATACACTGTAATACAAGTAGAATGGTTTTTGCCATTTGCCGAATATATGGGTACTACACCGGCTCCGGCCTGCGCTCGCTATGCCAACGGACCCGAATAGATAGGCCATACCGGAGGCCTTATTGCTGCCTGTCTGGTTACATCTCAATATAAAAGTATCTGGATGTCGTTTGTAGTGATCGTGCCTTATATGGCCTTAAAACGATCCGTTTATAGGTCCATTATTAGCGAAATTATGTACTGTTTTGTACTGTCAGGGTAGGGGCTGGCGGTATAATGTTTCGTTTTATACCCTCCACTACCGTATAATGTATGGCAGACGGCCTATTCTAACAATATGTGCGCCATGCGATGTTAGCCGGTACGCTGTCAATATGGCAGAAATTACAATAAAAGAAGCATCCACAACGGGACAACAAAAGCAATTTTTTAACAATACATTAATTAATGAAGTTGAAAAGCATACAAGGCAGGCAGGCAGGGCCAAGGCAGGACAAAGAAAGCCGTATTTGGCCGTTTTAAGCTCATGTAAGGGCCTGAATGCTCAAGGCAGGTATTACCAGCTTGGAAACGAGATCGGCCAGCAGAACGCATCCTAGGCATCAGGCAGGCAAAAATTGCTTTGTGCATTGGATAGGTCCGGTTTTTTACCTTGGGTATCCTTATCCGGTATGCTCTAAACTTTTACGGCCTTACTTGTTTGGTATGCTTTATAGCAGGCCACAAATAGCGCTTTATATTGCTTGCATGGATCGCACAAAGAAAAGCAGTCTATAAGGCAGGCAGGGACAAAAAGAAGCTTATACGCTGGTTCACTTGCATTCGTGCCATAGATAGCAGGCAGGCATCAGGCAGGCAGAACGAAAAAAGACAGGCAGAACAAATTTAGTGAGCTAAGCGAGCTATTTTTTGTTCTGTCCTGTCTTTATTTGTTCTCTGTCTTTATTGGTAATATTTAGATCATTAAAAACTTTGTTTCCTTAGCTCTGAGATTTGGCAATAAAAAAAGCCTGCTAAAATTAATTAGCAAGCTTTGAACTTTATACCACTATTTTAAAACTAGTTTCCTTTTTGGCTTTTGGGTTTTGTGCCGTATGTGAAGATGTACGGCCTTGAGTTTATTTTGCTTTTTTGCTTTGATACTATTGTTGTGCTATTCATTATTGATATTATTTTGAAAATTAAAAAGATTGTTTCTTATGCTATTATCTTGTTGTTTTCCCTTAAATTGGGGTATTTTGCCCTTCCCCATTCTTTTAAGTTTTCAGCATCTTTTATAGTATTGAAAATATTGATGGCCTTTAATTTATCGGAGGTTTTATTTGAATCTGTCATATCGTGTTTGTAGGCATCAAATTTATTAGTTTTAAAATTATAGTACATAGTAAAATTATTAAATATCTTTGTAATAGAATAATTCATTTTATAAAGTTTTAAAGGTTTATTAAAAAGATTGTTTCTTTAGTTTTGGGCTTTATAAAAATTTCCTTCTACATCATATCCACTAATAACGGTTTTTAATATTTGACCTTGATTAGCCGTTCGATGTATGGCTAAATTTGAAAAGTGTATTTTAACAATTGTTTTGCCGTTCGCATCTTGAAAAATAGCTCTTTTATTTTCGCTATCCATTGAGACAGTGACAATATCAAAAGCGGTTATTTGCTTTACTTCGCCGTTCTGCCTTGTTTCTATTGTTTTTAGATTAAAAACTTTATTGGCCTTAGCGGTTCCGCTTTTTACCGTTTTAACGGTTCCTGTTGTAATGCTTGTAATGGTTCCGGTATTTTGACCGGCAACAATTGTTGAACTCAGTGCAAATAAAAGAATAGTAACTAAAAGAGAAACAAAGTAAGAAATTATTAAATTTTTCATTTTTTTAGATTTAGGTTTATTAAAAAGTTTATTTCTTAAGTACAATACAAAGATAATATAATTTTAGACTTATTCTAGTATTCTTAGAAATTTTAACAAAACCTTAACGTTTACGGCGGTATCTTCTTTTTGTAGTCCTGCTATTTGAAATATAAAAACCTTTGAAAAACCGTTGAAAAATTGAGTTAATTAGATATACTATAAAAAGCAATATTAAAAAGCTAACAAGATGTAAAAAATCAAAATTAGCAAATAGACGGAAGACAGAAACTAATAAAGCTAAAAACATAAATATATAAAATGGGACCACAATACAAACGACAAAAACCAGTTTTAAAAATCCATTTATAAAAATCATAGTTTATAGTTTTTTTGGACCGATAACCAAACAATAGCTTGGAGTTCATATCCTGAAATACCTAATTTTTCGGATACCTGCAAAGTAATATCTTTGATTTGTCCATACGCAATACGGCCAATTTTAGCCTTATCTATTTGTATAATTTTGTCAAAACATGCTCTAAGATGCCATATGTCAACAGTTACATGCTTTTTAGATAATAGCGCTATATTATTGACAAAATTATAAGTTTTTAGACTTGAGTCTGTTATTTGTATTTCACTTTTTGCAAGCTGGAAAGCTTTGAACTTATTCGAATGAAAAGTACATACCTTTACATTTTCCGGCTCAATGTTATTTTTAACGGCATCAAAAACGGTGTAAGCATCTTTTATATTTTGGTGCCATTTATTTCTAGGGCTTAAGGCAGAGATAACCGATGCCGCAATAAAAGTGTTAGTATTATATTTTTGGGCTATATCTTGACAAATTTTGTAGGCCTCAATATACCAATTTTTACCGTTTTTTAAGTCTTCATTGGAGGCAAGATTGAAAAATTTTATTAGATTCTTTTTAACCTTGTTCAATTGGTAGGTATTTAATTTTTTCATTTTTTTAGATTTAGGTTTATTAAAAAGTTTATTTCTTAAGTACAATACAAAGATAATATAATTTTAGACTTATTCTAGTATTCTTAGAAATTTTAACAAAACCTTAACATATTAAATATATATGTCTTTTTGCTGACTTAAGTC
>Ga0070751_1002098_pt1 | contig 11475 bp, 5 predicted proteins | sample VirMetDEL_Aug_28_FD_78514 | JGI IMG/M metagenome (GOLD analysis project Ga0070751, IMG submission 78514) | Aqueous microbial communities from the Delaware River and Bay under freshwater to marine salinity gradient to study organic matter... | ecosystem: Environmental > Aquatic > Marine > Coastal ...
AGCATAAGCTCCTCCTGCCCACCAATTATATTGACCTGTAAGATCACTTAAAGATATATCTGTGTTTGGATTAAATGAATAACCGTCCCAATGATTAAGAGACGTCTGAGGACCATCTGTGTAGAATGTATGGTCTATTTTTTGTAACAATTTATTGTTGTACTTATAATCAAATTGAAGCAACTTATAAGTTGAGTTATTATTATCTATAGTATTGAACTTTATAGAAAGTGTGTCGCCTACGTATATAGGTAATCCATTTATAAAGCTATGATCAAGATACATGTCTTGACCATAGGTGATTGCTGATAGTAACAACAATAGTAGTTTTTTCATAGTTTTAGTTTCTTAATTATTTGTTCACAGAGTTTTTTAAGAGCAACAGACACGCTTTGTTGATTAAACGAGCCACCATTATTTAATACTATTGTAGATGTTATTATATTATCAGCAGTTGATTTTACTTTTATTTTTTTACCATTAAATTTAGCTTCTGCTATAATTTCAACTTGATTGTTAGTCTTAGAGAATATTGCAGCATTTGTAGATTTTCTAATCACATCAAAATACAATAAGTCGACCATTAAGATCGACTCACTGCTTTCAGATAAATCATAGCCCTCATCTTGAACTAACTCATCAAGTATATTTTTAACGCCAAAAGACAAGTCTCTATTGCCCGCTAAATCACCATAAATAATTTTGTTTTCCACATGTGTGTTTATGATTTGAGCATTAGCGCATATCGATATTAAACTACTTATTATTACGATTATGAACCTCATACCACTTAGTTAAAGTATATCCAATAGACACCAATAATAAAGTTATTTTAAGAAACATCTCTATTTGCGTCATTGTTATAGCCATAGTAGCTAAATTAATAGCGTAAAGTTTTATATCTTGAATGTCCATTATCTTTTAACTCTTTCTCTTTTTGTTGTTTTTGAATCACTTTTAGATTTATTTATTATTACACCAGATCCTGATTTTTTATATTTTTTTACTCTTTTAAGTCTTTCTTTTGTTTTTTCTAGCTTTGGATCTTTGTAATTAAAATCATAAGTACTCCAACCAGCAAAATAAAGGAAGTTTTTAATCAATAAATCTTGATGCGATAAAGCTTGTTCTACGTTTCTATATTTTTGTATAAGTCTATTTAAAGGTATATTAGCAAAAGCTCCAGCAGCTCCTAATGCATCAAAAGCAGGATTATATATATCAAGACCCATTTCAGTATAAAGATCTCTGCTATCTACTATATTATTGTAAGCAGAAATAAACTGTCTAGCTTTAGTTCCAATAATTGGAGACGCATTTAGTAAATTTATAAGAACATATTCACTACGTCTAACGCCGCCTTGTTCTTGCTTTTGTGCTTGTCTAACACCTTCTATTATAGTATTTTTAACAGCAGCTCCAATACCACCCCATATTCCAAAACCTCTAATTATAGTATCTAAAACACTGTTAGCTAATCTATATCCTCTTTCGTCAAAAATTAATGCTTCTTCATTTTTGTCTTCTTCATCTGAGAACAAGAAGTAAAACCAAGCTTGTTGAGCTGCGGAAAATAAAAAGTTTTGTACAGTTGTATAATAAGCTATTCTAGCTAGTTTTTTAGATTTGTTACCTCTACCAGCTAATACGTCTTTTATGTCTCTGAATACAATACGATTATATTGTAATAAAGAGTTTTGATATGCCAAAAATAATCTACCACCTATAGTTGTTTGCTGTCTTGAAACTCTATCTGGTCTTGCAGATTGTTGAGATTCTTCTGTTTTAGCATAAAAATCTAAAAACGCGTCTTTTTCTGCTTGTTTTTGATCTTTGCCGTCTGCTAGATGTTTTATTACTCTTGTTCTATAATATGTAGCACCTAAAAAAGATATAGCAGCTGAATCACCAAATTGAGTAAGTTTAAAACCTTTAGACATTATTAGTTTGTAAAAACCTCTTAAACCACCTTTTTCTAAAGATTCTGCTATTTCTTGGTTTTGTATATCTGTTCTTAAACCACCTCTTCTTTGTCTTAAATAATCTGATTGAAACAAGAATACTACATCTTCGTAAAACTGTTTTTTATTAGATATACGTTTAGCTACATCAGCGATCGTATTATTTTCTAGGTCAATATAGTTAAACGTAGATATTGTTTGAAGAACTGCTGATCTAGCATTAAAAAACATAGTTACACCTATTGCTCCTCTTAAAAAAGAAAATACAGCTCTACCAGCTTGAGTATCTTGAGGTGGTCTAGTTGATCCTGTCTCCATCCTTCTAAGAGAATCAACCAATGCTCTATAATAATCTTTTCCGTATGTAGCTAGTATTTTATTTAAATTGTTTTCAGAAAAAATAGCATCTTTATTAGCTATCCAATCAGCAAAAATTTCTTCTCTTATTTCTTTTTCTACTGAATATAAAACATCTTCTGCAAGAAGTCTGTTCTGCCAATTACCTCTAGGTTCTATCCATTTACCTTGTCCAGGATATATACTTATTAAATCTTCCGCGTAAGCTGCTAAAGTGTTTGTTCTAAGTTCACTTATAGCTTTTTGTCTTTCAGAATCTAAAAACTGTTTAGCTTTTTTTACTTGTTCGGCTTCTTTAGCGCCTTCTTCTGTTTTTGCTGCATTTACAATTTCGATTACATAATCTTGTATAGGCTTGTTGCCTGTGTCTTTTTTTATTTTTTCGTAATACTTTTGTAAAAGTGTGATATCATCTAAACGTGTAACATCTGTTGATTCTATATATTTAACAAATTTTTTTGCTTTATTTTCATCTAAAAATAAATCATCACCATATCCAGCTTTGTAATAAAGATAAACTCTTAAAGCATCGTCATTTGTAAAACCTAAGAATGGACTTAAATCGTTTAAAGAATTTACAACATTAGCATGTTCTTTGTTTACTCTTTTAAATTCAATAGAAACTTGCTGTCTTTTAGTATCTAATTTTAAAGAAGCTTCATTAAATTTTCTAATTAAATTATCTTCAAACCATTTTGCGTCTTCTTCTCCAATTTTACCATCTCTGTAAAAAACTTGTATTAAACTATAAAAATCCGCTACATCAGGCGATATAATTGTTCCGGCTTTAGGTTTATAGTATTTTTCTATTTTTTGAGCCTCTACTTTAGTTAAAATTTTACCTGTTGGCATTTTAGGATCTCTAGCGGCTATAAGTGTTGCAAGTTTATCTTCTAAGTTTTTAAAAGCTATTTCATCTTTAGTTAAAGGTTTTTTTCTTTCATCAGCAGCTTTTTCAACAATGGTTTGTTGTTCTTTTATTACTTTTTCTTTTAAAGCTTTTTCGTCTTGCCTTATATTTCTAGCTTTTATTTTAGATGGTATAAACTTTCCTTTTAAAGACTTAATCATACCTTCTAAACTGTCCAAATTAACGTCAGTATCAGACAAGTATAAAGTCATAAACTTCATAACATCAATAAGAGGAATGTTAGATTTAAAATCATAAAATCTTTTAGCTTGCTCTTTTGTTATATTATCTGGTACGTTTTCGTTTTTAGATATGTCTTCTACTGAGTAAAGATAATTTAAGTAATTATGTGTTTTAGAACCTAAAAGCAACATGAAACTAGCTAACGCTTTTTTATCAAAAGCCTCAGAATTTTTGAAGCTGTTTTTAGTAAAAGCAACTTCTTTTACATCATCTAAAACAATTAAAAATTTCTTAAATATATCTCTTACTTTGTCTGTTTCTTGATTTTGTGCAGCTAGTATAGTTCTTTTATCTTGTTTACCATTATGATAAACGTCTAAACCAATTCTTTCTGTTTTAGACTGAACAAAAGAACCTTGAGCGCTAATAACACCAAATATAGTTTTGCCTTCGTCAGAACTTACTTTAGAAAAATTTTGTTGAGCAAACACTCTGGAAGCAGTAGTATCTTTTATAAGTACTAATCTGTTTCTTTCATCAAACCTTAAACTATAAGGAGAATTATTTTTATTTAATATTTCATTTATAAAAAGAGTAAACTCTTCTTTGTCTTTGAATAAAGATATTCTATTTTCAGATTTTATAGTGCCGGTTATTTCACCTTGGCTATTTTTTACTTTAGTATTGTTTAAAGTGTAAAAATTATCATACACAAACTTTATAATAGCTCCTACATTTTGAGAACCTTTATTTTTAGATCTTAAAAGCTTGTCTACAGTAGGAAAAATAAACTCATCAAGTATTTTTCCTCTCATTATCTCGCTATTTACATCTAAATCTTCTCCGACTAAATCTAGTTGCTCTTTAATAGCCGCTTCTTTTTGATATAACTCGTAATCAAAACTTTCTCTATAAGATTTTATATATCTATTTTCAGATTTTAATCTTACTATATTTTCGTTTGGTTTGTAGTTAAGTAAAGATCGATGTAGATCTAATGCTTGTTTTTCGTTTAAACCATCTCTTCTTAAAACCTCAAGAGCTTTAACTTCGTCTACTCTAGGCGCTGTATATATCTCTGTTAGTTCTAAGTCGTTTAACACAAGCGTTTTGTATACAGCTAAATTTTCATTATCAAGTATTCTATCTCTGTCAGAAAGATTACTTGAATCCATCATCATTCTAGATTTACCAGCTTCAATGTCAACTATATTTTTGATAGGCATGTTTTGTGCCTTCATGTATTGACGTATTTTAGTATTTGTTGCTAGTTTACCTATTAAACTTATAGCAGCTTTTACTCTTTGAGCTTCTTTTGATCTAGGCCCAACATCTTCTACGTTTGAACCATCAGGATTTATACCAAACGCGGCTAAAGCTTCAGATTTAGATATATCAGCTTTATTATAACCAGGTTTCTCTGTTTTCTTTTTATATAAAAATTCTAATAAGCTTTTAGGAACACCTGTTGATCTACCTGCAAACTCTATAGAAGCTTGCTCAGATACATTTGCTTCAGGCATTATTTTCATTATAACATCTATATTGTCATAAATATATTTTCTACCTGTTTTAAATTCTTCAGTGCTTAAGTTGTCTGCTGGATTTAATATTTTATTTTCGGCTAGACCTGTAGCTAACGCTAAAGTTTCAGAAACTAAATTAGGCACGTTTTTAAAGTACATGCCATATAAATCTATATTTTTTATTTTTCTTGCAAACTCTGGAGTTGTATCACCTATTATATCAGACGCATCAATCAAGTTTTCAATACGGTCCATATCTTGCTGAACCTCCATAAAATCTTCCTGCACCTCATCAGTCGCTAACTCAGTTCTCTCCATTTCAGCAGTTATAGGAGACTCTTGCAGTTTTATTCTAAACTCAGACTCAACATCTAGCTTTCTATTTTTAAGCTGTAAGTTTAACCAGCCAATAAGACTGTTGTTTTTTTCAGGATCAAATTTTATTAGCATGTCAGCTAAACCATTTTTCCTGTATTTTATATTTTCTACAAAGTTTTCTTTGGGTTGGCCATAAATAGTAGGACCTTGGTAACCAGCAAGTATTAAACCATCAAGCATGTCACCAATAATTATTTGTTCGTAGGCCTTTGAAATACCTCTACGATCCCACTCTTTTTTAGTTATAGTATAATTTCCGTTAGCGTCTTTTTCGCCGACTAACGCATCTACTTTCCTATTTAAATCATTATAAGAAGCATCAAATGAACCTATATTTCCTACGTTTTCTGGGTTTATAGCAGTTGGAGAAACTAAATCTCCTTTTTCTGCAAACTTTTTAAAAGCTTTACCAAACGTTCCTTTTTTGTAGTTTTCGTTAAAGTCAACCACAAACTTAAATATATCTTCTGGACTTTCAAACTTTATATCTACAAGACCGTGTCTTTGTAAAGTTCTTCTAGCAAAGTCACCTATTTTTTCTAAAATACCTGGATTATAAGAAAGTGTTTTTCTAGTAAAAGCATCGGATAACAAAGTAAAAACTTCAAACATAGCCTGAGCGTCTGTTATATTTCCTACAGCAGCTCTAGCTAAATAATTTCTCATAGTTATTCCAAACTCTGTATTTGCTACATTTGCGTTTTTAGCTATGTAAGCATTTAAGTATTCTAGTAGTTGTCTACCAGATTTTTTCACAAACTCAGGACTATTCAAAAAAGTATTAAGCATTACAGTATGAAAAAATTCATGCTGCGCTGTATTTACTTTATCACCAAGCTTCATGGTTTTAACATCAGAAATTAAATATACTTTTCCAGTATTAACATCTTGATATTGAAAACCAAATGGCATTTCATTTTTAACTTCTTCAATTTGTGAAGCAGGAGCATTTATATCTTCTAAAAATCTAACTACTTCGTCTGTACCATTTAAGAAAACCTGACTAACATCTTTAAATCCAAAAAACTCTAAAAAGTTAGCAGCTTTAGCTGAGTCTTCTTTTATTTTTTGCTCAACTTCTTTTTCTGATAAATCTTTATATGGGCTATTTAATTTTAAATTTGCTTCTGTTTTAGCCTTATCTATTATTTGTTTTTTTCTTGTTAAAGCTTGACTTCTTTCAACAAGTAAATCATCTATTAATATTTTTTTAGTTTCTGAATCTAGTTTTTCATCAGAGTTTATTTCTCTCATTTTATATTCTATAGATTCTCTTTGAGCATCTATATTTACAAGCTCAATAACTCTTTCATCACTGTAATTATCATAACCTAAATCTTCATCTAAAAACTGAAACTCTTTTGCTAAAATACGGTTTTGTTCAAGTATTACATTTTTTAAAGCTAATTCTAGTTGAACCCTAGTAGCAGAATCTAAATTATCTTTTGCTAATTCTTTTGATATCTCATTTATAATACCTCTACTTCCTGCAAGTTTAGCATTTACATCTTCACCAATAAAAGGTTTTAATAATTTAGCTCCAATAACAGGAGAATTAAAAACAACTCCACTCATAAAAGCACCACTTGCGGCAGCATTAGGCACGTTATCCCAAATATGAACATCAGGTTTTTGAAGCAATAAAATGTCTGTAGCGTTTTCAGCTAAAGTGGCTGCAACTTCAGATCCAGATTCTTCTGCTACATTTTGTACAACCTTTAAAGTAGTTAATTTATTATTAAGATAATCTTTTGCTGTTTGTAAAACACTTGGGTTTTTTCTAGCAAGCTTTTTTATACTATTTAATTGACCTAAAGTTATTTTTTCTGAAAGATATTCAGCACCACCTACAATAGCTGGAGCCATTAAAAGCTGAAAGTTATTATAATCTTTACCCATGTAAAGTTCTTCGTCTAACATGTCAGCATATTTGTTTCCAGCAGCAGAAGCTCCTAAAACAGTTAAACCAGCAGCGGGCATAGCAGCAAGCGTGGCTACAATAGGTAGTTGGTTAGCAACCAAGTCTATCGCCCACGATCCTAATTCTGCTACACTATTAACGTCTTGTATGTCTATTGGTTTTTCAACTGATTCTCTTAAAGCTGTAGATCCTTTTTTCAGTTGTTTAGCGAGGTAACTTGTGCCTTTTATAAATAAAGGAGTTTCCATTTCAGCAAACTCAGCATTTATTTGAGTGTTTAACCATTCTGGGACTTTAAGCACGCCAGCGGTTAAGTCTAGTGTAGAAGCAACTGTTTTTCTAGCAAATACTTTAGATGGCTCGTAAGTTCTTTTTACAATATCTAGTATTTGTTCGTTTTGTTGATAATCAACAGCTACTTCTAATATATCATCGTATACTTTTTTGTAGTCTTTTGCTAAAGCTTGTTTTTGTTTGTTAAGTATTTTTAAATAAGAATTAGCTTTATTTAGTTCATCTTGATTGTAATAATATTTAGTCATCAGCTTTTGAGCTGTTTCATCTATTTCATTTATCTTATTATCATACTGTTCAAGTACTGCTTTTTTCTCTTTTAAATCTTCTTCAAAAAAATCTTTCAAAACTAAAGAAGCTTCTTCTTGATTTTGTAAAAATCTATCTTGAACTTCTTGATCTGTTTCATAAACTGGAGCACCAGCTTTAGTATATCTTTTTAGTTTTCTTTGAGTGTTTTCGCCTCTTAAATCTCCTGTTAAAGCTAAGTCTTCTAGTTTTTCTGAAAACGCTTGGTTTTCTCTATCTTCAATATATAAGCTTTTTGCTTTATTAAGTACGTCTTCTTGAGTTGCTTTTTCTAAGTTTAAAGATTTTTTAGCTTTTTCTACATAATCATAATAACCATCAAACGGCGCTACTTTTTTCTCAGAAATATAACCAGGAGAACCAATACCTCCGCTTATAGCGGTTTGTTTTATAGGAAAATTATCTTCGGTAACAAAAAACTTTTCAGCTTCTTGCTCGTATTTTTTTCTGTTATTAAGTATTTCGTCTTGAGTTAATGAAAACTCAGACAGAGCTTTTCTTGTTTTTATAGCTTGCTCTACCTCAACAGGTTTTGGTTCTACGATTTCAACTTGCTCTTCGGCTTGTTGTTCAGGTTTTTGATCTTGCACTTTTTTTAAACCTGCACGCTGGATGTATTCGTTAACGTCTAGATTTGATCTACGAGCTGACTCGTTTACTTGTTCTAGCGTATATAATTTACCGTTTAATTCAAACATGTTATATGTTATTAATTTTCGTCGCCGTTGATGATAGGAGGAAGATCTTCTTCGTAATCATCTTGTGACATAAGTCCAGTTATAGTTCCGGTTGAAGCTAAATACTTTAATATATCAGCAAATTCTGGTTCTTCGTATTTTGATATGTCGTATATTGAGATTTTTTTACCAGTTTTTACATTTCTAATTTCTAAACCTACATTACCTTCATCTTCTCCTTCATCAGTTTGTACAAGGCCTTTTATTGGTTTAACATCAAAACCAACTCTATTAAGCTTTCTTGATAGTTCTCCAAATCCTTCACCTAAAACATCAACAGGTTCAGTTCTTGTTTCTTCTTTTGTTTCTCTACCAAATCTAGAACCTAAAAATCCTTTTTTAGTTTCAACTGTTTCTGTTATTCTTTCTAAAGGTAAAAAGTTTTCAGTAGATGATATTCTATTTATTTCAGAAATAACTTGAGCAGCTTCGGCCTCTTTAATAGCTTGAGAAGAGCTTCTTGATGTTGTTGCAGTCGCTGCATCTTCAACAGGAACATTACCACCTATTTGTTGAACTTTATCTACAACATTAGCAGCAATATATTGTCGAACCATATCACGATGCTTAGCTGGATCATATTCTGTTTCATTTATATTAGGCATACCGACTAAAAGATCTTCAAATATATCTTTACCGTATTTTTGCTCGTATTGATTAATATAATCAGACTGAGCAATACCTAAAGTAGCTTTTTGACGATCTAATTCAGATTTAGGACCTTCAGCTGTATTCACAACATTAGTCATATATCTTTTATAGTCGTCATTTTTATTTACTAAATCAGCTATTTCAGCAATGCCAGCTTGTTTATCAGCATCAGCAAAGTTGAACTTATTCTTTAATTGCAGATAATCTTTAGTATTTGATACAAAACCAGATAAACTTTCAGTAAAAGTCTCACCATCATCACTAGTCCACTGTAAATTAAACTCTTTTTTATTAGAGTCCCAAGAAGTTCTTACATTACCACTATTCATAGCTTTATGTAAAAACAAATTTCTTTTAGCGTCTTTACCTTTTAGTCTTGACAAGTCTATTTCACCTTCAATACCTGATTCAAATATTTCAGGTAACAACTGCAAATATTGGTATTGGCTTTGAAGAGCAGCTTCAGCTTCTATATATTCTTGATCTGATAACTGGTTTCTTCTTCTAGCTAATTTTATTTTACCATAATCCTCTGCAAAAGCTTTAATATCTTTTATGTTTGAAGCTTTTATTTTTGGATTAACAGTACCAACCATGTTTACTTCATCATCAGTTATTTCTTTTACATCCTTTTTATCTTTCTCCATACGGTCCATATAGCCTTTACCTACATCTCCAAAAAACTTACCTACAGCAGCGCCAATAACTTGTTGTCCGCCTTTGTATTGTACAGCTTTAGGATTTGCGTATGCTCCGTAATCGTATGTTCCTGGTGTTACTTTTGGTAGTGCCATAATTTATTCGTCTGTTTTTGGTAAAAATGATTCAGCTATTTTACCTCCAAAAGCAGTGCCAAGTCCACCAGCTAAACCGCCTAGAATACCACCCCACATTTGTTTTGTAGCAGATTTTGCATCTTGGTATTGCTGTTCGTACTGTTGTTGCATTGCGGCAGATCTAGAAATGTCAGCGACATCTCTTTGTTCTTGAGCTTGGAACATAAATGTTTGTCCAAGTATATCAGACTCTTGCATACGCTGAGCTTCTGCCATGCGCATTTGCTGTGCTTGAGCCTCGCCTTGTGCTCTTAGTCTAGCGTTTTGAGCCTCTTGTTGTTCTATGCTTGCCGCGATACCTTGTTTTGATCTAGCAGCAGCTTGAGCCAAAGCAGTAGCTCCACCACCACCAGCACCGGTAGCTCTTAATAAATCAAGAGTTCCAGCAAGTGAGATATCTGTTTCTGCCGCTTGCATTTCTGCAGCAGCTGTTGCAACTTGTAAATTAGCAAACGGGTTTACTATCATAGAACTCAGATCAGACACGCTAGCATAAGGGTTTATAATAGCTTGTCTTGAGTCTAATAATCCCTGTAATCTACGTCTTTCTTCTTGAGCTGCTAATCTAGCTTTTTGCGCTGCTTTACCTTCTAAAAAAGCCATATTAATAACTATTTATATTATAATTGGTTGATACTGAAAACAGCTCAGCATCAGAGTTTGTACTTTGTGCTTTTAACTTCATAAAATAACCTTTAACACCAGACATTGAACTACCAAAAGATATTTCGTTTGGTTCAACTAAAGAGTCATTTATAATGTTAGCATGGTATTTCCCATCAAAACTTCTAAAGATACTCAAATATATACCATTATCTGTATCTTGTTTCGTATTATCGTATGCAGAAATATCCTGAGCGGAATCTATATCTGTTTCTATACTAGATATATTCCATGTATTTGTCCCTTCATAATTAATTGTAAGGAAGTTTTTATTTGCCGAAGGGTTTTGGTTCATTACTATATCGATGCTTGCTGTAAAATCAGAACTATCGGTATAAAATCTATCACTTCCATCATGGTATTGCTTATAAAGCAAACCTCGTTTAAAGGTATAAAAAGAACCATCTAAACTACCACCAAATTCTGGTTGGTATGAATAAAAAGAAACCCAACCATTACTACTTTCATCAAACGCTAATGTTTCATATCCGTTAGTTAAAGACGAGTTTACATAAGAAAGTATGTATTGTCTTTTTCTCATGTCCCACATACCATATATAGAAGAAGAGTTTTCTATATTTTGCAGTATATGAGTTCGCATACCGTAGTTAGATATTTCTGTAATACCATCACGAGAGAGTCTTAAAACAGCTCCTTTTGGCTCATCAACAAAATATTTTCTACCTGCATAATGAGCAAAGCTTTCTGGATTAGTACCAATACCAAAGTTACCAGCATAATGTATAACA
>Ga0070751_1002101_pt1 | contig 11469 bp, 12 predicted proteins | sample VirMetDEL_Aug_28_FD_78514 | JGI IMG/M metagenome (GOLD analysis project Ga0070751, IMG submission 78514) | Aqueous microbial communities from the Delaware River and Bay under freshwater to marine salinity gradient to study organic matter... | ecosystem: Environmental > Aquatic > Marine > Coastal...
AAGCTGCTTGCGAGCGGCGTGTCACTGGAAGAGCTGTCGGCAAACTAATCCAGCCAGGCCCGCACTCTGATGTCGACGATAACAGTCTCATACTTGCCAGACGCGGGATCCCCGAATTATAGCTTTACGTTTTCCGAGTTTTCTGGAGCCGACCTGCCTAGGACGTACCAGGCTGGCGCTACCTTCACCCAGTCGGCCAACGGGGCTGCAAGCATTAGTGGTGCTCCGTATCGTCAGAAGTACATCTGGGCAGTTGCGAGCCCGATGACCACCGCAGACGCCGCAAGCTTTGACTCCATGTTCCAGGCCTGGGACACGGACCGCTCTGCTGGACTGGCGGCCGCGGTTACCGTTGCAGACACGACCTTCGGCGGTACCGTTAACGGTTCGGCTATCTTTAGCACCAACCCAAGCTACACTCGCATGAGTCCCACTCACGTGATGGTCACCTTTGGCCTGTCGGAGGTTTGATAAATGGCATATCTCGTCAACCAGTCACGGCTTCACTCGTTAACCATCAACGGCACCGACTACACCGAGTCCCTGGTCAGCTGGAGTGTCAGCGATGCCTCTGCAAACAAGCAAGGCCTGATCTCAACAACCGGCACTCTCGTCCTGGGCCAAAAGCCTGGCGGCTACGATGTCGAGGACTACGACCGGGACAACTTCAAGCGTGGCATGCCCGTCATCCTGCAGATGACCTACCCCAGCGGCAATGTGGCTCGCCATCCGCGTGGCCTGCTGTATGTGGTCACCAGCGGCTACGACCCTCAGAGCAATCAGTTATCAGTAGAGCTTGGCTGCCGCCTTGCCCTAGCAGCCCTGACCGACCAGGTTGACGAGCTCGTAGCCCTAAGTCCGATCCACCTTGACGTGGCCCAGCGCACGTACTCCAATGTTTCCGCCGCTTTTGCTTCGGCTGGACAGTATCTGTACCAGGACAATCAGGGCAGCCTAGTCTCTGGCACCTTCTTTAATGGTGACAGCACTGCTGGATTTGCCTCCGGTGATTGGACTTCCATTCTTGGCGTCACCGCTCTTTCCGTGGCACCGCTTGCTGGCACCAGGCCAATCCCCGACGAGATTGAGCTGTCCTACCAGGCACCTGCTGGTTTGGTGGCTGACGACCAGACGGGAAGGATCGACATCACCGAAACCGAGTCCTACTACTACTTAACGTATCCCGCTGTCGTCTATGAGCGAGTCAACGAAGAGGAGACGCTCACCAGTATTACCGGAACCCAAACCGCCGAAGCTTCTACCGGAACTGCCAGCTCCTGCGGCAATACGCCAGAGCAGCCCGAAGAGAACGGCACTCCTTCCTGCAACGAGGGCTACGAGAGCAAGCAGACACCTCTGATCATTCCCGCCAAGCGCTACGAAACGCGCCGCACGGAGTATAACGGTCCGGCCGGCCAGGTCTCCCGCGTCTACACCGAAGTTCGCGGCCCAGCGCTAGAGGCGAATGGCCAGTATTTTGCTGACAAGTTCGCCTATTGCCGCTGGACCTGGGCGACTGCCTGTCAACCTAATGGCGGGTGCCCGACAGACGGCACGGCAATAGGCTTGCTAACCTACAGTGAGCAAGTCAACTATTATGGAGCGGCCAACGAGTTGGTCAAAACCATAACGGACACTTATGCCACAACCCTGTCCGCTGCTCAGCCGTTCAACTGGCGATCTGGTATCGTTAACGGCGTCGCTCAAGACTTCCGAACCATGAGCACTAGCAACATGTATCGGGTAACTAGCGTCATCACCGAGTACACCTACTCCGATAACTCCAACACCCAGGAAACGACCACCTATACCAGTATCGCTGCGCGTGGAGCCGGACTCTCTGGCAACATTGATGCCCTGAGTGGAATCAAGACCTGGGAGCGTCGCATTTCGACCACGATTAGCGCGAACCCCCTGATTCCTGACCTGGTAAACACTGCCACCACCGCGACGGTTGATAAATCAAGCACCCTGCGCCTCTATACGGGCCGCTACCAGGAGCCGCCCGCTGAGTCTGGCCCCTATATCGCCGAAGAGTCCATTCCCGTGCCGCTCCTTTTCGACACGCAGGCTGAAATCGACTCCGCCGTGGCCAGCTACTCGAACTACATCGAGCGCTGGATCAAGGGCGACGCCTACGGTATTCAGCTGGCCGAGGCCCTGCGAGAGGAGATCGCTGACGGCTGGTTCCCTGGGCGTCCGTTCCGCTACTACGACGCTACCAAGGATAAGCTGATGGCCATGCGCATGGATGCATGCCAGTGGGGCGTAAGCGGTGAAGGGTCTGTCGTTGCCACCAATGGCATTTGGATTGGCTATTCCAATGGCACCGTTACGATTCCCGACAACATCGTCGGCAGGGGTGCTACGCCAGGCGTACCGCCCTCTGTTGAGGAAGAGACTTCTGTTGATTCTGGAAGTTATGCTTTTGAAATCGATGTTCACTTCATGACGCAGGAACTGGCCACCTTCTTTGAGCCAACCCCTCCCGCTCTTGAGGAAGAGACCGCCGAGGTGAGCATGGCGTTCACTTGCTTTGTTGGCGGCATTATTGTCACCGCTGGAGACGTCTTGGCCATTGGCAGTAACGGCAGCATTCCCGCTAGCTACCTTGGTAACGTCATTACGACCAACGCAACTGTGATTGACGCTGACATCTTTGCCTGATAGGAATCCTACGGACGATTCTAATGTCGTGCCATGGCGATTGCTGCTAAGATCTCACCCGCCGAGTTAACGGCACAGGTCACAAACCGTTTCGTGGGCAAGTACTACGAAGCACGCCTGATCTACGCCCCTGGCACTAGCTACATTCCTGGTACGACCAACGACGCTACGTTCCTGTCCAACGAGGTCGCTGCCGGCACTGGTGGCTACGTTCGCCAGGTTATCTCGTATACTGGTGGCGATGTTAGCGCCTACAGTGATGATGGGGTGGCCTTAACGACAAAAGCGACTGTTTTCGCCCAAGATGGGGGCGCGACTGCTATCTCATTCTCCCACGTGGCCCTAGTGGAGGGCAACGGAAACGTCACCGCCCTGGCGGCAAACAGTGGAGCCCCTACCGCCGGCGTGAATGGCACCTACACCGATCTTCCTACCGTCACTGGCGGCTCTGGTACTGGCCTGACGGTGGACCTAACAATTACCAACTCCGGGGCAGCTTCCACCGACTACGCCCTGACAATCAAGCAGGCTGGCCACGGTTACGCCGCGTCTGATTCGATCCAGGTTCAGGAGGCAGCTCTGGTGGCGGCTGGTGCGGTCGCGGCCTCGGCTGGCAACATCACCACCACTGCGAGCACCGTCTACAGCAGCTCCCAGCAGCTCCTGTCGGTGGCTCAGACCCCCAGTACCGTAAACCTCAACGGTGGTAACGAGACAGTCTTCTACTGGAACCTCAAGCAGTTTGGTTTCTACACAGTCTGATGACACTCCTAGAACAAATGTTACAGATCGCCGACGCTCAACGCGTGGTTGAGCTGGAGCGACTTGACTCTAAGCAGCAGATCGAGGGCGACTTTGAGGGCAGTGTCACTGGCCGCTGGGTGCGTCTGGATTCTACTGGCGCTGGCATCGTGGAGTACAACTCCAAGCAATACGTAACCAAGCCAATCGGCTTTACCTCCTTGCCTGCGGGCACGGCGGTCGAAATGTCCTTCGCAAAGGGCGTCTACTACAGCAAGTGGTAAAATGGCAATCAATCCTTCTGCTATCGCAAGCCAGAACATTCAGGACTCTCCCGTTTTTGCGATTGAGATCCTGTCGTCGCAACCAGCGGCCGGGCAGGTCTTTACGCCCTCAAGGCCGCCAGGTCAGTTAGTTGCATGGTTTAACGGATCGACCAATCAGTTTGAGCTATATGTTGTCAATGGCGCTGGCAACCGTTTCCTCAAGGCCGTCCAATGAGTATTGAAGCTACTAGGCTGGTTATTGGGTCCGCTAAGCGGGATGGGATAGGTGGGCGGGTGACTCCGCCCCCGGCCTGCATCAGAATCCATCCTGTCGTGCCTGGCAATCCATATGTCGCGGATGGCGGCCAGTCAGGAAGCAGTACGCCAGAATGCGTGGGTCAGATTGCGGCGTACCAGGATCCCGCCAACCCTAACTATGTTCAGCTCTATATTGCTTCCGATATAGTGACCTGGAAAAAGGTCAATCTTGCTTCCTTACTAATTGACACTCGGACTGGCAAGCCCTACGATCCCAACGCGCAGTTCTACAACCCCTTGGCATCCTAGTCCAGCTGACTTGTTGAGATGAGCTGGTGGGGTGGTAACTGGAACCCGGATCGCACTACTCGTCAACAGGCGGCCAACGCTTTCTTGGGAAACGACGGCTATCTCAATACGATCTTTGGCGGAGGCGGCTGCCGCAGTTCCGCTGACTGCGCCTCTGGCTTTGCCTGCGCGGGCGGTAGGTGCGTGCAGAGAAGCTCTCAGCAGAGCTCCACTGGCGGTACCTGCGGTGATGGCACGGGTGGCGGCGGCTGTGGCGGCGACCAGGTCCAGATAATCGGATCGAATGGAGAAATCCTCGCATCGGGTGACGCTGTAGGCATCGTTGGCGGCGTCTATAAGTCCTACCAGTGGGAGCCTGTCTACGCAGCTGATGGATGCACGGTAACCGGCTGCAAGCTGGGGGAGTGTGGCGGAGGACTAGACGGCGACTGCCCTCAGGGTGAGCGCTCATGTCGTTACGATGCATTCGGCACGGTTAACTGCTTTTGCGGACCGCCTGTTTACACTGGCTGTAGCACTTTTTGTACGTCCTACTTTAGCTCCACCGGGGAGGAAGCAGAGGGTTGTAGCGGCCTGGCCTGCGACGAGTGCAGCTATTGTGACGAGATTTTCGTGTCCGCTAGCGGCACTTGCAGGCCCCTGGAGAGCGGTGGCCCCTGTCATTGCAAAAACGACCTCATTCCCGACTGCTACAAGTGCGACGAGAACGGTTCGACTGTACCCGACCTTGACAACTGCCAGGAGTGCGTTACAATCACAAACGTTGACTGCGGGTGCGGTACCGTCATAACCAACACAACTTGCTGCCAGCCGCTTGGTACTGATGGCCTGACAATCACCAACAAGTGTCAAGACTTGATTGACCAGGATTGCGCCAAGGCTTGCGAAGAACAGGTTGACCCCTGCAAGGGGATCTGCGAGGTCGTATCAGGCGACTGTGGCGGCACCGACGACTTTGGCAACCCAGTAGGCGACTGCGGCTCAAACTCAGACGACCTCAATGGTCTTCCGCTACCGCCAGTAAACCAGCCTGGGCAGAGGAATACAACCCTGGGATATATTGAAGTGCCTGGGCAGACCCCTAGGCTTATCTGGGAAAGGTGTGACGTGAGTGAACTGCCAGAAGAGTGTGCGCTCTGCGACTGCAATTGCAATAACGACTGTCCCAACTGCCAGCTATGCGGCGCCGACGGCAAGTGCTATCCTGATCCCGCTTGCGAGTACTCATACTTCTACGAAATAGCCTGGTCGATATGGAGGTACCGGGAATCTGCATGCAATTATGCCGCTCTCGGGTGCGACTGTAGTGTTCGTATAACATATTACAACTCACCCGACAAACGGGGCATCAATAGCGGCCAGATAGGAGTCGACCCACAGGGGCTGAGCTGGGCCGCATATCAAGAGCACACCTGGGACAACAGCTATGCCTACGGCTGCCCCTATCCTCCCTCAACAGGGACCTGGACTGAGCTCAGGCCGTTGTGGCCAGATGGAACATTCTCCCCTGGCGGCAGCATCACCATCGGCCATCCACAGGCCAGTCCTGGCTATACATCGATGTCATTAGATTGGCACGACGTTGGCGTGCTTGCGGGCTACGGAAACTCCCTGCAGGAAGCCCAAGCCCAAGCAAACGCACTGTATGACCAGCTGACCTAGGCACCCTAGTCTAGTCTCTGTGTAGCCGTGGCAGTTTATCCTGACAGGATTATCCTAAAGAACTCCACGGACCCTCAGGCCACGATTGAGACGGCTATTGCCTCGGGCGGCACGGACGCAATCCAGCAGGGCGAACTGGTCATTGGTCGCGAGGACGGGGCTGCACAGCTGTACACGGTAGATGCCCTTGGGGCGATTGTTACCATATCCGGGTCAGGCGGCGGCGGAACCGGTGGCCTAGCCTTCTGGGGCGGTGGCGATTTTGATACGGGAGTTTCAGACGGTCAGCCCGCAGATGGCGGAAGCTTCGACTAGGAATACTAGTCTAGCTTTCTGACTGAGATGCCAGTTCCTTCTTACCGCGTACCAGTTAAGATTGCTCGTGGCACCTATGCAAACCTGTTGGCCAACGTGGCCAGCTTGGAAGAAGGCGAGATCGTATATGCTAACGATGAAAATGCCCTGTACGTCATAGAGGGCGGGGTTCTCATCAAGGCTAGTGCAGACATATCCCTTGCGTCGCTGGGCGACCTGTCGGACGTAGACCTGACAACGACCCCGCCGACAGATGGTCAGGCGCTTGTCTGGAACAACACCAACTCCGAGTGGGAGCCTGGCACGCCGGTCAGTTCGATCGACGACCTGACCGACGTTGACACCACAACCGCTGCACCCACTACTGGCCAGGTCCTGGAGTGGGATGGCAGTAACTGGGTTCCTGCGGGTGACACGTTTACCGAGACCATTGGCACTCTGACCGAGTACCCACTGGCTGGTACTGATGGCTTCTATGCTGACCAAGCCGCCATGGAGGCCGATGGCTTTACCCATATCGCTTCCGCCGTCGGCGGTGACGACACAGCCATCAGCTTTACCCCGGACGCTAAGTGGAACGGTATCGACTTCCTTGGTAACGGGATCGCGAGTGGCGGCACTTGGAGCATTAACACCAATGGAGCCGTTCTCTGGGACGTGAGCGGCAACACCGAGTCTGGTCGGACGGGCAACTCCGCAACCGACAGCTCCGACATAGACTTTTATGTCGCCCTCTGGAGTTCCGATACCGCAACCCGCCGTGCTGGCTTCAAGGAGCACGTCGAGAGCGGGCGCAACTACCTTGTTGTTCGCATGGACAACAAGATCCCCTACAACAGCTCAACCAACGGCGTTCCTACCGAAGTCTGGTTCGGCGAGGATGGAAGTGTCTCCGTCCGCTTTGGTACTGCTATTGGCGCCACGATTCCTACGTCTGCCTCCATGGGCGGCATCTGGTCTAACGGTGTCGAGATTGGCAGTAGTAGCCCGTGGCCCAGCTTTAACACCTCGGGCAACTACGTCTACCACTACGCCAAGCCGTACAACAATCTTTCGAACCTGGTCGACGTTGATACGGCTGGCGTCACGGACGGCCAAGTCCTGACCTACGTTGCAGCCAATAGCCAGTGGGAACCTGCTACTCCAGCCCCTGGTGGTGTCACCAGTATCATCGCTGGCACTGGCATCTCGGTTGACCAGGCCACTGGCGATGTTACGATCACCGCGACAGGTGGTGGCGGTGGCGTCTCTGGCATTGGTGTTGCTACTCGCGCCTCCGATAGCGGAACGGCAGCCTCCAGTGCGCTGACCCTGACTGGGCTTGGCTCTAGCGGTCAGCTCCACACCCTGAGCACTGACCTAGACGCCTGGGTAGTCTTCTACGGCTCTGCAGCAGATCGTACGGCCGATGCTGGCCGCGCATACAACACAGACCCCGCAGCGGGCTCGGGGGTCCTTGCGGAGGCCTATGTGACCACGGCCGGTGCTATCCTGTTCACCCCTGGCACTGGGTACATGAACAACGACACCACCGAGACTGCAGCGCTGTACCTGGCCGTCAGGGATCAGGCGGGCGCGGCGGTTAACGCAACCTTGACTGTTACTGCTTATGTTCAGGGTGGATACGATGGCGTCTCTGGCGGTACTTTCGGTAGCGGTTGATCGGAATACTAGCCAAGACGATTCTTGGTTGAAATGGCCGACCTCACTGCTCGTATTAAGCCGAAGAAGAGCAGCACGGCCGGTGAGGTGCCACAGGCTTCGGATCTGGAAGTTGCAGAGCTTGCTGTAAACACGGCCGACGGTAAGCTGTTTGTCAAGCACACCGACAATTCGATCAAGGAGATCAGCGGAGGAGGAGGGGCGAGTTTTGGCGATGTAGCACCGGCTACCTCGGCGCTTGCTACTTACGCTACAAGGACTACATTTAACACTCAGCCGCTGACCGACCAATGGTCTGCTAGCGCGACTCAGCTAATCTTTTCTCCGGTCGCAGGTAACGGTTTCGACTTGGGCGACGAGCTTGGAAGCACCAATCCTGGGGCGATCGGGATTAGCGAGGACGGGCTCGAGTACACCTACTACACCTGCACCACCTGGGAAAACTTTACATCATACTACCGTGCTACCCTGACCGGGTTCGATCCGCAGGCCTTCTACGATGCAGGCGACAGGCCGATATGGGTTGACTTTGCTCCAGCAGGCGATCCCGCCGAGGGGGCTACGCTTGTGTACGAAGCCGCTAACAGCTATTACAAGGTAAAAAAGAACAGCATTGCCAATCAAGGCGATTTCTCGTATCAAAAACAGATCGCTGTTTACCTTTTCAACTTCGATGCCTCCGACACCCCCAGCCCCCCTAGCGGTACATCTACCGTGTGGAGCAGCTACGGCAACCAGTATCTCTTCTTTAGCACGACCGATAAAGATGGACAAAACGCCGAGACGGATCTTTACGCCCTGGGTCCCGGCAGCCCAGTTGTTATCTCGGTTAACGGAGAAGTCGTCTTTGATGGCACCATTACTGATTCGTCGAACGAGAACTCCAACCGGTCGACCCTGAACTTCGGAAGCAGTCAGCAGTGGATCACGGACCTTGTAGCCGGCGATGTTGTCGGAATCAAGTCGGATAGCGTTTTCGCCCTTCAATCTGCTGATTTGCCGGTGGTAGATGGTCAGGTTTTGACCTGGGTTGACGAAAGGGGGCAATGGGAGCCTTCAGGCCTCCCTTCGATCAACAGCCTGAGCGATGTTGACACCGCCCCGCTTGTGGCTGACGCGGCGCAGCCCTACAATACTTACGACAGCAACTGGCCAACTATCACCCAGGGCGAATGGGGTGGTAACGGTATCAGTCAGGTCTCGCTTTACATTCACAGACTGGACGCCAATGGTGTTGAGTTTGCACCCCTGGCCGCCAACGGAAACAGCAAGACGGTTCAGATCCGCTTCCAGACGAGTGGCACCGATTACGGGTGGGTGACATACGTTGTCAATGTTAGCACCATTAGCGGCGACATCAAACAGATGGACATGGTGAGCCCGGCCAACCACCCCGAGCCACCTGGAAATTACACCTCGGTTGAGGTGCGGACTTTGAGCTCCGCCCCTGCTACCGACGGCCAAGTTCTGACCTGGAACGACGCCAATAGTCAGTGGGAGCCTGCAACTCCTGCTGCCGCCAGCGCTGCCTCGACAAGGGCTCTTTTAGGGATTGGTGAATACGTGGACGACGCGGCCGCCGGCACTGGTGGCGTCGCCTCTGGAGCCATGTACTACAACACCACTTCTAGCGACTATCGTCTGAAGTCCTGATCGGCATACTAGCCCAGCGTTTTCGTTGGGCATGGACATCCTCTCAGAGCTTAGCCACAATGGTGTGCATCCCAGCGGCCCATGTTCTGCATGGCCTTTTGAGCGGCATGAGGCCCTGTATCAGGAAGCCCTCAAGGATGGCCAGAAGCCGACGACTGTCGACGGACAACATCACATCGACGTGGGCATTCCTCGAGAAAAGCACACTCGCAGGTCCGTACCGGTGGAGCAACTGCCAAATGGCAAACCCAAGCATGCCAAACGCGTGAAGGCTGGGCTCGGCCAAATGGCCAAGGGCCTTGTCAGCAACGTAGGCCAGGCCATCGTAAATGGTAAGGTCTCAGAGGAGATACGCAACGAGCGCTACGAGACCTGCAAGAATTGTCCGTTCTTTATTGAGGACAGCAAGCGCTGCTCTGAGTGCGGTTGCTTCATGGAGGCCAAGACCTGGATCGGTGGCGATCCTGACATGCTTTGCCCTAAGCAGAAATGGAGCCGCTGACATGGCAGTCAATCCAGCAGACATGGAGAACTGCAACATCAAGAACACCTGCCTTGGTGGTGTTAATGATGGAGTAGCCTACGATCCAGAAAGCCCCTGTGGTGGCGCGGCGAATGTTGCGTTTAATCCGGTTAGCTGCGACTGCGAGGAGACTGTCTTCTGTGCCAATGGGGACTGTGGGTGGGATGTCGATTGGGAGATTACGTCGACAAACCAGATCTGGTCGATGAAGCCTTGCGGCGCCAGCAGCTGTACCATCATTTGCGAAAGCGACGAGTATCGGGTATGCGCCAGCTATACGCCGACCTCTGGTAGCTTCTACCTGGCCCCAGGTAAGTGCGTACGCGAAGTGCGCCAAGAGACGAATGGGCCCTGCGATGGTATCGGAGAGTCCGCCCCTGGCGGCGCTTTTATCCGAGAGGACTGGTACCTCTGCAGCCCTGACGTCGAAGACCCAGGCTCCCAGACATGCGGTACTCCCGTTGCTCAGATGCCTGGCGGCGGCTACTGCTCTACCGTCATGACCGGTCCCGGGATTCAGGAGGTCAACAGGATCGAACGGGTCAAACTGACTACGGTCAGCACGGCTACTGGAATCTACAGGACGACCGCGTCAGCCAGCTGTGGGAACTGTGATCCTACTGTTACATCTTCGGGCCCGTTCAGCAACTATATTTCATGGCGGGCTCCTATCGTTCGGGGCAGTGAAGTCGAAGTCAGATTTAGCAGTACATCTCCATTCTGTCCCGAAGGCAGCCCGTGTCCTGGAACCTGGCAATCGGAGATTGGCGCAGACTGGGTGCAGATCGGCAGTAGCATCTTTTATGATGGGTCAACGACAGACATAATTTGCGGGGTTTCCGACGGACTCGCGGTTATGGGCACCGCTGGAATCACTTGGGGGGGCATCCAAAAGGGTGACAAGATTGCCTATGTTATCAGCTACGGCTGGACTGGCGCCGTTGGCTGTACTCAAGAAGGAACCAGCTCTCTCGATAATGTCGTCGAAAGCGCTTACGCCTGTTATAAGCCCTCTGATTTGGTGTGATAGGCATACTACGGCGTAATTTCGACGGGTGAGACGCCCGATTGAACATGTCCGACGAGAACAAGGCTCCCGAGATGGAAGCTCCGGTTGCAGCTACCGAGGTTGAGGCTAAAGCTCCCGCCGCTGGCGAAGAGATGATGCCCCGCTCCGAGGCTGAGAACCTTCTCAAGGCCCTTAAGGCCGAACGTGATGCTCGTAAACAGTACGAGCGCGAACTCAAGGAGAGCAAGACTCATCTTGAGAAGTTCGCTGAGATCAACCCCGACGAGTACATGAAGCTGCAGCAGGAGGCCGCCGAGGCTGCCCGCTTGCAGGCTCAGTGGGGCGAAGCTCGCGACGCTATTGAGACCAAGTACTCCACTCAGGCTCAAGAAGCACGTAAAGAA
>Ga0070751_1002107_pt1 | contig 11450 bp, 8 predicted proteins | sample VirMetDEL_Aug_28_FD_78514 | JGI IMG/M metagenome (GOLD analysis project Ga0070751, IMG submission 78514) | Aqueous microbial communities from the Delaware River and Bay under freshwater to marine salinity gradient to study organic matter... | ecosystem: Environmental > Aquatic > Marine > Coastal ...
TGACATGATTGAAATATCAAATCCAGAAAATTTACCTGAAGATTTAATTCCTTTTTATAATGGTGAAGAAGATTTGTTGGGATAAATAAAACATAGAAATGTCCCAGGAATCATAATAAGATGCCACTTAACAAACTTGATAATTTCATCAAAAACACTGAAGGTCGCATATTATATGTAAGTCCATCAGATCTGGATGCGACCGATAGTATTGATAATACTGGTAATTCACTTGCTAGACCTTTTAAAACTATTCAAAGAGCATTAATTGAATCGGCAAGATTTTCCTATGTGAAGGGAAATTCTAATGATTTGATTGAGAAAACTACAATTCTTTTGATGCCAGGTGAGCACGTAGTAGATAATAGACCTGGATTTAAAATTAAAAATGTTGCAAGTAATGCAAGAGTTGTATCTCCTTCAGGTGCAGAGACTGATGCTGCAACAACTCTAAAACTTGATTTAAATACCAATTTTGATTTAACACAGGAAGATAATATTCTCTACAAATTTAATAGTGTTGAAGGTGGAACAATTGTACCTAGAGGAACTTCAATTGTTGGTCTTGACTTAAGAAAAACCAAAATACGCCCTCTTTATGTTCCAAATCCCACTGATAGTGATGTAGACAATTCTGCTATTTTTAAAATCACAGGTACATGTTATTTTTGGCAGTTTTCATTCTTTGATGGAAATGAGGCAGGAACAGTTTATACAGATCCTGTTGATTTTTCTACAAATAATAAATCAAAACCGATTTTTTCTCACCACAAACTCACTTGCTTTGAGTATGCCGATGGTGTAAACGATGTATCTGGTTATGATCTAACAGATCTTGATATGTATTATGCGAAACTTTCAAACGCATATGGTACAGGATCTGGAAGTCCTAATAGAAATATTGATAGCAAATATCCAAGTGATCCTGATGGATTTGCGAAGCAAAGACCAGAATGGGAAATTGTTGGAGCATTTGCATCGGATCCCATCTCAATTGTTTCCATCGAAGCAGGGGAAGGCGGAACTCCAACTAATCAAGTTACTGTAACGACAACTGTAGATCATGAACTTAGTGCTGGAACTCCAATTAAGATTCGTGGTGTTGTTCCTGAAGATTATAATATTTCAACAAAAGTTCAAAATGTAGATCCAGACAATCCTAAAGTTTTTACTTACTTACTTCCAACATTTAGAAAGAATTTAACCACACCAGGATCTGCTTCTGGTGCAACTGTTACTATTGAAACTGATACTGTATCGGGTGCTTCTCCTTACATCTTTAATATTTCGATGCGTTCTGTTTATGGTATGAACGGAATGCACGCAGACGGTGCAAAGGCATCTGGATTCCGTTCAATGGTTGTTGCACAATTTACTGGAGTTTCTCTCCAGAAAGATGATCGTGCATTTGTAAAATATAATAAGTCCTCAAGAAGTTATAGTGGCATCAGTATTTCTAAAAAAGCAGGAGCAGATCTTTCGAATGGATCTTCTGCGACAAACCCATCTCAAATTTATCACTTAGATAATCAGGCAATTTATCGTAGAGGTTGGGAACAAACTCACATTAAAATTTCAAATGATGCAATCATGCAGATTGTATCTGTTTTTGCTATTGGTTATAATAAACATTTTGCATGTGAAAGTGGTGGAGATGCTTCGATTACCAACTCCAACTCCAACTTTGGTCAACTTTCTTTAATTGCAGATGGATTTAAGAAAGAAGCATTTGATAAAGATAATAAAGGATATATTACAAATGTCATTCCACCAAGAGCACATACTGAGCAAGAAGAGAATATTGACTGGTTATCAATTGATGTTGGCGTAACAACTTCAGTTGGAGTTTCGACTCACTTATATCTTCGTGGTTTTACATCAGAGGATGACGTGCCACCAACTCTTACTCAAGGATTTAGAATTGGTGCTAAGATGAATGTTATGTTAATTGTAAATGTTGGATCTGGCACTAGTGAAGCCAACATCTTAATGGAAAATGGAGTTGATACTTCATACAGAGAATTTGATGTTACTGCAGTATCGAGTAGTAAACTAACAATTGGAACTGGACATGGACTGAAGACTGGTGAAAAAGTCATTATTCTGAGTGATGATGCAAATTATCCAGAAAATATCATACCTCATGTTGTTTATTATGCAATCACATTCAATGTTGCTCCAGACACAAACAAAATTCAATTAGCATCAACCAAAACGGATGCCGACAATGGCAATTTCATTACCTTGTATGGAGGAACAAAACTTAGAATTAGAAGTAGAGTAACTGATAAATCTTCTGGAGAAGCAGGTCATCCTATCCAATTTGATAATTCTGTAAATCGTTGGTTTGTAACCGTAAATTCTGGAAATGGAATTTATTCCACTCTGAATAATTTGGGTGTTGCTGGAATTGGAGATGAAACTAATCCAACATTTATCAAAAGAGCACCAGATGGAAGAAGTATTGACGAAAAAATTTATAAGTTCAGAGTAGTTATTCCAAAAGAACTTCAAAATGGAAAAACACCAGAACCTGGATTTGTAATTCAAGAATCTAGTACAACAGGTGCTCGTGATCAAAGTGATTTTACAGATTCTACAATTAGTCTTAGTGATTATGAATTCAACAAAAATCATAGATTTATTGCAACTTGCTCACATGCGTCTAGCACTTCAACTGTAAGAGTAGAGCTTCCTCATAACTTAGACGTTGGTGATCAAATTATCATTCGTAACGTAAAAGATACGACAAATACTTCTGGTACTTTTAATTCTGGATATAACGGAACTTTTATAGTTGCAACTGTTCCAAACAACATGGAGTTTACGTATACTAATACGAATTCTCCAGGTTCTTTTACGAATGATACGAGTGTAAGAGATGAAAATCTCCCTAGATTTGAAAGAAATGATCTGCAAAGTAATTTCTACATCTATAGAAACGAAACGATTAATGAATACATTGATGGGCAGCAAGATGGTGTTTATCATTTATACGCACTTAAAGCCGATGCACATGTCTCTCAAGAGTTTACCAATTTAGCATATAGTCAAAATGTAACTGATTTATATCCACAACAGGATAGAGATAATATTAATGATTCTCCAGCATCAACAAAGACTCGTGCATTATCTTCTCCTATCGGTGAAGTTCATACTAGTGATTTGAAGGGAAGTATCACTAGAGAATCTGCAGATGATTTAATTAAGAAATTTACGAAAAATTTAACGGTAAGTTCAATATCATCTTTAAGTGCGGGAATTTCTACTATTACATTTACAAGAAATCATGGATTTAATGGTGCGGTAACGGGAACTCTTAGTCCTGGAACTGGAACTCGTACAGATGGAACTTATTATAATGTAAAACTATATGATAATGCCGCATATACTTCTTGGAGTGGAGCAACAGCAAAAGTTATTATAAGTGGAAATGCAATCTCATCATTCCAAATTCAATCTAAAGGTTCTGGATATTCTAATGGAGATGAACTATATTTTGATAATTCTGCAATTGGAGGTAATCAGGATGGAAAAATTACTCTTGCTACTGCAGGAATTGTAACAGCAGTTGGGGATGTTATTCAGTTTACTGGTATTGCAACAGCAACTGATTCATATCATAGAATCACAAATGTTCAAAATGCAACTAATATTGCAATCGCAAGAACTTCTGGTGATCCACAAATCTTACCAAATCAAATTGCAATTCATGTAGGACCTTCAGTTTCTGTAAATTCTTCTACATTCTCAAGTGGTATAACAACATTTAATTGCTCAGGTCCTCATGGACTTGTTGCTGGAAATAAGTTTAGAGTTATTGATGCGAGTAATAATAATCTTGGAGATTTTATTGTTAAGTCTAGAGTTGGAGTTAATACTTTTGAAGTAGAAACTACATCTCAATTATCCAACCCATCTTATATTCTTCGTCATTATTTCTCATCAAACTCTGGAATTTCTGATAGAAGTAATGAGAACCTTGCAAGAAGAGGTCAAGTATTCTACGATAATGACGTATTGAGAATTGATAATAGTGGATCTTCAATTGGTATTAGCACAACACTGATTCCGATTACGCACCCATCATCGGGGATTGGAACAACTGAAAGATTCCCAATTGGAACTTATATTCAGGTTGACAATGAGATCATGAGAGTTGCTTCATCTTCTCTCACTGGTGTTAACAAATTGAATGTAATTCGTGGTGTACTATCTTCACAATCAACAACTCATGATGATGGATCACTGATTCGTAAGATTCGTCCAATTCCTGTAGAGTTCAGAAGACCATCTATCATTCGTGCTTCTGGACACACATTTGAATATCTTGGATATGGTCCTGGCAACTACTCCACAGGTCTTCCACAAGTTCAAACAAGAACTCTGACAGAAAGAGAAGAATTCTTGTCACAAGCACAAGAAAGATCTGCTGGTATTGTTGTTTATACTGGTATGAACAACAGAGGTGATTTCTACATTGGAAATACAAAGAAATCGTCCGCAACTGGTGAAGAAACTTCATTTGATACTCCAATTCCAACCGTTACTGGTGAAGATCCTGCAAGACTTAGTGCAATTTTTGATGAAATCACAGTTAAAGAAAGAATTGTTGTTGAGGGTGGAGATTCTGGAGAAATTCTTTCCCAGTTTGATGGTCCAGTAACATTTAACAAAGATGTTAGAGTAAAAGATGATTTTTCAATCTCAGGAAAATTAAGAATTTTAAATACTGTACAATCTACGAGTCCTATTACTGGTTCAGTAATTATTGATGGTGGTGTTGGTATTGCTAAAAATTTATATGTCGGTGGTAATACTAATATTACTGGAGATCTTACAGTAGGTGGAAATGTTAATTTTGATGTTGTTGTTGGATCTTCAGGAACTTTTGGAAATATTCAACTTGCAGTTGCAGATGATAACACAATCGATACTTCTACGGGAGATCTTAAGTTAAATTCAACATCCGGTTCTTTTGTTGCTATTCAAACAAATACTACAATTACTGGTATCTTAAGTGTAACTGATGATATTACTGCATTCTGGACTTCCGATGAAAGATTAAAAGATAATATTACTCCAATTGATGATCCTCTTGCTAAAGTTCTTTCAATTAGTGGCAATACTTTTGATTGGAATGAAAAGTCCAATAAAGATGGACATGACGTTGGTCTGATTGCTCAAGAGATTCGTGAAGTGCTTCCAGAAGCAGTTGTAGAAAGAGATAATGGTTATCTTGCAGTTGATTATCATAAGGTTGTTCCACTGCTTGTAGAGGCAATTAAAGAACTCTCAGGTAAAGTTGAGGTGCTTGAACAAAAACTACAAGATAAATAACTCTAAAGCTTATAATAATGGCAAATTATAGGAAGTCATTTAATTTTAGAAATGGTGTTCAGGTTGATAATGATAATTTTATTGTAAATGCAAATGGACTAGTTGGAATTGGAACGTCCATTCCAACTGAGTCTCTTGATTTAATCGGAAATGCAAAAATCACAGGTTTTGCAACTGCGACTACGTTGGGTGTTGCAGAAACTGCAAACTTTTTTGGAAATTTAAATGTAGGATCACCTATTACATTAAATCCCACTACAGGTGATGTTTCCGCAACAAGATTTGTTGGAGATGCTTCTGGACTTACTAACATTTATGCAATTTCAACAACAGGATGGGTCACACAGGGTGTTGGGTTACATACATTTAGATCTGTTGGCGTTGGAACTACCAATCCATTGTATAAATTTCAGGTAGGATTGGATCCTGCTACTAGTGCAGGTGTGGGAATTACGGATGGAAATATTCTTGCAAGTGGCATAATTACAGCAACAACTTTTGTTGGAAATCTCACAGGCAATGTAACTGGAAATCTCACAGGCGATGTAACTGGTAATGCTGATAGTGCAACAGCATTACAAACTGCCAGAAACTTTTCAATTACTGGAGATTTAGAAGCAAGTACAATTTCTTTTGATGGAACATCAAATGTTTCTCTAGGATCCACACTCTCATCAAGTTTTAGTGCAAATACATCAGGAATTATTACTGCAAGTGCTTTGGAAGGAGATTTAACATCTTCTTCAGCAACAATTACAACTGCAACTATTACTAATGCGAATATAACAAATGCAGATGTGGGTATTGGAACATTTGACGACTTAAGGATTAATAAAACAACCGCAGCAAGTCTTGTTATTACAAGTGATACGAATTCTTCAGTAAGTATTGGCAAGTCTGTTGGTGCTGGTAACAGTAGTGCTCAACTCAAATATACTCCTGGAACTGGTCGTTTAGACATTAATAATTTTGATCTTGGTGGTGTATCTATTAACCTTCATGAAGGTACTGGTGTAGGAAATACTGAAGGTTTTAGTGTAAAATATGACAACACTAAGAAATTTGAAGTCACTTATGATGGAAGAGTTGGAGTTAATCGTGGAGGTGCTTCATTAACAAGACATCTTGAAGTTGGAGGAACAGCATATATTTCAGGAGATTCTAAGATTGTAGGAGTTCTTACAGTCGGAACAGGATCAAATGAAGTTACCTTGGGTGATGGTAGTCCTTTACCAGTTTCTGATGAGCAAAATTTCAATACATTAAGTGGAATTAGTACATTTAATGAACTCAGAATTCAAAATGTTCGAGTGGGACAAGGTGGAACTATAACTTCTAATTTATACGTTGGAAATGAAGTTGGAGTAGGTACAACATCAAATAATGTTTTTGTTGTTGGCAATCAAACTCCAGTATTCCAAGTATTTGGATCTGCATATACTTCCGAAGGTTTTATGACCAATGGAGTCCTCGGAATTACTACAGATCCAAATGGATCTACTCAAGAGGATCCTAGATCAATTCCAAGTGATTTAGGTGCCTCAGTACCATCAATGACATATGGATCTTTCCAAGTTGATTGTACTGCAGCATCTTTAGTTACTGAAAATGTTTTACTTGTTCCAAATTTTGGAATTTCTGTAGCTGGATTTGGTTCTACAAATCTTGGACTTGTACCAAGAAATTATAACACAAATAAGTATTTGACGAAAGTTGGTGTTAATACTTATTTTGCAAGATCTATTTTTGATGTAGGAGCAGCATCGACAACGATGAACTCTTACTTTATTCCACCATCATTATCTCAAAGTGATATTGATGTAATGGCAGATTTATGGAATCCTGCCACATCATCTTCACTAACTGGTCATGAACAATCTAAAAAAGTTACCTCAACTGGAGTAGTCCCTGGTGCAATTGTTCATAACAGAACGACAGATACTATTCAGGTAAGAGATGGTGCATCATCATTTAGAAACTTGAGTCCTGTAGTTGCATTTGCTACTGTTGATAGTGGAAGTTTAGTTTCAACTGATGGATATAATCTTTCATTGACAAATAATCTCACTAATGCAATTTTCTCATTCAGTACTGCATTGCAATCTGCAAACTATACGGTAATGGTTTCTGCTGGAAGTACCACAGAATCTTACACTGTTCCAGAAGCACAAAAAACAACAACTGGATTCAGAATTACGTTTAGTCCTTCTAATGCTAATACTCAAAGTTACTCAGTCATGATACTTCAAGTATAAGACTTGACAAGATTCTCAGATCCCTGTAGACTACCTTTGTCTGGGTTGGAGATGAGAAGCTAAGCTTCTTTAAGACACTTTAGAAACCGTCTACTGAGTAAGATCAGGGACGGTTTTCTGCTATAATGACTCTATTGATTTGAAACCTACCATGACCATCACTCTTCGTCCTCACCAAGAAGATGCTCTCCATGCCATGTCGAATCATGACAAGGGTCAAGTGATTGTGCCAACTGGTGGTGGAAAGACTATGTGTATGATCAAAGATTCTAAAATTCATTTTGATAGATTTAACAATCGAGTTCATGTGGTAGTAGCACCACGAATACTGCTAGCAGAACAGTTATGCTCTGAGTTTCTAGAGCACATTGATAATGCTCATGTTATGCATGTTCATAGTGGAGAAACAGAACACTTTAGTACCACTAAGGCAAAGACTATCAAAACATGGTCTGAGAATATTAATGGTAATCAATTGATTTTTACGACTTATAACTCTTTGAACCGTATTGAGGAATCTGGTGTTAAGGTAGATACCGTTTATTTTGATGAGGCACATAATAGTGTTAAGAGAAACTTCTTTCCTGCCACTGAGCATTTTAGTGGTGCTGCTGATCGTTGCTATTTCTTTACTGCGACTCCGAAACATTCTGCTACTATATCGAAACCAGGAATGAATCTTCCAGAAGTTTATGGGCAGATTATTTGTAATGTTCCTGCACCTAAGTTGGTTAAAGAAGGGTATATTCTTCCTCCTAAGGTTGTTGTGAATGAATTGCCCCAAGGAGATTTCAAGATGTCTGATTGTGATAATTTGATTTGTACAATTGATGACAATTCTTTAAACAAGATTCTAATTGCTGCAAGGTCTACAAGGCAGATTGTGAATTTGTTGACTGAATCTGATTTTTATCCACAGATTCGTCAACGTGGTTATTCATGCATGTATATCACATCAAAGACTGGTGCATTTATTGATGGTGTGAAGGTTGATCGTGAGGAGTTTTTCAAGACTCTGAATGCCTGGGGTAAAGATCCTGAAAAGAAATTTGTTGTATTGCATCATAGTATCCTGTCTGAAGGTATCAATGTATCTGGTCTTGAGGCAGTGTTGTTTATGAGGAATATGGATTACATTGGAATTAGTCAGTCAATCGGTCGTGTGATTCGACTAGGAGGGTCTGAGAAGACCTTTGGATTGGTCTGTGTGCCCGTCTATGACAAAGTAGGTATCAATACCGCACGGAGTGTTCAAAGTGTCGTAGAGACGGTTTTTGAGCAAGGTGAACCTGCAATATCTGTAATTAAAAAATGATTTCTGGGCAGCAGACTTGCGTAAGTCCCAGGATCGTGCTACATTCAAAACGTTCAAAGAACAATTTTATGACTATTGCAACAGCACAGCAGCACTTCATTGATCACCTTGAGACAGGTGTTGACTGGAACAAGGTATTTGGTGTGGTCGATTCACTCTACAGTGATGATGGATTCACTACCAACGCCGACAACTTTACCCGTGCAACTGCCGTAGAAAAAGCAATTGCAAAGTTTTCTAATCTTGATCGTGTCGATCAGAAAGGTTATGACTTCATGTATGGTGAAGAAAGGATTGAACTAAAAATGCAAAAGAATCTTTTCCAAAAGAGAAACCCTTTTGCCACTGGTAAGTTCAAAGTCAAAAACTTCTATGGGGAAAAGAAAACCCTAGAAGACTTCAAAAGTCAAAAGACTTTTGACTATATGATGGTTCTCGATCTAAATGCACGTCGTGTCATCATTATTGAAGATGAGAATGCACGTCCTCTTTATGAACAATATGGAGATGGTGTTTATGTCAAACTTGATATTGGTAACTACTATGAGTGTGATATTGGTAGTGTAGAACCTATTATGCCTCCGACTAAATTGTCCTCAGGGATTACTGCTGCTATTGAAGACTACCTGAACTTCTGATCCAGTTACCAAACCGTCCACCAGGAGCAGACTACCTGCTCCTCTTTGCTATACTACTTAAGTAATCAAACAGAACCATGTCTCATCGTTGGGGTGCTTACATTACAACCGTTGATAATCGGTTGGAATATGTTGAGTTTGAAACACCAGGTATCAGTCGGTCTGCTGCAGAAGCACAGGTAAAGTCCATGTATGGGGCAAAATCTGTAAGTAACTGCAATCCTGTTTCTACAAGTGCATCTGATTCTGATGATTCACCCAGTTCTTCTGGTGGAAGTTCTGGTTCTGTAGAAGGAGCATTTGGACTTGCTATTATTGTGGGTGTGATCTGGGCTCTAATAACTTTTTTGCCATGGATTCTAATGGGTCTTGGTGGATGGTTTGGTGCCTGGGCAGGTAACAAAACTGGCAAAGTAAGTCTTGCAATTATTCTGTCTCTTCTTGCTGGTGGTTTTGGATACTATCAAGGAGATCAATGGCAACAAGAATGGAATTCTGATAGCACTGTGGAGCAAGTACAACAATGAAGTGTAAAGTCCAACTCTACGTCGCTGATAAATATCATTTGGGCAGTAAAGTTGGGTAGGGGTATTTGATTTACGTAAGACCCCACCTAAATAGTTTTACCCCTACTAAAAGAATAATGACCTTTGATAAAAAGGAATATATGAAGGCGTATCGCCTTAGGAATAAAGAAAAATTAAAAGACCAGCAAAAAGAATATCATAAAAAGTATTACCAAGAAAAAAAGGAACAAATAAAACAAAAATCAAAAGAGTATTATGAAAAAAATAAAGAAGGATCAATCAAAAAATATAGAGAAAATAATAAAGAACAAATAAAAATATACAGTAAAGAACATTCCAAAAAATATCGCTGTGGTGAAAAAAGAGAAGAGTTGCTTGAAAAGAAAAGAAAATATCACTGGGAAAACAGACAACAAATATTAGAAAAAAAGAGAGAATATAGTAAAAGACCAGAAGTTAAAAAAAGAGTAAATGAAAAAAATAAGGAAAGATATGATAATGATACTCAGTATAAATTAAAAACACTAATTAGGAGTAGGTTGAGACTAGCAATAAAAAATACTTTTAAAAGTGGAAGTTCAATAGAAAATCTTGGATGCACCATAGATGATCTTATGGTTCATTTAGAAAATCAATTTGAAGAAGGTATGACGTGGGAAAACCATTCTTTGGAAGGATGGCATATAGACCATATAAAACCTCTGTGTCAATTTGACTTGAATGACCCAAAACAACTTGCTGAAGCATGTCACTATACAAATCTACAACCTTTATGGTGTTACAATAACTACTCCAAGGGTGGTAGGACAGTGTGAAAACTGGCACACTCTGCCCCCACACCACCTCAACTCTGCTATAATACTAAGGTAATCAAACGAAACCATCATGGTCTGCGAAGTCAAACTTTATGTTTGTGGCAAAGTTTTTGTTGAGAAAGTTCACGCTCGTGATTATCAGGAAGCAAAGCAAGTTGCACTGGCACGTAATCCAAATGCAAAAGTTGTGAGTGTCAATGCTTCTTTCTTTTGATGGGTAAATTTTTAAAACCACATATTTACAACAAAGGTATTTTAGATCCTAAAGTAGGAGATCCTGATGGATTTGTATCTAATGATGGGATGTGGGCAGCAGTTCCATGGGCAGGTAAGTCTGGGTTCTGTATTATACATAATGGTAAGCAGGTGCATGATGTAACAACATATAAACAAGCACTTGCATACATCAAAAAAATGTCTAAAGTGCAGAAAAACACAACGTCCACTCTTGAGGAGTTCCTATGACTGAGAAAGAACAAAAACGTCTTGATGCACTAAATCTTTTTTATGAAAGTGTTCTTAAACCAGATAGTGAACTTCGTCAGTGTGCTCATAATCAA
>Ga0070751_1002111_pt1 | contig 11441 bp, 14 predicted proteins | sample VirMetDEL_Aug_28_FD_78514 | JGI IMG/M metagenome (GOLD analysis project Ga0070751, IMG submission 78514) | Aqueous microbial communities from the Delaware River and Bay under freshwater to marine salinity gradient to study organic matter... | ecosystem: Environmental > Aquatic > Marine > Coastal...
CTGGCTGGAAGTGCTCGGCTGCGGCATGGTCCACCCGAACGTGCTGCGCAACGTCGGCATTGATCCGGAACGCTACACCGGCTTTGCCTTCGGTATGGGCGTGGAGCGCTTTGCGATGCTGCGCTACGGCGTCAACGACCTGCGCGCGTTCTTTGAAAACGACGTGCGTTTCCTGAAGCAGTTCGCGTAACGCCGGTACTACCCGTGCAGCCGGGCAGCGCCCGGCTCTACGTCGCACCACCATTCATCACGGCCCAGGCGCATGCGCCGGGCCCACCAGGGTGACACCATGAAATTCTCTGAAAACTGGCTGCGCAGCCACGTTCCCACCTCGGTCTCGCGCGACGAACTCGGCGCGGTGCTGACCGCCATCGGCCTGGAAGTGGAAGAGGTCACCGCGCTCGGCGTGGGCCTGGACCACGTGGTGGTGGCGCGCATCGTATCCGCCGAGCGCCATCCCGAAGCCGACCGCCTGCAGATCTGCCAGGTCGATGCCGGGCAGGGCGAGCACCTGCAGATCGTGTGCGGCGCGCCGAACGCGCGCCCGGGCCTGGTTGCGCCGCTGGCCATGATCGGCGCGCAGATCGGCGAGCTGAAGATCAAGCCGGCCAAGCTGCGCGGCGTGGACTCCAACGGCATGCTGTGCTCGGCCAAGGAACTGGGCCTGGACAGCGACGCCTCCGGCCTGTTCGAACTGCCCGATGACGCGCCGGTCGGCCAGACCCTGGTCGAGTACCTCGGCCTGCCCGACGCCAGCATCGAGATCAAGCTGACCCCCAACCGCGCCGACTGCTTCAGCATCCGCGGCATCGCCTTCGACGTGGCCGCTGCATGCGCCAGCGAAGTGGTGCCGTTCGACGCGGCCCCGGTTGCGGCCGTGGGCACCCGTGAGTTGACCGTCGACCTGGCCGCCGGCGCCGAAGCGCCGCGCTACGTGGGCCGTGTCATCGAGGGCATCAACGCCCGCGCCGCCACCCCGCTGTGGATGGCCGAGCGCCTGCGCCGCAGCGGCGTGCGTCCGGTGTCGCTGCTGGTGGACATCACCCAGTACGTGATGCTGGAACTGGGCCAGCCGATGCACGCCTTCGACCTGGGCACCCTGCAGGGCAGCATCGGCGTGCGTCGCTCGCGCGCCGGTGAGGCGCTGAAGCTGCTCGATGGCCGCGATGCCGCGCTGGACGACAGCTTCCTGGTCATCACCGACGCCGATCGCCCGATCGCGCTGGCCGGCCTGATGGGCGGCTTCGACACCCGCGTCACCGACGACACCACCGCCGTGTTCCTGGAGGCCGCGCATTTCGCGCCCGCCGCGATCATGGGCCGTGGCCGCAAGCTGGGCCTGCACACCGACGCCGGCCACCGCTTCGAGCGCGGCGTGGACCCGGCCCTGCCGCGCACCGCGATCGAGTACGCCACCCGCCTGGTGCTGGACCTGGCCGGCGGCACGCCTGCGCCGGTGACCGAAGCGGTACGTGAGGCCGACCTGCCGGCGACCGCCAGCATCGGCCTGCGCCGCGCGCGCATCGCCCGCGTGCTCGGCATCCAGATCGCCGATGCCGACGTCGAGCGCATCCTGCGCGCGCTGGGCATGGACGTGGTCGCCCACGCCGACGGCTGGCAGGTGACCGCGCCGAGCCGCCGCTTCGACATCGCCATCGAAGAAGACCTGATCGAAGAGCTGGCCCGTATCCACGGCTACGAGCAGATCCCGACCACGCTGCCGGGCGGCGCCTCGCGCATCGCCATGCCCAGCGAGACCTGCCTGGACGACCTGAGCGTGCGCCGCCAGCTGGTGGCGCGCGACCTGCAGGAAACCATCAACTACGCCTTCGTCGATGCCGGCCTGCTCGGCCAGTGGCAGCTGCATGAAGACGTGGTGGCGCTGGCCAACCCGCTGTCGGCCGAACTGGCGGTGATGCGCCCGTCGCTGCTGCCGGGCCTGGTGGCCACGCTGGGCCGCAACGCCGCGCGCCAGCTGGGCCGGGTGCGCCTGTTCGAGCTGGGCCGCAGCTTCCACCCGCAGGCAGGCGAGGGCACTCCGGCCCCGCTGGAGACCCAGCGCGTGGCCGCCGCCGTGTGTGGCGACGCCGACCCGCAGCAGTGGGGCCTGGCCACCCGCAAGGTCGATTTCCACGACCTCAAGGGTGACCTGGAATCGCTGGCCGCGGCCTCCGGCGCGGTGCTGACCTTCCAGCCCTCGCAGCACCCCTACGGCCACCCGGCGCGTTCGGCCGAGGTGCTGCGCGATGGCGTCAGCCTGGGCTGGATCGGCCAGATCCACCCGCGCCTGGCCAAGGCCATGGACATCGACGTGGACGTGTTCGCCTTCGAACTGGACCTGGCCCCGCTGGCCGCCCGGCAGCTGCCGCGTGCGGCCGAGCTGTCGCGCTTCCCGTCGGTGCGCCGCGACCTGGCCTTCCTGGTGCCCGAGGCCGCCGCCTGGGCCGACCTGGAAGCCACCCTGCGCCGGGCCGTCGGGCCGCTGCTGCGGCAGGTGACCCTGTTCGACCGGTACGTCGGCCAGGGGGTCGAGCCGGGCTTCAAGAGTCTCGCTATGGGCTTGATTTTGCAGGACAAGTCGCGCACTCTGACGGACCGCGACGTGGAGTCGGTAGTGGCCGAGGCTGTCTCTGCCATGGAGCGTGAACACCACGCCCGGATCCGCGGTTGAGCGGGCAGCATGGGGGGTAGCAGGAATGGCATTGACCAAGGCTGAGATGGCCGAAAAGCTGTTCGACGAAGTGGGTCTGAACAAGCGCGAAGCCAAGGAATTTGTCGACGCGTTCTTCGATGTGTTGCGTGAGGCATTGGAACAGGGACGTCAGGTGAAGCTGTCCGGCTTCGGCAATTTCGACCTGCGGCGCAAGAACCAGCGCCCGGGTCGCAACCCGAAAACCGGCGAGGAAATTCCGATTTCCGCCCGTACGGTGGTCACCTTCCGTCCGGGCCAGAAGCTCAAGGAAAGGGTAGAGGCATATGCTGGATCCGGGCAGTAACCGCGAACTTCCGCCGATACCGGCAAAGCGCTACTTCACCATTGGTGAAGTCAGCGAGCTTTGCGATGTCAAACCGCACGTGCTGCGCTACTGGGAAACCGAGTTTCCCAGCCTGGAGCCGGCCAAGCGCCGCGGCAACCGCCGCTACTACCAGCGCCACGATGTGCTGATGGTGCGCCAGATCCGCGGCCTGCTCTACGAGCAGGGCTACACCATCGGCGGCGCGCGCCTGCGCCTGGAAGGTGCCGGTGCCCGCGACGAATCGACGCTGAGCAACCAGATCATCAAGCAGACGCGGATGGAGCTGGAAGAAGTGCTGCAATTGCTTCGTCGCTGAACAAATTCTTCGATAAAACCGTTATACTCGTCGGCCCGCTGAGAGGCGGGGACAGTACCAGCATCATCGGGGCGTAGCGCAGCCTGGTAGCGCATCTGCCTGGGGGGCAGAGGGTCGTCGGTTCAAATCCGGCCGTCCCGACCATTGTTGGTATTAAGATCAAAGGCTTGCACTCACCGGTGCGAGCCTTTTTTCGTTCTACACCCTATTCCCACCCTATCAACACCCTATCGGATGGCGAGCGAGCCGGTGTTGAGCTCGGTCCACGGTACGTCGTGGCCGTCCAAGTACACGTCGGTCATCGCGGCGCTGCTGTGTGTCAGCAAGCTCTGCACGTCCTTCTTCGACCAGCCCTGCTGGTTGTGCAGCAGCGCACCGCCCAAGCTGCGGATCTCGTGGAAGCTGACCTGATTCTCGCCAGTGATGCCGGCTGCTTCGCGTGGTTCCTGGAACGCGCGGGTCAGCTGCTCGGGAAGCACCTGAGTGTGGTGGTCGCGGTCCTTTGCGCGCTTGTTGCTGGGCCTGGCCTTCTCCGGCAGCCGGTGCACCACGTAGGGCGATGCGACGTCGTCCCGGGCCTTGGCCAGAAGCGCGGACAGCTCGGCATTCACGGTGATCTTCATGCGCACGCCGGTGCTTCCCTCGGTCTTGCTGGGCACCACCCACAGACAACCGTCGCGATAGTCGGTGAAACGCAGTGACACAACGTCGTCCCGCCGCAGCAGCGTCATCAGGCTGATATCCATAGCCAGCTGCAGCCAGGCCGGTGCCTTCGCGTGGATTGCCTTGTATGTCTCCGTGGTGAGGCGAGCGCGCTTGCGCGTGTGGGTGAACTTGCGCGTCACCAGGGCCGGGTTGGAGTCGATCCAGCCTTCCTCGACTGCGCAAGCTAGGATCCACGTCAGCATGGAACGGAACTGTTGCCGCGATCGCTCGCTCTCGGTCACGGTGCGGATGAAAGTGGCGCAGTCCTTCACCGACAGCGAATCCAAGTCCTGCGTGCCCAACCCCTCGCGGATTCGGCGGATCACCGAGTTATTGTTCTCGGTGGTCTTCGCCGACCTCTACAAGACCGGAACGCCGTCCCCATCGCATATGGTGAACGCATCGGCCACGGTGTTGCCTCCGCCGGCTACGCGTGCGACCAGGTCATTGGTCGGCATCAACATGGCGTTGAGCTTCTTGGCGGCGGCGAACGCCCGAGCCTTATCCGTTCCCATCCACGTCCCTTTCCGCGTAGTGGGGTGACGGTATTTGTACCCATCGCGGTTCGGATAGAGGTTCGCCGGCCAACCTTGGCGGGCCTTGCTGCGTGGTCGTGGTGTCATAAATCATCCAGCCTTGAGGACACGCTCAACGAGATCATCGCCGTCAGCGAGCCATGCGTGTTCGTCGATAAACCACGTGCCGCCCACCTTTTTTGCGGGGATCTTTCCATCTCGAAGCCAGCGCTGGAGAGTGGGAATACTGGGCCGACTTGCCTTATCGAAGTATCGATCTAGCCATTTTTCTGTGGTCATCAGGTGCATTTTTTCTCTTTCGGACCATTGCCTCCGTTGCTACCGGCGGTATTAGGCTGCGCATTCAGATCTGGCGGATCAGCCAGGACTCTGCGTGCGGAAAGCGATAGCATCAGAGCGGTCATCCACTGACTCTGGTGTGGCTTATGGCAATTCCGCCCCGAATTCCGCACGGCAGGCAGTCTTTTCACCTTCGCTCTTGGCAGGACTTGGTAGCCAAGCTCAGTTTTGAGATTGACGAGTACGACCGCACCAGGTTGATTGACCGCGACCCGGAGTTCAGGACATTTCGAGCTGTCAATGGCGCCGTCACTGCATGGCACATCGGAGACTGGCTTTGGGACTGGATGGGTAGGCATCAGCCGCAGTATTTCGTACCCGCAGCGGAGTACGTTGGAGTTTCGATTCTTGTCGAATACGATTCGGCGAAAATCGCTGCATTGCTTGCGAAGGGAGTGGCGACAAAGCACCGAGAGTTGGCCATCTGCCGAACTATCACCAACGCATACAAGCACGTGAGAAGCACTCGATTTCCCGATGTCCTCACAACAAGTCCGGTTCACGTCACACAGGTTGTTCAAGGAAGAGCCAGCGCTGCAGGTGAGTCTTGGCACGATTTGAGAGTCTTCTCGGATGGACGAGTACTCGACATTGCCGATGTGCTGAAGGGGGCGGCAGCTTCTTGGACCTCGCTTTTCATGCACTGCGGCCTCTGGTCCGTCCGCGAAGGATGGACTGTGGAGACACGTCCATAAATCACTTCGATCATGTGAACAGTTATTTTCATGCAGCGTCCGCGAGTCATACTGCTGCCGGGTCCAGGTTGGCCTCGGCCAGTGCGCGCAGCGGCGGTGGGCTGACGCTGTTGCCGACCATTCGCACGGCGGCGCTGGTGGTGAGCGGCGTGCCGTTGGCGGTGCGGTCGATGATGTAGCCCGCCGGAAAGCCCTGGGCCCGGTACAGTTCGTGCGGCTTGAGCATGCGCAGGCCGATATCGACGATGACGTAGGGCGTTCCCTTGATCACCACCGTGACCAGCGCCAGCCGGTCACGCGTGGTGATGGTGGCGACCGGATCCGACAGGCTCGGCACGTTGGCACCGGTGCCGTAGTACTTGATCAGGAAAGCGGCCACCCGCAGCGCGCCTTCCTGGTGCTCGGGCGATAGCTCTGCCAGCTCTGCCTCGGCGACGGCATGGCCCCCGTTTCCGCTTGCGGTGACCGTGCCCACAGGATCGCGTGCATCCTTGCTGCCGGCGCCCCAACGCTGTACACCATCCGGGCGGCCTTCGCCGTGTGCGGCTTGCACCATGAAGGCCGTTGACAGGGCATGGTGTTCTGCCTGAGCTGCTACCGTAGCCAGCGGCGTGCGGGCATCTGCGCCGACCATATTCCGCCGCAGTGTGACCAGCGAAGCAGCAGCTACTCCCAAGGCGTGCGCCGCGCCTGCCGGGCGCGCAGCACCAGCACCTGAGGTGATCGTCGGCACGGGATCGGTGGCAGGTGTTCCGATGCTGTCGACCCGGAACTTGACCAGGTGCGGCGCCACTAGCGCGGTGTCCGCCTTTGCGGTCATCGTGTACAGAGGGTCAGCGCCCGAGCGCGGTTCCGACTGGCCGGCACGGCCGCCTACGCCGGCGAGGATCGGCGTGACCACCGAGAAATGGCCGCCCTTCACCCCGGCGCAAACAATGCTCCAAACCTGCCACTAGTCGAAATGGTCATCTGAATAGGGCTATGGTTATGTCGTAAGCATGATTTTGGATACATCTGCAGTAGGCGCTTGACCACCGATATCAGCCCTGACAAGATTGGTTCAGCTATTGGACAGCTTTCAGGGGAGCTCGATGGATCTTGAAACGATGATTGCCACGCTGCGCGCCCGCGCACCATGGCGAAATGTTGCTCGCGTGGGCCTTAAATACTTGGACCTTCCAGTTGGGCAAGGATGGGAAGACACTGTTCCTGATTTGCTCGCTCCGAATGCGCTGACCCCTCGGCAGCTAGCGGGCCTTGAGAGCCTAGTAATGGAGCATCTGATCGTAGGCGAAAAGTCTCTCAGAATTTACAAGGTTGGTAGAAAGGAAATTGATAAGTTGGCCGGCACATCAGTCGGCAAGAAGCCAAGCTCCCATGCCATTGCGGCTGGACTTCCTAGCGCTCATGCTGAAGCAGACCTTGCTGCTATTGGTGCTGTTCCTCCGAAATTTGGGCGATATGTTGAGGGTGATGAGGGAGATGCCCTCGTGTTCGCTGGGGTTCGGTCTTACCAACAACGGGTTGTACTGGCTCCGGATAGCATTAAGGCTTCAGTTGCTGGTGACAGGGATTTTGAGTCTGTAATCGGTGTGGTTAACCGATGGCGCATGACATATGACGCCGTTTGGTTGCCTAAAAGCGGAAAGTACCTCTACGTACTTGCAGATTATCCGGCGGATTCGACTTCGGATTTTCCCGTGCAGTCGCATGTTGCGTTGGAGAGGATGATCTCCAAGCAGATTGGTGTTGATCTAGAGCCCGTTGACCTGTTCCCAGCTGTAGCCGGACTCTACGATGCGCCTGATGGCGATGTGGTCGAACTTGGCTTCATTACTGATGATGACTCTGTCAAACACCTGAAGGCACGCCAAGGTAAAAAATGCTTGCGAAAGGATGGCTATCACAGCGCGGGAGCCACTTTTGTCGGCAATGCGCTTTTGCCGTTTAAGGTTGCGGTCAGGTGGCAGCGCTTGCTGAAGCCGGGATTAATCGTTCAGCCTGAAGTGCTCTTGCCTGGCACTTCGCGAACCATCTACGGCCTGAACAATCACCTCTATGACTGCGTTCTGCGAAACTGTCTCAGCCTTAGAGACCTGCACCTTATACAATCTAAGCTCTCTCCCCACATCTGATCCAACCTTTCATGGTTCAGGCTCAATCCCCTTTGCACGATACGATCTCTCATCTTCAGGCGATCTCTGAGGAGGAGCGTTCGACGTGTCTAAAACTTCTCTCGGTGCTGCAAGAGAGACTGAGTTTGGCTAATCGGGGTGTGTGGACATATCGGACGTTGGCACAGTGGTCGGGTTTCAAAGAGCCAAGTGAACTGTTCCAAGACTGCGTGCAACTTCTGGTTGTGCATCCTCATTTGCGTGCGCTTGAGATGCATCTTCTATACTTCAGTCCACACGATAGGGAAGATGTAGGAATTCCGCTTTCTGTTGAACAGGAACGAGCAGTGCTTCGCAACGCGGGAGCATTTTTCGATCCCCAGACTGGTGAGAAGGTCGAGAACCATTGGGCGCATCTCGTCCCGTACTTCGTCCCAACGGCGCAGCTGCAGGTGCAGGTGGCTAAGCGTGGGTGAAGTGACGCTTGAGGCAATGAAGGTTCATGCCGCTACGAGCCCTGCTCGCGGCCTGCGTTTCATGGCGATGTGCTGGGAGTCAGGCGAGCCGCCGACCTATGCGGAATTTGTAGATGCAGTTCAGCAGGCAACGGCATTTGCCTGCAACGATATGGCACGCAATCCTAAATTGCATGCCAGCAAGTCCGAGGACGAACTCACGGATGTTATTGCTGGAATTCTCCGAGCTTACGGGTTCGAAGCTAGCTTTGACTCTATGGTGGGCGGGCATTGTGACTTGAAGGTATCCCGTCACGAGGATTTCTTATGGTTGGCGGAGGCTAAGAAGCACACTGGCCATTCATGGCTATGGCAAGGATATCAGCAGCTCTCAACTCGCTATCAGCCAGGTGATCCGAATAGCTCGCATGGCGGAATGCTGATCTATTGCTTTAAGCCGGATACGGTCAAGCAAATGGCGAGTTGGAAGGCCTATATGGCGTCCAAGAACCCCGCTTTGGTCTTTCCTGCAGGTGGGTCTGGCCGACTGGCGGGAATGTTCCTGTCTGAGCACTTCTCGCCGCGCAGCGGACTTCCTCAATTGGTGCTGCATTATCCAGTTGCACTTTACTTTTCTCCAGCAGATAAGAAGGCCACTTCGGCAAAGAAAGTGGCTGTTAAATCGCCAGTTCTGAAGAAGGTCGCGGTTGCCAAAAAGAAGAGTGCCAAGTCGGCTCCGGCAAAGAAGAGTGGTGTTTCGAAGAAAACAGCTCCTGCGGCTACCAGACATAAGAAGTAGGACGGCATCGTCGATAGATTTCCTTGCGGTGGAATAGGTGCTGTAGCTCTACATCCAGGTGCAGGCGATCTAGGCCTATCAGGGCCATAGGTCGCTTAGTTTGGTCGGGCGCCAGGCCCGCGTGTCTGCCGATGTCCTGTCGCAAGCCCTGAGACGCCCGGGCGTATCCTGCGCCCATGTCGTTGCCCCCCGACTTCCGCTGGATGAGAGCCGCTGCCACCGCCCACAGGGAAGAGGTGATCGCTTTCCAGGGGGTGTAGGTGGTGCGCATGTACCAGGAAGCCTGGGGCCTGCCATACATAGCCGGGCTGGACCAGCACCTGCCTCGCGAGCAGCAGACGCGCCGGCTGTGCACTGGCTACGAGCAGGGGCGAATAGGGGCGGAAATGTGGGTCGAGCGGCACAGGGAGCGGCTGCGGCGCGAGGTCCAGCAGAAGCGACGTCTGGAGGCTGCGACCCGTCCCCGTATCGTCCCGTAACCTGTTGATCTCTATGTGCAGCGATTGCAGCTTTTCGGACGGTGCTGCAGCGCCTCGATCCCTTTGAAGTCAACGAAATAGCCAGCAGAGGGGCGCTGCCTGGGGCAGTTGGACTACGCCATTGCAGATAGCCTGCTAGATGACTAGGCGGCGGACTTGTGTGTCCGCTTGTCGGGCATGCGCCACAATGGCGGACGTCTGAATCAGGAGCAAGCAATGGCAATGGCAATCGCGATTGTAGCCGGCATCTTCTCGCTACTTGGTGCCTTTCTTGGCGCACTTCTTTCGCGCAAGAGCGATCGGGGACGGTGGCTTCGAGAACGGCGGTCCTTGGCGGCAGAGAAATTTCTATCCGCGCTGAGCGATAGCGGGATGATCCACTATCAGCAGAAATTCGCGAGCCGCACGGAGGAGGCTCTCGCGGTTGCTACAAGGTTCCTACCCGCCGAAGATCTCGGGCGCATCGTTCGACTGTATCTTCCTGAAGAGAAGCGAGAAGAATTCTCTGCGTTGACCTCTCGCATCGTAACGATTCATATCTCATTGGGCGCCAATCCCTCGCTGATCGGGGACCTGGGCGCAGAGATGGACCGGCTGCAGGGACTGCTTGAGTCTTCCCTGTCTACCTGAGCACGACGTCTCTCGACCAGCCGCTATTGCTTGGGTTCGACCACTGAGAGCGGTCGCCTGCTCTACTCCTGCAAAGCTGGCCTGGCGAGCCGCTGGCCTCCGTAATTCCGCGCCATTCTGCATCGGCGCCATTTGTACATCAAACCATGCCTCCGTACTTCAATCCGACCTATGTGGCTGTTTCATGAGGACTCAGGCCTAGACTTTTAATCTTCTGTGCGCCCCCGTTCGTTGCCGAATTGCCTCATGCTTGTATTTCGCAAGGCGTCCTCAGTGGCTACGGGGTGCTTGCTAGAAAACAGAGAGGGAAAAGCGAGATGAAAGGAGCGGTAGCTAACCAAACGGAGGGGATTGTCCAGCGCTGGGATCTTCGGCTTACCCAACAGCTCGTGCGTGAAGTGTTCGGCGCGACGCAATGGAATAGGGCGCATCCCAGTGTGAGGTCGCTGGCAGATAGACCGGAGTTCTGTCGGTACCATTACCACCTAGCTACCGACATGCTTGATAGCTACATTGCCTCTCTCGGAGAGCATGGTTTATGGGGCATATTCGAAGATCGGAACGAGTTCAACTATTTGATGCTGAAGGTGAGGGCGAACATCGTGGCGTTTGTGCAGAGTTTGCACGCTGTCGCGGACACCTGCGCCCACGCCCTCTATTACGCGTTGGCCTTGGACGCCGCCTTCAAGCCACTTAAGGAACGGGATATCAATGCCGCCGAGGTTCTCAGGCGTCTGAAGCGGCAATGCGACGACGGACACCTACAGTTCTACGACATCCACAGACTTTTCCGGGAACTCACATCGGGAGACGACTATGCCTATCTCCATGCGCTAGTCAACACGTCGAAGCACCGCGCTATCGTGCGCCCTGAACTCAATGAGGATGCGACCGGAAAGCGAGAGGAAAAGTGGATCCTCTTCCTAGAGCCATTCTTCTACGATGGCGTGCTTTACAAGAAGGTCAACGTCCGCGAATTCATGAGGCGTGAGCATGATCGAATCCAAGCGTTAACCGTAGATATCGGCAGGAGCGTCAATGACTTGTTGTCGACGCGCCTTGATGTCTAGGCTCCGGCTGTCTGCAAAGCAGACCGGTCGTGAGGCTCAGTCTCCGGTGTCATCGTGCGAGATTTCGAGGTGAGCCAGCGCCTTTCTGGTCTTGAGAAATGTGTCGAGTCGTCACCCTATCCAAAGGTAACTATTTGATACATATGGGCAGCGTTTGTTAGATCACAGACGGTCGTAGGAGGGAGTTATCCGTTGCATTTCAGCGAGTTGGCGCCATCAATAACGCTGCCTGGGGGGCAGAGGGTCGTCGGTTCAAACCCGGCCGTCCCGACCATTGTTGGTATTA
>Ga0070751_1002114_pt1 | contig 11436 bp, 19 predicted proteins | sample VirMetDEL_Aug_28_FD_78514 | JGI IMG/M metagenome (GOLD analysis project Ga0070751, IMG submission 78514) | Aqueous microbial communities from the Delaware River and Bay under freshwater to marine salinity gradient to study organic matter... | ecosystem: Environmental > Aquatic > Marine > Coastal...
ATCTCCGTTATCATCTACGCAAGAACCAAACTGAACGTCTGTTCCGCTTGCTCTTGTGAATTGCATATGCTCGAACGGAGCTTCTACTTCATAAAGACCTCCGGTAAATTCATTGTCTATTATATAGTTTGTAGTTCCCCATCCTATATCTTGCTCTTGTTCGTATAGTTGTGCAACCTTAGTGCCACGACCTTTGTAACTAAAACTAACTTTTTTGTAAGGCAATTCTGCGTTTACTTGCGATTGAGTTAAGTCTATGTATTCGGTTATGTTTCGCGTCGTACCTCCGGTGTAAAAGTCATCAAGACTTTGTACGACTATTTCACCTGCGCTATTCTTGTAAGCCGTTAGATTGAACATCTTAAACAGTCCGGTAAGAAAGTCAATCACCCGCATATCTGGAATCTGTTGTTGTGCGTTCCATTGCTGATTTGCGCTTAGGGTTTGTGCAGCCGTTGATATATAAGTGTGCGATTCACTTCTAAAAGAATCGTTAATATCCCACTCTAATTCTATCGACTGAGAAGCGGTACCCGTTACGAATATGGTGTAACTACCATTGGTTAATACTCCGCTTAAAATCGTACCGGTAGTCGTACCGGCAAAAGTTTGCTGCGCATACGCTATACCGTTTCTGAAAATAACCACGGTGAATTCCGATGTCGGAGCGGTTACAACATCCAAGCTATATAATATGCTTTCCCCACCACTTAAATCAAAAACAACAAGCGTAGAAGGTGTTGCAACAACACGGCTCATAGACGACAAGTCTGGATCAATACTCGTATATTGATTGGTTACCTCGACAGTTTTAAACGCGAATCCTTTTTGACGGTGCATCCACATATAAAGATCGTAGAACTGCGCGTTGCTCGTGCTTTTAATAAACGAACCGGAACTAAAGGTAATGTTTGTGTATTGTTCCTCGATTGCTCTTACAATAAGCCACACCCGTATAGCGTACTTTAACTCCTCGAAGTAAACCCCGTTTATATTAGTTCCCGAATCATATAGGTTAGCACCTACCGGATTGATTGTTCCGTCTGCGTTAAAATAGTTGGGTGGTGTTACGGACGAATCATAGAACAACTCGGTTTGACAAGAAACCAAAGGCATACAAAATGCATCAGTATAAGTCGTACCTCCGACGGTTATATCTACACCGTCAAGTTGTAAATCGGTAAGCACGTTGGCTGCGGTATAGCCACGTTGAAAGTTGCTCAACCAAGATAACCCACCTAATTTATCTTCTCCTAAAATGTCTTTAAGATCAACGATGTTTCCAAAGAAAACAATGCGATAAGAGAATGGCGCGTTATTTTTCATATCAACCCCTATGAGTTGAACCTTCCCCTCTTGGAACGGTAGGTAGTTTAGCTCAAGTTTAGCGTCTACTTTTTTCCGTGCATCGAAAGCGTACGCATCGTCTATATCAAAATTGTAATAGTGCTTAAATACCTTGTTATTGACCTTAGAAGCCGGAATCGTAAATGCCTGGGTGAAGTTTGCAAATACGCTGCTTATATCTCGGACGTTTTGAATACTTTGCGTTAGGCTGATATTCTCGTCTTTGAATAAATCGAGCTTTGTGTTGTCTACATAAAGAGATACCGATACCATTATCTACCCGTTGAAATTAAATCAAATGCTTGTTCTACGACAACTTGATAGCTTACCAGACGATCGTTTAGTCCGGTTTTAAACGTTACGTTACTTGTGACTAAATTAACCGGTACCGGGAATCCTAAATCCGCGTCATCAATCCATACGTATTCCGAAAGCATTAACTCTTGTAGCTGATTATTGATGTCGTCAATATCTGCGGTAATATAGTCGCTATTTAACGTGTATTGTCTTATACCATTACGGTCATATTGTTGGTATTGGTGTCGGTAGCCGTTTATACCTCCGTTTGATGCGTTGTATTTAGATTTGAATTCGCTACCCTTAACGCTTAAAGAATTAACGGTCTTAGCGGTGAACCACATTTGCTGATGAACGCCAAAGCGATTAATAAAAGTTAATGGATAGTTTCCGTATCTGCCACAAGGGAATCTATTAATTCCGACAGTCGTAGTCGGCACGGTAGAATCCGAACCCGAAAAACTAACCGTAGTTACCGAACTTCCCGAATTGGTAAAAACAATACCGCCCTGACCTTCCGGAACCCATAAATCTAAACCGGTAACAAGTGCGCCCGTTGGTAGATTGTAATTGTTTCCGTTGTAATAGTATTGATAGGCATCAAAAGCGTCGTAAGAAACCGTACCGGAAGTAGCCACTTGACTTCCACCGGAATTAAAAAGTTTTAACACGTAGCTTATGGCAACCGCTCCGCAATCGGTAGCTACAATCGTTCCGTCATATAGCGGCTGAATGTAATCTCTTACTAATTCCGATATATCAAAGGTTACCGTGCTTGTTCCAGGAACGACGTCTTTAGTGATAGTGTATCTTAACGTGCCACTAACGGTAAGCTCTAATGTACCATAAGCGGTGCCTCCAAAAGCTAAACTTGCAAAAAACGGGCTTCTAACCCCTATCGCTGTCGCCATTATTCTTTAAAATTTTGTTTGTTTATGAAATTGATGAACTCCTCTACGTCTAGCGCAAAGGCTTCTGCTATTTCGTTTGGTAAATCTTTTACATACTTCTTAAACGGTGTCGTAAAGAATAGGCTTGGCTTTATACCGTTCTTATAAATTGACCGTGCGATTAAAAACGTAAGTGATTTACGGTTTATGAATCGTCCTTTTTCGTCTCTCGGTGCTATTCCCTTTCTTACCGTCCATCCATCGAGAGCTCTGCTCGGTGGCATCTTATCTCGGTAGGTGTACGGTGTGTTGTATTTCTTTTCGGTACCGCTAACTCCTTTGTCTTGGAACGTACCGTAGTCGGCCATCGATATGTTGAACTGCAAACTATTCTGCGTTACCTTGACCGGTGATCCTTGTATTGAGTTTAATAGGTTTCCGGTAACGACTTTTTTACGTCGCCTTAAACCTTGTCTTGATTCTTTAACTACACGGTCTCTAAACGCTTCTAACGCACTCTGAACTTTGTCGGTATCTAGCATATATCAATATCGTTAGTGACCAGAATATCAAACGTACCCACGAAACCGGCGAGCGAATTATCGAAGCGTTCTACAAACGGCTCGAACACTACGTCTGCGTCTAGTTGGTATTTATTTATGAATAGCGCGCCTTTTCTTAGCTTGGTAGCGAGTTTATTAATAACCACTAAGCAAGTATTTAATACGTCTTGCTCGTTATCGTTTCCTACAAACCAATCAGTCGTCTGAGACTTTGATGTATCTACTACGTCCATTACAAAAACGGATAGGTTGTAGACTAATACGTTATCTCGGTTTGTTACGGAGTTGAGCATAATATGAGCCAAAGGAAACATCGTCTGCTTTCTTAGATCGAGCTCGGTGATGTCCCCAAAAGAAACCGTGTTGATTGACGGGTCGTTTTCTAGCTCTTGTTTAATAGCCTGGGTTAATAAATAAAAACTTCTTATTGCTATGCTCATCGTTTAAACTTGCTTTGTTCTACTTCTTTTAATTCTTTATTGTATTCTAAGGCCGTTAGGCATTCACCCACGTTTAGACAAGTGACCTGTTCAATCTTTGTAACGTCTCCGTTACTGAGTATATATAAGGCATTGTACCAACCCCATTTCCGATTGAAGTTAGATACTGCTGATAAATCTCCTTCTCCTTCCCCTCCAAAGAGTCCAGGATGACGTTTTGTAAGTCTGTCCCTAAATTGTAAAAAAAAACAATGCTCGACAGTACTGCGTCCATCGGTGTGTTTACCATTGCGTCTAAGTAAGCATCGCCTCGGTATTTTTCAATCGAGTATTTGCCTTTTATCTTAGCGGTAATTGGTCGATAAAGAACCCCCATCGCTCGGTGAATGTTTTGCCAATCGCCTATGTAAGTGTCCAGATCAACGTACTCTCCGAAGGTCATATCCTCAAGGTTCGGAATAAATCCAAACTCGGTGTCGCCTAATTTAAATGTGCGCACAAGTTCTGGACGTTCTTCGAACATCTTAGTCAGCACGTCTGTTATTCCGGTGATGTCTTTTATTCTGTAATCGAATATGAGCTCCTTTGGGAAGTCGCAAAAAATCTCAATCATCTTCATCGCCACGAAACGGTCTGCGTTCGGGTCGTCGATGTTCTTATCTACGATGGTGAGAAACTTCTGATACTTGTGTAACGGAATCTCCGATAAAGTGCTAGGTACGCTTAGTTCTATTTTCATACTATTGATTATAACGTAAAGATAATTTTTTTGAAGCACAAAAAAAGAGCGGCCATTTCTGACCGCCCCAAAACCAAACTAACTAAAAACTATGAATTAAATCGGCGTTACTCGACTTAACAGTTGCTGAAGCTCGAAGTTTGTTTTAGTGTACGCTTCTAGCTTGCTGATACCCGTGCGTTGTAACACGAGATTGATAAGGTATTTTCTAAAGTCCATTGTGTTCTAATTCGTTATACGCTTCCATTATTTTTTCTCTTACTCGCGTGATTTGGTCTTGGAAGTGATCCGGATCCATAAACGCGTCCATCGTTGAAAGGATAGCATCTGCTATCAAAATGTTCCCTTGAGCTCGGCCTTTCCTTCTTGCGTTGGTCATACCTTCTACTCTTGCGTGTTCGTAAAGTTCCTTGTAATAGTCCATATCTGATTGTTTAAGTTAATAAAAAAACCCCGAATTACCGGGGTATAGATATTATTTTATTAAATCTAAGCCTAATCTTTTAGCGGCCACATTATACATTTGGTCAGTAAAAGAATCTTTGTCTTTAATTACACTAGGTAATTGGTTTTTAATAAAGTTCCACACATAACTTTCTGTTTTAGTGTCGGCCAATTTATATTCGGCTTCGTCAATAATACTTAAAAGTTGTTTTTTAATTAAATCGTTATTCATATCTAATTTGTTATTTGTTATACCCAAATATACATCTTTTATTTTAATCCACAAAACTTTAATAAAAATTATTGAATAGCGTATTTACCGTAGTTCGGTTTAGATAATTTGGCGTAGGTAGCGTAACGGCACGCATCGACGCTATGATTGAAAAGATCGACTGGCTCGTTTAGCACGTTTCCGTTTTTATCTTCTTTGAATTTGTAGTTTCTAAATTCTTTTATGGTGTTTACCGATCGCTTTGTTACGTGAATAACATACCGCTTGAGCATATCGATTCCTATATTAACGGAACCAGGGCCTTTAGTTGCCGGCTTTATATTCCATCCCATACGGTAAATTTCCTCGATGCTTTTTGGCTCGCTACTGTCTGCGTAAATCTCGTCCCTTCGTCCCAGACCCAATCGGTCTAGTTCTTTAGCGATGTCTTGGTTTGTCATATTCGTGCGGTAAAGAAGCTCGTCTATGTAAAGATCGGTGTCGTGCAAATAAACCGCCACGAGCGTAGTCGGGTCGTTGGTAAATCCAAAGTCCATACCGTAAGATAATAACTTTGCGTTATCCGGAATACTATCGGTTAGGTTGATATTAAAAATTAACGACTTAGCTGCGCCGACTTGCCCTAGACCATAAACCTTCCAATAATTCTCGTCGGTGTATTTTAAGCGTTCAATTTCCTTAATGATCTCCTGTTGTAAGAACGGATTGTCTTTATAGGTTGTAATGTAGAAGTCTGCGTCCTCACGGGTTTTTACTTTCTCGTATATCCAATGGAACTCGTCAGACGGGTTGTAGTCTAATATAATCTTGTCGGTGGTTCTAAATATAAGCTGTTGCCAATCCTCGAAGAATAGCTCGTTTGCTTCATTGATAAATAGCACATCTCTTTTACGGCCTCGTACCTTGGTCGGTTGATCTAACGAAATAAACTCCACCAGGTTTCCGTTTAGCCTATACTCGGAGCTCGATTTGTTATGATGCTCTTCGGAATATAACTCGTGGTCTTTTAAGATGTTTATGAAGTCTCGCATCGCAGTTGAACGGAGAGCCGGATATGTTTTCCTAGCTATCGTTACCGTTCTACCTTGGTGGCGCATACAATAACCAAAGATTAACCAAATAAGGATGTTATAAGTCTTTCCGGATCGCGTACCGCCTTGTTCAATTACGATTCGCTTCTCGGATAGTTCTAAGTGATCAAAGATAACATTAGTCTGAATTTTCTTCATTCCGTATTACTTCAATGCGGAAGTGATTATCCGTTCCTAAGTCTACTTCTTGTCGTTCGATATAACCTCTCTTTTTGCCTTTGGTTTTTAACGCAAAAATTGTTGCGGTAGTATCTCCATTGTTTACCCTTTCTACTAATTTACTTTCTAAAAAGTCTAAAAACAATTCACCAGGCTCGATTGATTTTAACTCCGTTTTAAATTCTTCGTCTTTTAACCAATTATAATATGTTTGCCTTGCTATACCTACTGCTTTACAGCTCTGTGATATATTACCGAAGGATTTTTGATACGCTTCTATGAATCCCTTTTTTAAAATATTATTGTCCATATTTGTCCATTATATTTCAATTCTTATGAAACCGTATTGTTCAAAGTTAGCCTTTATGGTTGCGATTGAAACACCGTAGGATCTAGCAGCGTGCGGAAGGTTCTCGTACATCTTTTTTCTTTTAGGATCGTACATCGGCTTAGAGCTTTTGTAAAAACTTAATTTCACGTTTTTATTAAGACGATAAAGCATCAAACTAGCGTAGGCTTTGTGTTTCGGATTTCTAGCCACTTCTTCTAATTCGGTGTAATACTCAATCAGCTTGCGTTTCGTATGGTCTTCCATTTACTTTAATATTTAAATTAGGATCTAGCTTTTGCATACGGTCTATTATAACCTGGCAGTACTTTGGATCGAGTTCCATTCCGTAGCATTTACGGTTGAGTTGATGCGCGGCTACCATTGTGGTTCCGGAACCTAAAAACCCGTCAGCTACTATATCGTTCTTTTTACTGCTATTTTTTATTTGATATGAAATGAGCTCAACTGGTTTCATCGTTGGATGTTCTCCGTTTCGACTTGGTCGGTTAAACTCTAATACGGTCGTTTGCTTTCTATCTGCATACCAATTATGTGCCGCACCCTCTTTCCAACCGTAAAGGCAAGGTTCGTGTTTCCAATGATAATCTTGACGGCCCATTACTTGAGAGTTTTTAACCCATATCAAACATTGCTTAACCAATAGACCGGAATCTTTCATTGCTAGCCTAAAGTTAGCACCTTCAGAATCTGCGTGCCAAACGTACCAACCACCACCAGGTTTTGTGTAAGAACCAAGTGCGGTATAAAAATCTAAAAGAAACTGATAAAAGGTTTTGTCGTCCATTTTATCATTAATAATTTTTAAGGCATCTTTTGTTCCGCCCGTGTAATCTACATTATACGGTGGGTCTGTTATTACAAGATCGCAAAGTTCGTCTTGCATTACCTTAGCCCATTCATCGGTTTGCGTGCTATCTCCGCAGAGTAATCTATGTTCTCCTATTTCTATTAGGTCGCCTTTTACTATATCGACTCTTAGATCGTCCGGTTCTTGGTAATCGTCCTCGGTTGCCTCTGGCTCGGGATCGTCAAACATATCCGGTAAGTCTAACCCCCAATCCCCTAAAAGATCTGGCTCCCATTCGTTGGCAAGGATATCCCAATCCCATTCTCCGAAGCCTACGTTGTCTTTAATGATAAACTCTTTCTTTTGCTCGTCCGTCCAACCGTCGGCTACATCTATCCACACGTCTTTTACCTTGGCTTCTTGTAGGGCTTTTAAACGCATATTCCCACCAAGCACGATCATATTCTCATCCACCACGATGGGTCGTTTCTCGAGCATCTCCGGAAAGTCTTTAATCGACTTCACGAGCTTTTTAAACTTGTGGTCTTTTATTATTCTCGGATTGTCCGTGTTGGGTTTTATATCGCGGATGTTTACTAACTTTTTCATCGGCTTTCCCACTTTTCAATAGCTACTGCGTATCGTTGTCTGAAATTTGGAAATTCACGCATCATATCCGGGTCTGACATAAACCTAGAAATAAATTGAGTTCTTGTTTCGCCAGGGTTAGGTGTTTCTAGTGGCATATTTATTTTGGGCTATTATTTGTTCTTGTTTCTTAGTCGATCTTACTTTGCCTCGACGCGTGAGTGCTGCGCCGTGTTTATCTTGGTAGGCTTTTGATTTCATTTTACCGGTGGTGTGATTGGCTCCTATTAGCGTTTTCTCATCGCACGGTATAAACCTAATTTTTTCTGCCATATTGTTTTAACGTATTAATTAACAAATTTGTTACCGTAAATAATATCTCGCTATTGCGCTAATACAAATTCCGGCTTCTACAATCATAAGGACGGTCGCACCGGTCATTATCTGCTTTACGATTTGACCTTCTTGTAAGATGCAACGTAATTCTAAAACTTCTGTCATAGCGGTGCTTTCTTTTTTTCAAGCGATCTAGTATAGACCGAGTTTAGTATTTTAACGATTCTCGCTTTGTCGTGTTCGTCGGCTATGTCTACTATTTCTTCGATTAGGTATTTAGCATACGCATCTTGGTCGGTGTCTTTTAACACCTCATTGACTATTTGATCGGCTCTCGGATTAAACCTCCTAACAACATCGAACATCTTTATGGCGTGAACCGCCGTCGAGTGATCGTAGGGCTTACCATTCCGTTCAAAGTATTCTGCGATGGCTTCTAGACCCATATTGTAGTTATGTCTTGCTATGTGGCAAAATACCGATCGTGCGTCTACTACTTCTCTTTTACGGGTGTTCTTAAATATATTAACTCCGAACTCCTCGTTTATTCGTTGCGATAATTTGTCTAGCGTGTTTATTCTCATAATGTCCCTCTTAGTACGTAATCATTAATATCAAAGTCTGGGTTTGCTATCGTGTCGTGGTATAGGTGTATTAATTCTTCGGTTTCTTGCTTTCCTAAATCGTAGAACTCTTGCGAGCATTCAAATATACCAATATCTAAACTTCCCTTATCAATTACTAGGAATGTAAACGCTTCCGGTGGCACGTTAAATAGCGTGCAGTAAATATAACATTGACGGTGGTAACCATACTTGCGTGCGCTTATATGAAAGCTATGCACGTCTTGGGTTGTTTTTAAATCAATGATTGCTCCATCGTTTCTTAGAATATCTGCTTTTGCTCTGAATGGTGTGTCTAGTATATTACCAATAGCCGGCACCTCGTAATTGGCGTTTATAAGTAGGCTCTTAGCTTGTTCGCATCTAAATAAAGCATCGACTAATCGTTCGGCATCTCGTTTTTCTTTTGCGGTGTAAACGTCTGGGTGTTCGCCTTTAGCTTCTTTATAAGCCTTCGTGTTCTTAGATTCAACCTCTAAAAAAACGTATTGCTTTAGCTTGTCCGGTTCTAAAACCATCGTGTGAAACAACCCGCCATCGATTAATGCTTGGCTCTTAGGCTCAGAGTACTTCAGATAATAATAATACTCTTTGATGCTCTTTTTTAACTTGCTAAGACCCGAGCTCGAAAGTGCAGCGGTTTTAAGATACCCGTAGTAAAAGTCATCCGAGTACATATTCTTTAACAGTTGAAACTTGTCGTGGCTCGTGCCGTCTAGTAGTTTAATCATTCCGTAGATGTTTGTTTAGATAATCCGCTACAACCTTAGCCATTATCATAATTAGTATAAGCTCCCAATTTATAATCGGTACCGCATAATTAAGCAGTTCAATACAAGCGTAAGCAAGTAAATAAAAAATTACTTTTCCGTATTTCATAATCTTAAAGGTAATCGGCGTCTCGACACGAATCGCTACAATATAATTTATTCTTAGCAATCGGTCGTTCGCAATACTGACAGAAGTTGTCCGGGTCGTCTTTTAGGTGTTCTCTTAGTTGGTCGTCCCAATAGTAATCAAAGTTCATAGGTTTAAGGAATTTTCGAGTTTCTTTTCTGCGGTTTCAGCTCTTAGGCGGTAGTGTTCTATAAGTCCGTTTTTCTCGTGCTTAATATTCCGAATAGCCGTATCAAACGCCTTCTTCTCCATCTGGAGTTGATTGACGTACATAACAATACGCGCAAAGGCCAACGACATACCTTGTATCTCTTCGGTTGGTTTCTTAGCCTTCCAATCTGAAAGACGTTGCCCGACCATTAGCATATCTGCTATAATCTCGAGCTCTTGTGTTTGTTCGACTAGTTTGTTCATAGCAAATAAATTAACCAGGAAACAACCTTGGCTATACCGTACATCACGATTAGCCCGAACAATATTAAAAAAGTAATAATGCCGTATTTATTCATATCTGACTATTTCTGTCAAATATAAAAAAATTTTTAATATCTATTAAAAAAATGTTTAAATATAAGAGATAGTCGCGGCTTGAGATTCTTCGAGTAGATAGACCGACTTGTTTATTTTGTTATTCTGCCACACGGTAGTTTTTGGGCAGTACATATCCACCGGTTCCGGAACGGTGATTTTATCGAGCCAAAACATATATGAACCCCTTGCGTCGTGAACATTATAAATTTTAACCACGTCTTCGGGCATCTGCATTAACTTTTCGTACTTATAAACTTCGAGCATCTTAGTCTCGTAATATTTATTGCGAAACTTAAACTCGATTACACAGTCGGCACCCTTCGGAGTTTTACCTATCGCATCGTAATGCTCGTAGGCACCACCAGACCATTCTAAGTCCCAACCCTCAAATGTATTCAAAAGAAGAACATAGGCTTTTTCTAAATTATGTACGGATTCAATTCCCAAGATAAAGTGCGTTCAGATCGTTAATCCAACGTTGTAACTTTTTACTGTTACACGTACAAGGCTTGTAGTATTCGTGATTTAAATACTGCGAGTGCAAAAGGCATATCTTTTCGTATTCCTCTTTAGATACCACGTTGCTTGTAGACTGTCTGAAAGCCGTCCACCATTTTTTATCTTCTGCGTTCATTTTCTTCTATGGAGTTTAAGATTATTTAAGGCTTCTTTCCTAGCATCACAGCCGCAATCGTCGTAACCTAATACGTCCTCGACAACGTATTTAACGGCTTTCTTTACACCGGTCTTTTCAAATATCGTTTCTAGTTTGTCTCCTAGTTTCATAGGTCTTTTGTATTTGTTTCTTAATTATTTTAATCGTGTTTCTTAGGCTCCAATAGGTGATGTTCGTGTCGCGGCTTAACTCGCTGACCGACTTTTTATTAAGGAAACATTCCTCAAAGATTTTACGCAAATAATACTTATTTAGTTTTTTGTGATCGTACTCTAGGATCTCCTGGTCGTCATTGCACATCTGCTCGTAGTCTTGATCCTCAAACCAATCCATAATTGCCACGTGCATTTCGTAGTCATCTTCGGTCATATCGAATACATCGTCCTCTACCGAATCGGTAACTTCTGGAACATAGACGATCGGAGAGTTGATTCGCTTCCGGTG
>Ga0070751_1002115_pt1 | contig 11435 bp, 7 predicted proteins | sample VirMetDEL_Aug_28_FD_78514 | JGI IMG/M metagenome (GOLD analysis project Ga0070751, IMG submission 78514) | Aqueous microbial communities from the Delaware River and Bay under freshwater to marine salinity gradient to study organic matter... | ecosystem: Environmental > Aquatic > Marine > Coastal ...
ACCGAGAACATGTTCGGCGACATCCTCACCGACGAAGCCTCGATGCTGGCCGGTTCATTGGGCCTGCTGCCGTCGGCCTCGCTGGGCGAGCCCGGCGCGGTCGGCATCTACGAGCCCATCCACGGCTCGGCCCCGGACATCGCCGGCAAGGGCATTGCCAATCCGTATGCCACGATCTTCAGCGCCGCGATGCTGTTGCGCCACTCGTTGGGGTTGGAGGACGAAGCCGCCGCGGTGGAAGCGGCCGTGCATGCCGCGCTGGATGAGGGTGTGTTCACCGCCGACCTGGCGGCCCAGGGGGCAGCGGTGAGTACCACCCAGGCCACCGACGCGGTGCTCGCCCGCCTGCGCGACTGAGCGCCGGTCCGACGAACGGTCGGTGGCTACCGTGGCGCCGAATAGGTGCTGCTGCTCATGCAGCCGGCCAGCACGGTGCCATCGTCCGTTTGAAGCACGCTGCGCTCACGCATCAGCGTGCGCCCGGGCGTTTGATCACGGGCCACGCTGCGCGTCCACACGCCGTCGCCCTGACGCGCGGCCGCGTCCATCCCGGTTGCCGCAAGCACCTTGGCCAGCGGCGCCTGACCCAGGTCGCCGGCGATGTAGCCGCCGATGGACACGGCGACGCGCTGGACCGGGAAACCGTGCAGGTTCAGCGGCTGATCCAGTTCGATGACATGCGCCGGTAGCGTTTCTTCACCCACGACATACCCGCGTTCGGCCACGGCGCGGATGCTGTCCGGCCAGGCCAGCTGGGGCTGCTCCACGACCCGCTCCAACGTAGTGGCAATGCGCTGCAGCGCGGCCGGGTCGGCCCGGCATTCCAGCGCCGCTGCAACGTCCTGCGCGCTGGCCACAGCGCGCAAGCGGGCCGGAACACGCTCATCGCGCGTCTGCACGTCGTAATCGCAGCCCAGCCGATAACCCGGGCGCTGCCCATCGCTGCGTACCACGATCGACGCGGGCACCGGCGCACTGCCCGCCGGCGCCTGCACCGACCAGACCTGCAGCGGCTCGCGCAACGTGCTCGACTGCAGGCGCAGCCCGTGCGCGGCCACGATGCGCGCACGCGACGCCGCATCGATCGGCATCGCAAGCCCGATGTCATCGGCGACCAGGCGACGGGTAGTGATGCCGTGGGCAGTCAGCCCCACCGGCATGTCGATGTTGACCACCGATGCTTCGTCATCCCCCACCCGCTCGAACCGCCACTCCCTCAACAACGCGGGGCGCTGCTGCGGGTCGCCATACATCGCCGCCCGCAACGTGCTGACCACCGCCTGCGCGGTTGCCGGTGCGACCCTGCATTCCAGGGTCGCGACCAGGTCGCGCTCGAACATCGCCGCAGACGATGCCGCGCCTGACGACGCAGCAACAGGCGTGCAGGCACACAGCAGCACAAGGGCGGCAATACCGCCGCGCAGACGAACAGGGAACAGGTGCATGGCAGCGAATGGATCGACAAGGCGCAATCGCGCATTGTCACGCCTGCGCGCGGCCAAGGCCATCGGCAGTGACGGGGTGCTGCACGCAAAGCGCTGCCGGGCAATGCCCGGCGCCACGCGGGGCCGACAGTGCGTCGGCCCCGGCAACATCAGCCTTCCGTAGTCCTGGCCTCATCCGGCTTCACCCGGAACCATGCCGCATACAGCGCCGGCAGGAATACCAGGGTGAGCACGGTGCCGACGATCAACCCGCCCATGATCGAGATCGCCATCGAGCCGTAGAACGCACTGCGCGACAGCGGGATCATCGCCAGCACCGCGGCCAGCGCGGTCAGCACGATCGGGCGGAAGCGGCGCACGGTGGCGTCGATGATGGCGTGCCAGCGGTCGTGCCCAGCATCGATGTCCTGCTGGATCTGGTCGATCAGGATCACCGAGTTGCGCATGATCATGCCGGCCAGCGCGATGGTCCCCAGCAGCGCCACGAAGCCGAACGGCGCGCGGAACAGCAGCAGGAACAGCGTGGCACCGATGATGCCCAGCGGTGCGGTGACCAGCACCATGGCCGCACGCGAGAAGCTGCGCAGCTGCAGCATCAGCAGCGTGGCCACCACGATCAGGAACAGCGGCATGCCGGCCTTGATCGAGTTCTGTCCGCGCGCCGAATCTTCCACGGTACCGCCGGTTTCCAGCAGGTAGCCCGAGGGCAGCTGCGCGCGGATGCCGTCCAGGGTGGGCAGGATCTGCTGCACCACGTCCAGCGGCTGCATGCCATCGCCGATGTCGGCGCGCACGGTCACCGTGGGCAGGCGGTTGCGGTGCCAGATGATGCCGTCCTCGAAGGCGTACTCCAGGCGCGCCACCTGCGACAGCGTCACCGGGGTGCCGCTGGCGGTGGGAATGGCCAGGCTGCCGAGCAGGCCCAGCTGGGCGCGCTCGTTGTCCGGCCCGCGCAGCAGCATCTCGATCTGGCGGTTGCCTTCGCGGTAGGTGCTCACGCTCATGCCCGACAGCGAGCTGCTCAGGAACTGGCTCACCTGCGCACTGCTCACGCCCAGCGCGCGGGCACGGTCCTGGTCGATCACCAGCCGCACCACCTTGCTCGGCTCGCTCCAGTCCAGGTTGACGTTGATCACGTGCGGGTTCTCGCGCACCTTGGCCTCGACCTGGCGGGCAATCGCCTGCACCTGCGCGATGTGCTCGCCGGAAATGCGCATCTGCACCGGGTAGCCCACCGGCGGGCCGTTCTCCAGGCGGGTCACGCGCATCTGCACGTCCGGGAACTGCTTGATCACGTCCTTCATCAGCCAGTCGCGGGTGGATTCACGGGCCTTGGCGTCGGCCGTGAGCACCACGAACTGGGCGAAGTTGGTGGCCGGCAGCTGCTGGTCCAACGGCAGGTAGAAGCGCGGCGAACCCGTGCCGACGTAGGCCACGTAGTTGCTGATGCCCTCGCGGCCCTTCAACAGTTTTTCCAGCTTGGTGGCCTGGGCCTGGGTGGAGGCCAGCGATGCGCCTTCGGCCAGCTCGATGTCGACCATCAGCTCGGGCCGGGTCGAAGCGGGGAAGAACTGCTGGGGCACGAAGCGGAAGATCGCCAGCGAGAAGATGAACAACGCAATCGTGGCGCCGATCACCCACCAGCGGTGGCGCAGGCAGGTATCCAGGAAGCTGCGGAAGCGCGTGTAAAACGGCCGCTGGTACGGGTCATGGTCGTGCGCATGTTCGGCCGGCTTGATCCAGCGCGCGAACGCCGGGTGGCGATCGGCCCACTGCAGGCGGCGGGCGTGCCAGCGCCCGGCCAGGCTGGTCGGCTTGGGCGGCTGCCGGTTGAACAGGTCCGGCAGCATCTTGTCGCCTAGGTACGGAATGAACAGCACCGCGGCAATCCACGACACCACCAGCGCGATGGTGACCACCTGGAACAGCGAACGGGTGTACTCACCGGTGCTCGATGCCGCGGTGGCGATGGGCAGGAAGCCGGCGGCGGTGATCAGGGTACCGGTAAGCATCGGGAAGGCGGTGGATTCCCAGGCGAAACTGGCCGCGCGCAGGCGGTCGTAGCCCTGCTCCATCTTGGTGGCCATCATCTCCACCGCGATGATCGCATCGTCCACCAGCAAGCCCAGCGCCAGCACCAGCGCGCCCAGCGAGATCTTGTGCAGGCCGATGCCGAAGTAATGCATGACGAAGAAGGTCATCGCCAGCACCAGCGGAATGGTCACGCCCACCACCAGGCCGGTGCGCAGGCCCAGCGAGAAGAAGCTGACCAGCAGCACGATCACCACCGCTTCGGTGAGCACCTGCACGAACTCGCCCACCGACTCTTCCACCGCGTGCGGCTGGTCGGACACCTTGCGCAGCTGCATGCCGGCCGGCAGTGTTTTCTGCAGGCGCTCGAACTCGGCGTCCAGGGTGGCACCCAGCTTGAGGATGTCGCCGCCGTCCTTCATCGCCACCGCCAGGCCGATGGCGTCTTCGCCCATGAAGCGCATCTTCGGCGAGGCCGGGTCGGCGAAGCCGCGCTTGACCTGCGCGATGTCGCCTAGGTGGAGGGTGCGGTCGCCGGCCTGGATCGGGAACCGGCGGATGTCCTCGATGGAATCGAACTGGCCGGTCACGCGTAGCTGCACGCGGTCGCTGGGGGTTTCAAAGAAGCTGGTGGCACTCACCGCGTTCTGGTCGGCCAGCGCCTGCTGCACCTGCTGCAGCGACACGCCCAGCGTGGCCAGCTTGGTGTTGGACAGCTCGATCCAGACCTTCTCGTCCTGCAGGCCCACCAGGTCGATCTTGCCCACGTCCGGCACGCGCTGCAGTTCGAGCTGGATGCGGTCGGCGTAGTCGCGCATCACCGCATAATCGAAGCCCTTGCCGGTGAGCGCGTAGATGTTGCCGAAGGTGTCGCCGAACTCATCGTTGTAGAACGGCCCGACGATCTCGCGCGGCAGCGTGGCGCGGATGTCGCCCACGCGCTTGCGCACCTGGTACCACAGGTCCGGTATCTGCTTGGAGCGCAGGCTGTCGCGCGCCATGAAGATCACCTGCGATTCGCCCGGGCGCGAGTAGGAGCGGATGAACTCGTACTCGCCGGTGTTCATCAGGGCCTTTTCGATCGGCTCGGTGACCTGCCGCGAGACCTGCTCGGCGGTGGCGCCGGGCCACATCGTGCGCACCACCATCGCCTTGAAGGTGAACGGCGGATCTTCGGACTGGCCCAGGTGCTTGTACGACCACGCGCCGATGACCGCGAACGCCAGCATCGCAAACAGCACCAGCGGGCGGTTGCTCAGCGCCCATTCGGAAAGATTGAAGCGGCGCACGGCTCAGTGCCCCTTGCCGGCAGCGGCAGGCGCAGCCGCCGGTGCCAGCACCGGGCGGTTCTGGCGATCCACCGGCGTCACCACCTGGCCCTCGCGCAGCAGGTGGCCACCGGCGGCGACCACCCAGTCGTTACCGGTCACACCGGACAACACCGGCACCGCGTCGGCACCGTAGGCGCCCACCGTCACCGGGGTGGCCTTGAGCGCGCCGTTGGCCGGGTTCACCACCCACACGCTGGCCTTGCCGTCAGCCCCACGCAGCACCGCCGCCAGCGGCAGCTGCAGGGTGCCGCTGCGGCCGGCGCGGGCGAACACGCGCGCGCTCTGGCCCAGTTCCACTTCGCTCAGCGCCTCGGGCGCCAGGCTGACCCGGGTGGCGTAGGTGCGGGCCTGCGCGTCGGCGGCCGGGGCGATCTCGCGGATCGTGCCGGGCAGCAGCTGGCCCGGGCGGTTCCACAGTTCCACCTGCACCGCCTGGCCCACCTGGTAGTCGCGGATGCTGCTTTCCGGCAACGCGATCAGCACCTCGCGGCCGCCGTCGGCGGCCAGGGTGAACACGGTCTGCCCCGCGCTCACCACCTGCCCGGCTTCGACCTGACGGCTGGCGATCACACCGTCGGCCGGTGCGCGCAGCTGCGCGTAGTCGGCCTGGTTGCGGGCCACGGCCAGGTTGGCGCGGGCCGCATTGGCCTGGCCCTGCGCGGCCTTGAAGGCGGCGGTCTGCTGGTCCAGCGCGGACCGGCTCACCAGCTGGTCTTCGGCCAGCTTGGCGTAGCGCTTCTGGTCGTCGCGTGCACGCACCAGGTCGGCATCGGCGGCGGCCAGCTGGGCCTGCGAGGCGGCGGCCTGGGCGCTGTAGTCGGCCGCGTCCAGTTCGGCCAGCAGCTCGCCCTTGCGCACGCGCTGCCCGGCATCGACCAGGCGCTTGACCATGTTGCCCCCCACCCGGAAGGACAGCTGGCTCTCCTGGCGCGCATGCACCTCCCCCGGATAGGCGGCCGCTTCCTGCCCGGCCACGGTGCCCGGATGCACCACCAGTACCGGAATGGCCGCCACCGGCTCGGCATCGTGCTTGCCGCACGCCGCCAGCAGCACCACCAGCAAACCACCGCCCATCCAACGCATGCTTTTCATGAGGTACAGGACCTGAGAAGAAATCCGGGAAATTTCGCGCCGGCAACATACTGTTGCAGCACGGCTAATAGTGAACCAGCCGGTATAGTATAAATATCGAACCGATTGGTCTAGTATTGTTTGGATGACCGATTCGACCGCCCCTCTCCCCCCTGCAAAGCCTGCCGCCAAGGCCTCCGGGCCGGGACGCCCGAAGGACCTGGGCAAGCGCGCGGCGATCCTGGAGGCCGCCAAGGCATTGTTCGTGGACCAGGGCTACAACGGGGTGAGCATGGACAGCATCGCCGCCCAGGCGGGCGTGTCGAAGCTGACCGTTTACAGCCACTTCGGCGACAAAGAGACACTTTTCACCGAAGCTGTGAAGTCCACCTGTGTCGCCATGCTGCCCGATGCGCTCTTTGTCACCGACGCCGAAGGGCCGTTGCGCGACCAGCTGCTGGGCATCGGGCATGCCTTCTTCAGCATGATCACCTCCGCCGAGGCGGTGGCCGTGCAGCGGGTGATGATGGCCCCGGAAACCGACGACCGCCTGCGCGAGATGTTCTGGGTGGCCGGCCCGCAACGCACCACCGACGCCCTGGCCGAGTTCCTGCGGGCCCGCGTGGCCCGGGGCGAGCTGGAGATCGAGGACTGTGAAACGGCCGCGCTGCAGTTGATGACCCTCATCAAAGGCGAGCTGCATACGCATATGATGTGCGGGCTGCGACCGACCCCGGCCGACTGCGACGCCGATGCCCATGTGAGCGCCAGCGTGGCGTTTTTCCTGAGGGCCTACGCGCCGCGCCCCACGGCGTGAGAACAACATGAATGGACCGGAGGTCGCGGTGACTTCCGGCACTGCGACCCCGGCGCGACGGCAGCGATGCTCTCAGCGCGCCGCCGGCTCCCGGCACCGGTAAAATGGCCGGCCCACTGCGCTGGAACTAGAAACCTCATGACGATCGATTACTCCCACGCCCGCGAACTGATGGTCGAACAGCAGATCCGTCCCTGGGACGTGCTGGAGATCCGCGTGCTCGACGTACTGGCACGCCTGCCGCGCGAAGCGTTCGTCGCTGAATCGCACAAGGCCCTGGCGTATGCCGACATCGAACTGCCGCTGGGCTTCGGGCAGAAGATGATGAAGCCGGTCATCGAAGGCCGCACCCTGCAGGCGCTGGATCTGCAGCCGGGCGACGAAGTGCTGGAAATCGGCACCGGCAGCGGTTTCCTGAGCGCCTGTATGGGCGAGCTGGCCCGCGAAGTGCTGAGCCTGGAAATCCAGCCGGAACTGGCCGCCTCTGCGCGTGCGCAGCTGGACGCCGCCGGCCTGGGCAACAACGTGCGGATCGAAACCGCCGACGCCCTGACCTGGAACACCGAGCGCCGCTTCGACGCCATCTGCGTGACCGCCGCGGTGGACACCATCCCGTCACGTTTCACCCAGTGGCTGCGTCCCGGTGGCCGCCTGTTCGTCATCCACGGCCGTTCGCCGGTGATGGAAGCGGTGCTGGTCAAGGCCGACGGCAGCACCGAGTCGCTGTTTGAAACCGATATCGATTACCTGCGCGGTGCCGCTCCGGCGCCCCAGTTCCAACTCTGAGTCCAAGGAAGCCGCAATGATCCGCCGATCCCTCGCTATTGCGCTGGCCGCCGCCCTGCTGCCGATGACCGCCTCTGCCGCCGACCTGCTGCAGGTCTACGAAATGGCGCGCAATGGCGACCCGCAGCTGTCCGCGGCTGAATCGACCCGTCTGTACGACAAGGAAGGCGCCGTGCAGGCGCGTGCCGCGCTGCTGCCGCAGCTCAATGGCGAGGCCGCGCTCAACCGCAGCCGCAGCGACGACCGCGGCTTCAACACCGGCACGTCCACCACCAAGCGTCGTACCTACACGATCAACGGCACCCAGACGTTGTTCAACTTCAGCCAGTTCGCCAACCTGCGCTCGCAGCGCGAACTGAGCCAGGCCGCCGACTTCACCCTGGATTCGGCCAACGACAGCCTGATCGTGCGTACCTCGGCGGCGTACTTCAACGTGCTGGTGGCGATCGAATCGCTGACCGCCGCGCAGACCAACGAGGCGGCGGCCAAGAAGCAGTTCGACTTCGCCGACAAGCGCCTGGAAGTGGGCCTGGCCCCGATCACCGACGTGCATGAAGCGCGCGCCCAGTACGACCAGGCACGCGCCAACACCATCGTGGCCCAGAACACGCTGGCCGACAGCTACCAGGCCCTGACCGAGTTGACCGGCCAGCCGGTGGCCGACCTGCGCGCCCTGCCGGCCGACTTCCGCCCGGAACTGCCGGCCAAGTACGCCCAGATCGACCAGCTGGTCGGCGAGGCGGTGGCCCAGAACCCGGCGCTGAAGGCGCAGGAACTGAAGGTCAGCGCTGCCGAGTCCGGCGTGTCGGCCGCACGCGGCGGCCACTACCCGACCCTGTCGCTGGGCGGCAGCTGGGGCAAGAGCGCCACCTGGGGCGATTCCAACGTCGGCAGCGGCGGTGCCTTCAACCCCGACCTGCGCACCAACAGCGTGGGCCTGACCCTGAGCGTGCCGATCTTCTCCGGCGGCGCCACCCAGTCCGGCGTGCGCCAGGCCCTGGCCCAGCGCGACATCGCCCAGGACGGTTACGAGCAGCAGAAGCGCGCCCTCGACCGCAACACCCGCAACGCCTACCAGACCCTGGTGGCCGGCATCAGCGAAGTGGAAGCACGTCGCCTGGCGGTGGTTTCGGCACAGAGCGCCTACGACGCCTCGCAGGTCGGCCTGGAAGTGGGTACCCGCACCGTGCTGGACGTGATCCAGAACCAGCGCATCCTGTTCTCGGCGCAGCTGGACTACGCCAACGCGCGCTACACCTTCCTGCAGAACCGCCTGCAGCTGGGCCAGGCCGTGGGCACGCTGGACATCGCCGAACTGCAGGACATCAACCGCCTGCTGACCCAGGCTGCTGCCACGCCGAGCACCCAGGTCAACTGATCTGCAGCAACAGCGTTGGATGAAAACCACCCGCATGCGGGTGGTTTTTTTTTGCGCTGCGCCCGCCGATCACGTCATTGCGCCGCAGTCTGAGCAGCACGCCATTTCACCGTCAAACCGGCGTCTTCCACGTTTCAGGGGCGTGCGCCGGCATAGCGCCGCGATACGTTGGTATAGATCGCCGAAATCCGCTTGACCGTGCCATCGCCACGCTCTAACTTCCGCCCCGCACCACCCTTCCCTTCCGCCCAGAGACCCCTCCTTGGACAGTCATAGTCGACCTCGTTGCTGCTCCTGAGCCGACGGACCCGCTGACCCCAAGGTTGGCTCCGTCCGCACAGGACGGGGCTTGCCCGCGCATCGCATGATGCGCCCGCCTCGCATCACCTGCATCGCCGTTTCCAACGACCCCGACGAGGGTGTCGCTGGCGTTTCCGATTGCCTGGAGATTGCCCATGCACCATGGCCGTGTGCTGGTCCCGCTGTTGTTGAGCGTGGCCGTGCTTCCCTTCGATACACATGCCGCCGCCAGCCTGCTGGTGGATGACGCCAGCATCACCGATGCCGGCCAGTGCCAGCTGGAAAGCTGGGCGCGGCATACTCGCGACGGCCTGGAATGGACCGCGGTTCCCGCCTGTACCGTGGCCGATACCGAATGGTCGCTCGGCCTGACCCGTCTGCCGGGGCAGTCCGCCGCGCAGTGGGCGGTGGGCGCCAAACGCGTGCTGGTGGCACCGGTGCAGCGACGCTGGGGCCTGGCCGCCAGCGCCAGCCTGGGCGGCACTGCGCACCGTCCGCGCAGCGATGACTGGAACCTCACGGTTCCGCTGACCGTCGCGCTGGATGCGCAGGACCGGGTGCAGCTGCACCTCAATCTGGGCTGGGCCCACCACGCGCATGTGCAGGGCCGCACCAGTGGTGTCGGCATCGACGTCGCGTTGCACCGCGACTGGTCATTGCTGGCCGAAAGCGCGCGCGATGCAGACCGCCAACGCAGCAGCCAGCTGGGCCTGCGCCGGGTGCTGTGGCCGGGGGCCAGCGTGGACCTGCTCGCCGGGCAGGTGCGTCACCAACGCACCACGCGCTGGCTGACGCTCGGTTTCAATCTCGCCGCCCCGCCCTGAGCTGCTGCTGCGGGCCTCGCCTGTCGCACGGCCTTGCACCGCGTCGCCCGCCCGCTGCCCTGCCGCGCCCGCGTCGTTCCCGACGCCCGCTGCGGCACGCGTCACCGTTACCTGCTGGAGATTCCCATGAACCGCGAAGACCTTCTGTTCTCGATCCGCACCCTGATCCGCTCGCGCGATGCCGCTGCCTTTGCCAGCATCGCCAGTACCACGCATGCACTGGATCTGGTCGAAGCGCTCGACCTGTTCGGTACCGATGCCACCCTGACCCTGTTGACGCTGCTGCCCCCGCCGGCACGCGCCGAGCTGTTCGCCCACTTCCCAGACGGCGCCCAGGACGCGCTGCTCACCGCAATGCCACGCGACGCCGTGGTGACGCTGTTCGAGCATCTGCCGTCCGACGACCGTGCCGACCTCTATCACCGCCTCGATGACGCGGCACGCCAGCACCTGCTGCCGGCACTGGCCAAGGTCGAGCGCGACGACCTGCTGCGCATGGCCGCCTACCCCGAAGGCACCGTGGGTGCGGTGACCACCTCCGACTACGCCAGCCTGGCTCCGCAGATGACGGTGGCCGACGCCATCGCCCACCTGCGCCATACCGCGCTGGACAAGGAGACCGTCAACATCCTCTTCGTGCTCGACCACGACCAGCGCCTGCGCGGCAGCGTCACGCTGCGCGACCTGGTGCTGGCCGACGGCCGCGTGACGGTCGCATCGATCATGCGCAGCCCGCCGACCACCGCCGATGCCTACTGGCCGCAGCTGCAGGCGGCCGAACTGATCCGCCGCTACGACCTGCTGGCGCTGCCGGTCACCCATGCCGACGGACGCATGATCGGCATCGTCACCGTCGACGATGCGATGGACATCGAGAAGCAACAGGATGCCGCGCAGCTGGCGCGCTTCGGCGGCACGGTAAGCGCGCAGGGCAACGACCTGGACGTGCGCAGCACGCCGCTGACGCAGATGTTCCGGGTGCGCGTGTTCTGGCTGGCGATCCTGACCGGCTTCGGCATCCTCACCAGCACCTTCGTGGCCGCGCAGGAGGAACTGCTGTCGCAGGTGATCGTGCTGGCGGCGTTCATCGCCCCGATCGTGGACATGGGCGGCAACACCGGCAGCCAGTCGGCCACGCTGGTGATCCGCAGCATGGCGCTGGGCGAGCTGACGCTGCGCTGGCGCGACGTGTGGTTCGTGATCAGGCGCGAGCTGCCGGTGGCCGCCGGCCTGGGCGTCACCATCGCCGTGCTCGAAGCGATCCTGGCGTACTTCAGCAAGGGCGTGGGCATGGACGTGCTGCTGGTGGTCGGCTCCAGCATGCTGGTGTGCACCGCGCTGGGCGGCATCATCGGCGCGCTGCTGCCGTTCGCGGCACGCCGCATCGGCACCGACCCGGCCACGCTGTCGTCGCCGATGATCACCTCGATCATGGATCTGATCGGCGTGTTC
>Ga0070751_1002121_pt1 | contig 11426 bp, 7 predicted proteins | sample VirMetDEL_Aug_28_FD_78514 | JGI IMG/M metagenome (GOLD analysis project Ga0070751, IMG submission 78514) | Aqueous microbial communities from the Delaware River and Bay under freshwater to marine salinity gradient to study organic matter... | ecosystem: Environmental > Aquatic > Marine > Coastal ...
GATCAAAATGTCGGAAGAAGTAAAAACTCCCGAAGTCGACTTGGAAGCTTTTGCGAAGAAAGTGGCAGAAGAGACTGCTGCTAAGATTGCAATGAAGCAAGCCGAGCAAAAAGCTGCCGAAGAGAAGGCAGCACAAGAAGCTGCTGAGAAAGCCCAGGTACAAGCCGAAGCTAAAGCTCAGCAGGAAGAAGAAGTCCAAGCAGCTATTAAGGTTGGTGTCGAATCAGGCGCTGATCGTTTGATGGCTGACGTCGAAGCCAAAATGGCTGAAAAGGACGCAAATATGGCAGAAGTCATCGCTCAATACAAGCGTGACCTCGAAGAGAAGAGCGAAGAGCTCGAGAAGATGCGTGAGTCTAAGCGTGTATTCGCTGATCGTGCGAACTCTGGAGACCTTCAGAAGCACTCTAAGGATCTGATGTATGCCCATATGCTGGGTGTATTTACTCAAAAAGGTTGGGATACTCAGTATGGTCGTGAAACTCTTGAGAAAGCAGGCTTGGCATACCCTTCTGCAAACTCAGGTACTCCCGCTCTTGCTACTAGCGTACAATCTGCTCTTGAGAAGGAAGTTCAGTTCCAGTATCGTCTGGCACAAGCTTTCCGTGAAATCAACATGCCTTCACAGTCAATGGTTCTGCCCCTGCAAAGCGACACTTCAAAGGCTATCTTCCACTCCGGTGGTGAGTCTGAGCGTTTTGTAGGCGGTACTGCTAACTCTGGTGCTGGTACTGGTGTAACTAACGAAGGCGGTACTGCAGGTACGTTCGACGTATCTCAGATCGTTCTTACTGCACACCGTCTGATTTCAACTACGTTCCTCGATAATCACATTGACGAAGAGATTCTTGTTAATCTTCTTCCCATGATGACCGAGAATGTTGCGCGTGCTCACGCTCGTGCAGTAGATGATATGTGCTTGAATGGTGCTGCTGGTCCTGGTATCAATGGTCTGTCTGGTATGGCTACCGGTGTTACTCTGTCAGCCACTAATCAGGTTTCACTCTCTGCAGGTGACTCTTTGACTGCAGCAGCTCTTCTTGAAGCACGCTCTGCAATGGGCAAGTATGGCCTTGCACCGTCTGATGTTACTTACATCGTCTCTCAGGCTCGTTACTACGATCTGATTGCTGATGCAGGCTTTGCTGACATCACCGATGTTGGCTCTGATGTAGCTACCAAGCTTGTTGGTGCTATCGGCTCTGTTTACGGCTCGCCCGTACTCATTTCCGATAACTTCGCAGGCACAGAAACTACGTCTACTGACATTGCTTATGCAGTCAACACTTCCAACTTTGTTATTCCACGTCTCCGTGGCGTCAATGTTGAGCAAGACTACGAAGTACGCGAGCAGCGTCGCTTGGTAGTTGCTAGCCAGTCACTCGGTTTCGACCGTCTGTTTGGTGCTACTACTAATAACGTTGCAGCTTTTGCTATTAAGCCTGTAGCTTAATAACTATTTGCAAACTGGGGAGGCTCGCCTCCCCAAGTTTTTACTAATATACTTATGGCTAGAGATCTCATTACACTACAAGAATATAAGGATATGGAGAGAATCTCTAATCCAAAGGACGACTATAACTTAGATCGTCTGATTAATTCCGTAAGTGCATTAGTAAAAACTTATTGTGCAACTAGTTTTGTCGATTTTTATAATGTAGATAAAGTAGAGACTTTTCATCACCACTGGGGGACTAATATAGTTCAATTAACAGAAACTCCTTTAGTTTCTGTTTCCTCTGTTGAAGAGCGAGATAATTTATCCTCAGCTTATACTACACTAACAGTAGATAAAGACTACTACTTAAACTTAGAGACAGATAGTATTTTTAGAGTTACTAGCACTGGCGGTATAAAAAACTGGGCAGAAGGCCCGGCATCCGTACGTGTAACATATCGTGCAGGTTACTCTAGTACTCCTCTTGATTTAAAACTTGCAGTAATTGATCTTGTAACCTATTATGCAAGAGACGAATACAAAGAAAGACGAACACTTGCAGGAGCAACTTTACAAAATCCTCAATCTTCTCGTCAAGATAGTAGTGTAGCTTTTCCAGATCATATTAAGCGCGTACTAGACCTATATAAGAATTTCTAATGGCCGGAAGAAATCTAGTAGCATTTTTACAAAAACTAGAGGCTGAAATGCAACGATCTAGTCAAACATATAGAAATACTGTAACAAATAGAAAACCTCATACGTTGTTTATAACAAAAGAAGGTCTTTATAATCAAGTAGTATCTCAAGCAGAAAAAGATGGAATTACAGACAGTAGAAAAGCAATACGAGATGCTACAGATAACTTTTTTACTAGTATACAAAATTTAGCAAAAAAAGCAGACTCAAATAAATTTTTAGTTGTTTACGCAAAAAGAGTTACTTCTAACTATGTACTAATTACAATGGAATTAGTATCAACATACGTTAATTTAAGAGGAACAACAGTTGGAGATACTTTTAGACTTGTAAAAGATTTTTATGCTGGTGCAAATAAAAAATTTATATCGGATATGCGTAAAATTTATACTAAAAAAGGAACTACTTTAAAAGACACTTCGTTTTTAGATATAGGACACGCAGCTCAAAGCTCGAATATACGTGAAAGAATTTATGATGAAATCTCTGTATATGGAGAACTGCCCGATAGTATTCCAAAAATACCAGAAGTAGAAAGTATTTTCAAAGTTACCAAAAATAATAGAAGAAAAACTATAGCAGTCTCTTTGGAGGCTTCTTATGCAAATAGACTAAAAGGACGAACAGAAGAAAAAGCAATTAAAGAAAAGCTTTTAAAAGATTTAGAGAAAGCACTTAATAGATTAGAATCCGTTGCTAATTTATCTAGTTCTGATTCTTTTGCAGAAATGACGGAAAAAGAAGCTACAAATTTAGTTGTCGATGCGGTAGAAGATGCTTTTTCAGGTAAGAATGTTAAAATTAGAAAAATAAATATTAAAAAACAAAAAATTTCTAAATCCGGTACTAAAAGTAAATCATCAACAAAAAAAGCAAAAATATTACCAACTACTAAAGGTAAACAAAGTAAAAAAGCGAGCCCTACAGCAAGAAAGTCAAAGTATTCTATATCTAATTTTATAGGAGTTATCAACCAAAGGCTTCCTGAAGTAGTTGCAAAAAATATGCAACCGCCTGCACTACAGTATCAAACGGGACGATTTGCAAGTAGTGTAAGAATTACAGATATTAGTTCTACGCCTACCGGATTACCTAGTATAGGCTATACTTATCAAAGAGACCCTTATGAAACTTTCGAAGTAGGTAATAGATTGGGGACTACAGATAGAGACCCACGAAAGTTAATTGATAGATCTATTAGAGAGATAGCTATTGGACTAGCAATAGGAAGATTTTACACTCGGAGAGTATAAATGCCAGATCATGCGAGACTTTATAGCAGTCGTAGAATGGCTATAGTTACTGCCCTGGTTGAGAAGTTGAAAGAAATTGATGGAAACGGGGATTTTTTAACAGATGTATTTAATAACGTACAGCCTCGTTTATTATTTTGGGACGAAGTAACCGAATTTCCGGCAATTCATTTAAATGCAGGTGCCGAAAGAAGGGAGTACCAAGGAGGCGGATATAGAGATAGATTCTTATCTCTTACAGTTCGATGTTATGTTAATGAAGAGGATGCCGCTACTGCTCTAGATAAACTACTAGAGGATATAGAAACAGTTATAGAGGATAATACTCGGCTTGCTTATATAGATAAGCAAAATAAAACACAATATACTCATCAAATTTCTATTATTAGTATAGACACTGATGAAGGAGTACTTGAACCTTTAGGGGTAGGAGAAATTCTCTGCGAGGTTCGATATTAGAAAATACTGGCACGAATCAAAGGATTCACGACCAAGTCTTTTCAAGCTACATAGGAGATAACTATGCCAGCAGCAAACTTACAACTGAGTAGAAATACTCATGTTTATCTTGAAAAAGATCAGACAGGTCTTACAATTCTGTCTACAGGTGCCGCAGCTACGGATCAGAATACCTATCTTTGGAAAATTCCAGTTCTTGATGGTTTTTCTTTTTCACAAGGTGTCGCAACTTCAGAAATTACTCTGAATGAAATGGCTCGTGACAATAAATTGAATACTCGTCGCGCTCGTTCTATGTTTAATGATGCACTTGAGCCCGCAGAGTGGTCTTTTACCTCATATGTACGTCCCAATTCTAATGCTACTTCAGTAGATGCAGCATTGTGGGCAAGTATGATTGGTAATACTCACTATGCTGGCGCTTCCGGCTGGCTTCTTACCTCAGATGGTTCTGGTGGTAATGCAGCAGGTCCGGTAATTCCCAGTACTTTAAATCCAGTATCAGTAACTTATGATCTAAATGACTCAAATACTGTAGAGCTTGGAACTTTTAATCTATACTTTGTTCTGGGTGGTTGTGCTCCTGGCGCAGATGATACTGCATTTGCAACTCCAAATGGACAAACTGTATACAAGATGTCTAACTGTGTTGTAAACTCTGCTACACTCGAGTTTGATATTGATGGAATTACTCAAATCACTTGGAGTGGCTTTGGTACTCTGTTGGAGCAAATTGCTGTTTCAACAGGAGGTTCAGATGTTTATACCACAGCATTTAATGCTAGTACTGCTATTGATACAGGAACTTCAAGCACCGATAACTTTATTAAGAATCGTTTGACAACTCTTGCTGTAACTGTAAGTGATGTAGACCAAAATGATGACGGTACAAATGATTTTGATACTGCATACTCTTTGACGCTTACGGGAGGAAGTATTACATTTGAGAATAACATTACTTTCTTAACTCCAGAAGAACTCTGCCGAGTAAATGTACCTATTGGTCACGTTACGGGCACTCGCTCCGTATCAGGATCGTTTACTTGTTATCTAGATGATTCTAGTGTTGATTCTGCAGGTGCTGCAGCAAATACTAGTGCTGAACTTTTCCGAGACCTATCTGCGGCTTCGGGAGTTACAAGTAACCGCTTTGATTTGCTATTCTCTGTAGGAGGCTCTAGCTATCCTCGTGCCGAGTTTGACTTTAATAACTGCCACTTGGAGATTCCAAATCATGGAATTGAAGACGTTATTTCACTTGAAACTAATTGGCATGCCCTTCCCAGCACTTTGGATGCTGCGGACGAGTCCACAATTACTTATAAATATAGTGCATAACTTAGTTAAAGGGGCTTCGGCCCCTTTTAACCTTTCAAAAATTTTTCTTGACATTTGTGGTGTTTTATAATATACTTATAATTCAAAAATATAAAAATTCTTTTTTACGAGGTCTTATTTAATGAGTGATTCCCCCATTTCTTTATCGAGTCTTATGACTCCCAGCAAAACAGTTACTATGGACTATCCCGGGCTTCCGGATTTCACAGTAGATGTTACTTATCTAGCTCGAGAAGAGCTAATTAAACTTCGAAAGAAGTGTGTCTCTACAAAATTTAATCGTAAGACACGACAGCCAGAAGAAGAACTAAACGAAGATCTATTTTTGGTGGAGTATGTAAAAGGTGTTATTAAAGGGTGGAAAGGTCTAAAATTTCGATACCTAGAAGAGCTTCTTTTGGTAGATGTTTCAGAGCTTGACCCAGACGATGAACTTCCTTTTACTCAAGATAACGCAGAGCTTCTTATGAAGAACTCTAACGATTTTGATACATGGATTACCGAGGTTGTTGGTGACCTCGAAAATTTTACTGGGAACAAGTAGAGGAGATAACTTCTCTACTGGAACGACATGCAAAATATCAAACCTCAGATTTTGATTTAGAAAAGTATCTTACAATCTGTGAACAATTAGGTACAGAACCTGATCCTGCTAAAATGCCGCTCGAACTTTCGGATTTTCCCGAGGAGATTCAAGTGGCATTTTTTATGTTCAGCCTACTACCAGATCATTGGGAAGGCATGAGTGGAACATATATGGGGAAGTATTGGGATGGAATAGATTATTTTTTTAAACTATATGAAGTACAAAACCCAAAAGTAGTTTTTTATTTTATGAAAATTTATGAAAATAAACTAGTACAAGAACGATCAAATTTACAAACCAGAAAGAGAAAGCAGCAGGAAAGCAAGGCAAAGTCTGCAAGCGGTCGTAATAAAAATTACACCCACAATGTACAAGGCTAATGGCTAAAAAAATACAAATTGATATTGAAGTCAATGGCAAAATGCAAAAAGCCACTGTTTCTGCAAAAAAACTAAATGCTGCACTAGATCAAACGAGCAAAAGTGCTAGAGAGACAGATAGAAATGTAAAAGGGACTGCACAAGCCTCTTCAAATGCAAGTAAAAACTTTTCTAAAATGTCTCAAGGCATGGGAGGCCTTGTAGGTGCTTACGCATCTCTTGCAGCATCTTTATTTGCGGTTTCTGCCGCATTTAACTTTTTAAAAGGTGCTGGTGAACTAAAATCGTTACAAGCAGGCCAAGTAGCTTATGCTTCAGCTACAGGTATAGCACTTAAAAGTTTAACGACTGATATTGTTAATGCTACAAATGCTCAGATTACTTTTAAGGACGCAGCACAAGCTGCTGCTATTGGTACTGCGGCAGGACTTAGCGCAGATCAATTAACAAGGTTAGGTAAAGCAGCAGCAGATACTTCTCAAATTCTTGGCAGAGATGTAACAGATTCCTTTAATCGTTTAGTACGCGGCGTTACAAAAGCAGAGCCGGAACTTTTAGATGAACTAGGTATTATTCTTCGATTAGAAAGAGCAACTACAGATTATGGATTAGCTATTGGAAAAACTGCAGATGAACTAACTCCTTTTGAAAGAAGTCAAGCAGTAGCAAATGATGTGCTTACACAAGCAGAAGAAAAATATAGTAAAATTCTTGATGTTGTAGGAAGAAGTCCGAATCAGTATGCACAACTAGGAAAAGCTTTCGACGATCTAGTAATGAAAATTCAAGGGGTTGTAGACATAGTAGCCGGCCCGTTAGCAAAAGTTTTACAAGATACTCCTGGTTTAGCAATTGCTTCTTTTCTCCTTTTATTAAGGGGACCTTTAGCGGCTATGGGAGTAAGTTTTCAAGATATTGCAAAAAATGCAAGAGAGTCTGCCAACGAGCAAATAAAAGCATTAAAAGACGTAACTGATCGAGCAAAAATAGCTAGATTAAACGTAGGTAAGCTAAAGCAAGAATTTCAAGGTGCCGCGGGCAAAGCATATGCATTAAATCCAAATAGTAAAGTACTACAACGCGCCTCAGAGGGCACAATGACAAAAACAGATAGAGCAAATCTTAGAAAAGCTTTAGCGTCCGCAGAGGCTCAATATGCAAAACATGGCAAAATAGTAAATGGTATTTTTAAAGGAATGTCCATTCAAATGGTTACAGATGTTGCAGGCGCTTTCACTCAAATGGAGTTAGCGGAAAAAAATAAAGTTGCAAATTCAAAAGTTGCTGCAACTCAAATAGAACTCTATTACGCTAAAGCCGCAACTGGTATTAAAGTATTTGGGGCAGCTATAGCAAGTCTAGGGGTAAAACTCTTAAATGTTGCAGGTTGGATAGGTATTTTAATTACTGGGTATCAGCTAGTTAAAGCACTTTTTGACGATGATAAGCCAGAACAAAAACAGATTACCTTACTTGATGTTCAAAGAGAAAAGATTCAAAAACTTAATGAAGAGTTGATGCACTTTGTAGATATACAAAGAATCATGGCCGAGGGAACCACTAGCGTTAAAGGATTCGGAGCAGTCGCAGGAGTTTTAGATAACTTAGATACAAATACTATGACTCAGGCTATTTCGGAATTTCAAAACTTTCAAAAGATTCAAGAAAAGAATTTAGAGATTCAAAAAGAAATAGATAGAATTAATGAGAAAAATGCTGCTACGAGAGATCTAGACCTTCTATACACTCAGGCAGCAAGAACCGGCAGAACAGAAATATTACCGGCTGGAAGAGCTTCCGAAAGTTTAGAAGAAGTTCCAAAATTACTAGACGTTCCCGAGAGCGCAAAAGCTTCTTCTGAGCTTTTACTCAAAGTGCGTGACTCTATAGCAGCAATTGAAAAAGAAACAGGTCAAACATTAGGACCTTTTGAAACTTTGAAAAATATGCTATCTGATCCACAAAGTTTCTCTCCAAAAGAAATTTTGTCGGCAGTAGTTGCTGCCCAAGACTTGGGTAAGACAATAAGAGAATTGCCTCGTCTTACTACAGATGCTGCTGCAGCGCTAAAAGGTTTTGCTAACAGTATTGCTCCAAAATCTCAAGCACAACAAACTATAGATGCAATTCAAAAACAGCTTACTAGTATGCAGAAAGTAAAAGATGCAGGCGGAATAATTGATGAAAAAGAGTTTGCCCGCCTTTCTCAGACTCAACAAGATATCGCAGTTTTTAGAGATAGAGCACATGCTTCTGCTATGAGACAGTTAGCAACTCAGAAAAAGATAACAAATGAAGTTATCGGTGAGCTTGCAGGAACACGAGCACTTCGAGAAGCTGATAATGCTTTAATTGAAAATAAAGACAAGCAGTTAGACATAGAGGAAAAAATTAAAGCTATAGAAACTACAAAAAGAGCATTAGCAGGTGAATTAACTCAAGAAGATATCAATCAATTAGAAATACTCGGTGCACAGTTGGGCATCGAAAAACAACTGCAAACAATTTTAGAAGCTCGTCGTGCAATGGCAGAAGGTATGGAGCCTATACTAAATGCTCAAGAACGGCTAAATATTCTTCGAGAAATAAAAGGCGCTGAACAACAAATCACAAACTTAGCGCAGAAAAGATTAGATCTAATTCGTCAAGAAATGGATCAACGAGCACGACGACAAACTTTGGAAGATGAAGCGGCAGAAAGAAATAGAAACGATTCAGTTCTCGGAAGAATGTTTGGAGGTATAGGAGCAGAACAAAGAGCTTTAGAAGCACAAATTGCACGAGAAGAACAATTGCTTGCAGATAGAAAAGCAAATATTGATCAAGAAATAGCTATGAAAACTGCAGCTATTGATATGGAATATGATCTATTAGCGTTGCAATTTCAATTAATGGAGCTGCGATTCAGAGCTATAGCCCAGGAACAAGGAGCTAATGCACAGGAAAACCCAGAAGCAGCACGACTAGCCGCAGACGCAACTTCAATGGCTGATAAACTCGCCGATCAAACCGGCGAGGGAGGCATGCTAGAAAGTTTGCGAGAGCAAGCAAAGTCAGGAATTGCTGAACAAATACGGCTAGAACTTGATGAAGCAGCAAATAATGTAGACAATTTAAAAAATAAGTTAAAAGAATTAGAGCCTATGGGTCAAATATTGGCCGGAATAGGGGATATTATTACTAGTAATATTAATAGTGCACTAGATCAATTAGTAGATGGAACAATATCTGCTAAAGAAGCCTTTAAGCAGATGGCGATTTCTATATTAAAAGATATAGTTAAAATGATAAATAAATTAATTGTTCAATATATTCTTATGCAACTAATGAATATGATTCTTCCAGGATCTGGTACTGCCATAAGTGCAAGCGGTAATATAATGGGACAGGGCAGTTCAGGGCCCGGTGGAGATTTTACCGGAAAAGCGAATTTTAGTCCTGGAGCTTTTGATTTCGGAGGTGGTAGATATGGCGGAATTATGAAGCCTCCAGCAGGCTATAGAGCAGGAGGTATTGCAGACGGCTCTAGTTCGGGGTATCCTGTAATGCTTCATGGTAGAGAAGCGGTAGTTCCTTTACCCCATGGAGACAAAATACCAGTAGAATTAAGAGGTGGTGGAACACAACAAAATAATGTAGGAGTAACTGTAAATATAAATAATGATGGTTCTTCTTCTACAACTACGTCAGCAGATAGTCAAGAAAATCAAGCAAATGCACTAGGTAACACAATTGCTTCTGTAGTACGTCGTGAACTTTTAAATCAAAAACGAGCCGGTGGACTTCTTAGTCCATATGGAGTACAGTAAATGGCAGCAACAGTCTCTTCAACAGCACCTTCCAATCCTTCTGCAGGAGATTTATGGTTTGATGACGTAAATCTTCGATTATATGTTTATTATGTAGATACAGATGGAAGTCAGTGGGTAATAGCTGGCCCAGTAGGAATACAAGGCCCAACTGGGTCAGAAGGTCCAACAGGTCCCGCAGGTCCTACAGGATCTCAAGGAATTCAAGGATTAACAGGTCCTACAGGACCTGTAGGTCCGCAAGGCCCCGCAGGAGCAACTGGCGGTTTAGGACCCCAAGGTAATGATGGCCCTGCTGGACCTACTGGCCCTGCTGGTCCTATTGGAACTACAGGAGCTACAGGCCCGCAAGGCCTTGCAGGAGTCGCCGGTCCACAAGGTCCCGCCGGTCCTACTGGTCCAAAAGGTGATCAAGGCGATGTAGGTCCTACTGGCCCTGCGGGAGCTTCTATTATCGGTCCTCCAGGTCCTCAAGGTGTTCAGGGCCCTGCTGGTCCTATTGGCCCTGCTGGAAATGATGGTGCAGATGGACCTACTGGCCCTGCCGGCCCTACTGGACCCGCTGGCCCTACTGGAGTTGCTGGCCCTACTGGAGTTGCTGGCCCTGCCGGTCCTCAAGGACCTGCGGGCCCTCAAGGAGATCAAGGCGATGAAGGACCTACCGGACCTCAAGGTCCTGCTGGACCTACCGGAGCTACCGGACCTGCCGGCGCTACTGGCCCTGCCGGCCCTGCTGGGTCTATTGGCTTAACTGGACCTGCTGGACCTGCTGGACCCACCGGCCCTCAAGGCCCTGCTGGCCCTCAAGGAGATCAAGGGGATGAAGGGATACAAGGGCCCATAGGCCCTACTGGACCTGCCGGTCCCCAAGGCGATACTGGAACTACCGGAGCTACTGGTCCCGCTGGACCTGCCGGAGTTGCTGGCCCTCAAGGACCACAAGGACCTACAGGACTACAAGGACCCTCGGGCCTTAAAGGGGACCAAGGTGACGAAGGGCCTCAAGGACCTGCTGGCCCCACCGGACCCACCGGACCCGCAGGCCCCACCGGAACTGCCGGACCTGCCGGACCTGCCGGACCTACTGGATTAACAGGGCCCACCGGACCTACTGGCCCAGCGGGAGTTGCTGGACCTCAAGGACCTGCCGGGCAGGATGGACAAGATGGAGCTCAAGGACCTACTGGACCCGCAGGCCCGACAGGACAAACAGGATTAGGATTTACAGGTGGTAGCTACGCTTCTGCCACAGGAATTGTAACATTTAGTTCAAATGATGGTCTAGGCTTCAGTACAAATGATCTACGAGGAGATGGAAATAGAGGTATTTCTTCAGCTATTGTAGACGCTAATGATGATCTAGTTCTTACACTGACGGATGGAAGCAGTTTAAATGTTGGAACCGTTGTTGGTCCCGCAGGGCCACAAGGTGCTACTGGACCACAAGGTGCTACTGGGCCACAA
>Ga0070751_1002127_pt1 | contig 11404 bp, 18 predicted proteins | sample VirMetDEL_Aug_28_FD_78514 | JGI IMG/M metagenome (GOLD analysis project Ga0070751, IMG submission 78514) | Aqueous microbial communities from the Delaware River and Bay under freshwater to marine salinity gradient to study organic matter... | ecosystem: Environmental > Aquatic > Marine > Coastal...
GGGGATCCTGCCAGAGGGTGAGATCACGGCCCAAGACCTACCAGAGATTCTGGAGAGGTTTAAGGGTTACACAGCAACACAACCTGGAAGAACGGAGTTCGACCCAGAAAAACTCAAGGGGTGGAAGCCTGACGGAAGAAAGATTGTTAAGATCGGAAAGGATGGGAAGGTCACTCTAACCAAGTATGGTCAGAAGTGGATGCAAGATGATGAGAATAATCTAAGGTTCAAGGAAAGAACTATGACACAGGGTGAGGATAAAGAGGCCAGGCTGGATAATTTTTACATGAGGATGCTAGAGGATATTATTACTGATGCAGCTAACCAACAGGGTATGTTCGATCCAACCAAGATGAACCCCTCCATTGCTCGTGAAGGATATAAACAAGACCTTAATTCCCCATACACGAAAGACTACGAACGAGAAAGTCCCAACCACCCAGCCAATAGATTGAGTAGTAACAAGATGCCGATTGATTTGTTATTGGATGTCCTTAATACTGGCGGGGGATATACTAAATCATACTTCGAGCGTTCAGATGAGATGGACTCGTTGAGACGCGGGAATCAGTAGAACTATGACATGATTATGGATGAAATCTACGGTCAGTAATAATTAATATATTTGCACTATGGCAACACTGACAGTAACAATAAAAGAAGAGGTCGTACTAAACGGCAACGAGCACGGAACTGAAAACACTATTGACATAGCTAATGTCGATAGTATGTTTGAGAGGCTTATAGACTGCACTGTAACAGAGGTACCCCTGTTATCTTTCGGGAGCACAGTAACTGGAGATACATTTGTTGACGATACAGTTAAGTATCTTAGGATTACAAATCTTGACAATACGAACTATGTTACACTTAGAGTACTTGGTGCAAGCAAAGAGTATTTTGTCGTTTTAGAACCTAAGAACTCATATGTGCTATTCAATGATGACATGGACGCCAACGCCACTGGATCTCAAACTGCATCTATCTCTTTCATTGATGAAATCAAAGGGGCAGCTGATACTGCCACTTGTCAACTCTCAATATTCGCAGCAGCATGAAAATAAATAATTCAAAATCTAATTACAGCAAAGGAGGTAAGGTGTACAAAAACGGTGGTAAGTTCCCTGACTTGAATAAAGACGGAAAGATCACCAAAGCCGACATCCTTATGGGGAGAGGCGTAGGCATGAAGAAGAAAAAGAAATGAGACCCCAGAGAGGAGAGCCCACAAAACATGCTCTTGCAAAAGACGTGAGCAGGATAAAAGACAAGAGGTACAATAAGCTCTTTGAAAAAGCCTATAAAGAAGCCACCCCAGAAGAACGTGCTAAGGTAGATCAGGCTTATAGTGAACCAGCTATAACTGGATATGAGATGAACTACGCTAGGCAGAGAGTGTTTGATGACCTAGTGCAGGATTTTCTAAACGAAAGAGCTAAAAAGAGAGTAGGTAGGACGGCTACGGCTATACTCCCAGGCATGGCGGGCGCAGCGGTAAGCGCCACAGCAAGACAACCAAGATATATAGATATCCCTGTCGGGGCTTCAGGAAACACCACAGAGATAAGACTAAACAACCTTCAGAGGTTTGCGCGTATGCTAGGCCTCGGACCATATTAACAACCATGGGAAGTAAAGGATACTTTAATCCTCGAAAAAAAAGATTTTATGAAACTATCAAAAAATTTATCTCTCAGAGAAGCAACAAAAAGCATTACGGCTCTTCGCCACGGGATCGACAACACCCCCGACGAGTACGCAATATCAAACCTGGAGACGATAGCTGAACGTATATTCCAGCCTATGCGAGATCACTTCGGAGTACCTATTGCAGTTAGCTCTGGGTATAGGTGCAAAGAGCTGAACACTAAGATTGGGGGGAGTCCAACGTCGCAGCATATGGTTGGGGAAGCTTTAGACCTGGACGCTCATGTGTACGGAAAGATCACCAACGCCGACATATTTAAGTACATCTACACTCACCTGGATTACGATCAACTTATCTGGGAGTTTGGGGATGACAAAGAGCCAGCTTGGATACATGTGTCTTACAAAAAGCACGGAGAAAACAGAAACAGAACATTGAAAGCCGTCAAAGAAGATGGTATAACCACTTATATATATATGAGGGATCTTGATTAATTCTTATATTCGCAAAAAATAAATAAATCATGATTGATTCAACTATTATTGACACTGTCGTAGCCGTAGCAGACACTGTTGCAACTATTGATCCTGTATTGACTGATGAAGTTGCAGAGGGTGGATATACTGTAGCTTCCTTTATAGCAGAGTTCTGGGCTGAACTCATAATCGGAATCTTGGCTTTTATTAAGATTGTTGTGAACCTCACCCCTACCGAAAACGACAATAAGGTATTCGGTTGGCTCGACTCGTTGATAAACTTGATTATCGCCGATCGGAAGAAGAGCTAAGAGATCGGTAAAATCTCTGCACCATAAGTCTAGCCTTTTGGGTTAGGGCATACCTTACCCTGTAATTGAACTTTGTTTCTTCCCTAAAAAGGTGGTCTTCGTATGTCTGCGAAGGAGTAAGCTTATCGAAGTATTTGTGTATATACCCTTCTTTTACCAAAGGATATACAATCCTATCGGCTAGGTGGTCTTTATTCATCCCGTACTCTTTAGAAGCGTAATCTAACGTGAAGAATTCCAGATCGTAAGCCCATAGCATAAAATACACCTCTTTTTGAAAGAGATCGTATTTAGACTGGAAGTTCAAAAGTGTGGACCTTATGTCTTTAAGGTGGTTTTGAGATATGTCCTTTTGACGTAATTTTGATACGTCACGAAACATTTTTGACTTATTTTTCATACAATGACGAAATCTGAATTTTTAATTGAACTCTCTGAAATAGCTTCTCAAATAGACGATCTGTTCGAAAGATACGGCAAAAGAGAGGAGATTATATCTGTCATGCTCACAGGAACCATCGAAGAGTCCGAAGATGGGGACAAGCACATACGCGCTGTATATGGGTATAACATATATAGCGAAGAGGAGCTTGATGAGATACTTTCTTTCATAAAGGACACTTACAGTAATCCAGGTTTGGATGCGGAGCTAGGGGATTTTGATATATTTCTGAACTAATGGATGGCCTTATAAGAAAAATCATCATAGGGCAAAACCCTAAAGACGCCATGGCGTACTACGTAGGTATGAAGGCTGGTAGGGGTGAAGTAAGCGCCATAGTGTTTGACGAGTCTGCACTTTATCATTATTCAGTAAAGAGATACAGCGTATACATACAAACTGACGACGGTCAGCTGATGTGGAAGTGCATAGAAGATATGCCAGTTATAGTTGAATTTGATTTGAATTTTTAATGAAAACATTTGATCTCTTTGTTGTTGAGCTTGAAAAAACCATCAACGACACAATAAAAACCGACTCAGGACTTGAACTGTATATAGATACTAAGTTTAATGAGTTTGATCATAGAGTCACCGAAGGGCCAGTAGTAGCTGTACCTTTTAAGTACGATACTGGTGTCGAGCCAGGGGACACCCTTTATTTTCATCATCTTGTAGTAATGAATGACGGTCAAGGTCTTACAGGTTTTGAAAACCATTACCTGGTTAGATACAACCCAGAACATACTGTAAATAATCAAGCTATAGCATATAAGAACAGTAAAGGGGAAATAAACCTTATTGGTGGTTGGACACTACTGAAACCAGTTGAAGATAAAGAAGACGTAGGTGAGGCCTTTATAGATCTTGTTTCTTTAGAAGAGTCAGATAAACTTAAAGGTGAGCTTGCTTTTGAAAGTGAATACACTGACGATCTTGGTATATCTAAAGGAGATGTAGTGGGTTTCAAGAAAAATATGGACTACAGGATCAAAATAGATGGACAAGAGTATTATAGAGTTAGATCTGAAGACTTACTTTATGCGGAAATCTAAGTTTACAACCCTGGAGGCTGCCGTTAGGCTCATGGAGAGCATGGAGACGGCTATAGACAATATGATAGAAGAAATTAAAAAGCCTGTCGATACGGATTTAAGCGGTTCTGGGCGAAAGGCTGAACTTTCGTCTATCAAACAGACTGCTCTTGATTGCAAAGAGCTTTTGATAGAGAGGCAGAGACTGGAACAAATGACTAAAGATCTAAAAAATGACGGAGAAATCAAACAAGAAAAAGACTACTCTGGAGGATTTGCAGAAAGGTTTTCAAAATAACGATCATATTTATTTTAATGATGAGTGGAATGGTGAATACGAAGACAACTACACTGGACGATCTGGCGATAGCAGTTATAGCTTGGGCTGACGAGCGGGATCTTACACACCCAGATAATGCCTTTAGGCAGATATTGAAGGTGATGGAGGAGGTCGGGGAGCTTTCTGGGGCTATGGCTAAACAACGTCATGAAGACATAAAAGACGCTATAGGGGACGTCCTTGTAACAATCATTATCTTAGCGGTTCAGCTCGGTTATAGTAGCACGGAATGTCTTGCGTTGGCTTACAACGAGATAGCAGAGAGAAAGGGTAAGACCGTAGATGGAGTATTTATAAAAGATGAGAGTTAAAAGAAACTATAGAAAAGAGTACGATAAGTTCCAGTCTTCCGAGGAGCAGAAGAAAAGACGCGCAAAAAGAAACAAAGACCGTAGAGAGGCGGAAAGGAAAGGGAAGGTAAACAAAGGGGACGGGAAGGATATACATCATGCCGCTAACGGCGCTAAAATCATAATGCCTGCATCAAAAAACAGAGGAATAGCCGAGAAGAGCCGAATACAAGGCTCAAAGAGAAAGTAAACTCTCGGCGAGTATCTCCTCAAGCTTATACCTTGTAGAAAGAGTAATCGGTTACATGCGGGTTCAATCCCCGCCTCGCCGACAAATTAAATAAAATGGCAAAAGTAGATTCCACATACGAAAAGAGAAACAAAGTTTCTAGACCTGGCGTTCATGCCAAGACTAAAACCTCATCTAACAAAAGGTCTAAGAACTACAAAAAGATCTATAAGGGTCAAGGGAGGTGACATGTATGAAAATGTTATCAAGATTGACCCTAACGGCACAGAGGGCGAAGTTATCGAACTCGGTGGAATACATATTTGCCTACCAAAGAAACCCCCAAAAAAAGAAATCCTCTTCCACGACAAGCCGAAGGCTATGCAACTGTGGGAAAGGTCACATATGCCAGAAGAGCTGCGTAGGGTTCGCTCTATGGATGAGTGGGCAGAGATGCCAAGGGAGTTCCGTGAACGTTTCAGTCCATATATCGAGAATGAGTTTAGGCGTAGACGTGACGGCGTTTGGTTTTACAACAACGGTGTCCCTACGTACATTACAGGCAGGCACTATATGGCCTTACAGTGGACGAAGTTTGATGTAGGTTATCCAAACTATCTAAGCTTTCAGAGGGATATATTTTTGCATATGGCAGCATGCGAAGCTGATTCTAATTGCATAGGTCAGCTATACACAAAGTGTAGAAGATCTGGATACACTAATATATGCGCTTCAGTACTGGTTGATGAGGCGACACAAGTGAAAGAAAAGCTGCTGGGTATACAGAGTAAAACTGGTAAAGATGCCCAGGAAAACATATTTATGAAGAAGGTAGTCAATATGTTTAGGAACTACCCTTTTTTCTTCAAGCCTATACAGGATGGAACTACAAACCCCAGGATGGAGCTTGCTTTTAGAGAACCTTCTAAAAAGATCACTAAAAAGAATAAGACAGCACAGGTTGGCGATGCACTAAACACGGTAATAAATTGGAAAAACACTACTAATAACGCATACGACGGTGAGAAGCTTCACTTGTTGTATCTAGACGAAGCAGGAAAATGGGAAAAACCTACAGACATAAGGGACGCCTGGAGGATTCAGAGGACATGTTTGATCGTGGGCCGAAAAATAATAGGAAAGGCTCTAGTCGGAAGCACCGTAAATCCAATGGACAAAGGTGGAAAGGAATACAAGGACCTTTGGGAGGACTCGAATCCGAAGGAGAGGAATTCGAATGGGAGGACTAGATCTGGCCTCTACAGGCTTTTTATACCAGCACAAAATTCTCTAGAAGGGTTTTTTGATAAATACGGGAATCCAATAATAAACAACCCAGATAAACCTGTAGAAGGTATTGATGGGGATGATATAGTCATTGGTGCTAAGACATACCTAAAGAACGAGAGGGAATCATTTAAACAACAGCCATCTGAGCTTAATGAGGTCATAAGGCAGTTCCCTTTTACTACGGATGAAGCTTTTAGGGATAGTATTGAAGGTAGCTTGTTTAATATCGGTCAGATATATGAGCAAATAGATTTCAATGACAACCTATTCCCAAATCCTGTAGTACAGGGGAATTTTGTCTGGCGAGACGGTCAAAAAGATACAGAAGTTATATTCAAACCAGATAAAACTGGTAGATTTTATGTGTCATGGCTACCACCTAAAAACCTTAGGAATAACAAAAAAGAATCCTATGGGAAGTTGATACCACCAAATGATTTGATTGGATGTGGGGGCGTAGACAGCTATGATATTGATGCTACTGTTGACGGGAGGGGATCTAAAGGTGCTTTGCATATGTACAATAAGTTTCATATGGAGCACCCGTCTAATATGTTTGTTTTAGAGTACGCTTCTCGTCCTCCTTTAGCTAAGATATTCTACGAGGATGTACTTATGGCTGCGTTTTTTTATGGGTATCCTTTGTTGATAGAGAACAACAAATACGGTATAGCTAGGTATTTTGAGGAAAGGGGATATGATGGGTACCTGTTAGACAGACCAGATCATTTGAAAGTTCCTGGATCGACGTCTAACGTAAGAACCAAGGGTGTACCTTCTAACTCATCAGACGTCATACACTCTCATGCCCAGTCTATAGAGGCATACATACACAATCATGTGGGTATAAACAGAGAAACTGGTGAGAATGGTAAGATGTATTTCAATAGAACTTTAGAGGACTGGATTGGATTTAAAATTACAGACCGTACAAAATACGACTTGACTATATCTTCTGGACTCGCTTTACTTGCTGCTCAAAAAGCAAAACCAAAAGAATCCACTAACTTCTCAGAAAAGAAGTTCTTTAGAAGATATAAACCTATAAACAGACTTTAATATATTTGCATTTCATAGGAAATAGTATGGCAAATAAAAATTCTTCTAGTTTTCCCGATCCTTTGCTCCCTAAGGAGAAAAAAGAAATGAAGGAATATGGACTGAAGTACGCTAAGGCTATACAGTCTCAATGGGGGAATGGGAGCGACTACAATTCGCTTTTTAGGAAGAGAAGAAAGGTATTTGACAGAAATAGAGACTATGCCAACGGAACTCAAGACACAACGGTATATAAGCAGATTCTTACATCTCTTGATCCTAACAATGGTGACGGGAGTCTTATTAACCTTGATTTTACCCCTGTACCTATTTTATCGAAGTTTGCTAGGATTGTTGTCAATAAGATCCTATCTAGGGATCCATACCCCAACCTCGAAGCGGTGGATCCGCTCTCTTCTTCGGAAAAGAACAAGCAGAAAAGGAGAGTAAACCTACAGGTTCAAGCCAAAGAACACCTGAGGAAACTAAAGGAACAGCATGGTATGGTGCTGGATATGGATCCTGACGAAATGCCAGAAAGTTTAGAAGAGGCAGAAATTTTATTTGACACCAACATAAAGACCGATGCAGAAATAGCTGCTCAGATAGGGACAAATATGACTCTTGAGTGGTGCAACTTCAACGACTCTACTTACAGAAGGTGTGTAAACGACATGGTTGCTCTCGGTATGGCTGTAACCAGAAGGACTAACGACCCTACCTACGGGATAAGTGTAGAGTATGTAGACCCTTGCAACTTTGTTCATAGTTACACTGAAGACCCTTCTTTTGATGACTTGATATACGCTGGTCACGTTAAAAGAATAAGCATATCTGAACTAAAGAGGCTTGCTGGGGATGAGCTTACAGAAGATGATTATAAGAAGATACAAAAACTTGCCACCAGGCATAACACTAGTGGGGGACCATACGACTCAACGTATGACAAGATTACCGAAAAGTACAACATGGGGTACGATGAGTATATGGTTGAGATACTTGATTTTGAGTTCATATCAACTGATACCAACTACTTTGAAGAAAAAGAAAACCGATTTGGGAACACAAACTTTTACGACAAAGGAAGCTCGTACAAAGAGAAAGCAAACAGCGTGTTCTCAAGAACCCCACACAAGCTAGAAGTTATGAATGTATATAGCGGAACCTACATAATGGGTTCTGACTATATGTTTGGTTATGGACTGAAGTCTAATATGCCAAGAAATATGCATGACATAAGCAAGACCAATATGTCTTTTTCTGTTGTGGCTACAAATATTAGGGAAATGATCCCTAAGTCCATGATTGACGGATGCGTTGGTTTTGCTGATATGCTTCAGCTGACTCATTTGAAAATACAGCAATCTATTGCAAAAGCAAAGCCAGATGGATTGATTATAGATATCGAGGGTCTAGAAAACGTACAGCTTGGCAAAGGCGGTGAGTTGCAACCTTTAGATCTACACGACATATACGAGCAGACTGGTGTGTTCTATTACAGGAGTAAAAACCCCGAAGGAGGTTTCCAAAACCCGCCTGTCAGAGAGATTGGGAATAGCATAAGAAACATCAACGAGCTTATCGGTTTGTACAATCACTATCTGAGGATGATACGTGACTCTACTGGTGTAAACGAGGTTATGGATGCATCATCACCAAAGAGTGAAGCTTTGGTTGGTGTTAGAGAACAGGCCCTGGCTGCAGCAAACAACGCTATATATGATATAACCAACGCCTCTTCTGTTTTGTATAAAAAAGTATGTTCAGACATCGTGAAGTGTTTGCAAATACTACCTGAAGGGTCTGTTGTTTCTAGATTGTATGAAAACGCAATAGGTAAAAAGAACGTAGAGGTTCTTAATTCCTTCAATCGACTCCCGATGTACAACTTTGGTGTTACTGTACAGAAAGAGATGGAGGACGCAGAGAAAGCATACTTGGAGCAAAACATACAGATATCCCTTTCTCAAAAGGAGCTAGATATAGAAGACGCTATGGCTATACGTTCTATGAAGGACATAAACCAAGCAGAAAGGCTTTTGCTTCTTAGAAGAAAGAAAAGAATAGCTATGAATCAACAGATCACACAGCAGAATATCCAAGCTCAGTCTCAGGCTCAGATACAAGCTTCTCAAGCTCAGTCTCAAATGAAAGCTCAAGAGATGCAGCTGGAGTCTCAACTTTCTGCTCAGGAGCTTCAGCTTAAAACTCAACTTGAGATTCAGCTTGAGTCGGTTAAGCATGAGTTCAGAAAAGAGATCGAAACCATCAAAGCTCAAGCAACGCTTGGCTTCAAAGAAGACGACAAGAACTTCAGAGAAAAGCTAGAAGTTTTGAAAGAAGAAGGTAAAGATAGGAGAATAGGTATGCAGGCAGATAATCAAGAGAAGATGATTGAGAAGAGGAATGAACCAGAGATACAGGAAGATTCTATTGATAATTTTAATGAATTTGATTGATTATCTTTGCACTTATGAAGTGTAAAAAATCCTACAAAGAAGGGGGTAAAACTCCTGCATGGACACGTAAGGAAGGGAAGGACCCTTCTGGGGGTCTAAATGAAAAGGGGGTTGCTTCATATCGCCGTGCTAATCCTGGAAGTAAACTAAAAACAGCAGTAACTACAAAACCCTCTAAACTCAAGAAAGGGAGTAAAGCTGCAAACAGAAGAAAGAGCTTTTGTGCTAGAATGACTGGCATGAAAAAAAGGCTTACTTCAGCTAAGACGGCTCGTGATCCAAATTCACGAATAAACAAGTCACTTAGAAAATGGAACTGCTGATGCCTGAAAACCTTACTCACTTTGAATTTCTTGTTGTTGCTGGGGGGCTAATTGGATTTTGGTTGAAACACCAGTCTGATTTTACTACTTTGAAATCCAGGGTAAAATCTCTTGAGCTTGACAACGGGGAGCTGAAAAAAAACATAGAAACCCTCTTGAAAGAAATACAAGAGATAAAACTTCTTCTTGCTAAAAACCAAATGCAATGAAGTCTGTCAAGCGTAACAAAGGCGGAAGCTTAGATATTACGCAGAAGTCGGTTTCTGTTCCTCCCCCTAGTGGATATCACTGGATGGAGGATCGCGGGCGCTATTTTCTTATGAAGGGCGATTACAAGCCACACCCAAAAGCAGTAGAGGAGGCTAAGTTTAAATTAGTCAATCACTCTTGATTTTATTTCTATATTTGTGCTGTTACAAAAAAGTGATTTTTTAATAGCAAAATGTCAAGAATAATATTAGGGTTAGGTCTGAATTTGATAAGAAACTCAATAGTTTCTATATCTGGTGCCGTACCCGCAACTAATTATATTCTTGCTGAGAACAATGACCGATTCCTAACTGAGGACGGAATAAATCTACTGATCAAAGAATAATATGGCAGATGTAAAAATATCAGCACTAACAAACCTAGGAGCTACACCAGACGGTGCTGACGAACTTGTTATTGTAGACAAGGACGGGGGCGGGGCCTCTGGGACAACAAAGAAAGTAACTGTTACTGACTTGCTTTCTGGTGCTGGTAGTGCTCTTACAGTAACTGACGGTGGATCTGTTACTGAGGCTAACGTCTCTCAGATTACAGTAGGTACTGGATTGAGTCTTGTTGATGACGCAACTAACGGACACGTTACTATCAACAACACAATTACTGATACAGACACAACTTACGATCTTGCTTCAGCTCAATCCACTAATGACGTGGATATTACTCTTACTGGATCTGACGCCACTACAGATACCATAAAGATTGTAGCTGGAACTAATATAACACTTACGGACAACGGTAGCAATCAAGTAACCATAGACGCATCTGGAGGGGGTAGTTCAACTGAGCTTGCTGGTAGTGCTATAAAATATTCTGTAAGAACTTCGGCATACGGGACTGCCAATGATCACGAAGGTCAGACGGTTTATTTTGGTAGCACCACTGGGATGACCGCTGGTAGTATTTACTATTGGGACGGTACAAATTGGCAGACAACATCGAATAATGCACAGAGTACAGCCGAGGGTCCTATAGGAATTGCTTTGGGGGCGGCTTCCGCTACAGATGGGGTTCTTACTCAGGGTGTTTATTATTACAGCACTGTACCTGGATCAAACGGAGATGTGCTTTATCTGGGTGCTAGTGGGAATCTTACTGCTACAGCCCCAGTGACCAACGGTAAGATATTGAGGGTGATGGGTCAGAACCTTGACGGGACTCGCATCCTTTTCCAGCCTTCGCAAGACTTTATTGAGCTTGGTACCCCGACAGGAAACATTACTGTTGTAGGTCAAGAAGTAGATTTCGTTACTAGCGA
>Ga0070751_1002128_pt1 | contig 11401 bp, 15 predicted proteins | sample VirMetDEL_Aug_28_FD_78514 | JGI IMG/M metagenome (GOLD analysis project Ga0070751, IMG submission 78514) | Aqueous microbial communities from the Delaware River and Bay under freshwater to marine salinity gradient to study organic matter... | ecosystem: Environmental > Aquatic > Marine > Coastal...
CCAATGAGGCCCTAGCATTTGGATTTTAGTTTACTGTATTTAGTTGTAAATCACACACTTATTAGGAAAGTGCGTGAATTGCATACGTCAAATCGTTGTAGGTCATTTTCAGGACCTCAGCGTCTGTGTATGTAGTAGCATCGATGGCCTGAATTTCTGTCTTCAGTTCAGCGATAGTTTTACGTCCATAGTTTCTTGTTGGGCGGTACTCCATTTGAGGTACAGTACTCGCCACTACATCGAAATCTGCCATGGTTATACTCCTTGATCAGGGGCCATGTCGGGTACAGCCCCATTAGGAGCCATCATAGCACCTGGGCCCATTTCAGGGCCACCAATGGGCACCTCCATGTTATCGCCACCCAAAGGAGGGCCACCAGCTTCTGTACCATCCCCAGGGATCATTTGTAAGAACTGCTGTAACTGTTTTTGTTGAATAGCTTGTTCGTGAGCAGCAACGTGTTCTTCAAACTGAGCTTTAATTTCATCAGGGAGAATTTCGTATTCTTGTGACATGCGGAACTTGTTGTGAGTTTCCACATGTACTTCGTGAACGTCAAAATCATCGACAGAGACAATGAGCGGAGCTGGCATGTTCTGAATTTCCTGCATAATCTGCTCGTTCTGCATAGCCTCCGGAGGTAGCTGGGTCATAATCTGATCCATTGCTTCCATACGAGCCATATCAATATCTTCCACAGTCAGCATCTTCATCTTAATGTTTTCACGCTGAGCTTTACGTTCCGCAACATTCAAAGTGTCCATAATCTTTTGTACGCCACCAATTTCCAGCATACGAGCCGCAGCTGGCTGGTCAATGATACCGACAGAGAACATGTCCATTACACGGGCTTCCTGAGCGGCCTTAGATTTTGCGTAAGACGAACCAGGTTCGATGCGAATGTCAGTACCCGAAGCAACATCGGCACCCTTCAAAAGCATTGTGTCGAAAGCACCATCGGCACCAATAGTGCGAATCTTGCGGGGCAAGTCAACATACTGCACAAACAATTCGATAGTTTGTGTAGCGATCTTTTCCACACCAGCCTCAATGCTTTGGAACTGAGGAGTCAAGTATTGGTTGGATGCTTCCTGCAAATACGAGATAGCTGTACCAGAAGTAACTCCAGGAGGCGTGGATCCGCGAGACACTTCACGTTCCCCAGAAATATCAATCCAGTCATTCAACACACGGTCCTGCTGGTCCAAGTAATACTGGGGCAGTGGCGACAGGGGCAACGGCTGTGGCGGTGCCATACCTGGCTTGTACTGGATGACCAAACCGGGTTCGTTTGTCAGCTTAGATGGAACAATAGAACCCATTGGGGCAATCAGTTGAGGTTTAGCCATACGGCGACCAGCTTCAGCAATCTCTGAACGCAACCCGTTGTATTCTTTTTGCAGTTGCGACAAATCCACAATGGGGCTATCCGCGTAGAACGTGGCAGTAGGAATGTGCTCAAACTTGGTAAAGGGGTACATTCCGTGCCCGTAAGGGAATCCGTCACGGTACACGTTGATAAGAATGTCATCAATGCTAATAATGACACCACCCTGTGGCATCATTTTGGTAGCACCTGGTTTAACCCAAGTTTCGTACACAATAACGCTGTCCGGCGCTTTACTGTGCCCCAAGTTTAGGTAAGCTTCGTCAAGAATCTGGTTGGCGCTTGAAACACTGGGAGTCAACTCAATATCACCAAGTTCTTTAGCAAAGTAATACTGCGCCCATGCGACAGGTTTCGTGTAAGCGTTAATAACAAACGGCTGATCTTCAATGTCTTGTTCGCGGATGTCGGGAACGAAAAGGTGAAAAGGTGTTACGTGACCATATTTGATGTCACCTTTTTGCCCCGAAACTTTATCGACACAAGTATCATCCCAGTGCGTTTTAAGAAACCCGTTGCCGGTAACAATCGTCCACCAAGTAGTGCGCGACAAATGCTGACGCAACTTTTTAGCATCACTAATTGAAGTCCACGCTTGTTCCGCAGCAAAAGCAGCTCGTTGGTCCTGGTCCTCACTGGAAGCGGGGATGGCCTGAGCGGTGGGGAACGACGAAAGCATTTTCGACATTTCCCACCGCACATAAGACCGAATACGGTTAATGGTTTTGCGTTGGTGATAATACGGTTTACGGGGCGTAAACAGTTTGTCTCGATAATCTTCAGGGAAGTTACCACGAGTCTGCTCAACCCAGTGATGCCCGTAAAACATTGACATGTTGTGGAACCATTGCAACTGCTTTTGGCTACGAGCAGTTTTAGCTTTGGTCCATTCAGACTGTACCCAAGCAACTAGCTTGCGTGCTTCCTCGCTTTCACGATACTTCTCAATGTTTAACCCGTCTTCAGGTAATTTAATTACCGTAGAATTCTGGGTCAACCCCGGTGAGTTCTGCGAATAGCTGTCGGGCATCTCGGCCATCTAAATCGTCTCCTGCTGCAAGGTTGGGGTTCCTAGTGGCAATTCTCTCAGATTCAGCCTCGTCGGAAGGGTCATAGTCCTGGTAACCACTATAATCTAAAGTTTGATTCATCGCTTGAATTTGTTGATACACTAGCGGGTCGCTTGACGCCACCAGTGCTTGCGCTTTTGCGTTCAACTCCGTCAATGTCTTTATCGACTTCTGGTGTTCCTGCTGTTGCGTCTTCAACACCTGCGACTGCTGCTCCAGCAGCTGTGTGAGCGCTTGCTGGTTCCACCAGTGCTGCAGCACCAGCAACGCCAATAGTGTTCCTACTAACGTGGCTAACAAAATGGTTGATAGCATCCGAGTTAATCTCCTTAATTGCGTCGTTGTAGCCTCTGTCATATATTTCTTTTTCGTGTAGTTCGACAGAAACGGGTGTCTTTTCGTCAAATAGCCCAGCCAACTGAGCCATTTCTCTAATTACGTCTACCGACAGATACATGCGTCCACGGTCTACAACATTCTTAGACAAGTCAATTCCTGTGTCTACGAATGGTCCTTTACCTGTTTTAGTGATCCAGCAGACGCCTGGTTGTAGTGCGGGGGCGTCGGTCAGGAAGAATCTGCTCATTAGTAGTAATCTCCATATCCTGCAATAACGGTAGTTCCGTTACTGTCTGCTTTGTCTTCTGCGAATTCGACGTTGGGGTCTTCTCGCATTTTTAAAAGCAAGTCCTCGTATCTTAGCGTAGTCGGAGGGTCTTCGTCACCTTTTGCCTCAACAAAAGGTTTCAAATCGGGTCGAGTTGTAGCAAAATAGCGGGCACTGTCGAAAGCGTGATCATCCTTTTTGTGGACAACTTCTTGCTTATTCATCTCATATGCCATCTTGTCGGAACTGTAAGAACCCCAACGTAGTTTCTTCATCTCACGAATAAAGTTTGGGCAGTTACGAGAAATAACCCACTTAGGTCGGTTTTTGCCCCAACGGGTGTCGTCACGCAACCTGAAATAGGCTTGCATTTTTTCAATACCAACCATCACATCGTGGGGTATGCCCTCAACGTTCACGTAAAGCCCGTGGAGGGCATATTCCTGAATAATGGATGTTCCGGTTATCCCAGACCGTTGACGCATCGCAGGGTCGCCCATACGCTCTATAGAGTCAGGTTTACGGCCCCAGGACAACTCCCGTTGCTTCACAAGTTGCGCGTGTTCCGACACAATCATGTTTGACTGGTAATGCTCCGCAAAAGTCACAATATCCCCGCTAGGTGACACTGCGTGCCACAACCACGCCGTCGGGTTATTCAACCCATGATCGACAGATGCATAAATAGCCCAACCTTTCGGGATGTCCCCCGGACCAAAATCTACAAGATACTGTTCAAGATTTTGATTAAAATCAGGAAACACCAAACCACTGCGAGCAACAAAGCTACCTTTTTCACGAATATCCCTCTCTTCCTTATTCATACCCACCATATAAAAATCCATGTCAGCCGAATCCGCCTGAATGTACGGGTTCTGCTCAGCCGACAAAGTAAACGTGTCAATCCAATCAACCTTGCCCTCCTGAGCAGGCTCCCACAACAAATCAAACGTCCAACCCATACCCTTAGTTGGGGTAGCCGCAATCACCCAAAAACCGTTGTAGTCAATCAGACGCATCATCGACTCATTAAAAATGTTCTGAGGAGGCTCCTCGTCAAAGAAAATCCCGTGACGAGGAACCCCACCCAGTTTCATCATGTCCATACCCCAGGTAACAAAATCAATCGTTGACCCGTTATCGAACGTCAGAATGTAGTTGGTTGCATCCCAACTCTTAGACCAATCACCATCCTTCAGATATGAGCGTGGTATCCACCTCTTCATTTTAGGCAAAATAATCTGCTCAATACCCTTAGCAACGTCTACAACAACAAACCTAAGCTGGATAGGTCCAGACCCCCATGAAGGTGGGCGTTTAAGAAATGGATGGCTATTTGTAGCCCACCATATAGACTCAACGACTTCAGCGTCGGTTTTTCCTCCACGGTTACCTCCAGAAATAAAACGCCCTCTTTGATTAGATTTATGAAACCGCAACTGCTCCGGATAATCCTTCTCCCCATAATTAAGGATATTCGGCTGATGAATACTCTGGTCAAGCTCAGCAACGGCAAGCTGCAAAAGCTCCGCCGCTGAAGGCTGTCGTTGTTTAGCAGGCATCAGGCCGTAGAGTTATCCGTGGCCCCAAGACGAACAAGAATAGCATTAACCGACAAACGCCACGCATCCGAAGCCCTAGAACCACTAATAACCTCCCCCTCAAGAATCAGGGCAGAGTCACCACCATCATGCGTATGATCGCCGGGGGAAGCCTGGTTAGGGTTAGGACCCAAAGTGTGATGCTGCGCCTCTGCACGAGCATCCACGTCACTATTTGTATGAAAATCCTCCACAGCTTGGGCAGGAGGTTTCGGGTTCTCGTCAGCCCCAAAAGATCCAGACTCATTCTCCGACAACATAGCCATAGTTATCTCCTAAATAGCTCTCATTGTACTAGTAGCCTCGCTTTTAGAACCACGCTGCCACTTGCCACAATCCTGACACTGGAACCTACGGAACATACCAGAACCTGTCGTCTCCGTACCCCTCGACTGCAAATGCTCAGAACCGCAAGCGACACACCCCTCAGGTTTACCATCAATAATGGCCCGGTTTGGGTGATTCTTAATCCAAGGCAAAAACTTTTCGTACAAGCCGACAAGAAGGTTCACATCCTGAATCTGGTATTTCTTCATCTCACGCCAAGCTTTATCCTCACCCGCAAGACATTTAATCCACAACTCAAACCCGCTGTGCTTAACCTTCGCACCCATACCCAACTTTTGGGCAACATAATCCAACTTGTTAGAAGGAAAACGAAACCGCTGCTTAGCGACACGCATCAAATCAATCTCCTTATGCGGAGACGGCGGAAGCATGTCATTTTCAATAAATTCGCGGTACAAATGCTTCACATCAAAGCCCGCACTGTTCCAACCAACCACCGCATCAGCCTCATCTAAAAGCTCATGTATAGCTTTAAGCATGTCAGTTTTGCCATCGTGATGAACTGAGCTAAAGTGTACTTTACGTTGCCCGTACCAACGAGCACCAAAACAGATAACTTCAGTGGAACTAATCATTTGACCTATAGAAATGTTTTGATTCCACAGACCCCACACATAAGCCATGTTTGGTGATGTTTCAAGGTCTAATAAAAGTATCTTCATAAAAGCGTCCTTTTCGTTGGGGATAGCTTAGCGTATAAAAGGAAAAATATGAGCGAAATTGATGTAATCGACGGTTATGCGTGTCCGATGGATCCAGCAGAAGCACTACTTTGCGATAGCTGCCAATAGAAAAAGCCCCCATTTAGGGGGCTTTTTCATTAGATGAGTTACTTACCGTCCGCAGCTTTCTTATAGTTAGCAATCGAAGTCAGCAAAGAAATAACACCAGCAAGACCAGACACTGAAGCCAAATCAAGCCACGAAACCTCAATAAGACCAGCCACCTCGGAAGCCAAAAGAACCGACACAGCGGTCTGAGCAATGGTCTTCACTGCACGTTCTAACGAATACTTTAAATAATCAACCATAATAACTCCTAGTAATTGTTCTGATTCAAAGCTCTTTGCAGAGCCGTGTATGTTCCTTTACCCCAAACACCGTCCAACGGGCCAAGATAAAAGTCGTTATCCTTCAAACGCTTCTGTACACGTTTCCGCGTCTGAGGACCAATAATACCATCCAACGCTGCGTTTACAGATCGTTGAATAGCAAGATAAGTTAATTTACCGGGTTTACCGTCAACAATGCCTTCGTAACCCCAGTCACGTTTCAACGCTTCCTGCCACACAGCCCACGTGTTCTTACCCATACGACCATCAACTTTTAATGGCCCAGGTTTAGGTGTGACACTTACTTCACGCCCGATAAAAGCCATGGGGTCTTGAGTATCTCCCCATTTTGGCGATTTTCTTAGCTCGAAATGTAAGTGGTTTCCGTTGGAGGCACCTGTGTTTCCGGATACATATATTTTGTCGCCTTGGCGGATACGGTCATTTTTGTTGTATAGGGTGCGTTCTTTGCCGTGGTAATACACGGTGTATACGGCGGGTGCGTGTTTGATGATGACTACGTGTCCTCCGCCTGTGGGGGACCAACCAACGTGGTGGATGATTCCGTCGCCTGCTGCGAGTACGTCGAAGGTGCCTCCGAAGTCGACACCGTGGTGCATTTTGGCGAGTTGTCCTGTGATGGGGTGTCGTCTTGGCCCGTAGGGTGAGGTGATGGAGCGGTCTGGTGCCGGGTTGGATAGTTTCATTATGCCCGCCATCTTACGATAACAATACCGGAACCGCCATCGCCACCAGCAAGCTGGAAACCGCCGCCGCCGCCACCACCACCAGTATTTACTGTTCCAGCAGAACCCACGCCCGTTGTCGAGCCGTTACCGCCCCCGCCTGTCCCACCCGTTCCCGGGGAGTCACCGTGACTGGGACCTGAGCCCCCACCCCCACCGCCACCAGCGCGAGTGACTGATGAGCCTGTGATGGAGTTAGCAAGCCCAGCACCACCGTTACCGCTTTGGTTACTTGTCGAATTTCCGCCTACCGCGCTAGCTCCCCCGCCACCGCCCGCAACATAGTTATCGGTAGCCCCAGCCCCGCCGTCATTTCCTTGCCCCGTAACACCTAACCCACCAGAGGACCCCGTACTAGCGCCACCGCCACCAGAACCGCCGTTATGTCCAGATTCTTCTGAACTGAGCCCAGCACCAGCGCCACCGCCAACCCCAAAATAAAGACTCCCAACACTTGAGGAAGTCCCACTATTGCCTGCGCTATATCTAGCGCCAGCAGGGCCACCCTGACCACCAGCACCAACAACAACAGTATGATTCCCGATAGGTAGGTAAGCGTTTTCTAGGTAAAGATGCCCGCCGGCTCCACCGCCACCACCAGTGTTTCCACCACCGCCACCGCCACCAACAATGAGCGCATCAAAAAACCCACCACGAGTAACCGTCAAAGTACCCGAAGTAAGAAACGACACATACTCGTAATCGTAACCATCCGTATAAGACCCCGTAGGCGTATTACTAATCAGAGCCGTAACAGTAGTGTCAGAGAGTAACCTCCACACACCTAGTGTGTTGTTCCACACATAGTTGTTGTAGATTTGCCCGTCTGTAGGGCTAGTAGGAAAATCAAGTGCCATTAGATTGCATACCTTACTATTACGATTCCCGAACCACCAGTGCCACCATTGCTACCAGTTGAACCTCCGGCTCCACCGCCACCGCCACCAGTGTTTGCCTGACCGTTGCTACCAGTGCCGGTGTCGTTTGCACCGTTACCGCCACCGCCGACAGCGCCGATACCCCGCGAACCAGAACCTCTTTGACCGCCACCACCGCCACCAGCGTAATAGCCAGAGTCACCAGTAGAGGTTGCAGAAGCCCAATCGCCAAGATAGAAACCGGGACCACCATCACCGCCACCACTAGGATTTTTCAGGGAACCACCAGCGCCACCAATACTGCCTGCCCCACCGCCACCGGCGGCGCTCTCATTCGCGGCATCCACATTCCCAGAAGCCCCACCCTCATTACCAAACCCAGGACTCTGAGTAGATGTTCCCCCGTAGCGGTTATTGTTCACAGAGTTGATACCAGCGCCACCACCACCACATCCACCATTTGCACCTGAGCCAGCCGGAGCGTTACCACCGCGCCCACCACCAGTAGCAGTAAGACTGAATCCCGTAGTGTCAGTACCGTTATTTCCGCTTGTCCCACCAGGACCAATAACAATCGGATAGTTTGTCGCTGTCAGGGTAACGGTTTGGAATATCAGCCCACCGGCTCCACCACCGCCACCACCTTCATTGCCACCAGTCCCAGTGCCACCCCCACCGCCACCGCCGACCAGTAGCACCTCACAGTCGCCACCATCGGTAACTGTAAAAGTGCCACTAGAAAGAAAAGTGTGATACTTGTAGCCACCAGCAATAACCTCAGTACCACCAGTAGCAGATGGCGAGCCTGTCACTAACTCTTTTGTGACACGCCAAACACCATCCGTTGCGTTCCAAGTAAAGCCAGCGTATCTGTCACCGTTGCTTGGTGAGTCAGGAAAATCTAACGCCATGACTAGACCTCCTCTACAGGTGCTTCAACAACCTCGACAGGCAACTCGGGCTCAGGCTCAGGGGGCAGGAAATCCTCCAACACAGGATACGGGTGAGCATCCTTAACAGCCTGCACAGCACCCAACCAATCAGCCTCAGTCATATCGCCACGCTGAAACTCAAAAAACACGGGGTCAGCCGTTTCACGGTACGCGATTTGACGGTCAGCTTCCACTGTGGCGTAAGCAACCTCGAACTGTACTTGAGCCCACTTTGCTTGGAGTTCTTCAGCGGTGGGTTTTGCAATGTCCTCGGATAGCCAGGTGAGCCCATTGTAAGAATCACCGTTGAGAGTCCACTCGGACCCTGGGTAACGCTTGGAAAGAATCTGTGCAATATCCATTAGCCTGCAATCTCCATAAGAGTAATAGTCGAAACATACCGGCCCCTGGCGCTAGAATCGGTATCAGAATCAGCCCGATTGACAAAAACTGAGCCGCTATTATTGTTCGCAATTTGAACCTTGTAAGTAAGTGCGCTAGTGCTAGATGGGCTGTCCAAAAAACTTAAACTGTGCGACGACGGCACCACATCGGTTGCTGAGCCGTCAATCGGAGCAGTAACTGGCACCCTGCTCCCTGCCGAATCGCCAACAGCAATTGCAGTGCCATCGAGAGCTAATCTAAGAAAACCATTGTTTACTCCAACATCCTGCTGAGCCACAACAGAGGCAGAAACATAAATCTTGGAGCTTGTAGAGCGTGGAGTAATGGAAGCACTCAAGCCAGTAATATCTGCAAATGTCGAACTTGACATCGTGAAAGTATCCGTCTTAGTTGTAGACACAACCTGCAAAATACCGCCAGACCGCGACACCGCACCAATCCACGACGAAGCACCCCCACCAGGGTCCGTGTAATACACATACATCGAACCATCAGTGTCATCCAACCACAACTGGCCCTCATACCCTGTAGGTGCCGTGGACTGAACCGCTACAGACGGGCCAGCCGCCGCAACCCACTGAGAAGAAGTCCCGTCATCGTAGTAAAGGTACATTTCGCCGTCATCGGAATCCCACCACAAGTCACCGGCGGAGGGTGAAACTGGTGCCGTAGACGAAACCGTAACGCCACCGCCCGCGCCGCCTCCGGCAGGCTGCCAGGCGGAACCGTCCCAGACAAGAGACAAGCCAGTATCGGTTTCATAAATTACCTGGCCACTCCATGGTGAGCCGGGTCGCGTACCTGAGGTGACAATAGCAAACCCGACAGCAGCGTCAATATCGTCTGCGTTGTCGTTGAGGTTGCCTACGTCAACAACGTCGGTAAGGTCCGGCTTGATTAGCCCGAGTTTGGTGGTGTTGGTTGCCATGTATTACTCCAAGGTCTTTTGCTGGTTCATACTCGCCAGAGTACCAGCATACATTGAAACGTCCGATAGGATTGCTTCTCGCGTCTTCACGTCCTTGACATGTTTTATTATAGCCTCTACTACTTTCAAAACAATAGTGCGGGCGTCTTCGAGGTGTTGTTGGTTGGGGTTCCATTCTCCGGTCATGGCGAATACGAGTTCGATGGCTCGTTGGTCTCCGGCTTCTGCGTTTCCGATGAGTCTTTGTCGGATCGCTGGGAGGGCTTCTTCGTAGTTGGCTTTGGTGTGTTGGTTGTAGAGGTTGTTGAAGAGGGGTTGTTTGAGCCAGGCTTGGAATCGTGCCATGGGGACGCTGAGGTCTTTGAGTTTGGATGCGAGGCCGCGTCTGTCGAAGGGGTCTGATAGTTTGAGTAGTACGGTTTGTTGTTCCATGGAAAGGCCGTCTTTGGCGTCCCATTGGATTCCTCTGTGTTGTATAGCCTCTCGAAATTCTAGCGTACTCATTACGCCGCTTATTGTTTTCTTCGGCAGCTTGGGCCACAGCTCATGCACGTCCCCGACAGATGGGATCACACCGTTGCGTAGGTAGGCTGTGTGGAACGCAGCTAGGGTCCCGCGAAACGCGGTGTCGGTGAACCCTTCGGGGGTTGCAATGTTGCGGGTTGACCCGTCGGGTAGGTGGACGGCGACACCACCCTCGAACTGTTCAAATTCATCCATGGGTTTAGTGTATCGTATCTAATTTTGGTAGCGTATCGTATCTAATTTTGGTAGCGTAAGGTTACTGCTAAGTGTTGGTAACTCGAAGCGTAATCAACATTTAGTCGTTCTTATACTGTACAAAGGGGCAAAAATGTACAGCTTAGCGCTCTTTAGCTTCCCAAGCTTGGCTGTCGTTACGGTAAAAACCAGAACCCTTAAATCGTACACCCGATAGTTGGAAAACTTTATTCATCTCCCCACCACACGCACACAAATCCACAATGGTGTCGTCAAAGCCTAAGTGCCGGTCTTGTTCGGACCGGCACTCTTTACACCTGAAAGTGTAGATCGGCATTACTTCAGAAGCCCGCTCATCTCACGGTAGTAGGTCTCCCAACCCAACTCCCGCATGCTAGCGTACTCCCTGGCTAGTTTTAATATCTTTTTCTTCTTATTACCCAACATGGTGCGTCCTTTCTAACTGTACCAATTTGCTTGCGCATTAATTAAAGCTGACGTGTGCGGGTACCCAACATCTTCCAAAGCGGACACCAACGCGACAGGCACAGATGTTGTTTCACCTTTAATGTACCGTGTCATCGTAATGCTAGGAATTTTCAACAACTTACAAAACCCCTGCAAGCTGCCCGTTGTGTCCTTCACAAACTGATCTACAGGAGATGTCTCCACATCACCGGTAAAAGGTGGTGAAGCCTTCTCCAAAACGGTTGGCGCTTTAAGTTTA
>Ga0070751_1002130_pt1 | contig 11398 bp, 7 predicted proteins | sample VirMetDEL_Aug_28_FD_78514 | JGI IMG/M metagenome (GOLD analysis project Ga0070751, IMG submission 78514) | Aqueous microbial communities from the Delaware River and Bay under freshwater to marine salinity gradient to study organic matter... | ecosystem: Environmental > Aquatic > Marine > Coastal ...
ATTAACATCTCAGGTGCCGATATTGCATCTGGCTTTGACCTTGTAGTTGAGTACGGTGCATCTCTCTCGCTTGACCCGATGACACGTCGCGAAGAGATTTTGCAGATGATGCCACTCTTCCAACAGGCAGGAGTGCAGCCAAGAAAAATGCTTCAGCTTCTGAAGCTTACAGAACTTGAAAGTGCCTACGACCACATTGAACTAGCCGAAACTCGTCAACGCGAAATCTTTGAAGAGATGCGTATTAAGGGCATATACATCCCGCCCAAGGACTATGAAGACCACATCAATATGCTTGCCTTTGCTTACGTCTACGTGATGACTGCAGAGTTCAAGTATCTTAATTCTATTCACAAAGAAATGATTAATCGTCACGTAAAAGAGCGTGAAGAATTACAATCTAGTAAGATGGCACCAGCTGGTGCTATGCCGGGAATGCCTCCAGGTGGAGCACCGCCCGGAGGAATGCCACCACCACCAGGACCTGGAGGAATGCCACAATGACCGAAGATAAGAATAGCGCAGCATATAAGATAGGAAAACCCTTTAGAGATGACGAGCCTGAGAACGGGGATAGTCTCTGGAGTAAGGTTAAAACTTGGTTAAAGTCACAGGTTGAAGCACCTTCTTTCGGCGCGACCGTTACGAAGGAATTAAAGAAGAAACAAAACAATCAGTTGACAACACCTAAAAAATAACTTAAATAATACTCTATTCGTGCTATCCTCGGTGGTCTTGGACGCACGCTACACCCGTAAGGGACAATATCTACCATCCATTCCAAGGACGTAGAGCAGGAGTTTTTATGACAGAGCAGGCAAGTAATTCTAACGCATTTGCAACTATATGGGGAGGCGGAGGCGAAGACATACCCACAGTAGGTGCAGACAGCGTCGCTAATGGTGGGTCAGCAGAAGCTGACAGCTACACACCACCAGTCGATATTGACTCGGAAGAGGCCAGTGCCCAGCCGGTTGATATTGATGCAGAGGGTCAGCAGGCTGGCTCCGTAGAACAGCCGGAAGCGGACGGTGAAGTTGAATACTTAGACCTGACAGATGATACTGGACGTAAGCGCATCAAGATTGATTGGAACAATCGAGACGCTATAAAGAAAGCTATCTCCATGGCAGCAGGTGCTCGGAAATGGCAGAACGAGCGCGACCAACTTCGCAAGAACCTGGAAGAACGGGAAGCTCAATACAAGGATGTACAGACAGCATGGGATGCTGTGGAGCAAGCCTACACTAACCAAGGTCTCGAAGGATTGGTTGACCTCCTCGCCAATAAGCAAGGTGCATATGCTGAATGGGTTCAGCAACAAGTCGATAAGGAATTGCAAAAGCGCGATGCAACTCCTGACGAACTTGAGAAAATCCAACTCCGCGAACGGCTTGACCGGATTGAGAGAGAACGCAATATTGAGTCTAAACGCCTCAAGGAACGAGAGGATGCAATCGCACAAGAGCGTGCAGCTGCCGAGGAAGCGGCTCTCCAATCCGTCGTCAATCCTTCCTTTGACCGTGTTAGATTTGCTGGTACGTTGGGTAACGAGCAGCTCGAAGAAAGACTCGACCGTACGGTCTGGTCTGAAGCTATCGACATACTCGCCAACATCGAAGAGGAACAAGGCAAGCAGGCAATCACTCCCGCCATGACTCGCCGTGTCTTTGAAGAAGTGGCCAGCAGCCTACGACAAGGTCTTAATATGAAAGCAAAAGAAGAGGCTGCAACCGCAGCTGAAGCGCGTAAAGCTAATGCAGCTACCAAGGTGGCGGCAAAAGCCCAAACAGTACAAGGGAGTAGACAAGTAGACAAGGAATCTTTTAATAAACATATTGCGGAAAATAATTGGGCAGCTGCCCTTTCCAGCATGTTGACTGGCCGCGTTAAATAAAGGAGTAGATTATCATGGCATTCGACCCAATCGCAGGCGTGAACGGAGTAGGCGGACTTCCGCTTGGTCAGTTCCTCCAAATCGCATTTACATCTGGTGTATTCAACCAGCTGAACCAAACTTTCCCTGACTTTGAGATGGTTAAGAAGTTCCGCGTTGGTGACCCCAACTGGCGTGAGCAACGCTTTATGCTGCAAACGAGCCTTGGGCCATCGGCAGTTCAGTACGCTAACCCAGTTAGCTCGACTAACTTCCCTAAAGCTCAACGCATCAGCGTAAGCGAAAAAATTGCAGTATCGAAAGAACTCGATGCTACTGTGGAAATTGAGTACAACCTCTACAAGAAGGCACTCAATAGCCCACTCAAGTATGCTGAGCCTCTCGCTCTCGAAATGCAATCCAAAGCTATTGCTACCAAGCGCCGTATCGCAGCTGACCTCTATGCAGACGGAACAGGCGTTATCGGTACAGTCGCCTCAGTAGCTGCTTCTAGCGGCAAATTGGTCATCACCTTGAGCGCATTGAGCAGTTCTCGTGGCCACGTCGGTCTCTTTGAGTACGGCGACCTCGTAACTCCTTACAATCCAGAAGGTACTGCAGCACACTTTCCATTAGTTGACTCCGGAACTGTTGCTGCTCTCCGCGTTGTTAGCCGCAGCCGTAAGAATGGTACAGTCACTGTCGAAGCTCTTGACGCTAATGGCAACATTCTTGACGTAGCAGACGACCAAACTGGCAGCACTTTGGTGGGTAATGACGTTATCTACCGCTCCGGCCAGGTTGATATTCCTGACTTGACCAGCATCTCAGACTATGCACTCGCTTCTCCAGTTTTCGCTGGTTTCGAGTCCTTGCTTGCAAACGATGGACGTAAGGTTCATGGAATCGACATGGCAGGCATCACTGCTGGTACTCGTGTTGACTGCAACGGTCAATTGATTGCCCTCAAGTATGTGCAGGAAGCACTGAGCGAAGCTAAGGTCGCAGTTGGTCAAGGCTTGTACAAATGGGATATGCTCGCTATGTCTCCTGAAGCTCGTGACTCGCTCGTCGAAGCTGATGAAGATAAACGCCGTTTGACTATCTCAGACAGCCAACGAGTTAAGGGTGCGAAAGCATTCATCTTCCAACACGAGAACGATACACTCGAAGTTATTAGCTCTGAGTACATCGCTCCTAAGCGTGCATTTGCATTGCCTAAGCAATCTGCTGGTCAGAAAGCTATGATGCAATTGTACTTCACTGAAATGACTCCTGTGGAAGTAGGCTCCGGCAAACTCCACCTCAAGCCAGCTTCGGGCGGCGGACATGAGCGCAGAATCGCTTCCTACATGGAAGGCCAGATTGCTCTCCTCTGTACACAGCCAGCGGCAGGCGTGGTTCTCGAAAACTTCACTGTGTAAGTTAAGTATAGAGAATCGCAAAAGAGGCTCCGCGTGACTTGCGTGGGGCCTTTTCTTTTGCTATGATTTGCCTGACCTGACAGAGCGCAAAGCTGTCGCCCTGAAGTGGAGGAATAACAGGTGGCAACCAGTAGAACCCGTAACCTACGCCTCTTTTTATCCTCTGGCTTGAGCACAGAGGCTAAAGCTAACTTGGAAATATTGGACCGTCTCGGCGGCGTTTACCAAGTTGACAACAGTGAATCCGTAAATTTACGCAGCAAAACTGACATCAGACTTTTGCCAGGAGACCCTTCTGCGGGCGGTAACGGTAGTAGCAATCTGTACGTTGGCTCAGAGGGTACACCCGTTTCGGAATTCAAAGTATATGCAAGTGTATTCGAGGTGAATGGCTCGCTTCGTTTGCCTGACTATCAAGTACCGCTTGCAACACGTAAATATCTAACCATCCGCTACGACTCGACCAGACAAGGTGCAGCAGATACTGCAGCTGACCGAGAACTTCTCTTGGATATTCAGAACGGCGACCGTGCCCTCATCTTGGCACAGGACTTAGAGCTTGCTGGCGGCTTCAAGATTGCCCTCACAAGTACCGCAGAAACAGCCGTCACACTTCCGACAGAAGGTGTACTGGCTACTCTGGAAAACGAAGAAACATTAAAGAATAAAACAATCAATGTCGGCAGTCCTGACGGCAACGTCATCAGCGGCTTGACTGATGCAAGCGTCGCTATAGATGCAGAAATTGACTTACGTAAACTTTCAAGAAAAACTGCAATCAACAATGTTACAGCAACAACAATGCATGACATTGTCAAAGAATTGCAGGAAGACATTGATACACGTGCAACGATAGCAAACTTTACAGAACACGTCTTGGATAAGAGTGTCCATGGTGTTAACAGCGATGTAGTTGGCGTGAGCGATGCTCAATCCTTGAGCAACAAAACGCTCGTTGCCCCAGTCTTCTCCGGCAGGCCATCAGGCTTGCAGAAGATAGACGTAGGACTATCTAAGGTAGACAACTATTCGGCAGCAGAATTGGCAGCACTCTCACAGGAGTTAACCAATAAGAGTATTGCTGGTAACCTAAACAATCTAAGCAATATCCCACGCGATGCCCTACTCCTGACTCATGAGCTAAAGGATAGCGATTGGTCTGTAGCACACGCTGATAAGTTAACCTACGAGAAATTAAATCTCACAAACAAGATTACAAATACAGATATTATCTCAAATGCACAAATAGCCTACAGCAAACTTGCGCTGACCTCTAATCTACGTAACGCAGATTGGTCTACCTCCGTAGGAGACCGGCTGAGCGGTGACAAGGTAGACGCAAGGTTTGGTGCGCAGCATCTTGAGACACAGCTCGGTGTCAAGATTGGTGGTACATTTAAAACATCATTCGGAGTACAGAGCCAGACACAGGACCTCAATTTCCGTTTCCCGCCCAACGCCGGTGGTCAAAACTTTGTGCTTGTCACTGATGGTCTGGGCAACACAAGTTGGTCGGCCTCACAAGCCGGTGGTTCCGTCTCCAAGGTAGGCTTAACTACACCAAACATATTCAACGTAACTACCCTGGATGGCTCTGGTGCTGTCATTCCCGTAGAGCCTGGTGAGAGCATCCCTTTCATCACAGCTACCGGACAGTTCAATATTAGCCTCGCAAGCCAGACAGCTCACCTCTTCTTGGCTTCTCCGCTCGGCAGCGAAGGTACACCTAGTTTCCGTAGCATCCAAGAAACAGACTTGCCTGCCCCATTGAACAGCTCAGTCAACCGCAACGGCATGGTCTCAGGCTTCATCAATACAACCATTAAGTCAAGTGCAAATAATTCAATTACATGGTCCTACGATGCAGGAACACTTGCACTTACGCCTACAATTACTTTGGGTGTGTTCAGTACAGCAGACCTGCCTGAAGGCTCTCGTCTGTACTACACAGATGAGCGTGTATTCAACAAAGCTAAGCTAGTCCTTCCAGTTCAGGATGGCACTAGCTCAGGCATCATCATTGCTCATAATGCAGACACGATTGGCCTCAGTCTACGGCAAGCTACTATTAATACTGACGCAATTACTGAAGGCACTAACAACATCTTCTTCTCTGTCACAAGGTCCCGCTCTGCTATTGACGGATACCTTGCTGACTCAGCAGAAATAGCCAAGACACCAGATAATGGCTCGAATCAGTTAGCCTTTTCTTTGAAGGTGACAGGAGTCACTGCGGGCAGTTATGGTTCAGCTACAAAAACTACGACTATCAACGTAGACAACAAGGGGCGTCTCCTCTCTGCTTCGGAGCAGAACATTGCAATCCCGTCGACCCAGGTCACTGACTTTATAGAAGCTGTGCAGGATGTGGTAGGTCAGCAGCTTGTCGGACAATCCAATGACATTGCACCTACTTACGACGATGATGGCGCTTCTCTGTCTCTTGCCTTGCGAAAAGAATCTATCACAAGCAAGACAGAAGCAAGCCCGGCACCGGAAGACTATTTGCTAGTTGCAGATGCTTCAGAAGGTGACGCACTCAAGAAAGTTAATCTACAAGCCATAGCTAATCTTTCCGGCGCAAATCACACAGCTGTGTGGGAAACGGCAGATGGTACGAGTAAGTCAATCACACACAACCTGGGCAGCCGGGATGTACTTATTCAGCTTTATTCACTGGACACATACGAGGATATTTTGGTAGAGTCCATCGTACGAACTTCGGAGAATGTTATAGACTTAACAGCATCCGAAGCTCCGACTGGCTCTGGTTGGAAAGTCCTTATAAGGAGAATCTAAATGAAGGTTTTTGGTTTTTGGGAACGGTTGACCAAAATCGTATTTTTCCGAAACGGACAAGTTACGGTTCAGCCTGCAGACCAGGGTGCTGTAGACAAAAGTATAGAAATTCCAGACATCAGTCCCGCTACCGGGCAGTCGGTTGTACTCACGGACCAGGCACAAACACTGAAAAATAAAACAATTAATGGTGCAGACAATACTTTCCAAGCTATCCCAGGTGCTGCACTCAACGCAGACTCGGTGACAGCTGCCAAGCTTGACCCTGTCACAGTAGGCGGTGCAGGTCTGGAGATTGTTGACAATGGTGGAACCGATAACCTGGCAGTAAAGCCAGACAATATTAGTATCGAAATAGCGTCTGACGCGGTACAAATCAAAAATTTAGGAGTTACCACTCCCAAGATTGTAGATAGCGCAGTTACTACACTAAAGATTGCTGACCAGAATGTAACCACCGCTAAGATTGCAGATGCAAATGTTACGACAGTTAAGATAGCTGACGCTAACGTAACTACTGCCAAGATTCTTGACGCGAATGTGACTACAGCAAAGATTGCTGACAGTGCAGTTACTACTGAGAAAATAGCAGACAACGAAGTGACCAATGCCAAGCTAGAGACCGCAATCGCAGTCGATGGCACAGGGATCACGCTCGATAAACTACGCATCGAAGATGGTGTCGGCAGCAATCCAGATGGCCGAGGCAAGGTCCTCAAACGTGACAGTACCACAGGCGCAGTCGTCAACGGTAACCAGATACCGTCCACAGGTGAAGTGCTTACTGACACAGTTGCACAAACTGCTTTACTCAAAACTCTTGACAGACTACAGACTCAGCTCGTCTCTATATCAATGACAAGCTCGACAGTATTTCACGGAAATCGTGTAGGTGTCATCGAAGTGCTTAGCTCTGTCACCGGCGCTATCACAGAAATTAACGTGCAGAATGATGATGGAGCACACCTTGTCATCGTAAACAAGACAGCTGCACCTATCCTGATTGACAACGAAGCAGTAGGAGCAAGTTCTGGTCTGCAGATTCTGACAGGCACAGGTGGTCCAATAAACTTGGCCAGCAATGGTTCACTCTTCCTCGTCTACCGTACAGGCACCGTCAACAAGTGGCATGTCATCGGCGGTACAGGCGGCGGAGCAGGCGGTACAGTAACACAGGTTACAACTCCCGTAGCACACGGATTCACGGCAGCAGACAAAGGCAAGGCACTCTACCTGAACGGCTCAGTCTATGCACCAGCAATCGCCACGGCAGCCAACACAGCCGAGATTGTAGGTATCCTGGCAGGAGTCATTGACTCTGACACTTTTGAGCTGGCCACAGGTGGTGCAGTTGAATCAATCTCAGGCGACGACTTTGAGGGAGGCTCAGTTCCGGCCAAAGGTACCGTCATATTCCTCTCAGCTTCAGAAGCAGGTAAGTACACAAGTACAGAGCCTACAGTCATCGGCCAGGTCTCCAAGCCTATCGGTATCATCTTTGACTCGAATAAATTATTCATGTACAACATGCGTGGCTCGGTCATCGGTGCCGCCAATGCACGTACACAAATTAGCTTGCAAAATAATGCAACGGTTACTGTGCAATCTGTCTCTGGATACGAGGCAGGGGAGTTGGCGGGCTACGTAGTCATCACGGCGACGACTCCTGTACGCTTCTATGTACAGGCACAGTTTGCTAAGAATGGCGCGGGCAGCGACTATAATCTCAGCTTCCAAACGACAGGTGACACGCCTCCTGCTGGATTCAACGTAAGCATAACAGCTGGCGGAAATATCCAAGTCACTCTACCTAACATCACAGGATTCTCGGCAGCGCAGATTAACTTCGCCCTGAATGCACCTGCAATCGGTACCAGCTTTCCACTGAGCATCGACTCTTCCTCGATTAACATTGTGGAATCGGCACCGCTCAGCAACCGGAACGTCCTCATCAACGGAAACTTCGACATCTGGCAACGCGGTACGAGCCAAACTATAAATGGCTACGGCAGTGACGATAGGTGGATTAACGAAAGTGGTGGCTCAACCAAAACCCACTCCCAGCAAGTATTCGCCCTCGGCCAGACCGCAGTCCCAGGCAATCCGAAGTACTTCAGCCAGACAGTGGTCAGCAGCGTAGCTGGTGCAGGTAATTATGTAGCTAAATATCAAAAAATAGAATCAGTAACAACCCTAGCAGGTCAGACTGCGACCCTGTCCTTCTGGGCAAAAGCAGATGCTCCGAAAAACATGGCAGTTGAATTTGGTCAAAACTTTGGTACTGGCGGCACGCCCTCTCCAGCTGTGCTGTCCATCGGCGTAACCACAATCGCACTGACCACTTCTTGGAAGAAGTACACAGTGACGGTCGACATTCCTAGCATCGCAGATAAAACCCTCGGTACAAATGGTAATGACTTTCTGCAATTGACTTTATGGTTCGACGCAGGCTTGGACTTCAACTCCCGCACGAACAGCCTCGGCCAGCAAAGCGGGACATTCGACATCGCTCAGGTCCAGCTTGAGGCAGGAAGCAGAGAGACCGCGTTCGAGAAAAGGCCGTACGGAACCGAGCTGGCGTTGTGTCAGCGGTACTATGAGCAATGGACCCTTACGACAGAATTTTCTCAGATTAGCTTAGCAACTGTTTATTCTAATAATTTTATTGCTATGGTTCTTCCGTATAAAGTTACCAAAAGAGGTATTCCGGGCAGTTGGTCTGCTTCGCCTGAAGCTTTTAATTATTTTTCAGGCGTTGATGGTACAATACTTAATCTAAGTGTGACTGAAGTATATCAACCAGGTGTTAACAGCGCCCGCGTAAGATTAACTTCTCCCACATCATTAACTAATGGCAGTAGCGGGTTTGTTATCAGTGAACAAGGAACCTCTAAGGATGTACCTGCGTACATCGGAATCTCAGCGGAATTATAAGGAGTTTACAACTGTGACGATTGCGCGACAGGCCGAATTGAACTAAACTCTCCCCTGAGGAGAACAAAAGGAGAACGAAATAATGGCAAATGTAGCAATGCTCTCGACGATGGCAGACCAAGAAGCCTCGCAGCTTGCGGGCGCTGTATCTGACCTGATGCCTGCAGGCGTAATCCTGCCATACGGCGGGGCCACTGCTCCTGCTGGCTGGCTTCTCTGCAATGGAGCACAGATAAGCAGAACAACCTATGCCAAGCTATTTGCCGCCATAGGGACTGCCCACGGCTCTGGCAATGGCTCCTCTACCTTTCACCTCCCAGACTTGCGTGGGCGCTTTCTGCGCGGCAGGGATGGCGGCGCTGCACGTGACCCGAACAGGACAACTAGAACTGCCGCAAACAGTGGTGGTGCAACTGGCGACTCCGTCGGTTCTGTGCAAGGGAATGCGACTGCAAAGAATGGACTTAGTGCAACTGCTGCTGCTAGTTCTATTTCCGCATTAACCCTTAATGCAAGCTCTCTTTCTAGCGGTACATGTGCAATAAATAAGAATCAATTTAATAGCAACCAATCGAGTCATGCTCACAATCTGGGATATGGAGCAAACATTGGTGGTGGCGGAGTAGCAATACCGAATTTTTCCGGAAGTACATCAAGCCAAGCAACTTCTAGCAACAATGCTTCATGGTTTTCAGCGAACGCAAATGGTTCAGCCGCAGGCACTGCCAATGCTCAGTCACTGAACAGTGGAACGGCTGCTGCTCAAGCAATTACAGTCGCAAATGGCGACTCAGAAACCCGCCCAACAAATGCAAATGTGAATTATATTATTAAGGTATAAGCCAGGAGGTCTGGCTCACTGTTTCCAGCTAGTCAGACCTTCCCGCTCCTTGACCACTTCCTCTGCAGCTTGCTCAAGACTTATCTCTTCAATCTCGTGCCGCAACAAAGCTTCTACTGCATGGTCGGGGGTCATACCTTTGCCAGCAAAGGCTTCCTTCTGCTCCTCGGTCAACTTAACTTCTGCCATACCCTCTACCAATTCAAACACTTCTTCGTCGCTCGGCGGCTGTACACGGATAATTCTGTTGAAGCGTCCTGGTCTATTTGTCAACTGAGGGCCAAGGTGGTCAATGAAGTTGGTTGTGCAGAGAATGAGTGTGGGCACACGGAACAGACCAGCGACACCGTCGAGAAAGTTTAGACAGCTCGGATTGTAGATACTTGTATTGTTTGCGTAATCACGTCGTCCAAAGTCTTCGATGATGAGGACAATCCGCTTTACACCCTCTTGGTAGCTATCCAAAAAGATTGTGGTCAGCTTCTGGAAGTCTACATCACCACCTACCTGAACAATGGCAGTACCCTCATGTTTGAGGTACTTACGACAAAACTGCCGAATCATTGCAGATTTACCCATCCCAGGGTCTGAGTGCAACAAGTAGGCTCGCTTGTTTCGCTTGAACTTCTCGGCAAGCATATCTGATTTAGAGAAGAAATTGTCAAATAAAGTAAACATAAATTCACTGGTTGCGGTCGGGAAGAACTTTTCGTCCTCGGCCAAGGGAATCGGACGCATACCTTTTTCATCATCAAAAAAACTAACACCACAGCGTATCTGGAACTTTTCCTTAAACTCGTGTTCTTCTTCACGTTTTTTCTTTTGTTGCTCTTTTAGGAATTCTTCAAGCTCGTCAGGAACTTCTACTTCTTCCTTTAACTCCCCGTAGTCAATGGCATAGGTTACAATCCTACCATCCTGAATAGAGAAATTTGTACCAGAGACGGGCAGTTCCATTCCTTCCTTTACTTCCGTATTGGTGAGAATCTTTAACTTATGATATTCCATAAAGCCTCCTAGGTGGTTGACAGTCCGTAGAAAAAATGCTAAAACAGGTTCGACACTAAGTCAAGGAGTATCTCATGGCAAACAGTGCAATCACAGGACCAATATTCACGGACGTCCGACGCTCACCCTCCGGCAGCGCAGCCGCGCCGTCCTGGTCCTTCGCGGACTCGACCGGGACTGGGGTCTATCTGGCATCCACAGACGTCCTCGCTCTCAGTACGGCAGGCGTGCAGCGCGTCGTGGTGGATGCGAGCGGGAATGTCGGGATTGGGACGGACAGTCCTGGTGTACTTTCTTTTAAGACTCTTAATCTGGACGGAGGAGCTTCTGGTAGCCTTTTTCGTTTATCCTCAACCAATGTCCAAGCCTCTGTTGTAGCTAATGAGACTCTTGGTTCTTTTAATATATCTACAGAAACAGCTCATCCGATACGGTTCTATACTACTGGTTCAGAACGCATGCGCATCGACGCCGGCGGGATTTTGATGTTAGGAACCACCAGTACCGGAGCAAATG
>Ga0070751_1002141_pt1 | contig 11378 bp, 17 predicted proteins | sample VirMetDEL_Aug_28_FD_78514 | JGI IMG/M metagenome (GOLD analysis project Ga0070751, IMG submission 78514) | Aqueous microbial communities from the Delaware River and Bay under freshwater to marine salinity gradient to study organic matter... | ecosystem: Environmental > Aquatic > Marine > Coastal...
GCCAGAGAATTGCATTTTTGTTACGCCCCAGATCAACAATCTATTGATTGACGGAGCCGCCGCCAGAGGCGCTTACCCTATTGGGGTGAGTTGGAATAAGCGCGACAAAAAATTTCAGGCGAAGTTAAACATAAACGGCAAGTTAAAACACCTCGGCCTTTTCACCGACCCACACGAGGCGCACCTTGCGTGGCGCAAGGCGAAGTACGATTACGTCCGCGCCGTTGCGAAAGAGCAAACCGATCAAAGATTGTCTAAGGCATTATACCTAAACGCCGACATGATCCTGTCTGGCGAACACCCAATGTTGCAGAAGGAGAACTCACATGGCGAAGAAGTCCAAGGAAGCGGCACGATGGGAGCCGCAAAAGAAAGCGCATCGCCGTCACAGGCGTCGTCCGCTGAACCATCAAAAGAAACTTGGCCCCAAATCTGTATGGCGGTGTAGGTGATGGACTACGCGACAGAACTTAGATTCGACCAGCGCGATGCAGCGAAGGTGTCGCCGGATTGTCCGTATTGCCGAGGAACCTGCGCCGTCGTTGTGCGTGGCATATCGACGGCTGAGGCCGTTGACGCTTGTGCGTGGTGCGCGTGGGTGCAGAGAGGTGACAGTGCGTAACATTGATGGTTATTTTAACAAGCGTGTCCACGAGAAGAACCCGCGCCCAAAGTCAACGCTGCGCCGCGAGATCGAGGTTCTGACAAAACAATTCCTCGACGACGGCGGTAAGATCACGTTATGTGACAACAGCCGTCATTATGACAACGAGCAAGACTGGCGATGGGGGCGCGGGGGCAAGAGACAGGAGGTGAAAAAATGAGGGAATTTTTTTCTGTGCTAATCATGGCCGGTGCGGTCTTTGCGGCGGTATATATTGCCATGCCAGATACCGTGAACCTGATTTCTCGCGGTGATGTTGTGATCGACCAGCGAGGCGGTGGTATGCGGGGCTGCAAATGAGCGATGAGTTCAATTTTGTTGGCGCCGCAGCCGAGCATTTCGTGGCTCACGATCTGTGGCGCCGACAGATTGAATGTTCGCTCACCTCGCAGAACATGGAGTTCGACCTGATTGCCTTTACCCCGCAGACGGTCAGGATACAGGTCAAGGCCAACTCGCGCTTGCTGAATAAGCTGTCTGGCGAGCCAGCCTATGCCAAGCGGTATGACCGCTACCGTTTCGATTGTTCACGCACACGTAAGGGCTACGAGAACATAGATGTGTTCGCCTTTGTGGCGCTGGATAAATTGCAAATCATGTATGTTCCCTTTACGGGGCAAAGGTATTATACGTTTAAGGCGGAGGACTTTGATTCTCCGATGCTTGCTGAAATAAGCTGGTTTTATTGCATGGAGCGATTGTATGGCGAGAGCGCAGAGAGCGACTGATCGCTCGCCGCGTCGTCGTCGCACCCGTGACGAAAACGCGCTTACCGGGCTTAATCTGGATTTTTCTGAAAGTCCGACGGTATGGAAATTTCTAAACGACGACAGCTTTGTTCGTGGGCTGATGGGGCCGGTTGGCTCTGGCAAAACTTATGCTTGCTTGGCAGAGGTCATGCTGCGTGCTGTGAAGCAGCCGCCCTCACCGATAGATGGCATCAGGTATTCCAGATTTGCAGTAATCCGAAATTCCTATCCGGAGTTGCGGACGACGACTTTGAAAACGTGGCAGGAGATATTCCCGGAGAATGTCTGGGGGGCGATGCGGTGGTCGCCGCCGATCACGCATCACATAAAGCTGCCGCCCCGTGATGGCGCGCCGGGGCTTGATTGCGAAGTTATCTTTCTCGCCCTAGATCAGCCGCGTGATGTGCGAAAGCTGCTGTCGCTGGAATTGACTGGCGGGTTCATTGACGAGGCGCGTGAATTGCCGAAGGCCGTTGTCGATGGCCTGACTTCGCGTGTTGGCCGTTACCCGACCAAGCAGAACGGCGGCTGTCCTTGGCGTGGCGTCTGGATGTCCACGAACCCAATGGACTCGGATCACTGGTGGCCTAACCTTGCGGAGAAGAATCCCATTCGTGGCCGCTATCCGTGGAAGTTCTACAAGCAGCCCGGTGGCGTTCGTGAAGGCACGAAAGAACACGACGACGCGATTTTCGCGGCTGGCAAGCATTGGATCATGAACGATGCCGCCGAGAACCTGAATAATCTACCGCCCGGTTATTACGAGCAGCAGCTTGCCGGTAAGACGATTGACTGGATTCAGTGTTATGCCGGGGCGCAGTACGTCTATGTGCAGGACGGTAAGCCTGTGTGGCCGGAGTTCTCCGACAGCCTGATGTCCTATGACGTTGAGATCGAGGTCGGTATGCCCGTTCATGTGGGGCTGGACTTTGGTTTGACGCCAGCCGCCGTGTTCGGGCAGAAGATGCCCAACGGTCGCTGGCACGTTGTCCACGAACTTGTGGCGTTTGATATGGGGTTGGAGCGGTTCGCCCATCATCTGATGGCGGACATCCAGACCAAGTTCCCGAAGTCCGAGGTTTTTATCTGGGGCGACCCGGCGGGTGGCAAGCGCGATGAAATCTTTGAGGTGACGGCGTTTGACCATTTGCGGACTTTGGGCCTACGCGCCCAGCCCACGGCGTCCAACGACTTCATGGTGCGCCGCGAGGCCGGTGCCATGCCGATGAACCGCCTGATCGACGGCAAGCCGGGGCTGCTGGTTTCGCGTGACTGCAATCGCACCCGCAAGTCGCTGGCCGGTGGCTACCACTTCAAGCGCGTTGCGATGGGTGGTGGGCATGAGCGGTTCCGCGATATGCCGAACAAGAACGAACACTCGCACGTTGGCGATGCCTACGGGTATTTGATGTTGGGCGGTGGCGAGCATCGCATCCTGACGCGCAACCCCAACGGCAAGGCTCAATACAAGCAGACCGTCGCCGCGACAGACTTCGACATCTTTGCGTAAAAAAACGCCGCCCCCGAAGGAGCGGCGCAAGTAACAGGGAGAAAACACGAAGTAGAGACTGCTGAGAAGGTCATATGTCTCGTTCTTGATGGTATCCGCGAATGGACGCAAAAGCAATATCCGATAATCAGCGCAGCGCGATTATCCCCTTTTTCTGGGGTCACGCTCTTTCGCTGGAACTGCGTGACTTTGAGAAAGATTATTTCGTCCATGTGCCGGACTACATGGATCGTCTCAGGATGTACGCGACGAATGGATCGGCCCTGACGGCTCTGGTCGATGGCGTTCCGACAGTTTGTTGGGGCGAAATACCGCTTTGGAATGGCGTGTCGGAGTTCTGGATGCTTGGAAGTCATCGTTTGAATGACGCACCGCTATCGGTCAGCCGTGGTGCGATGCGGTATTTCAATCGCATCGCCGTCGAAAAGAAGTTACATCGACTACAAATTACGGTAGATATGCGGAACGATGTTGCTTTGAAGTGGGCTAAGTGGTTAAAATTCAGACCAGAGGGCGTATTGCGCCGATATGGGCCTGATGGGTCCGACCACATGATGTTTGCGAGGACACCAGAATGAGTGGACTTTTTGGCAGCGCCAAGGCGCCAGCGCCCGATCCAGAAATTGCAGCCGCGCAGAAGCGGCAGGAAGAACGCCTTGAGGCGGAAGAAGCGCAGAAGAAGCGCGAGATCGCCTCTCGTCGCCGCGCTCGCCTTGTCGGCGGTCAGCGTATGCTTTTGTCGTCTGAGCGCGAGGACGCGCAGATGGGCGTCCAGTCAACTCTAGGAACGGAGGCTTAATCATGGGTGGTATCGTTTCCAAGCCAAAGGCCCCGAAGCCCGCGCCCGCGCCGGAACCGGAGGAAAAGCCTATCCAGTCAACCAGAGAAGATCGGCAGAAGGCCGCTCGTCTTAGGGCGAGGGGGGCGGGTGGACGGATTCTCCTGACCGGACCTCAAGCCTTGCGGGCATTGATTGACCCGCTTTCCCTGAAAGATACCTTGGGGCAGTAGCAATGCCTAAAGTCGTTCTCGCGGATGGCAAGACCCGCACCTTCGCTTATACAAAGTCTGGCATGAAGGCGGCAAAGGAATACGCCCGACAGTACGGTGGCCGTGTTTCCGAGGTGTCGATGAAAACCAAGATGATGAAGAAGAAGGAAAAGTAGATGCCGATGAAGGAAGGCAAGTCTGACAAGGCTATCGGCCAGAACGTCAAGATGCTGATGAAGGAAGGCCGTCCGATGAAGCAAGCCGTCGCCATTGCGATGCGTAAGGCTGGTAAGCCGATGCCGAAGGGCAAGAAATGAAAAAGCCCGTCTGGGAAAAGAAGCGCCCTAAAAGCGCGGGCAAGCCGAAGTCTTTGACGCCGGAGCAGAAGCGTAACGCCATGCGTGCAGCGAAAAAGGCCGGTCGCCCTTATCCCAACCTGATCGACAATATGCGGGCCGCTCGTGGTTAAGAAGATTTACCAGAATCCCGCTGGCGGGCTGAACGAGGCTGGCCGCAAATACTTTGAGCGCAAGGAAGGCGGCAACTTGAAAGCGCCGGTCAAGTCCGGCACTAATCCGCGCCGCGTGTCTTTTGCCGCTCGTTTCGCTGGCATGAAGGGTCCGATGAAAGACGAAAAGGGCCGACCGACGCGCAAGGCGCTTGCTCTCAAGGCTTGGGGCTTTGGATCGGTGGAAGCCGCTCGCAACTTTGCGGCGCGGAATAAAAAGGATTAAGCGATGCTCCCGGTAGAACAAATCCTCAAGCGCCATGACGCCGCGCAGCGCCGCAAGGACAACTGGCGCCAGATTTACGAAGATTGCTACGAGTTCGCTCTGCCGCAGCGCAACCTGTATGACGGCTACTACGAAGGCGGCGGCTCGCCGGGCCAGAACAAGATGGTCCGCGTATTTGACTCCACCGCCATCAACGCGACACAGCGTTTTGCCAACCGCATCCAGTCGGGCCTGTTCCCGCCGTATGGCCGCTGGTGCCGTCTTGAACCCGGCCCCGACATCCCCGAAGAACGCCAGATGGAAGCGCAAATGGCGCTCGATCTGTACGCCGAAAAGATGTTCGCGCTTCTGCGCCAGACCAACTTCGATCTGGCGATGGGCGAGTTCCTGCTTGATCTTGCTGTTGGCACCGCCGTCATGCTTGTCCAGCCGGGTGACGACGCGACACCGATCCGCTTCACCGCCGTGCCTCAGTACCTTGTCAGCATCGAGGAAGGCGCACATGGCAAGGTAGATAACGTCTATCGCCGTATGCGCCTGAAGGGCGAGGCGATTAAGCAGCATTGGCCCGATGCCGTCCTGCCGGATCGTCTGGCGCGAATGATCTCGGAGAAGCCGACCGAGGAAGTTGAACTGATTGAGGCCACCCTGCTTGACGTTGAGCGCGGTGACTTTGACTACCACGTTATCTGGCCGGGCGCGAAAGAGCAGCTTCTCCACCGCAAGATGAACTCGTCGCCGTGGATCGTGGCGCGTTACATGAAGGTGGCGGGCGAGGTTTATGGTCGCGGCCCGCTGGTGACGGCGATTCCCGATATCAAGACGCTCAATAAAACGCTGGAACTTCTGCTCAAGAACGCATCGCTCTCGATTGCCGGTGTCTACACCGCCGCAGACGATGGCGTGTTGAACCCGCAGACGGTACGCATCGTGCCGGGTGCGATCATCCCCGTGGCGCGTAACGGTGGCCCGCAGGGCGAAAGCCTCAAGCAGCTTCCGCGCTCAGGCGACTTCAACGTATCGCAGATCGTCATCAACGATCTCCGCATGAACGTGAAGAAAATCCTGCTGGACGACAGCTTGCCGCCTGACAATATGAGCGCCCGTTCCGCTACGGAAGTCGCGGAGCGCATGAAGGAACTGGCGCAGAATCTTGGCTCTGCGTTTGGCAGACTTATCACCGAGACCATGGTTCCGCTGATCTCGCGCATCCTGTATGTGATGGATGAGCGCGGTCTGATCGAGATGCCGTTGCGCGTCAATGGCCTTGAAGTCAAGGTCACGCCGGTATCACCTATCGCTCAAGCTCAGAACCTTGGCGACATCGAGAAGATCATGCAGTGGGTCCAGCTTTCTTCTGGCCTTGGGCCGGAGGGCCAGATGGCGGTCAAGACTTCTGCCATCTCGGACTATGTTGCTGACAAGCTGGGCGTCCCCGCCCAGTTGCGGACCACGATGGAGGAACGTCAGCAGATGATGGAACAGGCTGCACAGATGGCCCAGATGGCCGCGCAGCAGCAAGGCATGATGCCGGGTGGAGGAGAACAGCCGCCCGCACCTGAAGGGGGAATGACAGAGGAGGAGATGATGATGGAGGAAGGTGAAATTTAATGACAGTAGTAGAAGGCTGGGACGGGATTCGCTCCGTTGAGCCGGAACTGCGAAAGACGCAGAAGGACGATCAGGACGAACTTGATCGGTTGTATCTCCGGGTTTTCGGCAGTGAAGATGGGCAGAAGCTACTCGCCCATTTACGTTTCATAACAATCGAACAGCCAACGTGGTATCCCGGCGAGGAAGCCTCGCATGGGTTTGCGCGTGAGGGCCAGAACTCAATCGTCCGCGAAATCGAGCGGCGCATGAAAAGAGGTAGTAATCAATGAGTGACGAATCTCAGGGTCTTTTGGACTCCGCTTCGGTCGAGTCTGAGGAAGATAAGTCCACGCAGGAAGAAGTCAGCATCTCTCACCTTGAGGAACCCAGACAGGCAGAGCCGTCTGTGGACGATGTGACTGTTGCGGAGGACGGCGAGGAAACCGAGTTTGAGCGCCCAGAATGGTATCCAGAGAAGTTCTGGAACGAGGAGGAAGGCCCAGACATCGAGAACCTTGTGAAGTCCTACAACGAACTTCAGAAGAAGATGATGAACGGCGAACACAAGGCGCCCAAGGAATACGACACCAAGGTGTTGCAGGACGCTCAGGTGCCGGAGGACGACCCCCTTTTCACGGCCTACCGCGATTGGGCCAAGGAAAACGGTATCAGCCAGTCCGCCTTCAACGAACTTGCCAGCAAGTTTATTGAGATGTCTGGGGCTGAAGCCGAACAGGCCAAAATGTCCTATCAGGAGGAATACAAGAAACTCGGCCCGAACGCGGATGTGACGATCAAATCCATGACCGATTGGGCGCAGAGTCTTGTCCGCAAGGGCATCTGGAGTCAGGACGATTTTGAGGAGTTTAAGATCATGGGCGGCACCGCCCAAGGTCTGCGCGCCTTGCAGAAAATCCGCTCCTATTACGGCGACCAGCCTGTGCCGGTTGATGTTGGACCTGTTGATGGGCTTCCGTCCAAGGAAGAACTGAACGCGATGGTCGGCAAGCCGGAATACGTCAGCGACCCGGCATACCGCGCCAAGGTCGAAAAGCTGTTCGATCAGGTTTATGGGACGCAGGACTACAATCCCAGCTTCTGATTTATATTTTCTATTGACACGGGGGGTATTTACATACCCCCCGTTTATCTATATCTTGTAGGCGTTGGAACAACCGCTTGTCGGCCCGGCACAAACGCTTGGGGACTTGTGCGTAACAGTCCAAGCCGCAGCCCGGTGACGGAACAACTGCTTGGCGTCTAACCATTAACTCTGATTGAAAGGATAAAGAAATGGCTGTTGGCATTTCTTCGGCCTTCGTTCAGTTGTTCGATGCGGAAGTCAAACAGGCTTATCAGGCGTCCCGTGCGCTTGCCGGTGTTGTCCGCGAACGTAACAACGTGGAAGGCAATCAGGTGAAGTTCCCGAAGATCGGGAAAGGCACCGCTACTGTGCGTGTTCCTCAGACTGATGTGACCCCGCTGAATGTGTCGTACTCTCAGGTTACGGCCACCATGTCGGACTACATCGCTGCTGAGTATTCCGACATCTTCCATCAGGCGAAGGTTAACTTCGATGAGCGCCGCGAACTGGTGCAGGTCGTTGGTAACGCGATTGGTCGCCGGATGGATCAGCTTGTCATCGACGCGCTGAACTCGGCTTCGTCCCCCTCCACCGTTGGCACTGACATCGGTGGCGTTGGCACGAACCTGAACCTCGCCAAGCTGCTGGCGGCTAAGAAGGCTCTGGACGCGAAAAACGTCCCGGCTGAAGGCCGTTGCATGGTTATTCACGCGAACGGCCTTGCCGCTCTGCTTGATGAAACCGAACTGACCAGCAGCGATTTCGCCACCGTCAAGGCTTTGTCGATGGGCGAAATTGACACCTTCCTCGGCTTCAAGTTCATCATGCTTGGCGACCGTGACGAAGGTGGCTTGCCGCTGCCGTCAACCCGTTCCAGCTTCGCGTTCCATCGTGACGCGGTTGGTCTGGGTGTTTCCATGAACCAGAAGTCCGAGATCAACTACGTCCCCGAAAAGACGTCGTTCCTCGTTTCTTCGATGTTCTCGGCTGGTGCCATCGCCATTGATGACGAAGGCATTGTCAAGATCAGCAGCACCGAATAAGGAGGGCTAGATCATGGCTTTTGATTCCGCTGGCCTCGGTGTCGTTTCGGCTTCCAAGAAGGGTAATGCTCCCAGCATCTACACCTATCAGACCGCCGACACGATTGCCGACGTAAATACCGCTGGTTACTTCAATGATCTGTCGGACACCCTCGCGGTGGGCGACCTGATCTATTGCGTGACCTCCACTGGTGGCACTCGCGTTAGCACGCTCACTCAGGTTCTGTCGAACTCTGGTGGCGCCGTTGACGTTGCTGATGGCACCACGCTGGCCGCTACGGACGGCGACTAATGGATTGGGGGCGGGCTTGTCCCGCCCCCTTTCTTCCTGATTGGAGTTATCAGAATGGCCGCTGGCGATACCAAACTTTCCATTTGCAACGACGCCCTGCTTCTTCTTGGCGCGGCCACTCTTTCAAGTTTCTCTGACGGCACTGATGAGGCGCAGATCGCGGATCGTCTTTATGATGATCTGCTTGGAACTATCCTCATGCAGTATCCGTATTCTTGGTCGATCAAGAAAGTTAAGCTGGCCCAGCTTGAGGCCGCGCCGATCAATGAATGGAAATACAAATACGCATTGCCGGGTGACATCCTTGGCAATCCCAAAGCCGTGTTCACAACGAGCGCGGTCGGCGGTGTGCCGATGCGCGAGTTTGAAATTTACGGCACCGCGCTGTTCACGAACTACGAGTCAGTTTGGATTGATTACCAATACGAGCCGGATGCGTCATTCTTCCCGCCGTACTTTGTGCGGCTTCTCCGTACCGCTCTTGCCGCAGAGTTTGCTGAACCGATTACAGACCAGCTTACCAAGGGTGATTACTTCCACCGACTCGCGTTTGGCACAACGCCTGAGAATATGCGCGGCGGACTTGTACGCGTTGCGATGAACATTGATGGCGTTGACCGCCCCAATCAGAACATTCTTGACTTCCCGCTTACGGATGTCCGTGCATGAGCCGCATCATTCAGATTCAGAATGATTTTACTTCTGGCGAATTTGATCCGCGTTTGCGTGCGCGGACAGATATAGGCCAATACAAGTCTGCGCTTTCAACGGCAACAAATGTTTCGATCCAGCCGCAGGGCGGCGCCGTGCGGCGCGACGGGACAAAGTTTATTTATGAGTTAGACTCTGGAGCCGCTGATGCGGTTCGCATGGTGCCGTTTGAGTTTTCGGTGACAGATAGTTATATGCTGGTGTTCACACCGGGCCGTATGTATGTGTTCAAGAACGGTGCAATCGTTACAAACATTAACGGCTCCGGCAATGACTATCTATCCGTGGCCTCACTGACTTCTGGAATTATTCCAGAAATGAACTGGGTGCAGAGCGCCGATACTGTTATTATTGTTCACGAAGATTTAGCGCCTGTTAAAATTCTTCGTGGAGCGACGGATGCAAGCTGGACTGCCAGCACTATTACATTCGATTATATTCCGAAATACGCCTACGATATCGACACTCATAATCCTACATTTACGATCACTCCATCCGCCGTAAGTGGCAACATTGAGATCACGGCATCCAGCACCACCACGGATACCGGCAGCGCACAGGCCGGTACTTCTACAACAATTACTCTAAAGGCGGCTTCCAGCTTCACATCCGACGATCAGCCGAATGGTATGTTCATCGAAATTACGGCTGGTACAGGAGTTGGACAAAAACGGCACGTTGAAGATTACGTTGCTTCAACAAAAGTCCTGACTGTTGATCCGGCGTGGGACACTGCCCCAGACGCGACATCGAACTATTCAGTCAATCCATTTAATGAAGCTGCTGTCGGTGAATACATCAATGCAGAGAGCGGTTTTGGCCGCGCAAGAATTGTTGAGTTTGTCAGCAACACAAAAGTGAAGTGCTATGTCGTGGCTCCATTCTTCGACACAAATGCGATCACTTCTGGCAAATGGTACAGCGAGCATGGATACGAGGACACTTGGTCGTCAACTCGCGGATGGCCGCGCAGCGTTTCTTTCCATGAGGGCCGGTTGTTCTTTGGCGGCAGCAAATCTAGGCCGTCAACCCTATGGGGTTCACGGGTATCTTCTTTCTTTGACTTCTCGCCAAATGAATCATTGGACGACGACGCGGTTGAGGCAACGCTCGACACAAACACTTTCAACGCGATTGTCGATATCTACTCTGGGCGTCATCTTCAGGTGTTCACAACTGGCGGCGAGTTCTATGTGCCACAGGCGCTCGATGAGCCGATTACCCCTGCCACGCTGATTGTGAAGAAGCAGAGTGGTTATGGTTGTAAGGCCGGTATTAGGTTGCAGAACGTCGATGGCGCAACGCTGTTCATCCAGCGTCAGGGCAAGGCGTTGCAGGAATTTGTTTATACCGACACGCAGCAAGCATACATTGTTTCCAAGATTTCTCTTTTATCTTCCCATCTCTTGATTGATCCATCCGAGATTGCCGTGCGCGTTGCGACCAGCACGGATGAGGGTGACCGATTGCTTGTCGTCAATGACGGCGATGGCTCGATTGCGTGCTACACCTTGTTGCGTTCTCAGAACGTGATTGCGCCATCTCGTTGGACAACGGATGGACAGTTCATCAATATCGGAGTTGACGTCGATACAATCTATGTCGCGGTCAAACGGAATGTAAATGGCAGCGATGTTTATTATGTGGAGTTGTTTGATGCAGATACGTTACTGGATTGCGCGAAGTCAGGAGGCGCTGCTTCGTCTGTGGCAATGGCTCACCTTGAAGGCGAAACAGTTAAAATCATTCGTGATGGGGTTGTGGAGCCGGATCAAACCGTCCCGGCCAGCCCCTACACCGTCACCTTCGAGCAAGCCGCGACGGAAAGCTACCAAGTCGGACTTAACTTCACGCCGGAAATCAAAACGCTCCCAGTAGAGCCTCGCTTGCAAAGCGGTTCGTTCAAGGGCTTTAAGAAGCGGATTTTTGAGGTGAACGCCGAACTGTATGCGACTCAGGCTATCACGATCAACGGCAAGGAAGTTCCGTTCCGGCGATTTGGTGATGA
>Ga0070751_1002145_pt1 | contig 11369 bp, 14 predicted proteins | sample VirMetDEL_Aug_28_FD_78514 | JGI IMG/M metagenome (GOLD analysis project Ga0070751, IMG submission 78514) | Aqueous microbial communities from the Delaware River and Bay under freshwater to marine salinity gradient to study organic matter... | ecosystem: Environmental > Aquatic > Marine > Coastal...
ATTTTTTCTTCGCTTTCTTCACTGGCTTTTTTTTTGTACCGTCACTCAACTCCAGTGCTATCATCATGTTTTTCAGTGCATCCTCCCAATCAGAACTGCCAAACAGCACACGGAATTTCTTTTGTGAAATTGTGGGTTCAGCATCGTTTAAATCAAAAAAAGCCTGCACCCCATACCAGAGCAAATCTGGTACGAAGTGCAGTGCCTTTTCTTGAGAATTCAGCATTTGTTCGAGGTCAGATAACTCAGCGTTATTGTCCGTTAAAAAGTTGCCCAGTGCATACATGTTCAGTATGCATCCCAACTCAGTCCCATCACATAACTGAATGTCAAATTGTCCTCGAAGTTTGTGCATTAGCTATTGTTGTCGTTGAATGTCGCTGTAGTGGTGTTTACAACTGCTTTCGTAATCGACCCATCTCCCTCGAATGTAACCGAGTAAGATGCCATCTCATTAAGTCCAGCTGATTCTTCGTAGCTGGTGATGTATGCGTTACCATAATACATGTAATCACCTGATTCGCCTGTTGTCCAAGCCAAGCGCAATTTAGTCTTATTTGCCCACAAATCGAACAAATCGATGTTCGAATTTACAGTCGTTGCTAAATCGTACTGTACCATGCCTTCTGCGCTCATGCTCCAAGTCAGTCCACCAGTCAAGATTTCACGCTGACCATCGTTATCTTTTGTCGTTGCATCCAACACTTCCATGCTGCCACTAAATGTGCCGTTAGTAGCGCATGCAATCAAATCATAGGTGTCGTCTGCAGCTGTGCCATCAATGGTGCTTGCACCTTGTGCGTTGCTGATGTAGACTCCAATCGCATTCGAGCGAATTTTACCTGTTGTCTGTGCCATGTTTCTCTGTTTTTTCTAAGCCTTTAATTTCTGGAAAATTACCAGCTAAAGATACGACTGGATATTTTTCCCCTTCAGCAGCAAATGTACGATAGTGATTCAAGCTGTAATCGTCTTTCAGGTCAAGAATTATCGGCGTTTCTAAATTGGGGAAACTGGGCATAGCGCGACACATACGAAACATGTCATCGTTGTAATCTTTATCGAGCCTACGGGCGAGTCGTGGGTTAAAAATGTAGCCCCGTTTTTTGTATAGCTTCTCTACCAAATCTCTGCGAGTCAAACGACCTACATTACTGAATCCACTGGGCTTGTAAAGCCTTACGGTTTTGGTTTTCCAGTCCATCATATAGAAGCAGTTCATAGCCCAGTACGCTTGGTCAGCTTGAATTTGTCTATACAGCATCTCTGTGTACCGTTCTTCCATGACATTATCAGAACAGTACTCCAGCATAAAATCCCAGTCGTAATTGTTCAACAGGTACTTAGCTGTTTCGTTGAATTTATGCCCCAGTGGGTCATTCTTCACCATGTACGGCTCGAATCCAAATTTCTTGACTATGCCTACTGACTTGGGTTCACTGCAACCTACTACGACATGGCTTTCAACACCCTTTTCAGCAAGGTCATCCAGTATTCGTCGCAAACAAGTAAAAGCGATTTTAGTGATTGATGGTCGGCGATATGCCGTTACGTGTACTCCTAATTTTTTCATGGGGTCGCTATTGTTCTACGGGTCATGTGAACCTCGTATTGCTGTGTGATTGTGAACACCTCTGTAGACTCAAAAACATCACTGTTCGCGTTGGTCATGCGAACCTGCCCTAAGTCACTGTCGCCAGCGTAATCATCTAACGCATTCCTGACCGCTAAACACGTTAACCAGTTCTCGCGAGGGTTATCATGCATGCAGGTAATTTCAACCGTGTAGCGGTCGTAGTCTACCAGCCTGTCTTTTGTGTCTTGTGGGTCAGTGCCTACCAGTTGCAAAACGATGGCTGGTATTTGCGAGCCTTGCAGCCTCACCAACGGAAAGATGTTGTTCGCGTTGACGTATGTCGTAACATCGCTATCTGCTTTTAGTATGTCGATGAGGTGGTGAATCATTACAATCCGTTTTTACGTTTAAACTCTTCTAATTGCTCAAAAATTTCTACGACGAATTTACGTTCTGCTGTTGCCATTTGCGACACATAAGCTGCATCGAAATAGTCGTTGTGCTTACTGCCACGGTAGCGGATTTTCTTAACCCGTCCCCACTTGCCAGCACCCATTGCGACGACAAAGCCTTGTTTCGGGTTGCTTACGTCCTGCATGTAGACCTGTCCAGCACTGTCTTTTCGTTTTCGTACGCCTACGGTACGCACCCCAGATGATGTGCCATTAATGATGAAGCGTTCGATTTTAGCATAGTTAGACTTATGCGGCAGAACATACTTACCCAACTTACGGGTTCTGTTGTACCGCTTGTCGCGGTGTTGAATCACACTATACGCACCACCTGACAGTTTAACGTATCGACCCTTTTCCCATCGAATGCTGCTCGCTGCAGTTGGGCTTTGGGTCATGTTTCTTGCTTTTTCTTTAGCTGCCCTAACAACAGGTTTCAAAGCTGACTTCTGTGCTTGCAACAAGAACGGGGTGCGATACTCGTGCGGCATGCGTTGCAGCGCAGCTTCCAGCTGGTCGAATGCTCTTTGGTCTAACTTGATGTTTGCACTAAGCATTATCGCGAAGTTCAGAATGAATCAGCAGCCCTTCTCGGCGACCGATTTCTTTGGTTGCTGTTATGTGATATTCATCACTATCGTAAACGATAACCATGTCGGCTGTAATGTCTGTCCTGTGGCGAATAATCCAATCCGTACGATTCTGACTAATCAACTGACTTTCTGAAATCAACTCACCAGCCAAGCGGTCAATCTTTTTAGCCCAAACTGTGGCTAATGTGCTTAGTGTCAGAACATCATAATTCCAGCTATCCTTGGATGTTGTCTTCTGTTTGATTTCAATCTGTCTGTCCAATTCTCCTACTATCATAGCACACGGTATTTACTTAACAGACTGTCTACGCTGTACGGTACGGCATTGGCTGTCTTGCCAACGACAACAGCTTGACGGTTCTCGTACATGTGTGCGACGAAGATACGAATCGCATGCAGAATTGCCTCTGGTACATCTGCCTCGGTGTAGCCTACTGTAAAATTGATTTTGACTCGGTTCAGTGCGTAGCTGTAAAGCGATGGATAATTGTACCAGTTGATTCTGCCACCGCTGCCATCGATTTCGTAGTAATACTGATTCGTTGGTAGCGTAGTCAGCACATTGCTCTGATTCAAATACTCGACACTGCTGATGCTAACTACTGGTCCAGTCGGAAACCTTGCTGGTTCAAATTTGTCCAGATAACCTTCTGCTGTTACATCGCCGATACGGACATTGCATGCTGATTCGACATACTCGATAGCGGCATCGCGCATGCTGCTAATTAGCGTGTCTTCAGATGACCCATCGACCCGACAAAAAGTCTTCAAATCAGCAACAGAAATAACATCGTCTAAAGACGGATTAGAGGTGTATTTTACGAGCATGCCCAAAAATAATCTAAAAAAAATTCAGAAATTTTTGGTCAGCTATAACTCAACTATAGCAACCGTTCCGCAGTTCTGACTGAAAAGGTATATACATACCGCGAATATGCCGTTTTGCAGAATACGGCAGAAAAACGATGTTTAGCGAAGTTTGAGTAAAACGTAAAAAAATGCCGTTTAGCGGCACAAATTTGGTAGCTAATTTTTTTCGTTTTTACCTTTGTAGAGTCAATTCTGACGAACGAAAATTTTTAACTAATCCACTGTCAAATGGAACAGACAACTCACCCCCTCGCTGGCATCACTGCTGGCAACCTTTTAACCAATTACAAGCAGGCTGACGGCTCAATTGAGCGGCGGTTTGACTACCAGAAATTGGAAAAACACCTACCCGAATTGAGCGACGATGCGAAATTCATTTTGGTCAATATCACTCTGCGCACAACCAGAGGCGACTGGGCTTCATATTACAAACTGCCAGAGGGCGACACGCTCGTTGGTTTGGGTTGGACGAAATTGGAATGTGTGCTCGATACGATTGCGCATGTCATGACACGACAGTATCATCTCTTTCAAGAGGTTAAGAGTGCTAATCACTATGCTGATATTACGACTGTCGATAAAAAACACATCTGCTGGCATTCACGGAAAGCATGGCAACAGGAAATCCACTGGCAGACCCTGCACGGCTTGTTTACGGTCAAACTCTGGAAAGTGAAAGAGGGCGATGTGTGGTGTGGTGTTGAGCCAGCCACAGAGCAAGACATTGCAACTGACAAGGTATTTACCAAGCGTAAAGACGCTGAGGCTTATGGTCGCGACCTTAAAAAGATGCGCAGCTTACGACGACAGCGTGATGAATTGAGCAACCAACTGAGCGAGATGTTAGCTAACATAGATAGCTATTATGACGTTCTGATGGAATCACAATCTAAATGTTTGCCACTGTAGTTCGGTGGTTTGTTTGACGACGGAAAGGGGGGTACGGCAAAAGGCCTGCCCCTCTTTTTTTATGACTCACGAAAAAAAGTTTGGTAGTTAAAAAAAGTTTTATATATCTTTGCCATCAAGTCAAACAAACTAAATCTAACTAAAATGACTAAGCAAGCTAAACAAGATGTCTACACCAAGGTAACTGATAAGGTTGTAGCTGGATTACAGAAAGATGGTTTAAAGTGGTTCTGCCCATGGGCGAAATCAGAGGGTGTTATGGGAATGCCAATCAACAATGCTACTGGCAAGGCTTACAAGGGTATTAATATCCTGTTGCTCTCTGCTGCATGTGCTGACAATGGTTTCGAATACAACGAATGGCTGACCTACAAGCAATGCGCTGACAAGGGTGGTCAAGTTAAGAAAGGCTCGAAGTCTGAGATGGTCATCTACTGGCAAGTGTCTTTTGTCGATAAGGACAGCAACTGGTACAAGAATGAAGATGCTGTAAAGGCTGCTGGATTGACCATGGCTGACGTTCAAAAGCGATTTGCTGCTAAGTGGTTCAATGTCTTCAACATTGCACAATGCGACAACATCGAGCCTAAGACCCCTGCACGTCCTGTTGATGTCAACAATGACATTGACCCCATCGAGCGAGCAGAGGCTGTTTACAACAACTATCCTGAAGCCAAGCGACCAACATTGAGCCACGGAGGTGATTCTGCATTCTACCGTCCATCAACTCACTCTGTTCAGATGCCTGAGATGAACCGCTTCGAGTCTGCTGATGCATACTACGCCACACTGTTTCACGAGCTGGTTCACAGCACTGGTCACGAGTCTTGCCTCGACCGTGATTTGAAGAACGGATTCGGTACTGACAAGTACGCCAAAGAGGAACTGGTCGCTGAGATTGGCTCAATGTTCCTGATGGGCTTGACTGGCTTGGAAGTAAAGAACGACAACCAACAGGCCTACATTAACGGATGGATTTCCAAATTGACCAAGGAACCCAAGCTCGCAATATCTGCGGCACAACGAGCCATGAAAGCTGTTGACTTCATCACCGAAGGGTGATGGGTCAACGGTTTATCGCTAATCGCTATATGACCAGAAAAACGATGTCCATGAAAAACACACATATCGAAGTGGGGAAGCAATACGGCTGCCCCTTTGCCCCAACCAAACGAGTCGAGGTCGTGTCCATCAACGGAGGCGCTGCTGCTTGTAAAATCATTGAAAACTCTAACCAAGCCTTGCACCCCAACCACGTCCGCTATGTCGGTTCGGTTATGTTGGTTCCGCTCATGGTCTTGGAAAACGCTAATCCCCTATGAAAATAGCCCGCTCTCTCGCCGATGTCAAGGCTGACCCAAGGGTTGAGTCCGTACACGTTGAGTACGATTCAATCTACGAGCCTACTGGAAAACTATATGTGGTCTACCTTGCCGCTGGGTGGACGAATGACCATCTGGAATGCAGTCGCATCCAAGAAACAACTGTAGCTGAGTTGCTATGGCAGTTGAATGGGACTGTTGTAAGGGTGTAAAAAAAGGGGGCTACCAAACGGCGACCCCCTTTCCAACCCTGAATCTACTCTAACCTATGAATCAAGCCAAATCACTGCAAACAGAGAACGCACCACCTTGTCGAACTGCGACATCGTAGTAACGATTCAAGTGCAAGATAATCTGACCAGTACCTGCTGAGGTGTATGGGTCAACTAACAAATCAACTCCTGAGAAGTAGGCCAACAGCAATCCTTGACGGAAGTTCCCGAAAATCATCTGACCAACTGAACCAGATGTTTCATCAGCAAGATGCTTGGTAGCTACTGGTCGGTAACCATTGAACAAGCCGTTGTCGAACAACGCACTTACAGAGCTTACCTGAGCCAGTGATTTGCTCAACTTGTAAGCCGTTGGACTCATGACGTAAGTACAACCTGACAAGTCGCCACCTGCTGCCAATACAGCCGCCTCCATTGCGTTGGCTACTGAAGCTGCAAATGTGGTGTCAGTTGCTCCAGCTGTTGACTGGTCATCAGCGGCGTTAGCCAGTACGTGAATGAATGCCTGACGGTCGATGTGTTCAACCATGTCTGCGTTCAAATCGCCAGCAATCAAACGGTCGACTTCTGGTCCGCCTTGCAGAATCAACTGCTGGCTGTACTTGGTCTTCGTGCTGACACGTTGTGGCGTCATGGTTACTTCGTCAAGTTCCAAGCCAGCTACTGTGTTAGCATCGACCTCACCTTCTTCCGTTACTGTACCCTGAGCACTGACTCGTGGAAACTTCAAATTTCCAGTCGCATTGATAACCTGCGTTCCCAAAGTTTCGATAACAGTTGGGGCGCGGAGCGCTGCAATTGCTGCTGGAACATCAGTGGCAACAAAACCAGAGCCATCACCAGTTGCGGTGGCTTGGAAATTGTCGGCAGCACCAGCACGCATTGCGATTGATGGAATACCCACCATGCCGTTCGGCTGCAAGCCCTGCGCTCGCATTTCGCTGTGTGCTTGTTGCGCCCACTCTGCTTCTGCTCCCTCCAGCTTTTCATTCATGCGAATCTGGTTAATTGCACGGCTCAAGCTGAAGCGGTAGTTTACAGCAGAAATTTCTTTCTGTTCTGATGTGCTTGAAACACCTGCGTTAGCCATTCGAGCAACCATTTCTTGCTCGCGTAGCTTGTGCTTAATCTTCTGGTCGATTTGTTCCATCAACTCAGTCAATCGGTCTGCTCGTTCTTGCTCAGCCTCAGTCATTCCACGACCGTCCGCCTCGACGAGTTTTCCAATCTCTACGAACTCTTCATAGTAGGCGGCTCGTTGACCTTTCAAATCATTCAAATTCATCGCTTTTTTCCCTTTAGCATTGGTTTCCGTAAATGTACGACTACTTTTTTTCTCATTTTCCGCCTTAGCGACCGTAGGTTCGTCGTTATTTTCAACTACGGTATATCCTTGCCCATCTGCGATGATAACCTCGCTATCTGGCTCTAAATCGTCGTTAGCGGCAAATGCTGACCTTGCTTGCAGTGTAGTGGTCGGATAAGCTGGGTAGGTTACCGCAGAAACGTCATAGAGCCGCTTCACCTTGGTAACGGTTCGTAGATTGGCTTCTGTATCAACCTCCTGTTCATCAATCACAAACGCAAAAGACATCTGGCTAATGTCGCCTCGCTTAACCGCTTTGTAAGTGTCCCTGCCTAACTGTGTATCATTCAGAATAGCACGGGTGTAGAGTCCTTTTTCATCGACCCTAAGTTCCAGTGTGCCATTGGTCGTTCGAGCCAACGGCATTCCATCGTGATTTAGTAAGTATCGAACATCGTCTTGCAGTACGTTATCAAACGCACCACGGGCGATTCGTTCTTGGAAAAATCCAAGGTCTGTGGTCGTGTCAAAATTGGCGGCATAGCCTTCCAAAATCATGTTGTCGCTATCTGCATCTTCTGCAGCGCGTAATTCCATGGTTCGCAGTTCTACATCTTCACCGTATTTCTGGCGAATTTCTGCTTCTAAATCGCTGTTTTTTTCATTCATTTTTTCGACTGTTCTTTTTGCCCATGGCAGCATAGATTTGCCACCCCAAGCATCGTACATCAAACCGCCACAGCCTTCGCTGTATGGAACGTCAGCATTTTTCGCATGACGGCTCAAAAAACTGTAAATTCTTTTCACTGTTTTGGCGCTAAGGCTCTCACGTTTTGCCAAGCTGTTAGCCCTCGCTTTACCCACTGCGGTTCCGCAGCTTCCCCAACCGTTTTCATCAGCCCATTTCAGTGCCTTTTTCGCGTTGTTGCTTGCGCTTTGTGGATAATCGCTATACGCCATCTTCGTCTGGTGTTGATGGCTGCAATTTAGCACTGTTTTTATTAGCCACAGATTCACTGTAATTTTCAAACTGGCTAAGCGCGATTTGATTGATTTGAACGAAGTGCGTATCGCCCCCATCTACTGGGTTCATGTTTTCCCGTCCTCTAACCTCGTTTATCGACATGCCTCCTAACCGCGTCATGCCCTCGTAAAATTTCACGCGAGCCTCCATGTCGCCACGGTACATTTCGTCCATGTTCATGCGGATATAGTGGTCGTTTCGTTCGCGGCTCTGCAACACCTTTCTGGTCAGTTCTTGTTCCCACCTTTGAACCCATGGCGCTATCGTTTGTCTTGCGAACATAATCTGCTGTTGTTCGACGTTGTTGTAGGTGGTTTGATTGTCCAGCCAAATCAGTGATGGCGGCACGTTAAAAATCCTGCAAATTTCTTCTGCTTGGAACTTCTGAACGCCCAGAAACTGTGCCTCATCTGGCGAAATGCTGATTCTTTGGTACTTGAGTCCATGCGGTACCAGTTTTATGCCAGCGCTACCTTGGTCTTGCCAGTTATCTCTAACCTCTTTCATCTGCTCTTTTCGCAGCGGTTGGTCAGTTGAAATCACGCCAGTTAGCTGTCCATCTTCGAAGTATTTTTTACCGAAATTTTTAGCTGCTACTGATAAACCTAAATTTTCTCTGTGCAAAGCGATAGGCGACCGCCGCTGCATGTTATAGAGTTCCAGCATGTCTTCTGGGAAAACGATGCCGAATCCTTTGGTTTTGAACGCTCGACCTTGTGGCGTTTTTACGTCCTCAACTTCCTCAGTTGGCACACAATGAAACGCTGTAGCATAACCGCTACCATCACGCTCTATTACTGCATAACCTTTTCCCCGCAAAACTGCATAACTGGTTACAGTTTCAAAAAATTCAAATGCGGTTTGGTAATCATTTGTCTGATACTTTAGCAGGTTATAGACTGGGTGCAAAATTGCTGGGTAACGATTGCCGTTTTCTTCCGTCCAAATTTGTGCGTCTAAGCCAGCTACTGTGCTGCTAATTTTTGCTGAACAAGCATATACAGCAGCGATGGTAATTGCGTTACGTTCTGTAACATTAACTGAATTACCGTATACCAATCCAAAGCCATTTTGAATGTCGTAATCTGCTGCATCATAATAACCAACACGGCGACGTAATTGTGCGCCTAATCGTTGAAAAAAATTCGCCATAATAAACCGTTAGAATTCGGCTACAAGGTAAAGATTTCTAAACTGTCATTCCGTTCAGTGTCTTTTAACATTTCACCGAACGCCATAATCGATGCGACCACGCCATCGACCATCTGCCCCGCTTTGTTTTTGTTTTTAGTTACCTTGATGTTGTCTGCTGGGTCACGGCTCAAAATGACACAGCTAAATTGCCAGCGTAGACAGCGGTTTCCACCATGGAACAAACGACCAGCTACGATTGCCATCTCCATCTGTTTCGTTGGGTAACTCATGTCGTAAAATCCCTGACCAAATGGGTACATAGGCACGCCCTCGTCCTCCAGTTGTGGTGTGATGTATGTACTGAACTTTCTATCGTATCCTACTGCCAGTAAATTGTACCGATGGTGAGCCTCGACTATGTACTGTTTTACGAAGTCGTAATCAGTGACATTTCCATCTGTGATTGTCAAGTCGCCATCGCGTTCAAAATTGGTGTAGTCTACCCCACCACTACTGCTGCGATTTTCCACCGCTTCTGAGTTCACGAACTGATGAACTTTCAAGTAGTATCTATCCTCGTCATACCAGACCATAGCAAACGCAGTCAAATCTCTGGTGCTTGCTAAATCCAAGCCGCCATAGCACGGCAGTTTTTCTAATACGCTATCTGGCGGTAACGGGCTTGCTCCTTTCATAAATTCTTCGTCAGAAATCCAAGCATCATGCGCCCCAGTCCAAATGTTTAGATTCAGCCGTTTAAACGTGTTGATGTTGGACGGATTAGCCTTGGCTTTGTTCCGTTGGTCTATGAAATAATCACGGTTACAAATCGTGCCGTAGCCTGGATTGGCTTTTTTCCAGATTTCCTCATCATCCCAAGGGTCATCTGGGTCAGCTGCGTAGATGACAGGTAGATACGTTGGGTCGTCAATTGAACCTGCTAAAACGCCTTTAGCGTACACATGCTGCTCGTAACAAATACTGGCGGTGTCATGACCAGCTGTAGTCAGCGCGATGATTAGCGGCTCCTTACGGCTGCCTACCGATGTGGTGAGTACATCCCAAAGCTCGCGATTAGGCTGGGTGTGCAACTCATCGAAAACGACACCAGAACAGTTGAATCCGTGCTTTGTTTTTGCCTCCGAACTAATCGATTTGTAAAACGAATTTCTGAACGTGATTTTGTTGCGGTAAATCTTACAGGCTTTAGTCAGAGTTTTGCTTTGTTGCACCATGCCGCTGGCAACGTCAAAAACGATTGCAGCTTGTGCGGAATCTCCTGCAGCAGAAATGATTTCTGCACCGCGTTCATTTAAGCCCGTTAGCATGTACAGCGCAATCGCCGCAGTCAGGCTACTTTTGCCGTTCTTTCTTGGGATTTCTATGTAACAGGTTCTGTACTTTCTTAGACCGTCTTCGCGCTTCCATCCAAACAGCGGTCTAATGATGTCATCCTTCTGCCAATCTTCCATAATAAATCTACCAGATGCTGCCTTGACATGACTGCAGTAATTCTCGATGAAATTGATAGCATGTTCAGCTGATTTTTCATCATAGAAATCACCATCACGGTAGTTACATGGCAATGAAATCTCCGAGGTCGTCATGTGTGCTACTGGTTGTCGTATTCATCTTATCTACCAGCACCCCTAAACGTTGTCTACATTCCTGTAATTGCTGGTACTCTGGTCTGGCTCTACTGATGATGTCTCCTGACTTAGCTTTGTGTGTGTAGGTCGGTCCATTTTCGTTCACGAATTGCTGCAGTTTTTCCATCTCAACGAGAACGCATGCCATGACCTCTAAACGCAGTTCATCACTGACATCTAAGTCTTTAAATTTTGACCATTTCTGTACCAGTTCATGGTACTTTTTCTGTTGGTTTTTGGTCATATAATCCATCGCTCTAAGTTACCCTTTTGCCTTAGAAAACGTGTGAAAAAGGGAGCC